>Ga0210386_10003538_pt1 | contig 13108 bp, 16 predicted proteins | sample IncBWH32OmetaG_FD_160091 | JGI IMG/M metagenome (GOLD analysis project Ga0210386, IMG submission 160091) | Forest soil microbial communities from Barre Woods Harvard Forest LTER site, Petersham, Massachusetts, United States - Inc-BW-H-32-O ... | reverse complement strand
TCTCGCTGATCGCGGTACTCGGCACCGAATACACCCAGGCCTTGCGGGTGGACTGGGTGGGCCTGGTACTGGCGGTGACGACGGGCGCGCTGTCGTCAGCGGTGTTGGTGGCCAACAACCTGCGGGATATCCCCACCGACGCACAGTCCGGCAAGCTCACGCTGGCGGTGCGCCTCGGCGACACCGGGACTCGCAGGCTCTATCAGTCGCTGCTGGTGATCGCCGCGGTGTTGACCCTGGCGCTGACAGCGGCGACGCCGTGGTGTGCGTTGGGTTTGGTCGCCACGCCGTTGGCATTGAGGGCCGCGGCGCCGGTGCGATCCGGTCGCCTGGGTGCCGAGCTGATTCCGGTTCTGCGCGACACCGGCCTGGCGATGCTGGTCTGGTCGATCGCGGTAGCAGGCGCGTTGACGCTGTCGGCCTGAGCGGGCAAACATGGACCTTGCCGGCCGTGAGAGCCCTCATGTAGTGGGATCGGCTAATTTCGCGACAGCGGTGCCGACGTCGATCTGCGGATCGAGTCGGGCGGCGCAATGTAACGACGTGATGAGGAGTTCGACGACCACCTCGACCATTGCGTCGGGATCAAACGGCCGCTCGTTCTTCAGCCAGTAGGTGGTGGCCTCATCGAGTGCCCCCGCGCAGGAGCGCAGCATCAATCGCAATGCCGGGCGGGCGAGGTCGAGTTCGAGTAGCTGAGCCGTCCATTCGATCGTGTGCCAGCGTGACTGATCGAAGATTTGCCACGCCTCAGGGTCGCCACCGCTCCCGCCAAGGACCAATCGCAGCGCCAAGCCGTCGTGCTCGCTGAGGTATTCCAGGTGGGCGCGCAACATTCGTCGAAATTGCGTCCCGGGAGAGCCATCAACAGCTGGCGGTGTGGTGGCGGCGTTCAGCCTGTTGGCCGCGTCGCGCAGCGCCGCAAGGTAGATGCCGCGCTTGTTCTCGAAATAGTGGAACAGCAGACCCTGTGCCACACCCGCGGTTTCGGTGATCTCGATGGTCCCGACGTCGTCGAAGTGACGGGCGGAGAAGTGCTCGACAGCGGCTTCGAGAAGCTTGCGGCGGGTCAGTTCGGCCTGCACCTGTCGTTGCGTTGCAGGTCGTGGCGTCTTTCGAGTCACTTCGGCGTTGCTGGCAGTCACTGGTAGATCGTGCGCCAAGAGGGCCGGTGAGGACAACTCAACGAAGGAAACTCGTGGAGTAAGACTCATTGACACTAACTCAATTAATGCTTTACGTTGTCTGCATCGGATACAGCTGACACAGCCAACGAGGAGACTGCCTATGCCCGAAGTCAACGCATTCGTCATCGTGCAAATCGCGATCAACGACCGGGATGGCTACCACAGCTACGAAACTGCCGGCCACCAAGAGATCTTCGACAAGTTCGGCGCAAAGGTGGTCGGCATCGACGAGCAGGTGGAAGCGGTCGAAGGAAGTTGGCCCTTCACCCGAACCGTGATCATCGAGTTTCCCAGCAAGGAGCTCGCGCGGGCCTGGTATGACTCCGACGAATACCAGGCGGTGGTTGGTTTGCGCCACGACTCCGCCACGTCGAACCTGGTAATCGTCTCCGGCTACCCCGGATGAGTGCGAGAAATCGCCGACGCTGATCTCGCTGGCCTCGACGGTCACTTCGGCGAAGACTGGCGGCGTGGCTTCGCTGCGACCGGCTTTTGCCCGCGATAGCGCAACGGCAGACTATTACGACCAGCGGGCTCACGAGTATGACGAGTGGTACCTCGGTTAAGGGAATTACGCCGACCGCGATCGCCCTGGCTGGAGCGACGAAGTCGACCGCGCGGTCCATCTCGTTTCGCAACTGCCGCCGGCGCGCACCTTGGATGTGGCTTGCGGCAGCGGCTTTTTGACTCGCCACCTGCGAGGTGTGGTGGTGGGAGTGGATCAAAGCGCAAAGATGGTGGCGTTGACCCAGTCGCGGCTACCGCAAGGTGTGGCAATGGTGGCTGATGCGTTCTTGGGGAAGCGAGGATGATCAGATCTAATGCGACGCTTTACTGTTGCTCACTGTCTGCCGGTCCGACGCGGCCTGCCTTCCCCGCGGTCCCTGATACTGCGGGCAGCACATCCGTCACGGGAGTGTTCTGGCCGCCGGCAACCCACCAGCGACCGTCTGTCTCCACCAGAACGTACATGGCCATCTCACTGAAGCCGCCATCGTCTGCCCGACGGCGGATCTGGGCCACGACCACCCCAGGAGCGGGGCTGTTGGTCTCGACGGTCTCGAACCGCGATGGCGGGGCGACCGGTGCGTCACCCATCATCAAGCGATGAATCGCATTCAGATCTGTGAATCCGCGGACCACTTGCCCCTTCGGGGTACCCCAAAGAATGTCCGCGGCGAACAGCGCGTCGTATACGTCGGCCTGACCCGTGTCGTATCCGCACTGCAGGCTGCGCAATAGTGCATCGACGGCGGTGTCGGTGTCGACATCGGATCGATTAAGCGCCGGGCGATCGAGGTCTGACATGACGCGAAGCCTAGGACCTCAACCGAGCTTGAGGTCAAGCGAGAGCGACAGGCCCCATAGAAGCTCGAACTACGCGACCTTCTCCAGCAGTTTGACGACGGCAGCGCGCAATTGCGCCGTGTAGACGTGCTCGGTGATCAATCCGACGGCCGCGTTGTCGCCACCTCGCAGGATGCCGAGCAGCAGGTGCTCGCAGCGGATCTCGTTATCTTTGTGCGCCAATGCTTCTCGCAGGGCGAGTTCGAGCACCTTTTTGGCCCCGTGGCTGAATGAAATATGCCCCCGTGGCCGGCGCCGTCGCCCGGACCGGGACAGGGCGTTGTCGAAAGCGTCGGTGCCGAACGTGCGAGCGACGCTGTCGCGAACGGCCCGCAGATCAATGCCGATCGCTCTCAGCGCATCGGCATCCTCGTCGAACGACTGGTCGCCGGTTGACGTTTCGGCAAGCCGCGCCCGCACAACCTCAGCGGTCAGCCCATAGCCGGTCAACACCGCCGAGAGCTCCTCGCCTGCCGCCTGCAGGATTCCGAGAAGCAAGTGCTGCGAACCGGTTTCGCGGTCGCACAGTTCGCGGGCCTCTTCCTGGGCCATCATGACCGCAACCCGGGCATTGCGGGCGAACCGCTGAAACGGTCTCATCGGTCATCTCCTCCGGTTGTATTTCTGGTGCACCGCCTGCCGGCTGACGCCCAGCGCGGTGGCGATCGCCTGCCAGCTCCAGCCCTGGTCGCGCGCGTTGGCGACGTGGATAGCCTCCAACCGCTCCTGCAGCCGCTGCAGTGCACTCACCGCGCGCAACCCGACTGCGGGGTCGGCGCTGCCTGCTGCGTCCGCGGCGGCCCCCTGGAACCGATCGGGCAGGTCGGACAGTTCACTCACGAGTGTCAACATAACTTGACGACGTACGGGCTGTCAAGGAACGTTGACAGGCGAGCGCAAACGTTGCCCGTGAAGCGTTTTCAGTCGGAGCTGTCAGAGTCGGCGTCGGGCGGTGCATCGCCGCGCAGCCTGGCCCGCAGCTGCTCGCGGTCGCGGCGCCGGCGCGCGGTGGCCACCTCGAGGCCGGCAGTGGCCCGGCGCCGTAGCGGACCGAACAGCCAGATGCCCAGCGGCATCGCAATGATGAGGGCAAACAAGAGGGCGATAACCACCGGGAACTCGTGCAAGCCAAGCAGCCGTCCCGCGCCGTAGATCACCCCGGTGAGCACCGCCACCAAGACCAGCCGGGCCGCGACATAAAGCAGGACGCTGGCGACGGCGTGACCCGCTGAGCTCTGAGCCTTTGGCACCATGCGAGCCTAAGACGCCGCGTATATTCAGACCAAGGAGGTGTTGAGTGCTGTACCTGCTCCTCGTCCTCGTTCTGGGGACGCTGATCTACGTCGGCTGGCGCGCGATCCGTTCACAGGTCAAGCGGCAGAAGACTCGCGTCATCGGCCCCGACGACGATCCGGAGTTCCTGTGGCGGCTAGGCCACGGTGACAACAATCCGCGTTAGCTAGATGAAGTGCTCGTTGGATCGGCGCTGATCGCTCGGAAAACCGTCGGCGACAACGGCTGCCAGCTCGATGAGCGCTTCCCGAGTTTCCCGCTTCAGCCGGTCCAGGCTGATTTCGGCACCCTCTTCGAGATGCGGGTCGAACGGCACCAGGCGCACCGCGCGGCAGCGCCGCGAGAAGTGATCGACCACTTTCTGCATGTCGACTTTGCCTGAGCGGGGCCGCACCGCGTTGATGACCGCGATCGAATTGCGGACCAGGTCCTCGTGGCCATGCGCGTCGAGCCAGTCCAGCGTCGCCGACGCGCTGCGCGCGCCGTCGATCGATCCCGAGCTGACCACGATCAAGGCGTCGGCCTTGTCCAGCACCGACGTCATCGCCGAATGCAGAAGGCCGGTCCCGCAGTCGGTGAGCACCAGTCCGTAGAACCGCTCCAGGATTTCCAGCGTCTGCGCGTAGTCGTCGGAGCTGAACGCATCCGACATCGCCGGATCGCTTTCCGAGGCCAGCACTTCCAGCCGGCTCGGGCCCTGTGAGGTGTAGCTGCGAACATCGCTGTAACGCTCGATGCCCTCGACGTCGCGCAACAGGTGGCGCACGGTGGCCGGCGTCTCCAACGGCACCTTTTGGCTCAGCGTGCCGCGATCGGGGTTGGCGTCCACGGCCACCACCCGGTCGCCGCGAATCGACGCGAAGGTCGCCCCCAGCGTGGCGGTGATGGTGGTTTTGCCGACGCCGCCCTTCAGCGAGAGCATCGCGATGCGGTAGCAACCCCGCAGCGGTCTGTTGACCTGCACGATCAGGTCGTTGTAGCGCATGATCCGTGGGCTTTCGCCCACGTTGATCAGCTGCCCCGACAAGAGGTACACCCACCGACGCCAGCCCTCCGACGGCGGCGGTTTGACCTGCCGCAACAGCGTGCTGGTGGATAGTTCCGGATACGGCGACGGCGGGTGCACTGCCTGCCGGTAGCCCGTGTTCGCCTGTGCGGCCGGCGGCTGTCCACCGACGAAGCCGCCGTAGCCCTGCGACGGCGAATCGACGACCCTCGGGAGTCCTTTGTGCGGCGTGGCCGCCCAGGCCCGTGGTTCGATGCGGGTCTCGGGGGGCGGCACGCCCCTCGTCTGCGCCTCGCTGAATCGCCGCTCGGTGCGGAACCCGGCAAACGCCCTGGTCGGCGGCTCGCTGGCCGGCGGAGGTGGCGGCTGCGGCGGCAGCTGGGTGGTCGGATGGTCTTCGTGACCATGCGATACCCCGACATTCTGCGTCGGATGCTCAGACACGTGCACTTCCCCTTGTTGCAACACTTGGGTCGCTTGTTGACGAACGGTCCTGTAACCGAACATATCGTGGCGCCGATCCGCCCCCCCGATGTCGGCCTAACCCACCCCAGCATAGGAGTGCAGGCCAACCGTCACCAGGTTGACGAAGAACAGGTTGAACACCATGGCCACGAAACCGACCACGTTGATCCAGGCCGCTTTCCTGTCCCGCCAACCCGCCGTCGACCGAGCATGCAGGTAGGCGGCGTAGACCACCCATGCAATGAACGCCACCGTCTCCTTGGGATCCCAGCCCCAATACCGGCCCCAGGCCTGCTCGGCCCAGATCGCGCCGAATATCACACCGAAACCGAACACCGGGAACGCAAAGATCGTGGTCCGGTACGCGATTCGGTCCAGCGTCTGCGCGTCCGGCAACCGCTGCACCATCCGGGCAAACGCACCCGGCGTATCCGGCTCGCCCAGCCGCGAAGTTCGCAGCAAAAACAGGATGCTGGCCACACCCGCAACGAGGAACACCCCCGAACCCAGGCTCACCACCGACACATGGATGGGCAGCCAGTACGACTGCAGCGCCGGCATCACCGGTGCGGCGTTGGTGTAGAGCCAGCGCCCTGACACGGTCAGCAAAATCAGCACCGGCAGCAGCAGAAAAACCCACAGCGGACGGTACTGCGGTCGGCGCAACACAATCGCGCCCGCGACCAGGCCGCAGAAGCAGGTCAGATTGATGAACTCGTACATGTTGCCCCACGGCACCCGCACGGTCGCCAGACCACGGAGCACGATGCACAGCAGCAACAGGGCGATGCCGGCGTAGACCAGGATCAGCCCGGCCCGCCCGACGCGTTCGTCGAACGGCCGAGGTGGGACGTCCAGCACGACGCCCGGCGTTGCGCTGTCGGCGGCCACCGATCCGGCGCTGACCAGCAGACGCTCGGCAGCAAGGCCTGCGCGGCTGCGGGCATAGGCGAGTTCGACGGCCAGCAGCAACAAGGCGACGACCAGCACCACCACCGCGGATGTGAACGCCCAATCGGAATTGCGCGCCAGGCCGAGGTCGACGTGCGAGGTGTTCATTCGAGGCCCCTTCCGGTCCCGACGGGCTCGCTGACCGGCACTTCAAACCCGTCGATCAACCGGCCGGCTAGCCGTTCAAATTCATCGCCCCAGCCAGAGTTGTCCGTCCGCGCCAGGCCGCCTAGCTCGACGTTCACCGTACCGGCCGCGGTCGGTATGAGCCGGGCCCATACCCGCCGTCGGCGCACCAGCAGCGACACCACCAACCCGGCCATCATCGTGATGGCGAACACCAGGACCCAGATCTGCCCGGGGTCGTGTGAGACCTGCAGGTTGACGAACGGGACGGCGCCGTCGAAACGCACGACGGTGCCCGCCGCCGGGCCCCGATCGAGCCGCACACTGTCGCCGACCCGCAGGTTGATCCGTTTGACCCGGGTGAGCCGGTGCTGGTCGATAAGACGCGGATCCAGGGTGTACAGCGACTGCGGGCGGCCGGTGTCCAGTCCGGTGTCACCGGAATAGATGTCGACGGCGACCGCCGGGGCATTCAGCGCCGGAAAGCTCGACGACAGCAAGGTGCCCTCGAGCTGCTCTGTCGGCGCGAGCAGACCCTGGATGGCGATCTGGTGTTTGCGACGTTCGCCGGCGCCGGGATACGCCCCGGCCGGCGGGTCGATGCGCGCGACGCCCGACGACAACAGCGTTCGCGGGTTGTCGGGTCGCCACTGCACCGTCGAGGTGCGAGCCTGCCCGTCGGGGAAGGTCACGGTGAACGTCGGCGCATAGCCGTGGCCCTGCAAGTACACCCGGTTGCCGTCCACGCGCAGCGGGTGGTTGACCTCCAGCCGATAGCGTCGCCAACTGTCGTTGGCGAGGTCGCGCCCGGCCTGGTAGTCGATGTCGGCGGCGAACGACGTGGCCTGCCCGGACGCCAGGTAGCGCGCGTCAAAGTCCTTGACGCGCAAGCAGATCGGGTACAGCGACGTGCCGTCGACAGTGTTGCCGGCCCGAAACGAGTCGAATGCGGCGGGCGATGCCGAGCAGAAACCGGGACCGCCGTCGGCGATCACGACGACGTTGCCCTCGTAGCCGAACAACTTGCCGGCGGCGACCGCCACCAACAGACCCACCAGCGAGAAATGGAACACCAAGTTGCCGAATTCGCGGAGATAGCCCTTCTCGGCGGAGATTTCGATGGCGCCCTCAACAGTGCCGGCGCTGCGGGTGATCTTGCGCCAGCCCCGCAACCGGCCGGCCAGCGCCGCCGCCAGCTGGTCGGGTTCGCCGGCGATCGTGGCGACGGCGTGCTTGGGCAACCGGGCCAGGTTGCGCGGAGCCGGCACCGGCCTGGCTCGCATGCTCCGGGCATGCTCGACGATCCGCGGCGTCAGGCAGCCCACCAGCGACACGAACAGCAGCGTGTAGATGGCGGTGAACCAGAAGCTGCCGAACACGTTGAACGCCTGCAGTCGATCAAGCCACGGCCCGATCACCGGGTGGGCGGCCAGGTAGTCGGCGACCTTGCCGGCGTTGAGGCTACGTTGCGGTAGCAGCGCGCCGGGCACCGCGCCGAGAGCCAGCAGGAACAACAGCACCAGCGCGGTGCCCATGGAGGTCAGCGCGCGCCAGGTGTTGCGGGTCAAGGCAATTAGCCGGGTCAAATCGGCAACCTCACGTCGGATACGAATGCGTCGCGCAGCCAGGATATGAAGTCGTTCCACACGCCGCTGACCAGCGCGACGCCGACCGCGATCAGCAGCACGCCGCCGAAAATCTGTAGCGCTCTGGTGTGCCGGCGCAGCCAGTCGAGGCCGGCGACGGCTGCCGCCGAGCCAAAGGCCAACAGCACGAACGGGATGCCCAGGCCCAGGCAGTAGGCGATCGTCAAAACGATCCCGCGGGCCACACTCGCACCGTCGGTAGCCGAAGCGACGGTGATCACCCCGGTCAGCGTCGGCCCCAGACACGGCGTCCAGCCCAGTGCGAACACCGCACCCAGCAGCGGCGCTCCGGCCACCGTCGACAACTGCCGCGGCGCGAACCGAACCGAACGCTGCAGCGCCGGAACGTATCCCACGAACGCCAGACCCATCACGATGGTCAGCGCGCCGCCTACCCGCTGCAACACCAGCTGATCGGTGATCAAGGTGGTGGTCATGCCCAGCACGGCGACCGTGCCCAGCAGGAACACCAGGGTGAACCCGGCGACGAACAATGCCGCCGATCCGGCGACCCGCCACCGCGCCGCGGGTGGTGCCTTGAGTGCACCGGGCTGCGGCTGCTCGTCGACACCGACCACCGCCGCCAGATAAGACAGATAGCCCGGGACCAGCGGCACCACGCACGGCGACGCGAACGACACCAGCCCGGCCAGCAGGCACACCGCCAACGCCACCAATATTGGCCCGGCAGCGGCGATTTCGGTGAAGCCGGTCATTGCGCTCTCGGTGGTGCCGGCCGCTCGGCGGGTTCGGACGCGAGTCGCTGGACCACGGGCTGCAGGTCCGCGGCGAGCAGCTCACGCAGGAAGACCGCCGCGACCCGGTGGCTGCGGTCAAGCACCAGTGTGGACGGGATGACGGTGGTGGGGTACTTGCCGCCGAACGCGATCATCGTGCGCATCGCCGGGTCGTAGATCGACGGGAACGTCACGTTGCGGTCTTCGACGAAGTCGACGGCGGCCTGGCGGTTGTTGTCGCGGACGTCGATGCCCAGCAGCGTGACGCCGTCGGCGCCTGTCGCGTTGTAAACCTGCTGCAGCTGGGCCACTTCGGCGCGGCATGGCCCGCACCACTGGCCCCATACATTGATCACGACGACCTTGCCGGCGAAGGGGCCGGCGGGATCGTCGACCGACAGGGTGCGCGACGGGTCCAACAGGTCGGAGCCGGCGACCGGTCCGGGCCGGCCGCGGTGGCCGGGCGGGTCGTAGTAGATGTCAGTTTTGCCACCGGGAGCGACGAATTCGAAGGTGCCGCCCTGAGCGACCGCGTCGTCGCCGCTGGAGCAGCCGACCAGCAGGCCGGCCACCGCGGTCGCGACGAACGCCAGCCGCCGCATGGTCAGCCGCCCGCCGGCTCGCTGTACAGCACGTCGACCAGCCGCTCGCCGTCGTACACCAGCGACGTCACCGACGCGACCGCGCACTGGCGGCGCCGTGGATCGTGCCAGAGCCGCTTGCCGGTCAGGTACAGCCGTTCGGTCCACACCGGCAGCTGGTGGCTGACGCACACCGCCTCATGACCGGCGGCGCGCGCACGAGCCTTGTCGACCGCGGTCGTCATGCGCGCCGCGACCTGCTTATACGGCTCACCCCAGGACGGGGTGAACGGGTTGCGCAGCTGCCACCAGAACCGTGGGTCGCGCCAGGCGCCGTCACCGGGGCCTAACCGCTTGCCTTCGAAGAAGTTTGCCGACTCGATCAGGTCGGGGTCGGTGTCCACCGTCAGGTCGTGACCGGCGGCGATGGGCGCGGCGGTCTCCTGCGCCCGCTGCAGCGGGGAGGCGATGACCGCGACGATGTCGCGATCGGCCAGCGCATCGGCCACCGCTCGGGCTTGTCGGGTTCCCTTGTCGGACAAGCGGAATCCGGGCAGCCTGCCATACAGCACACCCTCGGGGTTGTACACCTCGCCGTGGCGCACCAGGTGGATTCGGGTCTCTTCGGCCATCAGGGCTTGCTCTCCTTGGCTGCGGCAGCGGCCGCCGGCAGCGCCTCGGCGATTCGGGCGAAGGCAGCGTCGTCGAGCGCCGCCGAGACGAACCACGCCTCGAAGGCACTGCACGGCGGGTAGACACCGCCGTCCAGCAGGGCGTGGAAGAAGGACGGGAAGCGCCACATCTCGCTGGCCCGCGCCGACGCGAAATCGGTTACCGGCGCCTCGCCGAAGAACACGCTGAGCATATTGCCTGCCCGCGGAATCTGATGCGGCACACCAGCATCCGTGAGCGCCTCGGATAGCAGGCCGGCCAGCCGGTCGGCGTTGACATCCAGCGCCGCATACACCGCGTCGTCGGCGGCCCGCAACGTCGCCAGGCCGGCGGCCATCGCCACCGGATTGCCGGACAGCGTGCCGGCCTGATACACCGGCCCCAACGGCGCCAGCCGTTCCATCACCTCAACGCGCCCGCCGAACGCCGCTGCGGGCAGCCCGCCGCTCATCACCTTGCCGAAGGTGAACAGGTCGGCGTTCACCGGATCGATTCCGTACCAACCGCTTCGGCTGACCCGAAACCCGGTCATCACCTCGTCGACGATGAGCAGCGCGCCGTGCGCGGCGGTGGTCTCGCGCAGCGCCGCGTTGTAACCCGGCGCGGGCGGAACAACGCCCATGTTGCCGGGGCTGGCCTCGGTGATCACCGCCGCGATCTGGTCGCCGAATCGGGCGAAACTCTGCTGCACTGCCTCAATATCGTTGTACGGCAACACAATCGTGTCGGCCGCGGTGGCGCCGGTGACGCCGGGTGACGACGGCAGGCCCAACGTCGCGACCCCGGAGCCGGCGTCGGCGAGCAAGGCGTCGACGTGGCCGTGGTAGCAGCCGGAGAACTTGACGACCTTGGCGCGGCCGGTAAAGCCGCGGGCCAGTCGCACCGCGCTCATGGTGGCCTCGGTGCCGGAGTTGACCAGACGTATCCGCTCCACCGGTGCCACCCGGTCGATGATCTCGGTGGCCAGTTCGGTTTCGGCGGGTGTCGGCGCTCCGAACGACAGCCCGGTGGCGGCGGCCTTGGCGACGGCGTCCACCACCGACGGGTGGGCGTGCCCCAAAATCATCGGCCCCCACGAGCAGACCAGGTCGACGTACCGGTTGCCGTCGGCGTCGGTGAGCCAGCAGCCGTGGGCCTCGGTGATGAATCGGGGGGTGCCGCCGACCGCCGTGAAGGCCCGCACCGGTGAGTTCACCCCGCCGGGAATGACCGCGCAGGCGTCATCGAACAGCTTCGCCGAGATCGCCGTGCCTGTTCCGTACACGTACACAAGTGTCCCAGCCGCTGGGAGTGCCTTCACTACAGGGTGTAGTTGTTGCGCATCGACGTCAGTCGGGCGGCAGCAAGACCCCCGACCATGGCGGAAGGCCGCGGAAGTCGGTCGCTGGCCGCGCCTCGCACGCAAGCCGCCGTTCCTCAGCTTCGATGGCGGCGGCCTTGGCGTCGATTGCCGCCTGCTCGTATGCGCGGCGGTCGAAGTCGGCGACGATGAGCCTGCCCATGCGGATCCACCACTCGACGACTGACTCGTCGTCGCTGGCTTCAGCACCGGCGACCACGACCGAATGCAGCCCTTTCAGTTCGGCGGCGTCGAGCCATGCGAGCGGGCCGCACGGTTCAAAGTCGATGACGTCGACGGGTGCGCCGCTCTTCACTGACGCAAGCCGGACTAGCAGGGCGTCGGACACCGACGCGGCCCACCGCGCCAAACCTGCGTGCCGCGACAGCGACAGCTGCTCACAGACGCCGAGCAGCGTGGAGGTGGCCTCTTCGGGCAGATCGTCAACGGGCGGATGGGTCATCGTTTTCCTCCTCCTGAAGTATTCGACGCGGGCGTCGTCTTGGCTTGGAGTGGGCCACACCAAGGTGAAGTGTCCCGGCGCCTGTGTTCGGTTAGGTTGCCGACGTGGGCAAGTTGCGAGTCAGCGCCGATGACGTTCAGGCCACGGCCGCCTACTACCAGGCGTCCGCAGGCATGCTCGCCGGCGGCACGTTAACCGGTGCTGGGCGGTCGTTTCAGCCCAGCGCGGCAGCGGTGCAGGCAGTGCACGCCGGTGCGGCAATGACGCGGGCGGCGCTTTCGGCGCGGGCGGCGGCTACCGGGGTCAGGGTCACTGAAGCGAATGCGCGCTATCTCCAGAACGAGGCCGAATCAGCGACCAAGCTCCACGCGGTGTGCCCACAGGCGGTGTAGATGGACGTGGGCACCCCGCTGCCGACCCTGTCGCAGATACGGAACTGGGACACCGAGCACCTGAGTCATGCGGCCGACGAGTGGGAGGCCGAGGCGGAGCGGTGGGAGACCGAATACGAGCAGAACTACCAGCGTCTTGCCGCGACCGACTGGCAAGGGCAGGGCCGTGCAGCCGCGTTGGAGCGCGCCGGGCTTGACCTGGTGAAAGTCCGCGGCCCTGCCTGGCAGCTTCAGGAGGCGGCGACCGCTGCCCGTTACGGGTTTGCTCAACAAAACGGTGCCAAACAGTGGGCGTTGGACGCCGTTGCCGACGCGGAGCAAGCCGGTTTCAGCCCAACAGAAGACCTGTCGGTCGCCGATCGCCAAATCGGCGGCAGCGCCGCAACACGGGCCGCGCGGCAAGCCGAGGCCCAAGCCCTGGCCGCCCAGATCCGGCATCGCGCCGCGCTGCTGGTCGTTAGCAATCAGGAGGTCGCCACCAAAATCACGGCCGCCGCCGGCAACATCGGCGAATTCAGCTTCGACGAGCCCAATGGCGTCGCGGCCACGCCATCGGCGCAGAAAAACAACGGGATTCAATTCGTCGACAACAAGACTTGGAAGCAAGACCCGCCACCACCACGGCCCCACCCGGATCTGCCTCCCGAGGGTGTTCGCCCTCCCGTTGCGGGGGAGCTGACGCCGGGGCCAGCAAGTCAATCGAGAGCACGGCGTTTTGGCGGCCGGAGTCTCTGGGACCAAAACGGTGGCGAGTGGCGGTATTTTCCGGGTGACGAATACCGAAATCCCCATTGGGACTACAACCCGCACGACCGGAACAACCCCGAATGGGAAAACATTCCTATCGGAGGTCTTCAGCCCCACAAAGAAATGCCAGGCTCGCCGGCGCCGCAATTCCCTCCG
>Ga0210386_10003537_pt1 | contig 13109 bp, 9 predicted proteins | sample IncBWH32OmetaG_FD_160091 | JGI IMG/M metagenome (GOLD analysis project Ga0210386, IMG submission 160091) | Forest soil microbial communities from Barre Woods Harvard Forest LTER site, Petersham, Massachusetts, United States - Inc-BW-H-32-O ... | reverse complement strand
GAGCATGGGCGGCGCGAGGAGGTGATTCAGTATATCTATGAAAAGTACGGCCGCGAACGCGCGGCGCTGGCGGCCACCGTCATCTGCTACCGTCCGCGCAGCGCTTTGCGCGACGTGGGCAAGGCGTTGGGATTGGATCTCGCCCAAGTCGATAAGCTGGCGCGAGGCATGCAATGGTGGGACGGACAGCGCATCGATCCTGATCGCATCCGCGCCTCCGGTTTCGATCCCGACGACCCCGTGATTGCGCGCCTCATCGCGCTCGCGGCGGAAATCTTGGGTTTTCCCCGCCACCTCTCGCAGCATGTGGGAGGCTTCGTCATCGCGCGCGGGCGTCTGGATGAACTCGTGCCCATCGAGAACGCGGCGATGCCCGATCGTACGGTGATCGAGTGGGACAAAGACGATCTCGATGCCCTGGGGCTGTTGAAAGTGGATGTGCTCGGGCTTGGCATGCTGAGTGCGATACGCCGGGCGTTTCAACTGATCAACAACTTCGGCGGCTCCCCCGCGGTCGCCGGCGAACTCGCTCTGGCGACGGTGCCGGGCGAGGATAAGGCCGTGTACGAGATGATTTGCCGCGCCGACACCGTGGGCGTGTTTCAAATCGAATCGCGGGCACAGATGGCCATGCTGCCGCGTTTGCGGCCGCAAAATTACTACGATCTCGTGATCGAAGTGGCCATCGTGCGTCCCGGCCCGATTCAAGGCGAGATGGTGCATCCGTATTTACGCCGCCGCAGCGGCGATGAGGCGGTGACTTATCCGAGCGAGAAGGTCAAGGCGGTGCTCGAGCGCACCTTGGGCGTGCCGATTTTTCAAGAGCAAGTCATGCAACTGGCGATCGTCGCGGCCGGATTTTCGCCGGGCGAAGCGGATCGGCTGCGCCGCGCGATGGCGGCCTGGAAGCGCAAGGGCGGCTTGGAGCCTTTCCAGCGCCAACTGATCGATGGCATGCGTGAGCGGGGATACGCCGAGAGCTTCGCCCAGCAGATATTCAGCCAGATATTGGGGTTCGGCGAATATGGGTTTCCGGAGTCGCATGCGGCGAGCTTTGCACTGCTCGTGTACACCTCCGCCTGGCTGAAACATTACGAGCCCGCAGCATTTTGCGCGGCACTCATCAACAGTCAGCCGATGGGATTCTATGCGCCGGCTCAATTGGTGCGCGATGCGCGCTCCCACGGCGTGAACGTGCGGCCGGTCGATGTGGCGAGCAGCGACTGGGATTGCACGCTCGAACGGCAAACCGACGGCCGGCCGGCGCTGCGCCTGGGATTACGGTTGGTGAAGCATTTGTCGAGCGAGGGAGCGACTCGGCTGCTCGCGGCCCGCGCCCTGCGAGTCTTTGACACCATCGCCGATCTTGCGGAGCGGGGAGAGCTGGACCGGCGAGATCTGGAGGCGCTCGCCGCGGCCGATGCGCTCGTCGGCCTCGCGGGACATCGGCATCGCGCTGTGTGGCAAGTCAGCGGGGTGGAACGTGCATTGCCTCTGCTGTCTGCCGCTACGGCGCAGGAGGAAGGTATCCCGCTACTGCGCGCCCCGCGCGAGGGCCAGGAGATCATCGCCGACTATGGCAGCACCGGCCTCACGCTGCGCCGTCATCCACTGTGCCTGCTGCGCGAGAAACTGCGGCGGCGCGGCGTGCTGCCCACGCAAGATCTCTGGGACCAACCGAATGGAACGAAGGTGATCACCGCGGGCCTGGTCATCACGCGCCAGCGGCCGGGCAGCGCGGGCGGCGTCACCTTCGTCACCATGGAAGATGAAACCGGCTATGTGAATTTGATCGTCTGGAACAACGTTGCCGTCGAGCAACGCGCGGCATTGCTCGAGTCGCGTCTGCTCGAGGTGCAGGGCAAATTGCAGCGGGAGGGTGATGTGCAGCATGTGATCGCGCAGCGCCTGACGAATCTCTCGGCGATGCTGGGGGATCTGACAGTGGCGTCGCGGAATTTTCACTGAGCCGATCATCGTGACGTGTCTCATTTAAATCATTGAATTAACCTAACGGATAGGTTATTACGCTTAATTGAAAACCGACGCATGAAGAAAGCCGATTTGGCGAAAGCGTTGAGGGCGGTATTCGAGCATCGAACGATGCTCATGCAAAAATGGAGCGAAATTCATGGGCGACTGGATAGAGGACGAACTGGCGCGCTCGCATAACTTAGCGACAAAGACCGGTGAAGCACGGCTGGCGACGCAGCCCCGGGCCGCCAAAGCATATTTTGATGTCCGCGAAGCTCGATTGGTCATCGAACTCACAAATGGAGTGATTCTGATGTTTCCACCGAAGTTGTTGCAGGGCTTGCAGGGTGCGACCCCAGCGCAACTGGCAGAGGTGCGATTGACTCCTCTGGGAACAGGACTGCATTGGGAATCGCTGGACGCAGATCTCAGCGTGGCTGGTCTCGCGGCCGGCATCTTCGGATCGAAAACTTGGATGAGTGAATTGGCACGCCACGCAGGCTCGAGGACATCTGCACGTAAGGCGTCTAGTTCCCGCGAGAACGGTAAGCGCGGAGGGCGCCCCCGTCTGCGGAAGTCGACCTGACGTCGAATTCAAAGTGACATATCTCTCAATTCCATCTGCTTAATAAGGCCAATTGCTGCAACCACGCGTCCGCGGCAGCTCCGAAAATAGTGCGAAGTTTTTCGTGCACGCCTCGAGGTCGTGCATACGCGTTTCACTCTTGACTCGCCGATTGTGCAGAGTGCAGGATCGCGACTCCTTGGAAAGGACGCGCCCTAGTTTGCCGAGCGAGACGGTCGATTTCGTGGTCGTCGGCTCCGGCGCAGCGGGCGGCGTCATGGCGCGCGAGCTGTCCCAGGCGGGGTTCACCGTCGTCGTGCTCGAGCAGGGGCCGCGGCTAAGCCCTGGTCTGATGTACGATCGAGAGAGGGGGAACTCATGAAGCCAACCGACGGCGATCAAGACGGCAACTCGCGGCGTTCGTTTCTGCTGTCGAGCGGCGGATTGCTGTCGAGCGTGTGGATCGTGGCGCACTGGCCGGCGATTGCGGCTGCGGCGCACCATGCCGAGTCGGTATCGGCGGTTGCGGAGCCCCGGATTGAATTCTTCGATGACGCCGCCGCCGCCGACGTCGAGGCGATCTCGGCGCAAATCGTGCCGAGCGGGGCGACGCCGGGCGCACGCGAGGCGCATGCCGTGTATTTCATCGATCGGGCGCTGGCCACGTTTTTCTCGGACTGGTCCCATGATTTTCGCGCCGGACTCGCGGAATTTCAGTCGGGGTATCGCGCCGCGAATCCGGCCTCGCCGAGCTTCGCGAAGGCCGGGCCGGATGCGCAGATCGCGTATCTTAAAACGGCGGATCGCACCCCGTTCTTCGAAACCGTGCGCACGCTCACTCTGCTCGGGATGTTCTCTTCGCCGCAGTACGGCGGCAACTACCGGGGTTCCGGCTGGAAAATGATGGGATTCGCGGACCAGCATGCCTTCACGCCCCCCTTTGGCTACTACGACCGCGAATACATCGGTTTTGTACCGTATTCCAGTGCGGAAAAGCACTCTTGACGCGCCAATTCAAACCGAACGAGACCGTGGATTTCGCGGTGGTGGGTTCCGGAGCCGCCGGCGGCGTCATGGCGCGCGAATTGTCTCAGGCCGGCTTTACGGTCGTGGCCTTCGAGCAAGGGCCGCGTCTGGGGCCCGCCGATTTCGAACACGACGAATTGAAGTACTTCTTCCTCAGCGGGATCACGGTCGATCCGAAGGTGAGCCCGCAGACCTTCCGCAAGAATCCCAACGTCGTTGCGAAAGCGGCGCAGGGTGTGCAGCCGGCATTGTATGCGCGCCTGGTCGGCGGCAGCAGCGTCCACTACACGGCGAACTTCTGGCGCTTTCACGAGATCGACTTCAAAGAGCGCAGCGTCTTGGGCTCCATCCCCGGCACCGCGTTTGCCGACTGGCCGATTACCTATCAGGAACTGGAGCCGTATTACACCAAGGTGGAGTGGGAGGTCGGGGTGTCGGGGCTTGCCTATGCGAGTCCGTTCGATCCGCCGCGCACCAAGCCTTATCCCATGCCGCCGCTGCCGGTGAAATCGTCGGGGGTTCTGCTCGAGCGCGGCGCCCGCAAGCTGGGGCTGCATCCGTTTCCGGCGCCCATGGCCATTGCGTCGCAACCGTTTCGCGGGCGGCCTGCTTGCGTGCATTGCGGATTCTGTATGGGGTTCGGCTGCGAGGCGAGGGCGAAGTCGTCCTCGTTGTACACGGTGATTCCGGAGGCGGAGGCGACGGGGCGCTGCGAGGTGCGCGCGAATAGCTATGTGTTTCAGGTGGCGACCAACCCGGCCGGACGCGCCACCGGGGTGCACTATTTCGACGCCGACAAGCGCGAACACTTCCAGAAAGCCCGCGCGGTGGTGTTATCCGCGAACGGCGCGGAGACGTCGCGCTTGCTGCTCAATTCCACCAGCACCCGCTTTGCCCAGGGTCTGGCGAATTCGAGCGGCATGGTGGGCAAGCATCTCATGTTCAATCAGGGTGCGTCGGCGCACGCCGTGTTCGAACATGAGCTCAACGAGTACAAGAGCGTGCAAGTGACGCGCATCCTGCACGATTTCTACGATGCCGATCCGAAGCGCGGCTTCTATGGCGGCGGCGGCATCGACGGGCGCATCAATCCGCAGCCGGCGCTGTGGGCCATGTCCTCCGGCGGCGAATTGCCGCGCTGGGGTGCCGACCTCAAGGCGCGGATCGAGGCGTTTCCGCGTTCCATGGTGTCGACCGGACACACCACCTCGCTGCCCGTCGAAACCAACAGCGTCAGTATCGATCCGACGCTCAAGGACGCCTGGGGAATCCCCGCCATTCGGGTCACCTACCAAGATCACCCGGACGATCTTGCCTTTGCGCGTTTTCTCCAGGACCGCCAGGTCGAGATCATGCAGGCGGCCGGCGCGCAGAAGGTCTGGCGCGACGAGGTGCAAGAAAACGAAGCCGGCGTCCACCTGTTGGGCACCTGCCGCATGGGCAACGATCCCGTCACCTCGGTGATCGACAAATATCACCGCACCCACGATGTGCCGAATCTATTTCTCTGCGATGGGTCGAGCTTCGTCACCTCGGGCCGCGGCCAGCCGACCATGACCATTCAGGCGCTCGCCTTCCGCGCGGCCGATCACATCGGTCAATTCGCCAAACGCAACGAGATTTGAGCAATTCCGCTCAGCGGGATTTCTTTTTCTTCCGGGCCGGCTTTGCCGCGTGCGAAGAGCCTTCCTCGGAGTCATCGGGCTCGTCGGCATTCGGCTCGCCATCATCCGCGTCCGCGATCTCGTAATCGTCGAAGTCGCTCATGAGTTCGGCGGTGCGCCGTTCTTCCATCACGCGTTCCAGGCGCCGCCACGCGGGCTCCGCGCCCTTCGGCGCGCGCCGCCGCTGCGACTCGACGTCGCGCATGATGTGATCGACGTCGACCTCATCGCCGCCGGGCGCCACATCTTCGGCGTCCTCTTCCTCGAATTCGTCTGATTCGGGCTTTTCGCTCATGCTACCGAAGCCAAGGCTCTTCGCCGGTGAACTGACACGGGCGCGTTATAAACGGAAAGACGGGCTACGCGCAATACCCCGTCGCACAGTCCTTCACTTGACCAGGTCGTTGAGTTGAAAAATAGGCAACAGAAGCGCAACGACGATGAACATGACGACTCCGCCCATGAACACCACCATGAAGGGCCCCAGGAGATTGGTCATGGTCGAGAGCAGGCCGTCCATTTCGCGTTCCTGGTTCGTCGCCGCCCGCTCGAGCATCTTTTCCAGCTCGCCGCTGCTCTCGCCGCTGCTGATGAGGTGAATCATCATGGGGGGGAACAATTTGCGCGCTGCGAGCGACTTGCCGATGGGCGCGCCCTCGCGAACGCGCAAGGCCGCGTCCTCGACCGCCCTTTTCATGGGCAGACTGTTGACGACCTCGGCGGAAATGCGCAGCGCCTCGAGCACCGGGACCGCACTCGCGGTAAGAATGCTGAAGGTGCGCGAAAATCGGGCGGTATTGAGGCCGCGAATGAGCTTTCCCACCAGCGGCACGCGCAGCAAGAACCGGTCGAAGCGCAGGCGTGCCTCGGGTCCCTTGAGCCAGCGCAAAAATCCCCAGGTGGCGGCCGTGATCACGATCAGGGCGTAGAACCAATAGTGGCGGACGAGGTCGCTCATGCCGATGAGGAGGCGCGTGGCGACCGGCAACTCTTGGTGGCCGGACTCGAACACGGCGACGACCTGCGGTACCACATAGGCCAGCAAAAAGGACACTATGGCGAAGGACAGGACCATCAGCACGATGGGATACACCAGCGCGTTGCTGACTTGCTGCCCCATGACCTGGCGCGATTCGGTGTAATCCGACAGCCGCTCCAGCACCGAATCGAGTTTGCCCGACTGCTCCCCGGCGGACACGGTCGCACGATAGATTTCCGGGAACGCCTGTGGAAAATCCCGCAGCCCGTCGGCCAGCGGGTGACCCTCGACGACTTTACTGCGCACCCCCAGAATGATGCGCTGTACGCGGGGCTTTTCGGTCTGTTCGGCCACCGCCTGCAGCGATTCCTCGAGCGGCAGGCCGGAGCGCAGCAAGGTGGCGAGCTGGCGCGTCAGCATGGCCAGATCGAGCGTCGACAGGCCGCGGCGCATGAAACCGCGGGCGCGGCTCTTCTTGAGCTCCTTCTGCGCCGTCTCCTGGATGTCCATCGGCAGCAGATGCTTGTCGCGCAGCATCTGGCGGACATGCTTGGGCGTGTCGCCCTCGATGAGCCCTTTGCGTTCTCGGCCCTGAGCATCGAGAGCCGTATATTCGAACGCGCCCATCAGTCCTCGCGGGTGACGCGCAGGACTTCTTCGAGCGTCGTTTCGCCCGCCATCACTTTTCTGCGGCCATCATCGCGGATGCCGGGGCTCGCGCTGCGTGCGTAGCGCTCCAACTCCTGTTCGGAAGAGCCATCGTGAATCATCGTGCGCATATGATCGTCGACCGCGATGAGTTCGTAAATGCCGGTGCGCCCACGGTAGCCGTTTCCGGATTCGTTGCCCGGCCGGTATAACTGGATCGGAGTCGCCGTCGAATCGAGGTTCAAGAGGCGGCGTTCATATTCGCCGGCCATGAACGCCTCGCGCGTCTCCGGATTGAGTACGCGCACCAGGCGCTGTGCGAGCACGCCGATCAAACTCGACGACAGCAAGAACGGCTCGATGCCCATGTCGCGCAGCCGCGTGACCGCGCCCACGGCGGTGTTGGTGTGCAGCGTGGACAGCACCAGGTGCCCCGTCAAACTCGCCTGCACCGCGATTTGCGCGGTTTCCAGGTCGCGAATCTCGCCGACCATCACCACATCGGGGTCCTGTCTCAAGATCGCCCGCAGGCCGCGCGCGAAGGTCATTTCGACCTTGGTGTTCACCTGAGTCTGGCCGATACCGTCGATGTAGTACTCGATGGGGTCTTCGACCGTCATGACATTGCGGGTATTGTCGTTGATGCGTTCGAGCGCCGCGTACAGCGTGGTGGTTTTGCCCGAACCGGTGGGTCCGGTCACCAAAATGATGCCGTGCGGCTTGTGGATGATTTCGTCCATCGTGTCCTGGGTGCGCGGATCCATGCCCAAGGAGGTAAGCTCGATGCGCCCGGCCTGCTTGTCCAGCAGACGCAGCACCACGCGCTCGCCGTGCCCGGAGGGCAGGGTGGAGACGCGCACGTCGACCGCGCGCCCGGCGATGCGCAGCGAAATTCTGCCGTCCTGCGGCAGGCGCCGCTCGGCAATGTCGAGCTTGGACATGACCTTGATGCGCGAAACCACCAGCGGCGCCACGGCGCGCTTGGTCTGCAGCACTTCGCGCAGCACGCCGTCGACGCGGAAACGGATCACCAGGCGATTTTCGTAGGGCTCGATGTGGATATCGGACGCGTTTTCCTTGACCGCTTGCGTGAGCAACGCGTTGATCAAGCGGATAATCGGCGCTTCGTCGTCGCTCTCCAGAAGGTCCGAGGATTCGGGGATGTCCTCGGCCAGATGCGCCAAGTCGGTATTGTCGTCCAAGCCCTCGAGCATCTGCATCGCGGCGCCGGAGCCCGCTTCGTAGGCGACCCGCAGCATGGAATCGAACGACTCGACCGACACGCGCTCGAGTTTCAAGGGAACGCCGACGAAGCGGCGCACTTCCGCCAAGGTTTGCGGCGTCACGCCCGGGCGGCACACCGTGTCCGCCACTCCATCGCCGATGCCTCGAATCAGGATTCCATGCCGCTTGGCGAACGGAAACGACAGTTTCCGCTGTTCCCCCGCCTCGTTGAGTTCGGCGTTCATGGCGGAGGCGAAGGCGCGGGGGCCGGCGCAGGTGCCGGTGCAGGCGCAGGTTCGGAGTGTGGCGCGACGTCGAGCGGCGGCAGAATCGTGGTTGGCGCCGTGGACGGCGCCGGCCCGTTGGGCGTCGCTCCTTGGGCATTCGAGTCGGCCGGCGGCGGCGCAGGCATCCCCGCCCCCGGCTGTAGCGCCGGCACGGCGGGCTGTTTTTGGCCCGGCAACAGCATGATATGCCCGCCGTTCAACGATTTTTGATTCTGGCGCAAATCATTGTACTCAGTCTCGCTGGTGCTCTCGGTGGCGTTCGCATCGCGCAAGATCTTCGGACGGATGAACACCAGCAGGTTTTTCTTCTGGCGTGAACCGCTGCGCGACTTGAACAGGTTGCCGATCAAGGGAATGGCCCCCAACCCCGGAACCCGATCTTCGCTCTCCGTGACGGTATCCGACATGAGGCCTCCCAGCACGATGACACCGCCGTCCTCGATCAGCACGGTGGTCTTGATCGAGCGCTTGTTGGTTGAAATATCGGCCGAGTCCGTGAGCTTGGCGCCCGGCGAGGAGTCTTCCTGCTCGATTTTGAGCTGTACCGAATTGCCTTCGTTGATGTGCGGCGTGACCTTCAGAATCGTGCCCACTTCCTCGCGCTGAATCGTCGTGAACGGGCTGGTGGTGCCCGAGACGCTGGCGGTCGAACTGCTGTAGGAGCCGGTGATCAGCGGAATCTCTTGCGTGACCTTGACCTCGGCTTCCTCGTTGTTCATGGTGATCAACGAGGGCGTGGAGATGATGTTGCTGCTGCCGTCGCTGCGCAAGGCCTGAATCAGCGCCGCGAAGCCCTTGCCGGTGTTCGAGTTATATTTGCCGAGAGCAAAGGTGGCTCCGGTGCCGAAGGTGGAGCTGCTGATACCCGTGGTACCGGCGAGACCGGTGGTGCCGGTGTTGGCGATACCGGTGTTGGTGGTGTTGTTGAGGACGGAGTTGGCGGTGCTGCTCGTGGCGCCCAATACACTGGCGGCCAAGTCAATGATGCTGGTGCCGCTGCCCGGCAGATTGGTCACGCCGTAGCCGTAGTTGTTGCCTCCGTCGAGAAGCCATTGCACGCCTATGTTGGCACTCTTGTTGACGTCGATTTCGACGATGATGGCTTCGACCTGGACCTGCGCGCGGCGGATGTCGAGCTTGTCGATCACCGCCATCAGCGACTTCATGATTTTGGGCGGCGCCGTGATGATCAGCGCATTGGTCGCGACGTCCGCCCAGATGGTGACGCTGGCATCGACATTGGACGCACCGGCGCCGCCGGTGCCCGCCGTGGGGGGGCCGCCTTGGGCCTTGGCGGAGGCGGTGGCTTGGCCCTTGAGCTTGTCGGCGATCTTTTCGGCGTCGGCATAGCGCAGGTATCTGACCTGCGTGTCACCGCCGGTCGACATGGGCGTGTCCATATTAATGATGAGTGCCTTGAGCTTCAGGCGCTGCGACTTCTCGCCGGTCAGCAAGACGCTGTTGGTGCGATCGTCGGCGACGACTTTGGCCATCGCGCCGGCCTCGGCGCCTTGACCGCCCTGATTGAGCGAATTGACGATGCGTACCACGTCGGCGGCGCCGGCGTTGTGCAGTGCGATGACCTCGATGGGTTCGTCACCGCTTTCGTCCATGCGCTCGACGATGCGCACGATGCGGCTCACATTGCTGGCGCGATCGGAAATGATCAACATATTTCCCTGGGCATAGGCGGCCAGCTGGCCGTATTGGGGGATGAGGGGCCGCAGAATCGGCACCAGTTGCGCCGCGCTGACATTCTTCATGGAGATGATTTGCGTCACGATTTCGTCCGACGTCGGGCTGACGCTGGTCGGCAAGTCGTTCGCCGGCACCACGCGCTGATCGGTGTTCGGAATGATCTTGATGACCTTGCCGGCCGGCACCGCCACGTACCCATACACCTGCAGCACCGACAAGAACGCTTCATAGAACGCGGCCGGAGACATAGGAGTCGCCGACAGCATGGTGACCTTGGCGTTGACCCGCGGATCGATGATGAAATTCTTGCCCGTGACTTCAGCCACGGCCTGGATGATCTGGCTGAGGTCGGCATCCTTGTAGTTCGGGGTGATGGTCGGTCCACCCTCCTGAGATTTCCCCTGCGGCACCGCCGGCAACGCCACCGACACGAGCACCACAGCGAGCGCCAGGACAGCTGCGGCGCGAAGCTTGGGGTGCGGTTTGGTTGAATTCGGCATCATGGGTACTCGTGTGTTGAACGCATTCGACCTTCGTTCGCGCTATTCGTTTGGAATCTCGTTGCTGCTATTTGGAGTCGGGTTTCCCGGAGGTTGCGGCGGGGCACTGGGCGGCGCTCCTGTGGCGGAATTCGCTTCGCCCTCCAGGTCCTTGGTCGCCTGGGCGGCGACCTGGGCGATGTTCAGCGTGACATCCTGCTTTTGCCCGCCGCGTTCGAGGGTCACGGTTACATGGTCCGACGTCTGAATGGTATTGAAGACCTCTTGGCTACGTTGCGGATCATCGAGCGCGGTGCCGTTGATTGCTGTGACCAAATCGCCAGGTTTCAGCCCCAGCTTGTTGAATATCTGCCGATTTCGGCCCGGATAGGCGCGAAAGCCGCGAAGTCTGCCGGCGGCGTTGTCGTACGAGGGCACGGTGCGCATGACTTGATCGAGAATGTTCGGATCCTGCTGCACCAGGCGGCGGATGTTGTCGACCGCCGCAACGGTGCGCGGGTCCGCGCCCGCGCGGCGCACCACGGCGGGTCCGTGCATGCCCGGGCCGAGCAATCTCGGCAATAGCAGGGTCTCGAGTGCGCCGCCTCGATCGAGAATGACACGGTCGAGATAGACTGAATGCAAGGTGGCGCCGCCGATATTGTCGCCAACCGAATACACCTTCGACGGGCCGCCATCGCTGATGATGGCCACGCCGCGCTTCGGGTCCTGGGTTGCAATCGTCCCGGCAAGCACCAGATTAGCGGTTGACTCGGGCGCATTCGCCGGGTCCTGCGAGCTGGGATCGGGGGCGGCGACGCCGAACAGGTGAGCGGAAACGACGCTTTGAATGTCGAGCCCGGCGTGCTGCTGGCGGGGCGCGACGCGGGTGACCACCGGCTGGGGGGATTTAACGGGTCCCCCGCTCAGCAGCGAAATGGCAATCCGCGCCAGTTCCACGGCGATCAGCGCCGCGAGAGCCAGTGATACCAATCGAGGGCCGTTGCCTTGCAAACGGGACAGCCACTCATGTGTGCGCGCATCGAGCATGGGGTTCTGGGAATGGTTAACGTGACCGGCAATCATACGGGTTACTCGCTTGGCCGCTCAAGCATTTGTTTTTCCTTGTTAAAGTTGATACTGATTGGCGACAGGGCAATTCCGGAGGGTTTAGGCTGCATGTCTTGTAAACGGCGAGAACGCACCCTATAAACTAATCACTCATGAGTGACATCGAACGTGGGCGGGATGGAACTGGCTTGGTCGTCGAAGAAGCGGCGCCGAAGCTCAAGCGCCCGCCACTCTATCAAGTCGTGCTGATCAATGACGACTACACTCCCATGGAGTTCGTGGTCGATATCCTGCAGCGCTTCTTTGCGATGGACCGCACCAAAGCAACTCGCGTTATGCTGGAGGTGCATACCAAGGGCAAAGGAGTCTGTGGGGTCTTTACTTATGAGATTGCGGAGACCAAGGTGGCTCAAGTGATCGCGTACGCGCGACAACATCAGCATCCGCTGATGGCAACGCTAGAAGAGGCGTAAAGTGCTAAGTCAAGAACTTGAATTTTGCTTGAATGATGCGTTTGCCGGTGCGCGCGAGGCGCGGCATGAATTCATGACGGTCGAGCATTTGCTGCTCGCCATCGTGGATACCCCCAAGGTCAGGGAGGTCTTGAAGTCCTGCGGCGCGGACACCGCCAAACTCAAGACCGAACTGAAGCAATTCATCGACCAGACCACGCCGCGACTGCCGGCCGGCGAGGATCGCGACGTGCAACCCACCCTGGGGTTCCAGCGGGTGTTGCAGCGGGCCGTCTTCCATGTCCAGTCGAGCGGGAAGAAAGAAGTGACGGTCGCCAATGTCCTGGTGGCGATCTTCAGCGAGAAGCAATCCCACGCCGCCTACCTGCTCAGCATGCAGGACGTATCGCGGTTGGACGTGGTCAATTTCATCGCGCACGGCCTGTCGAAGGCCGGCGGCGAGGAGCGCGGCGACCGCGAGGAAGGCGGCGCCTCCACCGACGCGGAGCGCGAGGGCGACGGCGGCGGCAATGCCTTGGAGAAATATGCGACGAATCTGAATGAGTCGGCGCGCAAGGGCAAGATCGATCCCTTGATCGGCCGCAAGCTCGAGGTCGAACGCACCATCGAGATCCTGTGCCGCCGGCGCAAGAATAATCCCTTGTACGTGGGCGAAGCCGGCGTCGGCAAGACGGCGATCGCGGAAGGCCTCGCCCGCATGATCGTCGAGAACCAAGTGCCCGATGTGCTCTTGGATGCAACCATCTATTCGCTCGACATGGGCTCGCTGGTCGCCGGCACCAAGTATCGAGGCGACTTCGAGAAGCGCCTGAAGGCGGTGCTGGCGGAGGTCAAAAAGCAGCCGGGCGCGATTCTCTTCATCGATGAAATTCACACCGTCATCGGCGCCGGCGCCGCCTCGGGCGGCGTGATGGATGCCTCGAACTTGATCAAACCCGCGTTGGCCAACGGCGACCTGCGCTGCATCGGCTCGACCACCTACAACGAGTACCGCGGAATCTTCGAGAAGGACCACGCGCTG
>Ga0210386_10003531_pt1 | contig 13114 bp, 9 predicted proteins | sample IncBWH32OmetaG_FD_160091 | JGI IMG/M metagenome (GOLD analysis project Ga0210386, IMG submission 160091) | Forest soil microbial communities from Barre Woods Harvard Forest LTER site, Petersham, Massachusetts, United States - Inc-BW-H-32-O ... | reverse complement strand
TTCCCACAAGACCTTGAAAATCGATGAAGCCGATTTTCACATTCCCACAGCCACGACGACGACTAGCTGAACAATCTTTCCACTTAAAAGACCGAAAAACCTGTCCGAACAAACGGAGCCACCGCATCGCCACATCCATCTCCCTTCGGAGGGGAAAGGGAAGAATATTTCCTTGACATCCGCTCTCATAGGACTCATCCATCATGGGTCACTCACCCAAAACAGGATCGGTCCTGAAAAACGCCGTCCGGTCATTCTGACGATTAAAGAGCATCTGAGAGATTCCGCGACGCTGGCCGACTTATGGGGACTAATGCGTCCAAGAACTTGCGCCCGCCCCTGCAATCAGGCAGGGGGCGAGCTAGAGCAGATTCACGCTGTTTGGTCAACCGCCTTCATTCGTTCTTCATTCATCCGGCCACCGTGCACTTCGATTTTAGAGAGAGCAGTCTCGATCTCACGAAGATCCGCGGTAGTGTTGCAAGTTTCAAATGCAGACAAGTTTGTTGCCGAGCTGTGCCTCGCCAAAACTCCATCATCCTGTGTTTTCTTCGCTTTCTAGCCCACAACGAGTTGAGATTCCAAACGGCTCTTAACCGTTAAGACATCCGGGGAGCATTCAGCTTCGCCTGCGGATTGAATTTTGGCGAGGCACAGCTCGAAGCTAACCCGGTTTTGCTTCGAGTATCCCGACGTTCCGAACCAACAGATTGTCGTCTCCCACCGAGAAAACCCCGGTCAGGATGAAGCCCGCTGCCTCAAGAAGCGTTCTCCATTCGCGCTCGCTACGCTCTGTACCGCCGGTGACAACCAGCATGTTGAGGTCGCTCATCAGGTGGCCTTCCAGTTGCGGATCTGCCTGCGAGACAAGCGGGGGAAGGATGAATTCGACGATTAACAGACTGCCGTTTTGCGGAATTACTGCGCGGCAGTTCTTGAGAATTGGGACTGCATCTTCGTCCTGGCGCCCGTGCAGTACATGTTTGAGCATGTATACATCGGCGCCGGCTGGGACCGATTGCGTCAGATCTGCGGCAATCAGTTCGCATCGGGAGGAAGAATCCTCGTCTGCGAAGCGAGATTTGGCTGCATCCACGCTGGATTCGAGGTCCACAAGCATGCCTCGCAAATGTGGGTTGAGCCTAAGCACTGCAAGAATAAGCGACCCACCGCCGCCGCCGAGGTCGGCAACCACCTTCGCGCGGGAAAAATCCCACGATTCAGCTATCGGCGCGTAATCTTCTGCCGGAGCTGTACCCATCACCGCGCGAAAAATAGAATTCGCTTCGGCATCCTGCGACCAGCGGGAAGGTATCTTCGGATCGCGGACATCGCGGGCCGGCTTACCGGTCCGCACACAGTCGGTGAGCAGGCACCAGTCGTCGGCGAGCAGATCGGCCCAAAAGACGACGGCTGGCCAGGCTGACTGAGGCACATCCCTCCGCAGCGGTTTGCCAAAAGGAGTCAGCCGAAAGTGTTTGGGCGCCGTCTCCTCCGTCACGCCGATGCTGGCGAGGGCGCGAAGCAGGCGATACAAAGCATTGGCGTCTGCCTGACACTTTTCGGCCAAGAAGCCAACGCTACGCACCTCGTCTCCGAGTGCATCGGCAACGCCGAGACGTGCAGCCGCGCAAAGCATGCGGCTGCGGGAATACGCCATTGCCATTTCGACGAGCCCCGTATTGGTCGTGACATTGCCGATGCCGCTGTTAGGTTGGGCCATAAGACACCTCAAATCCAATCTACTCATCGCGAACGAGCTCTGCCCAGCAGCAATTCCGGATTAGTACCCAGAACGCCGCAGCCTTCCGCGATACGGCACTTCCGAATTACGGAAGCCTAGGACTTCAGGTGATTAATCCTGCGATTGAGCGCCTAACTAAATCACCGAACTGCAATGAGTTGCGTTTCATTCCCCGTCTTCCGATCCTCCTGGCTGTTGTTCTCACTTTAAGCACAGGGCTGTTGGCAAAGCTGAGACCAACTTCCAGTATGTCCGTCGCACTCCAGATCCAAGAAACTTTCATTTGATATCAAATGGGCAGCTCTGCCGCAGCTCGGGTTTTTTGTGAACGAGTGTCAGTTTCCGAAAGACAGCCTTGCGCATCTGGCGATAAGGGGGTAGATTGTCTACATGTTGATGTAGAGGGCCTACAGCCTGTGACGACTAAGAGTGGCTATCAAAATCAGATTGAACTCTTGCAGGGCACGTTGGACATGCTGATCCTAAAGACGCTCCAATGGGGCGAACGACATGGCTATGGAATCAGCCAGGCAATTCGAACGAACTCCGGCAAGGTGTTGCAGGTGGAGACTGGATCATTGTATCCGGCGCTGCATCGGCTGGAGCGTCAGGGTTGGTCAAGGCCGAATGGAAGAAAAGCGAGAGCAATCAACGGGCAAAGTTCTACAAGATTACGAGGTTGGGCAAGGAACAGCTGGCTTCCGACTATGAGCGTTGGGGCAGGATGGTCGCGACCATCGAGGGGATTATGACTGCCAAATGAGGTGGGAATGAGACTATTTCTATTTTTCCGACGCAAAACGGATCTGACAGAAGAGCTTCAGAACCATCTGAATATGGCAATTGCCGACCGCGTGGCTCGCGGGGAGTCGCCGGTTGATGCGAGAAGTGCGGCACTACGTAAGTTCGGAAATATTCCATTGATTGCGGATGTGACGCGCGAGCGATGGGGATGGTTACGGCTGGAGCTGTTCATGCAGGACTTACGGTATGCCCTGCGCCAGTTGCGGAGATCGCCAGCCTTCACTCTCACCGCGATTCTGACACTTGCCTTAGGTATTGGGGCCAATACGGCCATCTTCACTCTGGTCCACGCAGTGATGCTCAAGTCTTTGCCAGTTACCAATCCCGGTGAGATATATCGTATCGGCGCCAATGACAAATGTTGTACCTGGAATGGCACCATGGATGACTGGAGCATCTTCTCCTATCCGCTCTATCAATACCTACGTGACCATACCCCAGCCTTTGAAGAGATGGCGGCGTTTTCGACCAACAATCCATCGTTGAGTGTTCGCCGCAGCGGGACAACAGCTCCGGCCTATCCCTTTATAGGCGAATTTGTATCCGGCAACTACTTCTCGATGTTTGGTCTTCAGGCATCTTCCGGCCGGTTGTTTAACTCTGCCGACGACGCGCCTGGTGCAGCTCCGGTAGCGGTAATGAGTAACCACGCCTGGCGGGAACACTATGCGGCGGACCCCTCGATAGTCGGTTCGACCGTTATGGTCAATGGCTTGCCGTTCAATGTCGCGGGCATCGCGCCGTCTGGCTTTTTCGGAGACAGGCTTACCAGCAATCCACCGGATTTCTGGATTCCACTCAATCAGGAACCCGCACTACACGCGCAAAATTCCATGTTGCGACTGCCCAATACCCATTGGCTGTATGCAATAGGGCGCGCGGGGCGGGCATTTGTCCCTGCTCAGGTTCAGGCGCAAATGACGCTCGAAATTCAACAATGGCTCCGCGGTCAAAACGAGCTTTCCAAGGGCGATCAAGCCACGATTTCTCAGCAGCATGTGCGCCTGAGTCCCGGCGGCGCAGGGATCTCCCAGTTGCGGGATTACTACAGCAAAGGACTCTATCTACTCTCTGCCATCTCGGCTCTCGTACTGCTGATTGCATGTGCAAATCTAGCCAATCTGTTGCTTGTGCGTGAAGCGGCTCGCCGCCGACAAACTCTAATCCAGGTGGCGCTCGGTGCGTCTCCCAAACGTGTCCTGCGCTCTGTGCTAACCGAAAGCATTCTGCTATCTATCGTGGGTGGAATTGCAGGACTTCTTCTCGCTAAAGCCGGAACCCGGGTCATCCTCCTCCTCGCCTTCGGCAACGCAGCGAATCTCCCGATCAAGAGCGCGCCATCCTGGTCGGTCGCCGGTTTTGCTTTTATGATTTCGCTGATTAGCGGCATACTCTTCGGAATTGTTCCCGCCTGGATCACCTCACGCAGCGACCCAGCGGATGCATTGCGGGGAACCCATCGTGCCACCCGCGACCGCTCTACGCTGCCGCAAAGATCGCTAATCGTGATCCAGGCAGCCTTTTCACTGATCCTGCTGACCCTCGCGGGTCTGTTGACAGCGAGCCTGAACAATCTGGAAAGGGAACCTTTCGGCTTTCAATCTGATGGCCGACTCATCGTGAATATCGATCCGCAAGTCGCCGGATACAAGACCGAACAACTTCCAGCACTCTACCAGCAGCTTCAGGACCGCCTCGGTCAGATCCCCGGTGTGCTCAATGTGGGTTTGTCTACCTACGCCCCGCAAGACGGCTGCTGTGATAATTCCGGCATCTCTTTTGGAGACGCAGCTGCCGATGCAGCCAAGTCGAAGATGACGACTTGGCTGCGCGTCAGTCCCCATTATTTTGAGACTCTTGATATACCGCTTCTTCGCGGTCGTCTCATCGGCGACCAGGACACGGCTTCATCGCGTCGCGTAGCAGTGATCGATGAAAGCTTTGCCCGCAAAATTCTTTCCGAGCAAAGATCCTATCGGACAGCATTTCGGAATGGGTGGTATTTCAGGTCACAGTGGAGACTATGAAATTGTTGGCATCGTTCAGGACACGCGATATGACACTCCAACTCTAGCGCAGAATCCAATGTTCTTCCTGCCGTTGATACAGACGGTCCACTACGAATTGGCGAGCTACAATACTACCGATAAAGGCTCCCTCTACATAGGCCGTATTGAAGTGCACGTTGCCGACGCAAAGGAGAATATCGAGCCTGCGGTGCGCCGTACCCTGGCAAGCATCAGTCCTAATCTCACCGCCTGGTCAATGGTCAGTTTGAAGGACCAGGTGGCGCTCCAGTTCAACCAGCAGCGTCTCATCGCCCGGCTCACTGGACTTTTCAGTCTGCTCGCACTGACCTTGGCGTCGGTGGGGCTCTATGGCGTCACCGCTTATAGTGTCGCGGACCGAACAAATGAGATCGGGATTCGCATGGCTCTGGGTGCCAATCGCCGTGGCGTTGTGATGATGGTCCTTAAGAGGGCATTCACGCAGACGGTCGTTGGACTGGCAATCGGCATCCCCTTTGCGTTTATCGGAGGTCATCTCGTCTCCAATCAGCTTTACAAGACTAAGGCATACGATCCTCTTGCGTTTGCGAGTGCGGCGCTTCTGTTAATGCTGTGCGCATTGATCGCCGGTTTGATTCCGGCGCGTCGTGCTGCTTCGATTGATCCAATGCGGGCACTGAGAACAGAGTAGAGGACGTTGACGACGACACAGCCACTAGGTCCGTTCGAGAAGGTGGTCTTCATCTTCGACCGCCTACTTCACTTCGTGAATAGTCGCCGAGTAGCAAAACCGAGGGCCTCCCACCCTCTAGCCTGCCCAGCCGGCGGTGGGACAGAGTTGGGCGTGATCGGTCCTTACAAACGTCAGGTTCCTATCGCCTCGGTGATCACGTTAAATCCGGCCATACGTGATCGGGTTAAAAGCGGCCATAGCGAGTGGCCGAAGACGTGATTGTTTTACCTTGCCGACGTGTAGCTTTGCAAGGCGGGCAGTGACGCGTTGATGTTCAGACCCTTTGATTGCGTGGTAGTGTTGTACTCGCTCTTCCGGGGTCGCGCCTTGCGGAGTGATCCAGGGCCGATGACACGGGCTGGCTCGGAAGGAATCGGTAATCGAGACCCTCTGTGGTTTGCCCGATGGGTTGGCGGGCGGAGGGTTTCGTGTTTCTGCAGAGATTCCTATGGTGAGGTTCCGTCGTGGGAGGCCTCTGGATCACGAGTCGCGACGGCGCCGGGCGTTCTTTGCCCGGCATCCTTATTGCATTTGTCTTTGCTCTTGCTTTTGTCATTGCGCATCTCCTGTACTGCCGGTTTTGGTGCGCCAACTGCGCGGGCCGCATTTGAGGACGTGTCCGTGATGCAGAAGACGATCCAGCATGGCGGTGACAGCGGCGCTGTCGGCCAGGAGTTTCCCCCAGTCGTCTACGGGTATGTTGGACGTCAGCAGTGTGCTCGCACGTTCGTAGCGGCGCATGATGATCTCCAGCAGTTCCTCGGCAGCGGTAAGCGGCAGCTTGCGCATTCCCAGGTCGTCGATGATGAGAAGCGGCACGGTGGTCAGCTGGTCCATCAACTCCTTGCGTTTGCCATCGAGCGTGGCGTCGGCCAGTTCTTCCAGAAGCCTGTGAGCTTGGCGATAGAACACGCGGTAGCCCTGCAGGATGACGGCGTGTCCGAGGGCTTGTGCGCAGTGACTTTTGCCGCTGCCCGGCGGGCCGAGGAACAAGGCATCTTCGCGCTTTCCGACCCAGTTCGCAGTGGCCAGGTCGAAGACCAGACTGCGGTTCATCTTGGGATTGAACTGGAAGTCGAAGTTATCGAGTAGCTTGTTTGCGTCACGGAACTGCGCCTGCTTGTGTCGCCGCTCCAGAAGTCGCTTGCTGCGACAGGCAAGTTCGTCTGAGACCAGGATGGAGATCAGGTCGATGGGCGCCATGTTTTCCGACTGCGCTTGCAGAAGGCGAGTTTCCATCACCGCGGCCATGCCGCTCAGGCGCAGTTGTACCAGGGAGCGATTGAGTTCGATCAGGTTCATGGATTGGGTTCCTCGAAGTTGATGCGTTGTTGGATCAGGTCGCGATACTGGCTGAGTTCGCGGATAAGTGGATCGACCTGGCGCAGAGTGAGAGGAGCCTTTGGACTGCGCTCTAGATAGCGGCGCACGAAGCGATACTCGGGGACGCGCAGTTCCAGCGCCGCCGCACAGGCATCGTCTGAAGCCGCGCTGCCATATTGCTTGACCAGTTGGAGAACGCCTTGGATGCGGCGCATTCCGAGTTCGCCCTGGCGAGCGTGGATGGCATCGCAGACAGCACCGATCTTGGCTCCTGCCTTGTGCGCACGTGCCAGTAGCTGAAGCAACGCTGGCGGCGTACGACGCGGGCGGTCCGCATCGCGGATGCGATGCCCGCCACGCTTGCCGCTCAGATGCTCGCGCAGCAACTCACCGGTACGTGGATCAAGCAGACGCACGAACAGCGCGTCCCACTGCACCTTGACCTTCCGCCCGATCCAGCCCGGCGGCGCACCATAGTAAGCAGCTTCAACTTCGACACAACCATCGAGATGAACCGTGCGCTCGCCATACTGGTAGTAGCGGAACGGCTCCAACGGCAGTGGTTGCAGATAGGGCTTCTCTTCGGCGAACATCGCCGCTACCTGCCGCTTGGTCCGGCCGTGGATGCGCGTGTCGGCCCAGCGCTCTTCCCAGTGGTCCAGATAAGCTTGCGCCTCTTCCAGGTTCTCGAACTTCTTGCCCTTCAACGGCGTCATCTGCGCATGGTTGACGCCACTCTCGACTTTTCCTTTTCGATCCGGATCGCGCACTTTGCATGGCAGCGCTGTCACGCCGTAGTGCGCCAGAACATCGCGATACAAGGGGTTCACGCCCGGATCGTAGAAGTCTGGAGACAGCACGCCCTCGCGAAGGTTATCCAGGACCACGATCCGCGGCGAACCGCCAAGCCGGCGAAATGCCTTCTCGTGAAGCTCGGCCCACACCCGCGCACCCGCCTTTTCATACAAGTGGTTCCTCTAGTTCCCGGAAAACGGGTTCTCGATAACTTCACTTCTGCCGCCCCGAACCCGATCTAGACGTTTAGCCGCAACGTCATTCGGACTCAGCCTTAGAATCGCATCATGTTCATCGAGGGCAACAAGTTACGGGATGTCTACTTAGCCCGATCTACTTTCACATGGACCAGTTCCAGCTCGACCGCCAGTCGGCACTTATATGAAACCCATTGTCGAGCTTGCAGTGATCACTTCTGCTATGCCGACTTAGCATTTAGGCATTTGGGTCGTGAACCTCAAACATACTCAACCGGAACGGAGGAACTTCCACTACTGAGTATGGATTCTTGCCGCCTGGCGTCTGAGAGTGGCGACCAGCTCCTGAAACTCAGGATTCTGACGAAGGTTCTTCAGGTCATCGTCGCCAATCAAACCATCGGCGCCAGTATACCCGCGGTTAATGGCTTCATGAAGGTACTGAAGCGCGTCATTGGGATGATTGGCAATTGCTGCCATGCAGGCGAAGTCATACCACGCCGTCCAGACGTTTGCCTGGGACTCGGACTTGCTTTGCTTTTCGATCACGTCGCGAAATAGTTTGCTCGCTTCGGCATAGCGATGGGTGGAGGCCAGCGCTGTAGCGAGTTGCTGCAACGAATTCAGCGTGTCGGGATCGTCCGGCCCCAGGTCGCGAACCTGTTCTTCGTAAGTCCCCCGAGCGATCTTTTCGGCTTCCGCCGAATGGCCCTCCTGAATCAATATCCCGGCAAGATTGGCCTGGGACACCAGTGTGTAGGGATGTCTGGGACCGAGGACGCGAATCTGAGTCGCAAGTGTTTCCCGTTGCAACTTTCCTGCTTCGTGGAAATGGCCTTCTTTGTCGAGCAGAGCTACCAGGTTTATTTTGGACTGCAGTGTCTCGAGGTGTTCGGGTCCGAGGGTTCGCAACTGAATAGCCAGCGCCTCTCGGGACAGTTTTTCGCCTTCACTTAAACGACCCTCCGTAATGAGGAGGGTTGCAAGGTTTTGCAAAGCGAGCGCTACGGTGCGATGCTCAGGTCCCAGCACCCGCTGGTCGGCGGCCAATGCTTCGCGATACAGCGGCTCGGCTTCCGCCAAGCGACCCTGCGAATCAAAGACCGTTGCTAGAAGATGCATAGCTATAAGCGTCCGTGGGTGATCCGGTCCAAGGACACGGCGATCGGCATCAAGCAGGTAACGATACTCTTGCTCAGCTTCTGTATAGCGGGCCTGGTTTCTGAGTGCCGCGCCCAGGTCACTCATCGCGCGCAACGCCAGGGCACTGTCGGGGCCCAGTGTGCGAGTTGCAACCTCAGTCACCTTCCGCGCCAGATTCTCGGCCTCGGCGTTATGACCCTGGTCTTGCAGAATTACGGACAGGAAATCCATGGTTTCGAGCGCGAGTGGGTCCTCAGGTCCGAGAGTGCGGCTCTCGCTCGCAAGCGCCTTGCGTTCCAGCGTCTCCGCTTCGGTAAAGTGGCCTTCGCGCTCCAAAATCGAACCAAGCTGAGTGAGCGACTCCAGCGTCTTTGGATCATCAGGTCCCAGCAGGCTCACTCGAGCGTCCAAGGCGCCCTGTGCCAGTGCATGAGCGCGAGCGTATAGCCCGAGGTTCGAGTACGTGTGCGCCATGATATGCATCATCTGCGACTGGACCTCAGGATCTTTCGCCAGACCTCTTCCCATGTCGTTCGAGGCCTTGTCGAGGATCTCGCGGGCCGTGACTTTGTTTCCGCGTGCTTCGTCCGGATCACACACCGTGAACATGCCAGTCATGAAATCGGTGATCCGCGTGGCGCGATCTCTTTCTCGATTCGCGCGATCGCGTTCTTGTGTAATTCTGCGCAGCTCCATCGCCTGCAATACCGAAAAAGTGCTAAGCAACAACACCAGGCCGGCGACCACGCCCACGCCGATACGATGCCGTCGGATGTATCTCCGCAACTGATAGCCGGTGCTTACCGGTCGCGCCGCAACCGGTTCGTGGTTCAGATACCGCCGGATGTCGGCAACCAGCTCGGAGGGAGAACCATAGCGCCGGACGCGATCTTTCTCGAGCGCCTTCATGGTGATCCAATCGAGATCACCACGCAGCAGGCTCATCAACTTCTTTGGCTCGGTAGCCCGTGCTTCGGCGGTTGCAGCGGATTTCTCGGAGTCTATGCCAATCCTGGCGCTGGGACGGGGCGGCTCTTCCTCGCGCAGTCTTCGCAGCAACTCCTCCACGGGCTGCTTCTGACCGCTCTCAAACGGCTGTAATCCCGCCAGCAGCACGTAGAGAATGACTCCCAGCGAATAGACATCGCTGCGGGTATCAATGTTGTGCACGTCAGGATCGATTTGTTCCGGACTCATGTACCTGGGCGTGCCCACAAAATTTCCCGGATGCGTAAGCGTTCTTTCTGCAGCAATCGAGTGTGCGGTCGCCTTGGCCAGCCCGAAGTCGATAATCCGCGGAGTAGGTTTACCACTCACCTCCGCGACCAGTATGTTTGCTGGCTTCAGATCACGGTGGATGACGGCCTTCTGGTGCGCATGCTGCACGCCCTCACATGTCTGATTGAACAGTTCCAGTCGCTCTCGAATTGTCAATCTTTTCAAATCGCAGTATTCGGTAATTGGCAGTCCGAGTACGTACTCCATCACCAAGTAAGGCTGGCCCGTGGGCGTCGTCCCAGCCTCAAACACCTTGGCAATTGCGGGATGATCCATGATCGCCTGCGATTGCCGTTCCGACAGGAAGCGGTGGGCGATTTCCTCGTCGTACATTCCTGCCCTGATCAGCTTCAGCGCCACCTGGCGCCGCACAGGAGAGGTCTGTTCTGCCAGCCATACCTGCCCCATGCCACCTTCGCCAAGCTTTCGGATAAGTTGAAAACGTTGCGCGAAGATCTGTCCCGTTGCCAGGGGTTCTGCAAAGATCACTCCGTCTGAATATGGGTCAAGGTGTTCGGCAATCGGCGGTAAACGAAGGAAGCTGGAACCTATCTCCTGGTCAGCCAGCAGAAGGGACTCCACTTCTTCGCGTAAGACGATGTCAGACGAGCAAGCCTCATCGAGGAACCGGCCACGCTGCTCGGGCTCAAGTTGCATGGCCTCATGCAAAAGCTCCTTAACGTGCTCCCATGGTTGCGTGATCATGATTTATTGCGTCCGGCTTATTTCGCGGTGTAACCAGACGCGTGCAGTCGCCCAGTCGCGATCGACAGTAGCGCGAGAGATGCCCAGAACCTGAGATATCTGCGGAGCCGACAAGCCACCGAAGAATTTCATTTCTACAATCAGTCCCTGTCGCTCGTCGGTGCGTGACAGCTCGTTCAGTGCGTCGTCCAAAGCGAGTAATTCTGCATCTCGCGTGATGGGTAGAAATGGTAATTCCTCGTAATCAACCCTATGTCCCCCATCACGCTTGTTCGCCCGACGGCTGCGAGCGTAGTCCACCAGAACCTGGCGCATAAGCCGCGAAGCCACGGCGATGAAGTGCGTCCGACCATGTAGATCCCCCGGCAGGCCTTCCGCCAGACGCAAGTATGCCTCGTGGACCAGGGCTGTGCTCTGCAGGGAGTGATCCGGTCGTTCGGATTCGAGATGGTAGTGAGCGAGACGTCGCAGTTCCTTGTAGACAAGGGGCACTAAGGCATGGAGAGCTTCTTTGTCACCCTGCTTCCACTGATGCAGAAGCTCAGTTACCTCACCGTGCTGATCCAGAGCCATAAAGTGGCTGGGTGCCCTTTCCCCGGGAGAGTCCGAAGGACATGCATGCGCTTGAGCGTTGTACATCAAAGTGATGACCTCCTTTGCCCTCTAAATGGTGTTCCGCAGACAGGTGGCGTTACAGCTCCGTCACCCGACACCGCACCTTGCGACAAAATCTGGTCTCACCTCGGCTCGAACATTTTTTCTGACCGATGAGGCGATTCGCCCGCGCTTTCCGCCTTTTGGTGTGAACGAGGAATTCAGCCACACCCCAATTTTCTGGGCAAAAACTAAAAAAGGAGAAGAAATGAAATCCACGATCCATGGCACCTTGCCCAATCATTCACCAGCGAAATCGAGCTCGCACAGCCCATTCGAATCTAAGGAGAAAAGACCCATGAAACACTCAACTTCCTATCTGACCATCGCTTTGGCTATTTGCCTGCCGGCTTGCTCCAGGCCGGCATTTGCGCAGGTAGTCCCACAGGCAAAAACCAGTGCCGGACCGGCGCTCACAACGTTCGGCGCCAACACACTCGTAGCTTGGGCAGGCATTTCCTCCGACTCCGTCGACGGCAAGAGCGTCCATAAAGTCGGATACAAATACTTCTACAACGGAGGGTGGCAGACCCAGCAGATCATGCCCTACGGAACTCCGCCCGGCACGGAAATAAATACCACTGCCGCGCCCGCACTGGCCCAGGCGGAGGCGGAGGGCGATGGCTTTAATCACGCCTACATGGCGTGGAGGCAAGACGACGGCCTTGTTCATTACGCCGTCTTCGACAACTCTAATAACACCTTCTCAACTACCGATCCAAGCATCTGCTCCTCTTGTGAGACGATCTCCTCGCCGGCCCTGGCGGGAGATGGCACTACCCTCTACGCCGCGTGGACGACGTCCTCCGGTTCGATCCAATATGGCTCTTACACTGACGCTGCCTGGAACATCTATTCCGTGGAGGTCCCCGTATCCACAAAAGTTGCGCCAGCCCTGGCGGCCTACGGAAACGATCTCTATTTGGCATGGGTAACGGAATACAACACCATTCAGGTTGAACATACGACTCTTCCGCTGTCCTCCTCTGGGGCAACCTGGAAGACCTTGCCCGCTCCGGCTGCGCTGACCAGCGTCGCGCCCTCGCTGGCATTCATCGGCAGTGCGTTTCCAAAGGTCCCGGAGAGCCTTTACGTCGCCTGGAATACCGGATCGACCATTGACTTTGAATACTGGAGCGGTTCGGAATGGTTCTCCTTCACGCCTTCGCTTCCCATTCCCCCCGGGCCGCTCTTCGCCCCGGCTATGAACTTCTTCGCGACCGGGGGAGCCTGCCCAAACAACGCCTACTTCAACGTCGCCTACACTCTCGGTGGCTCCTCTGCCGGCGAGATCGAATGGACCACCGTGGGCGAATCGAGCTACGAATCGCCCTTCTGCGAAAAGTTCTAGCTAAGCTAACTCTTAAGTGTCCATCAAAAAAAGGTGGACACTTAAGGCCTACTGGGCGGGGTCTGCTTGAGTTGAATTGCCGGTCGCCCCAAATTCAAACTGAGCCACTACCCCGGTTTCACTTGGTTGCGGATTGATAAAATCTCCGTGCTAGACTTAGGGCCCGTAGCAAAACCGTCGTAAGATTCGCAATCGGCTCAATGTCCCAGAAGCTCGTTTCTGGATAACTGTCGCGGTAGGGACGATCATCACTGATCGCCCACCGGGTGGCCGGAGGCAGTCACCCGTCTCCGGCTCCCACAGAACCCAGCGTGCAGATTTCCCGCACTGGGCTCGTCAGAGGTTGATTCACAGTATGGCGATAGCCTGCAACTCTCG
>Ga0210386_10003530_pt1 | contig 13114 bp, 6 predicted proteins | sample IncBWH32OmetaG_FD_160091 | JGI IMG/M metagenome (GOLD analysis project Ga0210386, IMG submission 160091) | Forest soil microbial communities from Barre Woods Harvard Forest LTER site, Petersham, Massachusetts, United States - Inc-BW-H-32-O ... | reverse complement strand
GGCATTAACACTCGAAACAACGACAGTTTTCACAATGAATGTCGCGCAATCGATCGACAACCAGGAATTTCACGCTCAGCAACAGGTGACCGTTAGCGTCGTTCCGCCGCCACCGCCGAAACCGAGAATCACGAAGTTCCACGGCTCCGTCGCCATAGACGAAACGCAATTGCAATTGACGCTTTCCTGGATCACGGATCTGGCCAACCAGGTCACCATCACGAATATTAACGGCCTTCAGAAACCGAGCGACACGTTGGTCATCAAACCGACGCAGAGCGATCCGCTCGCCAGCACCTATACCCTCGAAGCCCGCAAGGGAGCGGAGGCGCCCACCTCCACCATCAGCATCATCTGGACCGGATACAAGAGCGCGAAGCTCCCGGGATTGGCAGCGGCTTGCGCGCTCCTGCCCAATGCCACTCGTTTGTATTGCTTGGGCCTCACCAGCAACAACGTCACAGCTCTCGATCCCACAACACTGGCGAACCTTCCCGGGTCACCCTACCCCGTCCCAAACCCGGTGTCGATCGCGGCATCGCCCGACAGCGCCCGCGTTTACGTGAATCAATTGGCGTCCGACAAGCAAACACTCAAGGCCTACGATGCGGCTACTTTTACCGCCGTTGGTCCCGCGGCAAGCATCCAGAACGGCGCCGCCATTCTGGCGTAACACCGGACAACAAGCGTATCTATGTCACCGGTGGTTCTGAACTGCGAGTGATCGATGCTTCGAACATGCAGCAGGCCGGACAAATCACCTTCCTCGGCGGCTTTCCGCAGGGGATCGCCTTCACTCCCGACGGATCCCGGGCCTTCATCGCCATCAGCAACGGCTTGGTCTCCGTGATCGATACAGCGAAAATAGTGCAGATCGCCACCATCGCTGTCGGCCTTAATCCCCTCGAGGTCGATCCCGTCGATGTCGCCGTCACTCCCGACGGAAAACAATTGTATGTTGCGAACGTGGAAAGCCAGTCTGTCTCAGTCTTCGACGCGGTCACATTCACGGAGTTACCCGGTTCGCCCATCGCCTTCTTGGCCAGCCCATTCCAGATCAAACCCTCGCGCAGCGGCAAGCTGATGTTCGTTCTGACCGTCCAGGCATCTCGACGGCTGTACGTCATCGACACGACGACGCGCACTGTGGTGGGATCGGCTACAGCCGGCTACGAACCCGTTGGCCTCGCCGTCTCGCCGGATGGAATTCGTGTATACGTGATGCTTCGAGGCGATAATCTGATTTGCATGTATCTGCCCTCCGCCACCGGAGGAATCGGTTGATGTTAGCACGATAAGGATACCGCTGAGATCTGGTCTGACACTGCGTTCCAGGCTAGCGCACCACTAGTAAGCCGCTCAACGTGATTGGGATTTGCCATAGCCGCATGCTATGCGAGCTCGTGCTCATCGCGGGGACCTTGCAGGGCAGGCACCTGAGCTGTCTCTGATAAAGTCCTCTGTCGTCGAAAAATGCAAGCCTTTCTGATTCCGAGCCGGAATTCGGCAACACCCAAATAGGAGGCGGTTGAAGGAGCCGCCTCCTTATCGGGCAAATGGTTCCGCCCCAAAGCCAACGGACGAGTTCACGCGTCAGATCCGTAAAACACCGAGACGGTTGGACTAATCCGTACCAGCACCGTCGCCGGAGCGGCGACGGGCAGATGGACTATAAGACAGAAGTTGTCAAAAACCTTACGAAGCTAAGCGTTCCTCTTAGATCACTTGCTATTGTGGGATCCATTGGGGGTGGTTTGTGAATAGTCCGCCTACAAAACCCAATTGATACACGAGGAATGATCCGAAAAAGAGACTGACCACGCCTGAAGCCACTCCAAGATAACGGCTGAGTACCGAAAAGCGATCTCCCGCATAGGCCAGAGGTAACGCGATGGCTGCCGTCATGCACATCATCCCAATCATTGTTCCAGCCCCGAAGATGAGCAGATATACCGTTGCCCAGACAGGGTTGTGAATCGTAGACAAGACGAGTAAGGCCACGGCCGCGGACCCTGCCAGCCCATGCACTAGGCCGATTGCTAGCGGGCGGACGCATTGGTACAAACCGAAACGGCCGACGGGGTTCTGGTACATCCCTTCTATCGCGATCTTGGCACCCGGGCTCGGGGCTATCTCTGCTGGGTTCACAGGTGCCATGCTGGTTGGGGTGAACCAGGCGGTCACCCTCTCCATGACGCCGGTGAGGTTCAGAACACCGAGCAGAATCAGCATAACGGCGACGCCGAATTCCATTGATAGTCCGATACGAGGGGGAATCTCGACCCCGAAGAGAATGATCAGGGAGCCGACAATAAAGATTGTGATCGTGTGACCCATTCCCCAGACGGAACCGATGAATGCTGCATTGCGTATGCTCCGTTGCTTGCTGACGATGGTTGAAATAGCGACCACGTGATCCGCGTCGGTGGAATGCCGCATCCCGAGGATCAGGCCCAGACCTGTGACGAACAAAATAGGTCCGAGTCTCTCTTTGGCAAACAGGTGTACGGCTGGAAGAGCCTGCACTGTCAGTGTCACACCGAGAACAGTGATAAATGCTGAGGACGCGACTGGAAGCCAACGCTGGGTGAGCGGACCATCCACCTGAAGGCGTGTCATGAAGCGACGCGCGTAGACCATCAACATGCCAAACCCGATCAGAACAGAGGCGAGTCCGAGGCTGAAGGCCACAATCAGGAAAAAACCCAGGCCGATCCGGTGCAGCGAAAATGCGCTCAAGAGAACGATCAGCGCGGCCGGGCATGGGATGATGCCTCCGGTGATACCTAAGGTGAAGAGCTGAGTCAGGCTTACAGATTGTGCGGGATTCGTGTTGCTTCGGAGCAGGTTGCTTTGTGTCTCGTCGTCCACTGGCTTCTTCCAGAACATCCAGTGACCATGGGCTGCGCCTGGGGCATGAGAATGATCCGTGGCCGCGCCATTCAAGCGACGCAAAAACATATAGCATCCGAGTCCCGCAATTGTGATTCCGGAGAAAGCGCCGAGCCAGGGGTAGAGGTGCTCGGGCACGATGTAGCGTGACGCGTACAGCGTGATCGCTCCAAGCGCGAATACGCCGGCCGTATGCGATACGGTAACAATCATGCCCAGCAAAACGGCGTGGTGCGCGGTTCCCTTAGAGCCCACCAGATAAGCGGCGACGATGGTCTTGCCGTGGCCAGGCTCCAATGCATGCAAGCCTCCCAGGCCAATGGCAATAAATGCCGCGCTAAACAAGAACCAGACGCTCAGATGCTGGGCTGTGATCAGCTCGGTAAACCTGCTGCGCGGAGTCTGCTGCTGATTGGCCTGGAGGTGCACAGTAGTCGGGGGCGTTGCTGCCGGCTGCGAGGTTTCAAATGGTGTTGCGACAGGCTTGGCTGCAGTCTGCTCAGGTGCAAGCCCAGGTTTCGGAGCTATGCTGGGATGATTTTGCGGGAGCTTCGCGCCGGCCCGAGGGGCATGTTCGCGACGCGATACTGCCTCGGAGGTTACAGGAGACTGGGTGTCAGCGATTGGCGGCAGCACGGCAACCACAGACGCATCGAGATCCTGAGGGGGGCTAGTGAGCAGATCGGTTGGATAGTTGCTTAGCTCACTGCTGCGATCCGTCGCAGGAACCGAGCTGCGCAGCAGAGAGCCAGCAGAGGCCCGGGCGACGATCTCCTTCCATCCGGAGTGTCCTGGGTAGTTGTTGTCCGCATAATGCAAGCGCACATGCTGCCGATCTGTAATCGATGGGTAAACCGCTTCGTAAATAAAACTCATTTTCATCGTGGGAAGACCACCCGCACCAGGAGGAAAGATAACTCCGCTCGAGACCAGGCGTAGTGGAATCTGTTTGCCATCCATATCGAGAACGAGGCCGTGTGCCAGCTCTGCACCGCGTGCGGCTACATATCGGGTAACAGCAGGATTGTCCGGCGTTGCAGGAATGTTTCCCTGTTGCAACTCCTGGTAGGCTGGAATCTCTGCCAGATCGATGAGGTACCAGATAATGATTCGGTCGCCTTGCAGATCGATCCTGGAATAATGATTAACGCTGAAGTTTCCCATGGGATGAGCGCAGGCCAATCGACAGAGGCCCAGCACAAGGAGCAACGTAAAAATTTTCAGAAACCTTTTAGAGAGCATCTTATTCAGCGCCTTCCTTTGATTCGCATTGCGCTTCCAGCGCGGTCAGCTTCTGTTGCGCCGCATTTGCGTAGATCAAATGAAAATGTGGATTGATCTGCAGCGCTTCCTTTAGCTCATTTTGAGCCTGCTCTCGTTGTCCCAGTCGCTCGGCGATCATCCCGGCATGAAAGAGAAGAATGGAATCCCGGGTTCCGAACCGCAAGGCTTTTTCGCTTGCTTTGGCAGCCTCCGCCAGCTTGCCATTTTTATAGAGGGCCCAGGCTAGAGCATCCCAGGTGTAAACGTCATGCCGGACTTCAAGCTCTTTCTGCGCGAGGTCGAGAGCCTCGGCGAGCTTCATATCATGGTCGGCGTAGAAGAGTGCCAGGTCGCGATTGTGCAGCGCCTGATTGATGTGCCCCAGGAGTCCGATGTACTCGACCAGAGCATACTGTTTCTTAGCCTCTGCCTGATTCCCGGACTTTGCATAGAGATCGCCGAGCTCCGCGACAAAGATAGGCATGGGGACGACGGCAATGGCTTTCTGGTACAGCACGATTGCTTCCGCATATCTGCCGTTGTTCGCTCTGAGCTTACCCAGAGCGGCCAGAGCGCGATAGTCTCCCGGATGGATGTTGAGTGCAGTTAAGTAAGCCGCATCGGCGGAAGCGAAGTCACCAGCCTGCGTCTCATATTCTCCCAACTCGTAGTACAACCATGCGAGGTTTTCACTCGGAAGTTGAACTTCGACGCCTTCCGTGACTGCTGTCTTCATCAGGCTGATCGCCCCTCCCGTATCACCGGCGATAAATTTGAGATAGGAGAGCCGGCTGTCTCGGGCATACGCAGCACGTGGCGAGATCGTCATGTCACCTTGAGTCAATCGGCCATATGCCACGCCAGCTTTGTCATACTCGCCCATATCGGCGTACGCGTCTCCGACGATCGCGAAAGGCGAAACCTCGCCAGTGCCGAGCGAGAGTGCTCGTTGCGCATAAGTAAGCGCGTCGGCAAAGCGATGCTCGCCCATGCAGACCTCAGCCATCGTTCCCAAGGCTGCATCTGCTGAAAAATCCGCTGAAACAAGATCGAGCGACTGGGTAAGGGATTGTTCAGCGAGTTGATAGTCACTTACGTCGCCTGTCTCCCTGGCGCGCTGGAAATAGGCGGCACCCAATCCCGCATACGCTTTAGCTTCAGTGGGACGGCGAGCCACTGTCGCCTGGGCGCTGTGAATGAGCTGATCGGTACTAGTCGGGTGAGGCGTGAGGAGAGCCTCCGGAACCGGGGCAAAGACCGGAGCGGTCGTGGTTCGAACGCCGACGGGCGCTGTAGTATGATCGCGCCGATCCGACGCGATCAGCGATTCATGCACTGCAGGCCTCTGCGACAACGCTGGAGTAGGTACGAACTGAGAGACCTGGTGCTCTTGGTTCTTCGCGAGACTTGCAGACTTCCGAGCATCGGCAGCGTACTCAGACACGGGGTTGGATTGAATAGAAAGCTGGAAGTATTTAGTGGCGTCCGCGCTGTGGCTCAGTCCTTGCGCGATGTGGCCGACGTGATCGAAGATCTGAGCGCTTTCAATTCCAACCGTGATGGCCTTCTGGGCCGCGGCTTCCGCGTCCTGAAATTTTGCGTTAGCATAGAGAGCCCAGGCGTAGGCATCGAGCGTCCACACATCCTGCCGCTGTGTAATCTCCTGGTGCGCAAGTATGAGCGCATTGGCAGCGCTGGCAGGGTTGCCGGCAAACCTCAAAATGAGATCGAGTCTTGACCGGTCGGTTGCTGTTTCGGGATCGCTTGCTAACCTCTCGAACTTCGCATATGTGGCGCGAGCTTCGCTGTACTGTCCCGCGGCATCCTGCGCTCTTGCTAACTCATAAAGAACGTGCGGGTCGTTATAAATGGACGTGACCTGCAGCAACAATTGAACCGCATCGCTCGCTCGATTCTGGCCCATGCGAACGCGTGCCAAATTCTCCATGGTGTAGGGATACTGCGGAAAGATCTGTTCGGCCTGTTCCAGGGTTTGAGCGGCTGCGTCCACCTGGCCCGATTCAATCTGAATCGCCGCGATCCGGTTCGCTGTCCAGGCCAGGTCTTCGACCTCAGTCGGCGACGTCTCCGAGTACGCGAGGTTCAGGAATTCGATCGCGCCATGCGCATCTCCGTACAACGTTCGCAGTTCAGCGCCGATCAGGAGTCCCGGGATGTTATTTGGTCGCATATTCAACATCCACTGCGCGTTCTCCTCCGCGTCGGGATAATTGCCGAGCGCGATGTCAGCTTCGGCGATATACCCATAGGTCATAACGTCGTCCGGTGTGCGGTGATGCAGAACTGTAGCCCGCTCTCTTGCCTGAGCAAATTGATGACGACTCAGCATGAGGGCTACCTGAGTTCTCTGCAGCTGAAAGTCTTCCGGGACCAGCTTCAGGCCTTGAGCAAGGGCGGCGTCTGCATCCTTCAAATATTTGGGATCGGCGGTCTCGCGGGTTCGTCGGAGCAAGGCTAATGCCAGTTCGTTGTACGCCTGTACCTTGTTCGGATCCGTTCTGATCTGCAGTTGTGACGCCGAGATGCTCCGCTGCGCGGGAGTATCTTCGTGAACGGAGGCCTGGCTGAACGGCCTATCCTGATCCGCCGCAAGCAAGGTCGCGTGCTGAGCCAGTCCCGATCCGGATACGATGACACCAAGAATGATCAATATCGCATGCTGGTATTTCATAACCCACCTATTCGCCGGGAAATGAATCTCTGCGCGAACTTTAAATTCCGCGCAGAGATTCGGGGTAACGTGAGACGGCTCTAGTGAGCCTCAGTCAACAGGGCAGGGTGATGGGCCACCCTGGTTTGCAGGTGGGGCATCGGAGTTCTGAGAGCTGGTGGATGTTGGCTGATCGCCGCAGCCCGTAGGGTCGCCCGGGCTGATATGACGGCTGTTGCGTCCGCTGTATGCATAGTGCACATACGGGAATGTCTCTTGCGGGGGGACGTCGGGAGCGTTGACACCATCGCCGAGCAGGTTATTCGGCGCGACATCGAACGCAGAGGCGCTCAGAATGCCGCCAATGCCGACCCGCTCAACGATATCTACCACATCATCGGTAAGACGACGGCCATTTGGGAACCCGGCGGGATCGCCAGCGATGAGGCCCAGACGTTTGCGTTGGGACTTGGGAGTAGGAGGTACACCGGTGTTGAGCCGCATGAGGTCGGCAATCGGCCCGGCTGGTGTGCCCTTCGGTGCAATCGGCGCAGCATACGTCACGAGCGGCAGAAGATCGGTTCGGGGTGGAGTGGGTATTTTGAGCCCGTAAACGGCATTGAACACTCTTGCAATGAGAGGATCAAGGTCGAACGCTGCAAACTGACTGTCGTTCACCGGCTCCGACATGCTCCAGTAGTCCTTGTAACCTGTGCCGATGATGAGTTCGTTGATCAGTGGATTGCCAAAGCGCTGAATCTGAGCCAAGCGGCCAGACTCTTCCCGGTTTCGAAAATCCTGGTCAAAATCACGGTGCGTGCGAATCCGGACCGCTGCCCTAGAGGTTGTCGCCCAGGCTCCGATAGTTCCCCTCGGATCCTTAGCGGCGTGGATGGCTCCATCGCTGGTCAAGAGTTTGATGGGAACCTCAATGGCGATGGTGTTGACGTTGAATCCTGCGACTGAGTTGGGAGCTGAATTGAGCTGATCGTCGGCGTCCTGCGCGGCGGTAAGAGCTTCAACACCCGTCCCTGCGCGGTAGTTGAGGCTGTCGAAGGTCGCGCCCAGATCGATGAAGAAGGGATCGGCGACCGTGCCGGCGAAGACACGGATGCCGGAAGCGCCGTCACTGCCTTGCAGGCTATAGATGCCCTGTGCGGCCAGGGTGTCGTAGTCCGGCATGGTGCGCGGGCCCACGTTGCTGGGAACCGCGATCAGCGGGCTGCCGGTCGAATTCGTCAGGGAGATGCTGCGATGCCCCTTGATCATGTCTACGGTGAACGTTTGCTGCAGACTCAGGCCTGCGGCACCTGGGCCACTCAGAGAAGTGATCGCGGGTGGAACGATCGGCGTACCAGGGGCCACAGGACTCGGCGAGTTTGCCGGGGCGTCAACTCCGGTACCCGCTCCAGCGTAGCCAACGGGGAGCCCAGCATCCTGAATGTGGGTCTGAAAGCGGAACTGAAAGGTGATGTCTGCCAACGCATCCTGATCGTTGTCGATCTTGATCTGATACAGGATCGATGGGTCGAACGGGAAGTAGTTCGGTCCGTTGCTCGGCTGAAGGAACGGATCGACATTCACGATGAAGGTGACGCGATCCGGGTGATCGTAGCTGACAAACGCGTAAAAGTCGGTGATGTCGGCGGTGTGGTCTAAGGCGGTGATTGGTGCTTCCCGATGGCTGGATGCAAGTGCTCCGGGAGGCACAGCGATGAGCAGACTCAATGCGAGTCCGACTGCAGACTTCAGTTTTGACATAAGGCTCTCCTAATTCATTTGGCTGCGGTGGGGAATGAGAGGGCCTGAACCAGTTGGGGCCAGAGTGGTGGGGTACAGGGACTCCCAGTTCGTTGCAATGGGTACGCTGCAACCTCACCCTTGGATTTGCACGGCAGCCAAAATTAAAACTTCGAATTTCGCAATCCAGATTCCCGGCTGTTACGTATCTACTACACAAAAGCCAAACGCGCCTACGGTATCACGATTCTGCAAATCGTAATACTATTGTTCAGCGGAAATCCAAAGGAAACCTCGTAGCGCTCCTTGAGAGAAGATTCCTATCGGGCTGGGTAACACGGTTTTTGAAACAGTACTACCTTCCGAGGGGTAGAAATGCTCATTCAGGAGTCAATTTTCCCGGTAACCAGCATTAGAGCGCGCCTATCGAGTCTGGCCCTTCTATTGCTGCTTATCGCTGCCCTGCCGTTGCGTGCCGCCACCGGTGGCAGCATCTCTGGAACTGTCTCAGATCCGAGCGGAGCCGTGATTCCGGAAGCCGCGCTCAAGTTGATCAACACGGCCCAACAAACGACATATCAAGCTGTGTCCAATCGAGAAGGGCTGTATTCTTTCCCCAATCTTCCCGTTGGTCACTACGATCTGACGATTGAGGCCCCAGGATTCATTACGCAACGAAAGACCAATCTCACGGTCGACACTGACTCAGCGCTCCGCGTAGATTTCACTCTCGCCATGAGCGCTAAATCAGACACAGTGACGGTCACAACTGCTACCGGCGTCCAGGTGGACACCATTGCGACTCACCTCGGCGAGGTCGTATCAAGCTCGGAAATGACTGCACTACCACTGAACGGAAGAAGTTATACCGATCTGCTCGCCATCCAGCCAGGGGTCGCGCCGATCTCAACGCTGTTGCCAAGTTCGGTCATTATGGCAGGTGTCACAGGGGGCCTCGATCCTTCGGGCGATCTGAATCCCGGCAATCTGTCCATCAACGGCCAGCGCGAGTCCTCCAACGGGTTCATGGTGAACGGCATCGATGTTCAAGAGCACATGAACGGCGGCACTTCTATCATTCCCAACCTCGATTCGATCGAGCAGTTTCGCGTCCTCACCAACAATTTCGATCCCGAATATGGGAATTACAACGGCGGCATGGTCACCGTAGTCAGCAAGTCTGGAAGCGATGCGTTTCACGGCTCGGCATTCGAGTTCTTCCGCAACACGGCGCTGGATGCCCGTGGGTACTTCGATCCAACCCGGCCTGCATTCAAGCAGAACCAGTTTGGCGGCACAATCGGCGGCCCGGTATGGCACGATAAGATCTTCTTCTTCGCCGACTACCAGGGAACTCGAACGACCCAGGGCGTTTCCACCGGTAACATCTCTGTTCCCACTGTCGCTGAGCGCAATGGCCAATTCAACGATCTCACGGGTTCAGTCAGCGGCGCTTACCTCGCGTCGCTGCTCTCGCAGAGCCTGGGTTACACCGTCACATCCGGAGAGCCGTACACCGAAGTCTTTCCCGGCGGTGTCATTCCACAAAGCGCGTGGTCGGCTCCGGGCAAAAATCTGTTGCACTACATCCCTTCTCCCAACGTGAGTGCGAGCCAGTATTCGACTTCAGCGTTTGCGCAGACTGTTCGAGATGACAAGGGTTCGGTCCGCATCGACGGTAACACGCGGCTGGGCCAGATCTCTGCCTATTACTTCATCGATGACTTTGACCTGGACAATCCCTATCCAGGTTCCGTTGCTGGGGCGAGTATCCCTGGATTCGATGCCCTGTTTATCGGGCGCGCTCAGCTGCTTTCGCTTAGTGATAGCAAACTGATCGGCTCGAACACCGTCAACGAGTTTCATTTCGGCTTTCTGCGCAATGCCAACATTATTGGTCAACCGAAGGGCGGGCTCGGTGTGAGTCTGGCATCGCAGGGTTTTGTTACCGGCGCGGGAACGCCGGGGATCTTTGTGCAGGCGCCGCAGTTCGAAGGCGTGGAGAACATCACGTTTCCCACGTTCGTCATGGGCGTTCCCATCACCAATGAGACGCAGGTCAACAACACTTATTATCTCAGCGACGGGCTCTCCAGAGTCATGGGCGCGCACACTCTGAAGATTGGCGGACAGTTCCATATCGACCAGGTGAATGAGCGTCCGAACGCCACGTTCAATGGAACCTTCAATATCAACGGAACGGAAACCGGGGACCCGTATGCAGATTTCCTGATCGGCGTCCCAAGCAACTACACGCAGTCGTCGGGTCAGCCATTCTATCTGCGTAACCGCTATTGGGGCGTCTTTGGACAGGACAGCTGGCGAGCGCGAAACAATCTCACGATCAACGCCGGCCTGCGCTGGGACGTGATCATGCCCTTCTGGGAGAAGTACAACCAGCTACAGACATGGGTTCCCGGAGCGGAATCCTCACTCTACCCTGGAGCGCTACCCGGACTGCTGGTTGCCGGTGACCCGGGAATTCCAAAGACGCTCGCGCCAACAAGCTACAGCAACTTCGCGCCGAGGGTCGGGTTTGCCTATGCGCCGAAGTTCGATCACGGATTTTGGAAAGCGATATTCGGAGGCGGCGGGCGGGGGAGCATTCGCGCAAGCTACGGCATCTTTTACACCGAATTTCCCGGTTTGCTGGCCGGCATCATGTACGCTGTGCCGCCCTTTGGATACAACTATCTGAGTCCGGGGCCCCCATTGATGGCGACACCATTCATTACGGCTGTCAGTGGCGTCAATAACGGTCAACGGTTTCCTTTCCCATTTCCTCCGCACAACGTTTCCCGGTCCAATCCCGACACTTCAATCAACTGGGCCAATTTTGCGCCGCTGTCCGCAGACCCGTTCTTCTACTATCGCAATCGCGTACCCTACATCAATAACTACATGTTCTCCATCCAACGGCAGATCACTTCAAACACCTTGCTGACGGTCAGCTATGTAGGCAACCAGGGGCATCGTATTCTCGCCGTCGCTTCAGTGAACCTCGGCAATCCTGGTCTATGCCTAAGCCTCCCTGGCTGCGGTCCTTTCGGCGAGGACACGACCTATACCACCGCATCCGGACAAACCGTCTACGGGACCCGCGCCGGACAAAATGGCGGAGCGCGTGTAGGCCAAGGTCCAAATTACGGCGAAAATACCTCCGATACCTCCGTCGCCAACTCCAACTACAACGCGCTTGAGACAACGCTTCGATACCGGCACGGCGGCTCACAGTTCCTCCTGAGCTACGCCTATGCGAAGTCGATTGATCAGGGCTCGAACATCGGCGAGCAGCTCAATCCGATCAACTCAAAGCAGAGCCGCACCATCTCGGCGTGGGACCAGAAGCATACGTTTGTCGCCAGCTACACGCTGGCGCTACCGGTCGAAAGCATCTTCCGCAGGTCCAATCGTCTGACGACTGACTGGAGCCTCTCCGGAACGACCCGCTTCGCCACCGGCTTTCCAGTCACGTTGTACGACAATTCAGATAATTCGCTGCTCGGTACGCTGGGCAACGGCGTGAATAATTATCTGCTCGACACCCCGCAGCATTTAACGGGCCCGCTCAAGATCAATACCAACGGACGCAACGATAGACCGGCCTTCAACACTGCCTTGTTTCCCAAAGAGAATCTGGGTCAACTGGGTAACGCCAAGCGCCGCGTCTTCTATGGACCGGGCATCAATAACTTCGACTTAACGCTCCAGAAGCATGTGCGCCTGACTGAATCGAAATCCCTGGAGTTCAGGGCGGAGGCATTCAACGCCTTCAACCACGCTCAGTTTTACGGGCCCGGGTCGGTAGACGGGCAGGTCGAAGATCCCAACTTCGGCCATATCGTCAGCGCCGCGGCGCCTCGCCTGGTGCAGCTCGTCGCAAAATTCAATTTCTAGTGCGAACGTGTAGCACTTTTGAGATCTTTGCCGGAGTTTGTCAGGACGAGTTTTCCCAGTTCGACTCCGCGCAAAGCCAACATACCGTCCGCGACCCCCTGAATGTCTTTGCCTCTCCCCTTCATGATGATTACTTCTAGGCAGTAATGGTGATCGAGATGGACATGCGTGGCCGCGAGGACCATTGCATCCGCGGTATGCTGAACCTCGGTTAGCTTTTGCGCGAGATTTGGAACGTGATGATCGTAGACAAGCGTCAAAGTGCCGACCACTGGTTTGTTCGATTCAACGATCTCGGACAGAAGCGCCTCCCGTATGAGATCGCGGATTGCTTCGGAGCGATTCTTGTAACCGCGTCTCGCAATCAACCGGTCAAACTCCTGCAGCAGATCTTCGTCGAGAGAAACTCCAGTGCGGCTGATATGTGTCATCTTCTTCTGATTGTAAACATGAGCTGTTGGCGCTTCTATTATCGAGCCTAATCTCACCCTCAAACAATGCAGCTTACGAGTTTAGGGGCGCCGCGGTAGAGTCGAGGTGTGACGCGGTTGTTTTAGGTCTGACCTACCTGTTTCCGGCCCTTTCGTTTGCCGGTGACTCATTATTCAGGCCATGCCCCGTTTTCACACCCCGCTCGTCGAACCGGGCATG
>Ga0210386_10003529_pt1 | contig 13114 bp, 12 predicted proteins | sample IncBWH32OmetaG_FD_160091 | JGI IMG/M metagenome (GOLD analysis project Ga0210386, IMG submission 160091) | Forest soil microbial communities from Barre Woods Harvard Forest LTER site, Petersham, Massachusetts, United States - Inc-BW-H-32-O ... | reverse complement strand
ATCAGGGTCCAGGCGGTAGTCGCGCGCGGTGAGCTGGTCGCGTTCCACGCCTGCCAGCGCGTCCGTGAGGGGACGGGCGGCGGAGCCAGCCACAAGCTCGGCCTGGACCTGCCGGAGGCGCGCGAGCACCTCGCCGCGCTGGGCGCGGCGCTGCGCTGGCACGGCGCGCTGTCGGCCGACGTGATCGGTGACCGGGCGGGCGTGGTGTTCATCGACATCAACCCGCGGCTAGTCGAGCCGGTCAACGCCCTGGCCTCCGGCGTCGACCTGGTGCGGGCCCTGGTCGAGGTGGCGCGCACGGGCACGTCGCGGCCGCAGCCGCCGGGCCGGCCCGGCGAGCGGACGCACCAGCTGCTGCTCGCGGTGCTGGGCGCGGCACAGCACGGCGGACGCCGCGAGATCGCGCGCGAGCTGGGGAACGCGCTGGCCCGCCGAGGCGACTACCGGGGCAGCCGGGAAGAACTGACGCCGGGCGGAGGCGACCTGCTCGCCGCGCTCCCGGTCGTGCTGATCGCCGCGGCCACCCTCGCGCGGCCCGCCACGGGGCGGTACTTCACCGGCGGTGGCGTCGGCGCGTACTCGCTCACCCCGGCCGCATGGCATGCGCTCGTAACGGCCGACGCCGCTCGGGCGCACCCCCGGGGCGGTCGCACTGACGCGGGGCGGGCACCACGGACCGTTCGGCAGAAAGATCTTTTGTCTTTTATTCGTCGAGGGCGCCGGCGTCGGCGGGGACGTCGACGGAGTACTGGCGGAGCACGTCCAGCGGGACGATCTCCAACGCGCGCTCGTGGGTGGAGGCCAGCACCACCGGGGCCGCGGCGCCCTCGCGGTGTGCGCGCAGCCAGTTCGCCGCGGTCACGCACCACCTGTCCCCCGGCACCAGGCCGGGGAAGCTGAACTGGGGCATCGGCGTGGACAGGTCATTGCCGATGCCACGCTGATGCGCGAGGAACTCCGCGGTCACCACCGCGCAGATCGTGTGACTGCCCAGGTCCTCGGGTCCGGTGGTGCAGCACCCGTCCCGGTAGAACCCGGTAAGAGGATCGGTTCCACATGGCTCGAGCTCCGCGCCAAGCACATTTCGGTCGCCCATGCTTGCAGTATCAGCACGGCGGCAGCGCCTGCGCAAGATCAGCGGCCGAGCCCGGCCCGGCTGCGTCATAACCTCGCAATAAATGAGGAGAAACGCGGGCCGCGAAGCGCCATCCGCCGGCCGGGCGCCGGCACAATGGGTCGCGTGAAGCGCTCCAGACTTCACGGTCGACACGGGGGTCACTCCGAATACCGCGCCGTAAGGTACCGGCTGGACAGGGTTCGGCGGGCGGCTTAGTCTTGACTGTATGGTCAGTCAAGATCGTGATTACCGGCGTGACCCGGCTCCGCTCGACCGGGACGGGCTGGCGGCGGCACTGCGGCCGTTCGGCGAGAGCCGGATGCTGCCGCGGGCCGCGTACGTGGACCCGGCGGTGTTCGAGTGGGAGCAACGGAACTTCTTCGGCGGCGGCTGGGTGTGCGTCGCGCGCAGCGAACAGCTGCCGCAGCCGGGCGACCAGCGGGCTGAGGCGACCGGGACGGGGGGCGTGCTGCTGGTCCGGGGCGAGGACGGCACGCTGCATGCGTTCGCGAACACCTGCCGCCACCGCGGGCACGAGCTGCTGCCCTGCGGCGAGGGCACGCAGGCCCGGATGATCATCTGTCCTTACCATGCATGGACGTACACGCTGGCCGGCGACCTGCGCGCGGCGGGGAGCTTCAAGAAGGTACCCGGCTTCGAGTTCGGGTCGTGGGGCCTGGCCCGGCTGCCGGCGACCGAATGGCACGGCCTGGTCTTCGTCGACACCTCGGGCGGTCTTGCTGGCTCGCTGGCCGAGTCGCTGGCCAAGCTCGACGAGATCATCGCGCCGTACGAGCCGGAGCGGCTGGTGACGGCCGGCCGGCACAGCTATGACGCCGCGGCGAACTGGAAGATCCTGACCGAGAACTACCACGAGTGCTACCACTGTCCGTCCATCCACCCCGAGCTGTGCCGGGTCAGCCCGCCCAAGAGCGGCGAGAACTACGCCTCCGACGGCCCCTGGGTGGGCGGCTGGATGGACCTGCGGGACGGCATGGCCACCATGTCGTTGGACGGCGCGAGCGGCGGCGTGCCGCTGCGCGGGCTCGACGCGCAGGGGCTGCGCACCGTCATCTACGTCAACATCTTGCCGAACGTCCTGCTCAGCCTGCATCCGGACTACGTGATGACGCACCGGCTGACGCCGGTGGCCGCGGACAAGACCCGGATCGAGTGCACGTGGGCGTTCGCCCCCGAGGCGGTGGCTCGGCCTTCCTTCGATCCGAGTTATGCGGTGGAGTTCTGGGACATCACCAACCGGCAGGACTGGGGCGCGTGCGAGTCGGTCCAGCGCGGGCTGGCCTCGCCGCAGGCCTCACCCGGACCGCTGGCGCCCGACGAGGACGCGGTGCACTCGTTCGTCGCCACCATCGCCCGGGGCTACCTGGGCCAGATCGCCTGGGGCCCGGTAGCTTAGCAGGGTGACCATATATGACGTCCCCGTGAAGACGCTGGCCGGGCAGGACTCCTCACTCGGTGCGGCTGCGCCCGGATCGGCGTTGCTGATCGTTAACGTGGCCTCTAAGTGCGGGCTCACGCCCCAGTACGCGGCGCTGGAGAAGCTGCACGAGGAATTCGCCTCCCGCGGATTGGCGGTGGTCGGCTTCCCTTGCAACCAGTTCGGCGGGCAGGAGCCCGGCACCTCGGAGGAGATCGCCGAGTTCTGCTCGGCGACCTACGGGGTGACGTTCCCGATGTTCGAGAAGATCGAGGTGAACGGCCCCGGGCGGCATCCCATCTATGATCTGCTGACTGCGGTGCCGGACGCGAACGGCGAGGCCGGCGACATCCAGTGGAACTTCGAGAAGTTCCTGATCCGGCCGGATGGCACGGTGGCCGAGCGGTTCCGGCCGCGCACCACCCCCGACTCAGCCGAGGTGCTGGTCGCTATTGAGGCCAACCTCCCGGAGGGGTACTTCCTCGGCTAGCGCACGACGCTCGCGGCAGGGCTGAGGGCTCAGGGTTCAGGCGAGGGCGGCGGGGGTGCGCTTGGTCATCTGGCGGGCGATGATCATGCGCTGGATCTCGCTGGTGCCCTCCCAGATGCGCTCGACGCGGAGCTCGCGGTAGAAGCGTTCGGCGACGTTCTCGCGCATGTAGCCACGGCCGCCGAAGACCTGGACGGCGCGGTCGGCCACGCGGCCGGCCATCTCCGAGCAGTACAGCTTGGCCATCGAGCACTGGGCGTGCGACACCTTGGTATCGATGCCGCGGTCGATGCCGCGCGCGGTCTCGTAGGCCATGGCCCGGGCCGCAAACAGCTCGGTGAGGCTGTCGGCGAGCATCCCGGCCACCAGCCCGTGGTCGGCGATCACACCGCCGCCCGCCCGGCGGGTGGCGGCGAACGCGGTCATCTCCGTCGTGAGCCTTTCCGCGGCCCCGAGGCAACGGGCGGCGACCATCAGGCGTTCGAAGCGGAACCACTCGTACGCGAACGCCATCCCGTCGCCCTCGGCCCCGACCAGGTTCGCGGCCGGGATGCGAACGTCCTCGAACGCGACGATCGGGTGGTGGTGGCTGATCGTGTGGGAGTAGGCCGGCGTCCGGACCACCCGGACGCCGGGGCTGGGCAGGTCGACCAGGAACATCGCGTGGTCGCCGCTGGGCAGCTTGGCCTGGAAAAACGCGAAGTCGGCGGTGTTGTACGAGGTGACGTGCCACTTGACCCCGGCCAGGACGTACTCGTCGCCGTCGCGGTGGGCGGTGGCCTGGATCGCGTCGACGTCGGAGCCCGCGCCCTCCTCGGTGATCGCGTAGCACTCCTCGCGCTCGCCGGCGATCGCGGGCCGCACGTACCTGTCGATCTGGTCCGCGGTGGCCACCTCGGGCAGCCACGACGGCGGGGTGGCGGCCACCCAGCCCAGCGCGTTGGTCACCCGGCCCACCTGCTCCTGCACTAGCACCTGCTGCAGGGTGGTGCAGCCGCCCCCGCCGAGCTCGGCCGGCATGTTGGTCGAGTGCAGGCCCAGCTCGCGGGCGCGCTTGGCGTGCCCGGCGGTCAGGTCGGCGGGCAGCTCACCGCCCGCGGCCTCGGCCTGCTCCTCGAACGGGATGAGCTCGTCCGCGAAACCGCGGGCCCGGGTCTGGATGGACAGGTCTTCGGTTGACAAGCCGTACATCCGGCGGGTCCTCCCTGGGGCGCGCAGCTGTATTGACTGAATGTTCAGTCTATGCCAGCATCAAAGCTGTGCCAATGAGGACCGCTAAGGCGGTAGGGCCGGGATGCCGATGAGCGGGAGTGGCTATGACAAGCGCTGACGCCGTGGTGGTGGGCGGCGGGACGGTGGGCGCGTGGTGCGCGTACTTCCTGCGCCAGGCCGGACTGGGCCGGGTCGTCCTCATCGAGAAGGGCCACCTCGGGCAGGGCGCGAGCAGCCGGGCGGCAGGCATCGTGCGGATGCAGGGCGGGACGCCCGAGGCCGTCATGCTGGGCCTGTGGTCCCGCCAGTTCTACCTGCGCCAGCGGGACGAGATCGGCACCGACTCCGGGTTCACCGAGCAGGGCTACCTGCTCCCCTGCTTCACCGAGGCGGACATCGCCGCGGCCCGCGAGCGGATGGCGATGCAGGCTGGCCTGGGCGTGCCGGTGCGCTGGCTCGACCCGGGCGAAGTGGATCAGGTCAACCCGACGCTGGCGCCGGGGCAGACGCTTGGCGGGACCTTCTGCGCCCAGGACGGGTATATCACGCCGCCCCGGAACGTGGCCGCCTACACCGTGGCGCTGCTGCGCAGCGGCGTCGAAGTAGCCGAGCACGTCACGTTCCGCGGCCTGACCCGGGGCGGTGTGGACACCAGCCAGGAGCGCATTGACGCGGGCCTGGTGGTCCTGACCGGCGGCCCGAAGCTGGCCGAGGTCGGACGGCTGGCCGGCCTGCGCATCCCGGCGGGCGGAGTCCGGCACCAGGTCGCGGTGACCGAGCGGCACCCGGACCTGGATCCCGGCCGGGTACCGATGGTGTTCGACCTGGCCGCGGGGCTGTACTGGCGGCCGGAGGAGGGCGGCCTGCTGTTCGGGATGAGCAACCCGGACGAGCCGCCGGGCGAGAACCGGGAGGTGGACGAGGCCTACCTGGCCCGGATGCGGGCCCGGCTAACCGCCCTGGTCCCGGTCACCGCCGGGCTCGGGCTGCGCCGGATCTGGGCCGCGACCATCGACTACACCCCCGACCACCTGCCCATCATCGGCCGCGCGCCCGGGCTGGACCACGTCACCGTGGCCAGCGCCGCAGGCGCGGGCATGATGTGGGGGCCCGGCGTGGCGCGGGCGGCCGCCGACGTGGCGCTCACCGGGAAGACCGACGTGCTCGACGTATCCCCGCTCGGCCTGGACCGCTTCGACGAGGCCGGGCGCAGCCGCCTGGCCACCGACCCCATCGCCCTGCCGTTCCCGGAAAGGATTTCCTCGCCATGATCACTGCCACCCCGTTCCTGGCCGCCGCGGCCGACGCCAAGCTCGAGGACTGGGGGCCGCTGGACGAGGCGACTGGCGCGCCGATGCACACTTCCGGGACGACGCTGTGGACCGGCGAGGGTGACCAGGAGGCCGGGGTCTGGGAGTGCACCGCGGGCCCGTCCCGGTGGAGCCTGGAGAACAACGAGTTCGTACACATCCTGTCGGGCCGGATGACCGTGACGCCCGACGGCGGCGAGCCGGCCGACATCGGGCCGGGTGACACCGCGGTGTTCCCCCGCGGCTGGACCGGGACCTGGCAGATCCACGAGACTATCCGGAAGGTGTACGTGCTCTTCTAGGCGGTGCTTGTGGTGTCCCTGGCTGACTTCCCGCGGTATCCGCTGCTGTTCGGGCCGAGCCCGGTCCACCCGCTGGAGCGCTTGTCGGCCCGCCTGGGCGGCGCGGCGATCTGGGCCAAGCGCGAGGACTGCAACTCCGGGCTCGCCTTCGGCGGAAACAAGACCCGCAAGCTGGAGTACCTGATCCCGGACGCCCTGGCCCAGGGCGCGGACACGCTGGTCTCGATCGGCGGGGTGCAGTCCAACCACACCCGCCAGGTGGCCGCGGTCGCGGCCAAGCTGGGCCTGAAGGCCCTGCTGGTCCAGGAGAGCTGGGTCGACTGGCCCGACTCGGTCAACGACCGGGTGGGCAACATCCTGCTGTCCCGGATCATGGGGGCCGACGTCCGGCTGGTGGCCGATGGCTTCGGCATCGGCATCAAGAGCAGCTGGGAGCAGGCGCTGGAGGAGGTCCGCGCCGCGGGCGGGACGCCGTACGCCATCCCGGCCGGCGCGTCCGACCACCGCCTGGGCGGCCTCGGCTTCGCGAACTGGGCTCACGAGGTCCGCCAGCAGGAGGCCGAACTCGGGTTGTTCTTCGACACGATCATCGTGTGCAGCGTGACCGGCTCCACCCAGGCCGGGATGATCGCGGGCTTCGCCGCGATCGATGACCCGGGCCGGCCGCGGCGGGTGATCGGGATCGACGCGTCGGCCCGGATCACCGAGACCCAGGCCCAGGTCGAGAAGATCGCCAGGAACACCGCCGAGCTGATCGGCCTGGGCCGCGACCTGCGGGACGACGAGATCATCGTGCTGGCGGGCTGGGCCGGGGACAACTACGGCATCCCGGTGCGCTCCACGCTGGACGCGATCCGGCTCACCGGCCGCCTGGAGGGCATGATCATCGACCCGGTGTACGAGGGCAAGTCGATGGCCGGGCTTATCGACCTGGTCCGCGCCGGCCGGATCGGCCCCGACTCCACCGTGCTGTACGCCCATCTGGGCGGGCAGCCCGCGCTCAACGCCTACAGCGCGCTGTTCCGCTGACCAGGGCCGCCGTTACCTTCCCGGAACGCTCAGTCGCCAGTAAGCTGGGCGGCGCGCCGGAGTCGCGGTTGCGGTCCGGGCCACCCTGGGACATCTGCCGGATCTTGACGTAGCGGGCGATATCCCGCCACTGGCTAGCCACCACCGCGGCCACCGCCACGGGAAGCAGCCAGAGCGCCTTTCGGGTCATGCTGCTTCCCGTTCCCCCGGGTCCGGGGGGCAAACCGGAGCATTGACCGATTCCCCGGTGGTGCGGGACCCTGAATGTCATGGTCTGGCGGATCCACTTCACGGCCGAGGACCTCGAGCGGATCCAGGTCAGGCCGACCCTCGGCCCGCTGGCCGAGACGGTGACGGCGATGTGCCTGCTGCGCTGCCCGCAGCAGCCCCGCGCGCCGTACCGGCAGTGGCGTGGCCAGGTGAAGGGTCGGCTCACGCCGCAGATGGCCGCGTTCACGGCGCTGATCCCGCCCGGGTCCAAGGGCGTGGACCTGTCCATGCTGACCGGCCATGCGGCCACCTTGGAGCAGGGCGTCCTGGCCTTGCTGGCCGTGCCCCGTGAACACCTCCTGATGGAGATGGAGTTCACCGACCGGGGGCACAAGCTGCCCGCCGCTGTGTGGGCGGTGGCCGAGAGCAGCCAGGCCCGGCTCCAGCTCGCCGCGGCAGCCGTGGCCGCCCACCAGGCGCTGGTCGCGCCGTACTGGAGCCGGATCCACGCCTGCCTGCACGCCGAGCACGTGGCCCGCCTTCGGACGCTGACGGCGGGCGGCCCGGACCGGCTACTGGCCTCGCTGCAGAGCCCGTGGGTGCGCTGGCGCCAGCCGGTGCTCGAGGTGCTGGTGCCCGCCGACGTCGACGTGCCGCTGAACGGCCGGGGCATCGCGCTGGTGCCCTCGGTGTTCGTGGGCCAGATCCCTAGCCTGCACGAGAACCCGAACGACCCGAACTCGGTGCCCTGGCTGGTGCTACCGCCGGCCGACAGCCGGATGGAACAGCGGCACCTATGGGGTAACCCCGAGCCCCGGGGCGCGGCGCTCGCCGCGCTGGTGGGCCGGAACCGGGCTGCGGTGCTGCGCACCGTCGCCGACGGGTGCTCCACCACAGAGCTCGCCGACCGGGTGGGCATCTCGCTCGCGGCGGCCAGCCAGCACGCGTCGGTACTACGGGACGCGGGGCTGATCACCACGCACCGGCAGGGCAGCGCGGTGCTGCACTTGCTCACGCCGCTCGGCGCTGAGCTACTCCGCGCCGGATAGCGCCTGGCCCAGCCCCGGTACGGGCCGGCGGTGGTGGGCTGGCCATGATCGGCCGGATCATGACCAGCTCGGACCACCGGCTGTGGTTTCCACGTTCAGCATTGCCGTCGGTGTTCGCGCGCGCCAATCCTTTCGGCTGTAACCGAAAGGGTGTCCGCGGCACGGTCAGGCGGGTCAGCGCGGCCGCGGCCAGCGTGACCAGGCTGGCCGCGACGGCCAGGCCGGGCAGCTGGATGACCTGGGCCAGGAAGGGGCCGCCCACCGCACCGAGCAGGCCGACCGCGGCCTCGCCGGTCAGGAAGACGGCGCCGATCCGGCCGAGGACCGCGTTGGGGATGACACGTTGCAGGGCGGTCTGCGGGATCACCTCGGACATGGACCCGAACGTGCCGATGGCGACCGCGGCGGGCAGGGCGGTGACGAGCGAGGTGGAGGTGAACAGGGCGAACTGGCCGACGGCGGTGGCGGTCAGAGTGGCGGCCAGCAGGATGCGCGGCGGGACCCGGTCCAGCAGCGCGCGCAGGAGCGGGGCGGCGAGCAGGAACCCCACACCGAGCGCGGATAGTACGAATCCGGTGTTTTCGCCGCCGCCCAGCCGGCGGATCCCCAGCGGAATGAGCATGGCACTCAGCGAGGCGTTGGCGGCCAGGAAAATGACTGTGACCAGCAGCAGGGCCCGGGCCACCGGCTGGCCGCGCAGGACGCGGACGCCCTCGGTTAGGTCGCGAGCCACGTGCCTGACCGTGGATGTGCGGCGCGCGTGCCTGGGGGCCTCGACCTCGGGGGTCGCGTGCGCGAGCGCCGGGCGGGAGGTCATGGCGTTGGCGGCGGCAGATACCAGGTAGCTGAGGGCGTCGGCGCCGATCACGCAGCGGATGCCGAAGACGGTCAGCAGCACGCCGCCGAGCGGGCCGCCGACCAGTCGCACTGCGCCGTCGGCCAGGGCATTGAGCGAGTTGGCGCTGCTCAGCAGCGTCCCGGTGCCCACCATGGCCGGCGTACGGGCCTGCCAGGCCGGGATGTACAGCACGCCGGCGCCGCTCTCGGCGATCAGCGCGCCGTAGAGTACCCAGTAGCGGCCGGGAGCGGTGCCGAGCAGCATCACGGCCACGGCGCCCGCGCGGAACAGGCTGGTCGCGATCATCAGGCGGCGCCGGTCCCACCGGTCGGTGAGCACTCCGGCCACGGGACCGAGGATCAGGACCGGCAGGTACTGCGCGGCGAGCGTGAGCCCGGTATCGCGCAGCGAGCCGGTGACCAGGAGGACGTGAGCGGGGATGGCCAGTACCAGCAGCCATGTGCCGAACGCGCTGACCACGCTGCCGCCCCACAGCAGGCGGAAGTCGCGTATCCGCAGGGCCTGGAACATGAATACCGCCGTCTGTCGTGGCTAGTGCGCTCGGGTTATTATTCTGACAGAATAATTTCATTGACTTGTGTTTTGTCAAGACAGGAGAGGCGTGGAAGATTCGGCGATCGGCCGGCAGCTGCGGGCCCGGCGGACCGCGGCGGGCCGGACCGTGGCCTCGGTCGCGGCCGACGCGGGCCTGTCTGTGCCCTACATCGCCAACCTGGAGAACGGCCGAGGTAACCCGACCACCGCGGCGCTGCGCAGGCTGGCCGGGGCCCTGGACCTGCGGCTGGTGGTTGCGCTCGCCCCGGAGGAGTCCGGTGGGACAGCGGCGCCGGAAATCCCCGCCTCGCTGGTGCGGCTCGGCCGGACCCGGCGGTTCCGGCAGGCGGTGACGGCTATGGCCGCGGGACTGGACCGGGACTCCGACGAGCTATCCGCCCAGCTCGTGATCGCGCTGGCCGCGCTCGCCCAGGCGATGGGCCGCGACCTGGGCGAAGCGGACTGGTGGCGGTTGCTTGACGCGCTGCTGCTGATCGCGGCTCACCCGTCCTGAAGCATGATCACGGCCAGAATTGGGCCGTATTTGGCCTGAACTGGCCATGATCATGGAAACGACCGTGGGGTGGGAGCGGAGGGGGTTGGAGCGGAGGGGGTGCTACGTCTTGCGTAGCTACGTGGGGCGTAGTAGAACGGGAGTATGACGTCTCATGGGCTGCGCAGGGCGAATGATCCGCCGCTGCTGATCCTGGTCAGCCTGGCGGACGGGCCGAAGCACGGGCACGCGCTGGCTAAGGACATCGAGGACTTCGCCGGGGTTCGGCTCGGGCCGGGGGCGCTGTACGGGGCGATCACCCGGCTGGTGGAGCGCGGGCTCATAGAGCCGCTCGGCGGCGCCGACCGGCGCCGCCCGTACCAGATCACCCCGCCAGGCTCGGCTGCGCTGGCCGAGGCCCTGGCCGACCTGCGGCGGATCACTCGTGCGGGCGTGACCCGGCTCGGGCTGGATCCGGCATGAAGCCCGCCCGCCTGCTCCGCTGGTATCCCCGGGCGTGGCGGGAACGGTACGGCCAGGAACTGCTGGCCCTGATCCAGGACACCCTGGACGACGGGCGACCGACCTGGCGGCTGCGGCTCGGCGTGATCTGGGGCGGCCTGCTCGAACGAGGCCATCAGGCGAGAAGCAGAGCGGTCAAGTGGCTGACCAAGCCTAACCAGCCGACGACGATGGTCGTGGCCGGGATGATGGTCGCCCTGCTTCCGGCGAATGTCATGACCTTGCCGTCCCCCCCGCGAGGATCGCAGGTAGCGGCCCTGGTCGCGCTGCTGGCTGCCGTCTCCCTGACCGCTGCGGTGGTCGCCGCCGACGGCTTGGCGGCACTACCAGCGCTGGTCAGGTTCCTGCGGGCGGGCGGCTGGCCGAAGATCCGGCGCAGGGTCGCGTGGGCGGGCGGAGCAACCGCGGTGGCCGGAGGCGCGCTGGCTGGCCTGGTGCTTGCCTTCGGCTCACGCTCAGCTACTCAGCTGAACGCCTCGTGGGCCTACCTGGCCGCCTGGCTCGCGACCGGAACGGCGATGGCGATCGCGATCGCGCTGTGGGCTACCGCGGCTACCGGCACGGCCAAGCACCTTACGCGCGCGCCCCGGGTACGAGCCGTCCAGCTGCTGCTGAGCGCGGTAGCCGGGATCATGGTCACGGTCGTACTCGCGACCTTGAACTTCTGGTGGTCGGTGACTCAGGCTCCGCCGTGGCTGGCCGTGGGCCTGGTATGGCTAGCCCTGGCGAGCGTGGACGCATGGCGGCGGATACCGCAGGCCGTCCGGCGGGGCAGGCGGCTGCGGGCCGTGGCCAGCGGGATGACGATCGTCAATCCGTCCGCTCGGCGGACACATGGCCGGCACCGGCTCTGACGAGCTGGGGGCGGCCCAGTCGGCGCTGATCGCGCCCCCGCGGTCTGCAGCAGCAGCGGCAGGTACTCCCCCGTCTGTGCCTGCACCGTTACGGGACGACATGATCTTGGTGTCACCCACCATTGACAGCCTCAGGGAGGAACGGCCAGGCTTCCGATCAGGCCGCTCGTGACCGGTTCGCGGATACTCGTCCGCCAGCGCGGCCTGGTGATTGCCCTTTTAGCGCCGATAGTGGAGGTTCCTATGACGACGGCAGCGGACCTGGTAGCGGGACGGCCGCTGGTTTTCCGCAACGCGACGGTACTCACCATGGACGACGGGCACCGGGTCCTGGCCGGCGCCGATGTGCTCGTCACCGGGGAGCGGATCGCGGCGGTCGGCCCGAACCTGCAGGTGCCCGACGGCACCGCGGAAATCGACGCGACCGGCGGCATCGTCATGCCGGGCATGATCGACACCCACCGGCACATGTGGCAGACGGCCATGCGGGCCTACGGGGCCGACTGGACCCTAACTCAGTATTTCGTCTGGTACTACCTGAACTGGGGCAAGAAGTTCCGCCCGCAGGACGTCTACGCCGGGAACCTGCTGGCGGCCATCGAGTCGATCGACGCGGGCGTGACGACCACGGTGGACTGGTCGCACGGGCTGCAGACGACCGACCACGCCGATGCCGCCACCGACGCCCTGGAGGAGGCGCGCGGGCGGTTCGTGCTGGCCTACGGGAACATCCAGCAGGGCTCGTGGGAGTGGAGCACCACGCCGGAGTTCCGGGACTTCTACGCCCGCCGGTTCGACGGCAAGGGCGACATGGCGGGGTTCGCGATCGCCTTTGACATCCCCGGCGACGACCCGGCGTTCCCGGAAAAGGCCACGTTCGAGGTGGCCCGGGAGATGGACGTGCCGGTCACCACGCACGCCGGGGTGTACGGCATCACCCTTGACGCGGGCGTCCGGCGTATGTACGAGAACGGCTTCTGCACCCCGCAGACGGTTTACGTGCACTCGGCGTCGCTGTCCCCCGACTCCTACCACATGATCGCCGCTACCGGCGGTTCGGTGTCGGTCTCGACCGAGAGCGAGTGCAGCGCCGGCCAGGGGTACCCGCCCACCTGGAAGCTGCGCAAGTACGGCATCCCGGTCTCGCTGTCCCAGGACACCAGCGTCTGGTGGAGCGGTGACATCTTCTCCGCCATGCGGGCCACGCTGTCCGCGGACCGGGTCATGGACCACTTCGAGAATCACAACGAGGGCAAAGCCGTCACCAACCACCACCTGCGGGCCGAGCAGGTCGTGGACTGGGCCACCCGGGGCGGGGCCAAGGCGATCGGCCTGGACTCCTCGGTGGGCAGCGTGGAGGAAGGCAAGAAGGCCGACCTGGTGCTGATCAAGAACGACGACTCACCGGTCAGCTTCCCGATCCTGCACCCTTATGGCCACGTGGTCTTCCAGGCCCAGCGCGGCGACGTGCACACCGTGGTGGTGAACGGGCGGGTGGTCAAGTTCGACCACAAGCTGGTCGACGTGGACCTGGCCAAAGCCCGGCGGGCGATCGACGAGACCACCGCGTACCTGCGCAGCGAACTCGGCGAGCAGGCCTGGGCCGAGGGCATGAACCCCGAGGTCCCCGAGCACGAGCAGCTGGCCAACCCGTACACCTACACCGGCGCGGCGGCCTGGAAGGAAGACGAAGAG
>Ga0210386_10003527_pt1 | contig 13122 bp, 10 predicted proteins | sample IncBWH32OmetaG_FD_160091 | JGI IMG/M metagenome (GOLD analysis project Ga0210386, IMG submission 160091) | Forest soil microbial communities from Barre Woods Harvard Forest LTER site, Petersham, Massachusetts, United States - Inc-BW-H-32-O ... | reverse complement strand
TCGATCGATGGCGTAATTTTTACCGGTGGGGTTGGGGAAAATAGCGCCTTGATACGAGCCAAGGTACTCAGCCACCTAGCCATCCTGCATCCGGAAATCGATCCGAAGCTGAACGAACAGCACGGCAAACAGAGTAACGGCCGAATTAGCTCCGGCTCGGGCCTGCTCTGCTTAGTCATACCAACCAACGAAGAGCTCATGATCGCACGCGAAACAGACCGATTAATCTCATGAAACACGCATTTTTTATCGCTCCTGCGGGTACCGGTGCCGGATTGACGACCGTCTCACTTGGCCTGGTTAACGCACTCGATCGCCGTGGTGTGCGCGTCGCTTTTTTCAAGCCGATCAGCCAACTGACAGACAGCGTTTCGGGACTAGAACTAGAGCGCTCGACGCACTTTATTCGCGCCACTACCACCTTGCAACCGGCCGACCCGATTCCGGTCGCCACCGCCACCAGGATGATCTCGGAGGGACGGCTGGACGAGCTATTGGGGCAGGTGCTCGCGGCCTTCCATCATTCGACCGGAACCGCTGATGTAGTGGTGATCGAAGGTTTGCGTTTTGCTCGGGGTGACTCACGCCTCGGAAATCTCAACCAGGAAATAGTCAAATCGCTGAACGCCGAGGTGATTCTAGTTGTCTCTTGCGCCGATAAATCGACGGATCAGCTCGATGAGCAAATCGAGTATACGGCCAAAATATTTGGCGGCACCCACAAGCTTCTTGGAGTCATCGTCAATCACTATCCCATCAGTGAGGACGTTACCCTGCCAAGCCCGGCGGAGCGCTTCCGCTCAGAGAGCCAACTGTTTCGTCGCGGGACAGTGCATCTCATTGGCGCCGTTCCGCAGAGTGATAGCTTGACCTATCCTCGGACACTCGACATTCAACGACACCTCAAAGCGGAAGTGTTGCATGCCGGAGAGATGGAGCTCAGGCGGGTCAAGAAAAAGCATCTGGTGTCGCGCACGGTTCCTAACAATCTTCACACGCTGGTGCCTGGAGCGATCCTGATCACGGCGGCCGACCGCAATGATATCCTTGTCGCGGCAGCGCTGGCGGCACTGAGCCATGTCCCTCTCGCCGGGGTGATTCTGACGGGCGATATGCCTCTCGATGAACGCATTGTCGAATTCTGCCGACCAGCTCTGGAGACAGGCTTGCCGTTGCTACGAACCAAAACCAACAGTTACGATACCGCGACGCAGCTCTTCCAACTCAGCTCGGCGGTCGCGGCAGATGACCTTGAGCGCACCCGAGCCGCGGTCGAACACGTGGCCCAAAGCTTGGATGTCGAGCAGTTAATCTCCCATTCAAAAAAGGAACTCGAATTCAGGCTCTCGCCAGCCGCCTTTCTGTATCAACTGACCGAAAAGGCTCGCGCGGCAAATAAGCGGATCGTCCTGCCGGAAGGCACCGAACCGCGCACCGTCAAAGCCGGTGCCATTTGCGCCCGCCGTGGCATTGCCCGTTGCGTGCTCTTGGGCAAGCCCTCAGAAGTCCAGGCGGTAGCAAAAAGCCTGGATCTCGAGCTGCCGGACAACTTAGAGATCCTGGATCCAGCATTGATCCGGCCAAACTACGTGAAACCCTTGTTCGAAGCGCGGAAACACAAGGGTCTTTCGATGGAAATGGCCGCCAGCCAACTGGAAGACAACGTTGTTTTAGGGACGATGATGGTGGCCCTGGGCGAAGTGGACGGCCTGGTATCCGGAGCGGTTCATTCGACGGCACATACCATCCGGCCCGCACTGCAGATTATAAAGACCAAGCCAAAGGCGCATGCTGTTTCCTCGATCTTCTTTATGTGCCTGCCGGAGCAAGTTTTAGTGTACGGCGATTGTGCGGTGGTTCCGGATCCCGATGTTGAGACGCTCGCCGATATCGCGATCCAAAGCGCCGATTCGGCCAAGGCCTTCGGTATCCCGCCCAGGGTGGCAATGATCAGCTACTCGACCGGTGAATCGGGATCGGGCGCGGACGTGGATAAAGTTCGCGCCGCCACCAAGCTTGCGCAATCGAACCGGCCCGATCTCCTGATCGACGGTCCGCTGCAATACGATGCTGCGTTTATGCCTGACGTTGCGAAAACCAAAGCGCCGGATAGCCCGGTCGCCGGCCGCGCAACCGTCTTTATCTTTCCCGACTTGAACACCGGGAATACCACTTACAAGGCGGTTCAACGCAGCGCTAACCTGATCAGCGTCGGACCCATGCTCCAAGGGTTGAGACGCCCGGTGAATGACCTTTCCAGAGGCGCCTTGGTCGATGACATTGTCTACACCATCGCCCTGACCGCGATCCAGGCCACTCAAGTGTGAATCAATCCTACTACCCATCTAAACCCAGGATTGGGCGATAACCTTATCTTAGCGACATCAGGCCTAAATTCCAAGCGAACCATTTTTCTATGAGTGTCCCTGATCACTTTCGAGCGCTGATTATTAGCGAGCCAAAAGGTAGCGACCAAGCCACTGCAAAACTTTCTACGATTCCGCGAGAATCCTTACCCACGCAGGGCGAAGTCCTGATTCAGGTGTTTTGTTCGGGCCTGAATTACAAGGATGCTTTAGCGGTGACCGGACGAGGGAAAATCGTTCGATCTTTCCCGATGGTGCCGGGGATTGATTTAGCGGGAATCGTCCTAGAATCGCACGATTCCAGATTCAAACGCGGCGATCCTGTCATAGCCACCGGATGGGGTCTGGGCGAACGTTACTGGGGCGGTCTGGCTGAGTACGCATCCGTGAAAGCTGATTGGTTACTCCCGGTCCCCGCTGGACTCAGTTTATTGACTAGCATGGCCTTTGGTACGGCGGGACTGACCGCGATGCTCTCGGTTTTGGCGCTTGAACAGTCCGGAATGACTCCAAAGTCAGGTCGGGAAGTTCTCGTGACGGGCGCATCCGGCGGGCTTGGAAGTTATGCGATCGCCTTTCTCCATCGAAGGGGGTACAAAGTAGCGGCTCTGTCACACAGAATGAGCAACCGGGATTACCTAAGCAGTCTTGGTGCCGATTCGGTAATTGATCTCGCGGAGTTCTTGGCAACATTTCGTCGGCCGCTGGAATCTGAACGCTGGGCCGGAGCCATTGATAGTGTGGGAGGTGACGTCCTGTCAGCGGTGCTTAGCGGCACGGCTTATCGTGGCGGGGTTGCCTGTTGTGGATTGGCTCGAGCCAGCGAGTTCTCTGCGACGGTATTTCCCTTTATTCTACGAGGAGTTCGATTGATTGGCATCGACTCGGTTTACTGTCCACTCGAAGAGCGGCAGCGGGCATGGGAAGAGATCGGGAAAACGCGCCCCCTCAAAGGATTGGAAGAAATTACTAGGTTCTATGCGTTGGAAGAAGTTCCTGAACTTGCGCTGGCCTTACTCGATGGAAAGCTCCGCGGCCGAAGCTTGATTACTATTGCCGGGGTAGAAAGAGCTCTGGTGCAATAAGTCAGGAATGACTGAGGACAATAGCTACCAGGGGCTAACCCAAGTGATCATTTTCCCTGAAAGACCGGTTTCCGTTTTTCGAAGAACGCGCGGATTCCTTCCTGGTAGTCTTCGCTGTCGTAGATTCTGCGCCGTACCGCCTGGATGCGCTCGAAGATCTCGACGGTGAGTGCGTGGGCACCGAGAACGTGAATCTCTTCTTTCAGCAAGGCAATGACCAACAACGAGTTAGCCAGAATATCCTGCGCTAACTCTAATGTCTTGGCTTCCAGTTGGTCGACTGGCAGGACATAATTTGCAATTCCAACTTCGTACGCCCTCTGCGCGCTGATCGGTTTGGCTCGGAAAAGCATTTCTTTCACAACCACCAACGGCACCGAACCCATCATGTTCTGGATACCGCTGAGGTTGTAAGGCACGCCTAACCTGGCCGGCGTGATGGCGAAGGTGGCGTTCTCTGCCGCGATGACCATGTCGCACGCCATGGCCAATTCGCACGCTCCCCCCCAAACGCCTCCCTCAATCATCGCTAGTACCGGGGCGGGATACTCCTGGATCTTGCGAACGACCACTCGAAGCGGGTCGTTGTAGGTCAGGGGATCCCGCGCATGCTTCGGCAATTCCCCGACGTTATGTCCGGCAGACCAAGTTTTGGCACCGGAGGGCGCGCGCAAGATCACTACGCGGATGCCTTCGTCGCGGAAGTCTTCCAAAGCATCAAGCAACTCCTTAATCAGACTGCTGCTCAGGGAATTCAGCGTCTTGCGGTCGTTGAGCGTGATGGTGCCGATCTGGTTTTTCACGCTTGTTTCAATAAGCATTGCAGTTGCCTCGGTCATATTGGTTTCTCCTGTTTGGCTTGAAAAAGCGCCTAATTCCATTGGGTCCCGCGCATGTTACCGGTTTTGAGAAACTGGCGATGCATCGCAAAGGCGTTGGTCAGCGATTCTAGTGAGTGGCCCCCCTTGGCGGTATCAACGTAACTTTGAAGCTCGTCGCGATAATCGGGGTGTGCGCAATTGTTGATGATCAGCTGCGCGCGTTCCCTCTCATCCTTGCCGCGGAGGTCGGCCACGCCCCATTCGGTAACAACCACCTGGACGGAATGCTCGGAATGATCCACGTGCGTCACCAGCGGTACGATGGTTGAAATCTTCCCGTTCTTCTCCACCGACGGGCAGGTGAAGATCGAAATGTAGGCGTTTCTCGTGAAGTCGGCCGAGCCTCCTATTCCATTCATCAACTGCGTCCCCATGAGGTGCGTCGAGTTGACGTTGCCAAAGAGGTCTACCTCGAGTGCAGTGTTGATGGAGATGATTCCCAGGCGGCGGACGATCTCCGGGTTGTTCGAGATCTCCTGCGGACGCAAAATGAGATGCCGCCGGAAGAAAGGTATATTGCCGGTGATCTGATCCATAATCTCGGGAGTGACGGTGAGCGCGGTTGCGGAGGCGAACGTGCATCGCCCCGCTTGAATCAAGTCTATGACTGCGTCCTGCAGAATCTCGCTATACATCTCGAAAGGGGGAATCTCCGGCGCTTCTCCGATGGCTTTAAAAACCGCATTGGCGGTGGCGCCGATGCCGGACTGAAGTGGCAGGAAGCGTTTGGGTATGCGACCGGCGCGCATCTCGGTGGTAAGAAATTCGGCGACATGGTGGCCAATCGCTGAGGTTTTCGAATCGCCTGACGCCAGCGGAGAGAATTCATCGGGCAGATTGGTCTCAACGATGCCGGCGATCTTCTCCGCCGGCACGACCAGGATGGGGCTTCCGATGCGGTCCGACACTGTGTAAACATGGATTTCCCTTCGGTTAGGCGGATCCTGGGGCTCGAAGAGGTCGTGAAGGCCGAGCATTGTCGGCGGATGACGCCCGTTGAGCTCGATCAGCACCTTTTCGGCTCGGTTCGCAAAGGTGTTTGAGGCTCCGACGGAGGCCGTGAGTACAATGCCGCCGCCAGCCGTCACATCGCAGGCCTCGATAACGGCCCAGTGGACCGGACCCAACAATCCGTACCGAACCGTTTGCTGCACGCCAGAGAGATGCATATCCAGATACGGCACTTGGTGTGAGTTGATCAGCGCACGCAGCGTCTTGTCATTTTGCCAAGGCGCACGGAAGCTAATCGCATTAGCCAACGCGAGCGCTCCATCCAGCGATTCGCCCGTGGAGGCTCCGGTAAGTACGCGAATCTGGTACGATTGTCCCGCTGCGTGTTCGGCCTTCGCCCGCTCCGCGATGGCCCGGGGAATGGCTTTCGCCGAGCCGGCAGGAGTGAAGGCGCTGAAGCCAACGGTTTGCCCATGCTTAATCATCGCTGCGGCGTCTTGCGCTGTTAAAACGGGAAAGGGTAAGCGCATGTAATTTCGCTGTAAATAGTTTCGGGTATTATCCAGACCAACTTCTTTTTGCATTCGTCCCCCTTCAGATCAACATGAATCGAGGCTTTCCATGCCTTCGTTGGTACAGGAGGGAAATCTTTCTAGATATCCAGCGATTCTGCCAAGTCAGTCATACACGGACAATTAAATTCTCAGAACAATCGTAGCCGAAGGTGCCAAGAACCCAATCATATTTGGTTTGGAGGTTCGAGAAAATTGAAAATCCCGACCTCACCGTCTTGAGAAATGGGCAAAAAGGGAATCGCATAGTCTGGATTGGGTGCGTGATCGCAGGGTCAGGCTTTCGCGACCCGCCGAGAAACATCGCACCGGCTGCCATCTTCGCCAGCGGTTTGGTGAGCGTTTTTACAGGCGAATCTGTGTGCTGAGCGATGGTTGGGCCAAGTGAAGTCGTTCGGCCGCACGCCGGAAATTGAGTTCTTCGGCGACGGCAACAAAGTACCGTGCGTGACGGAGTTCCATTGTGGGCATGGCAATAGTTATGATCTATCGCTACGATTGAAACAAAGTACTTCCGCGCTCAGGTTGTCGGGGTTCCATTCTGACCATAAATAAATAAATTTGAACCCCCTGCCCCATTCTCCGGGATCTGGGTGCGATCGCGCGCCCGGCTGCTATCCAGATGATTTTCGCTGGGCGTTGTATTCCTTGGAAGTTTACCGAGCCTTTAAAAATCAGAAAGTTTGAAAGTATGAGTGACGCTAAACCAATCAGTTCACACGAAGGTCTGCGCGGACTATCCGCGGGGTCGACCGCCATCTGTACCGTAGGTAAGGAAGGTATCGGTCTGACCTACCGCGGCTATGACATCGAAGACCTTGCGGCGAATGCCACTTTTGAGGAGGTCGCCTATCTACTGTTGAAGGGCGCCCTGCCGAACCGCCAGGAGCTTGACGATTTTACAAATCGGTTGAAGGGATTGCGATCCGTGCCGCCAGCGCTCAAGGAGGTGCTCGAGCGCATTCCGAAGGAGACCCAACCGATGGACGTCCTCCGCACGTGCACATCAATGCTCGGAGTGCTCGAGCCGGAGAAGGATTTTACGCACCAGGACTCTATCGCGGAACGGTTGCTGGCGAGCCTCTCCTCCATGATCTGCTACTGGTATCAATTCGCTCACCACGGCAAACGGATCGATCCCGAAACGGATGAGCAGACGCTGGCGGGTCATTTGCTGACGATGCTCAACGGGGAGAAGCCCAGTCCCGAACACCGGCGCTGTATGGACATCTCGTTGATTCTCTACGCCGAGCATGAGTTCAACGCTTCGACTTTTACCGCGCGAGTCTGCGCGGCGACGCTGTCGGACATTTATTCATGCGTTACCGGCGCAATCGGCACCCTGCGCGGACCTTTGCACGGAGGCGCGAACGAAGCCGCGATGGAACTGATCTCAAAATTCAAGACGCCGCACGAAGCGCGTGAAGCCGTTTACGAAATGCTGGCGCGGAAAGAGAAAATCATGGGCTTCGGCCATGCTGTCTATCGCTATTCTGATCCGCGCAATGCCGTGATCAAGGAATGTGCACGCAAATTGGCAGCTTCCGCAAAAGAGGGCGACGGCTATCTCTTCGCAATCTCGGAAGCGGTGGAGAGGGTGATGAAAGAGAAAAAGGGGCTATTTGCCAACGCGGACTTCTACTCCGCCTCTACCTACCACTTCATGGGTATTCCGACGCCGTTATTCACGCCGATCTTCGTCTTATCCCGGGTAACCGGGTGGGCAGCGCACATTAAAGAGCAGCGCGCCAATAACAAACTGATACGCCCGAATGCCGATTACATCGGGCCGGCATCCCGTCCATTCATTCCGATCAACGAGCGGTAGAAACCCTTCGCGTTTCCGGTCTCGTCCGGGAGAACTAACCATCTGACACCGAACCGACGCCAGCGCTCATAACTCCTAACAGTATGTCTCACTACGACCTTACCAGCGCCCTGCGTCCGGAACCGGACGCCATCCTGCAGCAGATTGCAGACTATGTTTTCGATCTGGATAGGATTGCCGGTGAAAACGCCACCGAGACCGCGCGGCTGTGTCTCATGGACACGCTTGGCTGCGGGCTGCTGGCGCTCAATTACCCTGCCTGCGTCAAAATGCTCGGTCCGATCGTTCCCGGAGCCACGATGCAGGGTGGCGCGCGGGTTCCAGGCACCTCTTACGAGCTGGACCCGGTCCAGGCCGCTTTCAACATCGGCGCGATGGTGCGCTGGCTGGACTTTAACGACACCTGGCTTGCCGCGGAGTGGGGGCATCCATCCGATAACCTCGGCGGCATTCTTGCGGTGGCCGATTACTTTTCTCGCCAGAGGATCAGGGAGGGTGAAAAGCCGCTTACGGTTCGTGACCTCCTGCTAGCGATGATCCAGGCGCACGAAATACAGGGAGTGCTCGCGCTGGAAAATAGCTTTAACCGTTTTGGCCTTGATCATGTCCTGCTGGTGCGTATCGCCTCGACCGCTGTGATTACACGGCTCCTCGGTGGAACGCGCCAAGAGGTCATCAACGCACTCTCCAATGCGTTCATCGACGGCGCTGCGCTGCGGGTCTACCGGCACGCCCCGAACACCGGTTCGCGCAAATCGTGGGCAGCCGGTGACGCCACAAGCCGCGGCGTGCTGCTCGCCTTGCATGCGTTGCGAGGGGAGATGGGTTACCCGAGCGCGTTGAGCGCGAAAATCTGGGGTTTCCAGGATGTGCTATTCAGAGGTCATGAGCTTCGGGTTCCAGCTCAGGGCTTCGGTTCCTATGTCATGAAGAATGTATTATTTAAGGTCTCGTTCCCTGCCGAGTTCCATGCCCAGACGGCCGTTGAGGCTGCGATTTTGCTGCACCCGCAAGTCGCAAAGCGGCTCGAGGAGATCGAGCGCGTGGTGATCGAAACACAGGAAAGCGGCAAACGGATCATCGACAAGACCGGCCCGCTCGACAACCCGGCTGACCGGGATCACTGCATCCAATATATGGTCGCGGTGCCGCTTATTTTCGGCCGGTTGACCGCCGAAGACTACGAGGACGCGGTCGCTTGTGACGCGCGCATCGATCTGCTTCGAGACAAGATGCAGGTCGTCGAACGTAAACAGTTTACCGTCGATTACCTGGATCCGGAGAAGCGTTCGATCGGCAACAGCGTTCAGGTGTTTTTTAAGGATGGTACGCAGACCGAGCGGGTCGCTGTCGAATACCCGATCGGCCACCGTCGCCGGCGCAAGGAGGGTGTACCGGCGTTGCTGAGCAAGTTCGAACGAAACTTGCGCGGACGCATCCCGGCACGCAAGGCGGAAGCGATCCTGGCGCTCTGCTCCGATCGCACAAGCCTGGAGACAACTGCCGTGAATCGCTTCATGGATCTGTTCGTCGTTTGATGCTCAGAAGGTCCAAACGCAGGAACAACCGCCACTTATGAATTACTCTATCCTCACTCCTCACCTGGGCGCCAACTCTGCGCCCCAGACCTCAAGGAACATTCGTTCCGGTTATCGCACTTACCTCCTCTTCGGTGCGCCCGGCAGTGGCAAAGGCACCCAGGGCAAGGCACTGGGCTCGGTTCCACGCTTTTTCCACTGCGCGTGCGGTGACGTCTTTCGGTCTATGGACACGCGCACGAAAGTTGGTCAGGCCTTCATTTATTACTCGAGCAGGGGCGAGCTCGTGCCCGACGAGATTTCTATCGAATTGTGGAAAGAGTCGATTACAAACGCCGTCGAGGCGAATCGGTTCAAACCGGAACTCGATGTATTGGTGCTTGACGGCATTCCGCGGAATTTGGAGCAGGCCAGGCTAATGGAATCGCTGATCGAGGTAATCAAAGTTTTCCACCTATCCTGTCCCGACCGCGCCAAGTTGGTCGAGCGTCTCAGGAAACGCGCGATCAAGGAGAACCGCCTCGATGACGCCAATGAAACCGTCATCCGGAAACGGTTGGAGACTTATGAGACCGAAACAAAGCCTATCCTCGACTGCTACGGACCGGAACTGATCCATACGATCGATGCCACCCCCTCACCGGCGCGCGTGCTCTGGGAAATCCTTGGACTGATTACCGGGTAAGAGCCGGTAACAGGCAAGATCTAAACGGTGATTCCATCTCCTGCGAGTTGATCATGAACCCGCAGTTCTCCGTGCTGGTCGCTTGTCGTTTCGGGATAATGGAGTTCATGAATCCTTATTATCGCCATTTTTGCTTTTGCGTTATATTTTTTTGCGATTGCATTAAAAGTTTTTGACAGAAGGGGTGGATCGGCCGAAGTTTGAGGAATTTCATGGATCGACGGCGGGTTGTTCTTTGGAAAGCAACACCTCATGGCGAACAACAACAGCGACGAACCTCGAACACTGGAAATCCGAAAATACCAGAACCGGCGCTACTATGACAGCACTCGCAGCCGGCACCTCAGCCTGCAGCAGATTCACAAACTGATCATCGAGGGGTACAATATGCGCGTGTTGGACGCGAAGACGAGCGAGGACATCACCTCAAAGATTCTCACCCAGATTCTCCTCGAATATGAACCGGTCAAGCTGGACATGTTCTCCAATGAATTGCTCATCCGTGCAATTCGTGTAAACGACCGATTGCTCAAGGATTTCGTGGACGTTTACTTCCGGCAGGCGTTTGAGGCGTTCTGCGTATCGCAAAAGCAGGTCGAACTGATGCTCCGTCAAGCCCATCGTTTGACCTCCGTCCTGCCCGCGGCAGCGTTGTCGGCCGTCAACCTTCTCCCGGCGTGGATGCCTTTTTCCGCTCCCCTCCCGTCAGCGCCGGCTCCGGCCAGCGCGTCAAATGAGGATCCCGGATCCGCTGGAGAACAAAACGAGATGGCGGCGCTTCGCGAAGAGATTTCGAAACTGAAGGCACAATCCAAACCCCGCAGTTCCTCGCCGCGCAAAAAGCAAAAAACGTAGCCCCATGTCCGCCTCGCCGCACATTCGTCCCAGCAAGGACAAGGATGCCGCCGCCGCTCTGGTGGAACTTCTGCAACCAGGGGCGTGGATTCCCCCGGCACAGGCGCAGTGGCTCCCGGTAATCGAGGCACTTCTTGAGGCCTTCCTGCGGCACTTCGACAGCGCGGTGCTGGCCCTGCTACTGGATCACCAGCGCGCCCTTCCGCCATCCGCATCAGCCGCTGCGCGCGCGGCACGAATGGCGGGACAATTGACCGCTTTGCACAAAATATGTCAGATGCTGGCGCGGAATCCGCACCTTCCAGCAGAAGCTCGCGCCGCACTCGCGCCCTTGGAAAGCCTCCCGCCGGAAGCGATTCCGGATACGGCCGTTTCGGCGGCAGCCGCTCTGGCCGCGCAGGCGCGGCCAGATTTGGAACTGGACCTGGAGCATCCAAAAGTCGCTCGCGGCAGCGTGGCCGATGTCTTCCGGTTTCGGGATCGAACTTCTGAAGGCAACGCCATCGCGTTCAAAACCGTGCGCGCAGACTCGTTGCTGCGCATTCAAAACGAGGCCGCCATACTCATGCGGATGTCTAAAGATTGCTCGGCGGTTGGCGTCGTCGCCGGACCCAATTTCGCAGTCGCCCTGGCGGAAGCGCTTCGAGATGCGGCTGGCGCGCTACTCCGCGAAATCGACTTCGTCGGGGAGGCGGCCAATCTGCGGGATGCGGGCGCCTTTTACCAATTCAACCGCCGCATCCGCGTCCCTGCAGCCATCGGCATCCCCGTCGATCGGGGAATCTTTATGGAGTTTGTCCAGGGCGTTCCGCTTCTCGACGCTCCGCTCGACGACGAATCCCGGCACGATGCTGCCCGGCTTGTTTTTCGACGCCTGGTCCTGGATCCGCTGTTTTCCGGACTTCCCGAATCCATTTTCCACGCCGATCCGCATGCCGGGAATCTCATGGTGCAAACGCAGAAACATGGCCCGCTCACGCTCGTGCTTCTGGACTGGAGCCAAGCGGGCCGGCTCTCCGCACCGCTGCGCCACGCTCTCATCGCGCTCTGTCTTTACTGTGTCACCGGCGACGAGCCGTCGCCAGAGGTCCTGGGGCGGCTGCTCGAGAGTAATCGGAAGTCCATCCGGATTGCGCTGCCTCAGGGTACTGGCGATCCATTGCACACCGCGTTCGAGATCGTGCAGCAACTGGCTCTGCAGGGCCATCCAGTGCCGTCCAACCTTCTCCTCCTGCGCAAAGCTTTCCTGACGCTGGAGGGAATTACGCGCCAGCTCGACCCCAGTTTCAATGCCTGGCTGGAAACCCTCGCGTATGCCTCCGAAGTGTTGGCTAGCGAAGCCGTCGCGCGAATCTGGAGCATTCAATTCCCGTGGCTCGACCGGCCCGATTTCTATCGTTCCGGGCTGCCCACGCGAACGCTCGCAGCCCATTTCGCAGGCACGATCCGGAAAAGGTTTTGTGCAAATGCGAACAACTTGTTGGCGCGTTTCGAAAATCCGTGTGATGTTCCGTGCAGAAGCTCAGGAATCACCCGGAGCCCCGCACAGAAAAGAAGCAAGGAAAAAACATGAGTAATGAAGCTACCCAAAAGGCCACCGCGGCAACGTCGGAAGCCATTGACAAGGTCTTTCAGGAGGCCATGCGCAGTTATGAGAAGGCCCTGAAGTCGGGTATTCAACTGCAGGAGGAATCAGTGAACCTCTGGAAAGACCTGCTCACCAAACTCGGCTCCCCCGAGGAGTTCCAGGCGAAGCTCGAGTCGATGACGGCGGACGCTTTCCCGAAGGCTCGCAAGCGGATGGAGGAGTTTGTCGAGACGTTCAACCGCACGAGCAATCAGACCATTGATCTGTTCGAGAAAACGCTGGGCGTTTACCAGGCCACCTCGGTGCCCGATGCGCAGCGCCGCGTGCAGGATCTGATCGAAAGCTCGCTGGCCGCCCAGCGGGCTAACGTTCAGAGCGCCCTTAACACGAATGCTAAAATCATCGCTTCGTGGCAGGAACTCGCGGATCGATTCGGCCCGGCTGTGAAGAAATAGTCACTTGAGCCAATCACACTTTGTACGATAACATGAACAAAGCCTTCGACCAGGTCGCCGCTTTCCAGAAGCTCTGGACCGACTCCTTCGCGAACATGACCAGCGTCTGGTCTGGGTTTTCCCCCGGCTCCCCGCCCTTAGAAGAGATGCGCAAGATGCGGGGCGGAATGCTGAAAGTGCTGGCCGAAACCTGGGATGAATACATGCGGACGCCCCTCTTCATGGAAATGATGAAGGCATCGCTGAACGGGGCGCTCGACCTCAAACGCATGGCTCGCGACGGAATGAACCGCGTGCACGAACAATTCGAAAGCCCCA
>Ga0210386_10003525_pt1 | contig 13126 bp, 15 predicted proteins | sample IncBWH32OmetaG_FD_160091 | JGI IMG/M metagenome (GOLD analysis project Ga0210386, IMG submission 160091) | Forest soil microbial communities from Barre Woods Harvard Forest LTER site, Petersham, Massachusetts, United States - Inc-BW-H-32-O ... | reverse complement strand
TCCGCGAGCTTGCGGGGCACAAGCTCGCGGCTGCCGTCGGCGGCACGGTAGGGCACCCAGCCCTCACTCACCGGCGCCGGCCGATCAGTACTGGCCTCATCAGCACTGGCCTCATCGGTGCTGGCCTCATCGGTGGGGCCGTCTCAGCCGCGCACTTCGGCGATCAGCTCGACCTCCACCGGCGCGTTCAGCGGCAGCTCGGCTACTCCGACCGCACTGCGGGCGTGCCTGCCGTCCTCGCCGAACACCTCGATGAAGAGCTCGCTGGCCCCGTTGATCACCTGAGGCTGGCCGGTGAAGCCGGCCGCGCTCGCCACGAAGCCGGTGACCTTGACGATCCTGCGGATCTGGTCCAGGCCGCCCGCGGCGGATGCGGCGGCGGCGAGCGCGTTCAGCGCGCAGATCCGGGCCAAGCCGGCCGCGTCCGTCGCGCTGACCTCACCGCCGACCTTGCCGACCGCGGGCAGTTTCCCGTCCACGGCCGGCAGCTGGCCAGCGGTATAGACGAAGTCACCGGATCGCACCGCCGGCACGTACGCGGCCAGCGGGGCCACGACGGGCGGCAGAGTCAGTCCGAGCTCGGCGAGCCGCTCAGTGGGCCTCGTCAAGATTTCTCCCGCTTGAGGTAGGCCACCAGCTGCTCCGGGTTCGGACCCGGAATCACCGTCACGAGCTCCCAGCCGTCGTCACCCCAGTTGTCGAGGATCTGCTTGGTCGCGTGCACGAGCAACGGCACCGTCGAGTACTCCCACTTTGGCATGGACCGACCTTACGCCTCTTCGTTCGGGATCAGGTCAGGGGCAGTGACCTCCTGTACCTCAGGGGCAACGGCGCTTTCCACCTCAGGTACCGGCGGGATGGCTGACTCTTCGAGCTCGGGCACGTGGACGTTGGAGATGGCGGCTTCGGCCGCGGCCACCTCGGCGTCGCCCAGGTCATCGAGGTCGGCGATCGGCTCGGACGCGGGGGTAGGGGGCCCAGGCGCCATCTTCTCGAAGAACCTGAGGAGCTCGACGGGCACCGGCATGACCAGCGTGCTGTTCTTCTCGCCCGCCACCTCGACCACGGTCTGCAGCAGCCGCAGCTGCAGCGCCGCCGGGTCACGAGCCATCACGTTGGCCGCCGCGGCCAGCCGCTTGGACGCCTGGTACTCACCGTCGGCGGTGATGATCCGGGCGCGCCGCTCACGCTCGGCTTCGGCCTGCCGCGACATGGAGCGCTTCATGCCCTCGGGCAGCGACACGTCCTTGATCTCGACCCGCTCGACCCGGATGCCCCAGGGCCCTTCGGTGGGCTCGTCGATAATCCGGCGCAGCTCCCGGTTGACCGTTTCACGTTCGGCCAGCAGCTGGTCCATCTCGGACTGGCCGATGATCGACCGCAGCGACGTCTGGGCCTGCTGGGAGATGGCGAACATGTAGTTCTGCACGTTCACCGTGGCCTTGACCGGGTCCACCACGCGGAAGTACACCACCGCGTCCACCCGGACGCTCACGTTGTCCCTGGTAATGCCCTCCTGAGCCGGCACCGCCATGGCGACGATCTGCATGTTGACTTTCGCCATCCGGTCACCGATCGGCCGGATCGCGTGCAGGCCCGGGCCGCGGATCTCCGGCAGCACCTGCCCGAACCGGTAGATGATGCCCTTTTCGTATTGCTGCACGACTTTGAGCGACCGCGAAGCCGCGATAAGCCCGAGTATGACCAAGATCACGATGACAGCCACAACTGCACCCACCGGGATCACCTCTCTTCCTAGACCCCAGCGTAGTGACATACCGATCGCATGCCGGCAGCCGCCACCGAACCATAAGGTATCCGCGCGGAGATAGCCTCCGTTGAAGGAACAAACCGGAGGCAACGACGGCATGACCACGAGGGATACCGACTGGGACGGCGTGCGGCTGCACGTGGTCACCGGCAAGGGCGGCACCGGCAAGACGACGGTGGCCGCCGCCATGGCGCTGGCCCTGGCCAGCGCGGGCCGCAGGGTCCTGCTTATCGAGGTCGAGGGCAGGCAGGGCATCGCCAGGCTCTTCGACTGCCCGCCGCTGCCCTATGAGGAGCGCAAGGTCGCGCTCGGCCTGGGCGCTCAGGGATCCGGGCAGGGCGGCGATGTGTACGCGCTCGCCGTCGACCCGGAAGGCGCGCTCCTTGACTACCTGGAGATGTTCTACAGCCTGCGCCGGACCGGCAAGGCGCTGACCAGGCTGGGTGTGGTGGACTTCGCCACCACCATCGCCCCCGGCCTGTCCGACGTGCTCGTCACCGGCAAGGCCACCGAGGCCGCCCGGCGGCGGGTGGACCGGCGCGATGACAGCCACGTCTATAACGCGGTAGTGATGGACGCGCCGCCGACGGGCCGGATCAGCCGGTTCCTCGACGTCAGCACTGAGGTCTCCGCGCTGGCCAAGATGGGACCGATTAAGACGCACGCCGATACGGTGGCGCGGGTGATCCGGTCGCCGCAGACGGCAGTGCACTTCGTCACCACGCTCGAGGAGATGCCGGTCCAGGAAACCCTGGACGGCCTGGCCGAGCTGCACGAGCTGACCGGCGACGCCATCCGGCCCGGCGGCGTCTTCATCAACATGGCCCGGCCGGCCTTGCTCGATCCCGCCGACCTGGCCGCGGCGGCCAGTGGCTCCCTTGACGTCGCCGAGCTGGCGCTTGGCCTGAAGGCCGCCGGGATCAGCGACAACCACGGGCTGGCCGCCGACCTGGCGACCGAACTGAAGGAGCACGCGCTGCAGATCGCGGTGCAGGACAGGGAGCGCACGGAACTCCAGACGTCGGGGCGTCCGCTGTATGAGCTGCCGATGATCCCCGAGGGGATCGACCTGGCCAGCCTCTACCAGCTGGCCGCCGCGCTCAGGGAGCAGGGAGCAGCATGAGCCCGGTAGTTCTGGACATGGACCGGATCATCGATGACCGGCGGACGCGGATCATCGTCTGCTGCGGCTCCGGCGGCGTCGGCAAGACCACGGCCGCGGCGTCGATCGGCCTGCGTGCGGCCGAGCGCGGCAGGCAGGCCTGCGTCCTCACCGTCGACCCCGCCCGGCGGCTGGCCCAGTCCATGGGCCTGACGTCGCTGGACAACACCCCCCGCCCGGTGGAGGGAGTGGAGACCGCGAACGGCGGCAGCCTGCACGCGATGATGCTGGACATGAAGCGGACGTTCGACGAGATCGTCGAGGCGCACGCCGACCCGGACCGCGCCGCGCAGATCCTGGCGAACCCCTTCTACCAATCGCTGTCCTCCAGCTTCGCCGGGACGCAGGAGTACATGGCCATGGAAAAGCTCGGCCAGCTCAGGCACGCGGAGGAATGGGACCTCATCGTGGTCGACACCCCGCCGAGCCGCTCCGCACTCGACTTCCTCGACGCGCCGCAGCGGCTGGGCCGGTTCCTCGACGGCCGCCTGATCCGGCTGCTGACCCTGCCGGCGAAAGCCGGGATGTCCTACATGAAGGTGCTGAACGCCGGGTTCTCCATGATGACCAGCGCGCTGACCAAGATCCTCGGCGCGCAGGTGCTCAAGGACGCGCAGACGTTCGTCACCGCGCTTGACACCATGTTCGGCGGCTTCCGCGAGCGCGCCGAGGGTACCTACCGGCTGCTGCAGGCACCAGGAACCGCGTTCCTGGTGGTGGCCGCGCCGGAACCCGACGCGCTGCGCGAGGCGTCCTACTTCGTCGAGCGCCTCGACGCGGAGCGCATGCCGCTGGCCGGGCTCATCTTGAACCGGGTGCACAAGTCGCCCGCTGGACGGCTGAGCGCCGCCCGGAGCCTGGCCGCCGCGGAGACCCTGGACATGCAGGACCGCCCGAACGGCCCGGACGGGAGCAGCCCGCGCTATTCGGTCGCCGCCGCGGCACTGCGCATGCACGCGGAGCGGATGCAGCTCGGCAAGCGGGAGAGCCGGCTGGCCGAGCACTTCACCTCGGCTCACCCGGCGATACCCGTAGCCGAGGTAGTTGCCCAGCCCGAGGACGTCCACGACCTCGAGGGGTTGCGCGTGATCGGCGCGATACTGTCCCGGCCGGGCAGCTAAGCCCGGCCGGGACAGTATGCGAACGCCGTAATCAGATGGGTAAAGAGGCGCGGCTTAGCTGCTTCGCTTAGCCGCCAGCTGAGCTACGCTGCTCAGCTCGCCGAGCTACATTGCTCAGCTGGCCACGAGCTCGTCGATCGACTGCCGCTCGTACTCGTCACGCGCGCGCTCAAGCAGCTCGCGCCACGAGGTCACCTCCGGACGCCTGCGCAGCAGTGCGCGCCGCTCCCGCTCGGTCATCCCGCCCCAGACACCGAACTCGATCCCGTTGTCGAGCGCATCCGCAAGGCACTCTGTGCGAACCGGGCAGCCCCGGCAGATCAGCTTGGCGCGGTTCTGCGCTGCACCCTGGACGAAAAGCTCGTCAGGGTCGGTTCCCTTGCATGCGGCGCGTGTGGTCCAGTCTGTGATCCACATGTGCCCACTCCTCTTGATCGTCGAGCACGAACACTCAGACGGTCGTCTCGATGGGGTTGCGATCCCGGGGGCAGAGCGTGCGGCCGCCCTGCCCACGGTTATCTGTTCGTGATCCAGCAACTTACGGAAGTCCGACTCCGATGCCAAGACCCCGGCATGCTCATTTACCAAATAGTTCTCACGGGCTATATGAAATCGCGCGAATAGTCACTCTCCGCCTGCACCCATGTTCCTTCCGCAACATTAGCGGGCTTTGGAGGCCCTTGACGGCGACTTAGCCGAAGAAATCCGGTTTATTCATAGTTAGGTGTTCCTGTGCAGGTCTAAGGCAGTCTAGGTAGTTCTCGTGCTCGTATGTCCGGTACAAGCGCTCCCGCTAGTAGTGAAGGCGACGTACGCTAAGTCGCGTGCAGCCCGGAGAGACGATATTTACCCGGACGAGCGTGCTCGGGCGCCTCGTCGCTTTCGCAGCGATCGGTGGGGTCCTGGCCGCGGCCATGGTCGTCCCGGTCGTAGCCGCCACCGGGATTCTGGTGCGGAACCAGGCCGACAAGTTCACCACGATCTCGCTGAGCGCCAGCGGCCTCCCGCAGCGCTCGGAGATCATGAACAGCAAGGGCCAGTTGCTGGCGTACGTCTACGGCGTCGACGTGCCGTACTACAACAACTCCGACAGCGCGAGCGCGCTGCAGTACTTCGGCTGGGACCGGGACCCGGTGACCTTCAGCCAGATCTCCCCGAACATGGTGAACGCGCTGGTGGCCATCGAGGACTCGCGCTACTGGCAGCACGGCGCGATCGACCTGCGGGGCACCATCCGGGCGGCCGTCAATGACCTCCAGCACAAGCCGGTCCAGGGCGGGTCGACCATCGCCCAGCAGTACATCAAGAACGTCCTGCTGCTGGAGGCCGAGAAGGCCGACAACAAGCAGGACCTGCAGGAGGCGGACGCGGAGACGCTGAGCCGCAAGCTGAACGAGCTGCGGATGGCGGTGGCCGCCGAGCACCAGGAGTCCAAGCAGGACATCGTGGCCGGGTACCTGAACGACGCCTACTTCGACTACAACGCTTACGGCGTCGAGACCGCCGCCGAGACGTACTTCAACACCACCGCGGCCAAGCTGTCGGTGACCCAGGCCGCGACGCTGGCCGGGATCGTGGAGAACCCGACGGCTTACGACCCGATCGACCACCCCGGGACCGCCCTGAAGCGCCGCAATACCGTGCTGGCCAGGATGGCCCAGACCAACAACGGCCTCACCGCGGCGCAGGCCGCCCTAGACGAGAAAAAGCCGCTCGGCCTGGATGTCGCGATCCCCGAGAGCGGCTGCCAGGCCACTACGGTCGGCACGGCCGGCTTCTTCTGCCAGTACGTCGAAGAGGTCTTCCTGCACGACGCGGCCTACGGCAAGACGCCGATGGACCGGGCCAAGCTGCTCGCCACCGGCGGCCTGAAGATCTACACCACGCTTAACCCGCAGGACCAGGCGGCGGCGAACAAGGCGGTGAACTACGTCGTACCGGCGACCAGCGGTTACTTCAACCCTGGTCACAACGCCGACACCGAGGCGATGGTGCAGCCGGGCACCGGCCAGATCCTGGCCATGGCCGAGGACCGGCCGTACGGGACCGGCCGCGGCCAGACCGAGATCAACTACGCGGTGAACACCGCCTACGGCGGCAGCACCGGGGTCCAGACCGGTTCGTCTTCTAAGCTGTTCACGCTGCTCACGGCGCTGAAGCAGGGCGTCCCGTTCGGCTTCCAGCTGACCGTGCCCGGCAGCACCACCGTCACCGGCTACACCAACTGCGCCGGTGACCCGACCGGGACGACCACCAGCGGCGGGCTCGGCTACACGGTGTCGAACTCGGAGGGTCCGGGCAAGACCACCGACTCGCTCTATACCGGGACGACCAACTCGATCAACGTGTTCTACGCCGAGCTTGAGCAGAAGGTCGGCTTGTGCAACGTCGTCCACACCGCAGTTGACCTGGGCATGACCAGGGCTGACGGGTCGTCCCTGCTCAGCTGGGATGGCAAGGTGCCGCCCGCGGACGACTTCCCGTCCTTCACGCTGGGTTCGGTCAACGTATCGCCGCTGTCCATGTCCGCCGCCTACGCCACCGTCGCGTCCCGCGGCATGTACTGCGCGCCGGTCGCGATCGGCAAGATCGTCACCAACACCGGCGGCACGATGCCGGTGCCCTCAGCGGGCTGCCACCGGGCGCTTTCCTCCAGCGTCGCCGACGCGGTGAACTACATCCTGCAAGGTGTCCTGACGACCGGAACGGCAGGCAACATCGGCGGCCTGAGCGGCCGTCAGGCGGCCGGCAAGACCGGTACCTCCAACGTGGAAGGCAACAACGGCACCCCGTACGCCGCCTTCGCCGGCTACACGCCGAACCTGGTGGGCTACGTCTCGGTGTTCAACCCGATCTCTCCCACCGGTGACACCATGGGCGGGTCCAGCAGCTGCTACCGGCTGGAAGGCGGCAGCCTGAGCTGCCCCGGTGAGATGTTCGGGGCCGACGCGCCCGGATCCACCTGGCACATGTCGTTCGACCACGCCTCCCTCGGTCCGGTCGACTACTTCGTGCCGGTCCCGCCGGACAGCCCGTTCAACAGCATGGGTAACGGCCAGGTTGTCATCCAGCCGAAGACGCCTAAGAGCGGCGGCAAGGGCAAGGGCGGTGGCGGCGGGAACGGAAACGGCGGCGGGAACGGGAACGGGAACGGCGGCGGCGGGAACGGAAACGGCAACGGCGGTAACCCGACGCCGATCGGCTTCTAAGGGACCCGTCCGCCCGGATCCGCCCCCGGCTCCGGCCAGAACGCGAGGGATCAGCTATGGAGTACCGGCTGCTCGGCGGCAGCGGATGCGCCGTATCCGCGCTCGCTCTCGGCACGCTGACGTTCGGTAACGAGACCAGCCAGGACGATTCATTCGCGCAGCTCGACCGGTTCGTGTCGGCCGGCGGAACGCTGGTCGACACCGCCGACGTCTACGCGGACGGCCGGTCCGAGGAGATCATCGGCCGATGGCTGGCCAGCCGGGCGCAAGCGCGCGAGCTCGTGGTGATCGCCACGAAGGCCCGTTTCCCCACCAGCGACGGCCCGAACGGGCACGGGCTATCACGCCGCCACCTGGCCGCGGCGCTGGATGCGTCGCTGCGGCGGCTCGGCGTCGAGACCATCGACCTGTACCAGCTGCACGGCTGGGATCCCCTGACGCCCGTTGATGAGACCCTGCGGTTCCTCGACGACGCGGCCCAGGCCGGCAAGATCAGCTACTTCGGGTTGTCCAATTTCCTCGGCTACCAGATCCAGAAGTACGCCGACCTCGCGGACCGGCACGGGCTGATCCGCCCGGTGACCGTACAGCCCCAGTACAACCTGGTCTCCCGTGCCGTCGAGTGGGAAGTCGTGCCGGCCTGCCAGGACGAAGGGCTGGGCCTGCTGCCCTGGTCACCGCTGGCCAGCGGCTGGCTGACCGGTAAGTATCAGCGGGGCGAGCCGCCGGCCGAGGGCACCAGGCTGGCGGAACAGATGGACCAGGGCATGCGGATCTGGAACGAGCGCGGGCACCTGGAACGCAACTGGCAGGTGCTCGAGGCGGTGCGCAAGGTCGCCGACGGCCGCGCCGTCTCCATGTCGCAGGTGGCGGTCGCCTGGGTGCAGGCGCGCCCGGCGGTTTGCTCGGTGATCCTGGGCGCTCGCACCCTGGCTCAGCTCGAGGACAACCTGGCCGCAGGCGACCTGACGCTGACCGACGACGAGACCCGGCTGCTGGACACGGCCAGCGACCCGGGTGCACCCGATTACCCCTACGGCGAGCGCGGCCAGACCCAGCGCCAGCGGCGCATCCAGGGCGGCCGCTTCTGAACTCAGCCCCGGCTCGGCCGACTAGGCCCCGGCCTCCGCTGCTCGCGGCCTGGCGCCAGCTCAGCTAGCTGCCGAGGCGGCGGCGCACCTCGGCAGCGACACGGGCCCCGTCGGCCCGCCCGGCGACTTTAGGCGTCAGCGTCTTCATCACCAGGCCCATCGCCTGCATGCCACTGGCCCCGGTCTCGGCGATCGCCGCGGCGGCCATGGCCGAGAGCTCGTCGTCGCTGAGCTGCGCCGGCAGATAGCCGGCCAGCACCTCGCCCTCAGCACGCTCGGCCGCGGCCTGCGCGTCGCGGCCCGCGGCGCCGAACGCCTCGGCCGCCTCACGGCGCTTCCTGGCCTCCCGGGTCAGCACCTTGAGCACCTCGTCGTCGCTGAGGGTGCGGGCCGAGGCGCCCGCCACCTCCTCGTTCGTAATGGAGCTCAGGGCACTGCGCAAGGTCCGCATCCGCACCTGGTCGCGTGCCCGCATTGCGGAGGTCAGGTCGGCGCGAAGCCGCTCTTTAAGTTCAGCCACTCCCCCATCCTAGGAAGCAGAAGCCGCCCTCGGGTCGTCAGTGGCACAGGCGCGGTCATGGCACGATGGTTGAGTGAAACTGCGAACCCTCCTCCCGGCCGCCGCCGCTCTCGGTGCCGCCGGCATCGGCTATGCCACCGTGGTCGAGCGGAACTGGTTCGCTCTTCGCCGGTTCGAGATCCCCGTCTTGCCGCCTGGCTCGGAACCGCTCCGCGTGCTGCACATCTCGGACGCGCACCTCACTCCGGGGCGGAAACGGCTTCTCTCCTGGATCAGGTCCCTCGACGATCTCGATCCTGACCTGGTCGTCAATACGGGTGATTCCATCTCACACCCGCACGCCATCGAGCCGCTGCTTGGCGCCCTGGGACCGCTGCTTGACCGGCCGGGTGCCTTCGTGCTCGGGTCCAACGACATGTACGCACCGGAGCCGCAGAACCCGGCCCGGTACCTGGCCGGACCGAGTTCCCGGTGGAACCACAAGAGAAAGCGCGCGGACCTCCCCTGGGAGAAGCTCCGCGACGATATGACGGCAGCGGGCTGGCTTGACCTGAATAACCAGCGAGGTCGTCTCACTGTCGGCGGGATCGACATCGCCCTGGCCGGGGTGCACGATGCGCATCTCAAGAAGGACCGCTATGAGCGGGTAGCCGGCCAGGCTGACCCGGCCGCCGGCCTGCGCCTCGGCGTCATGCACTCACCTGAGCCCAGGGTGCTTGATCGGTTCGTCGCCGACGGCTACGAACTCCTGCTGGCCGGGCACACCCACGGCGGCCAGCTGTGCCTGCCGTTCTACGGCGCGCTCGTTACCAACTGCGGCATCGACCGGGAGCGAGTGAGCGGGCTGCACAGGTACCCCGATGACGGCCAGGCCTGGCTGCATGTGTCCGCCGGGCTCGGCACCTCGCCGTGGGCTCCGGCACGTTTCGCGTGCCGCCCGGAAGCCAGCCTGCTCACCCTGGTCGCCCGCGATCCCGGCTGAGCGAGGCCGCTTCGCCGGGTCCGGCCGGAGCAATCTTTAGGCGTGCCCGAGCGGGTCCTTCTTTCCGCTAGACTGTCCAAGGTTCGCGAGGAGCCGTTGAGGTTCCGCGCGGCGGGGTGTGGCGCAGCTTGGCAGCGCGCTTCGTTCGGGACGAAGAGGCCGGGAGTTCAAATCTCCCCACCCCGACCAGGCCACAGGTCCGTTTCCCTCGCGGGGAGCGGGCCTTTAGTGTCTCGTGCGTCACTGCTGCGTCAGGGCGGCGCGACCAGGACGGCAGGAAGGCCAGGCTCAGCGCCACGTGCCATTGGATCTCGCTGTCGCCCTGGCCGCCCTCGAGCGGGCCTGCTCATGCCTGATGTGCTCCGCGCCCCAGATGCCCGCGCCCCGCCTTATGAGCCGTCCTCCGTTGCAGCCGGGGCACTTCCGGTGCGTCCAGGTGAACACGGCCCCTCTGTGTTCGCCGGTCCCCCCGCAGCCTTGCCAGCCGGTGTGCCGGATACGGGGATGGATCCGCAGTGAGACCAGGTAGATGACGAACATGATGACGGCGGCGATGATGAAGCCGACGATGCCACCGCCGAAGGCCCCGAGGGCAAGGATGCCGATCAGGACCCAGGGGAATTGCGACTTGGTCATATTTCGCACGATAGGCGCAGATGACGGGGTAGGTCTAGAGTGCCTCGGGTGAAGTGCGGGTTGGACTTTCAAGTAGCTGCCTGAGCCTGGTGAGGTCGGCCGTCACGGCCTTCGCGTCGCGCTCGAAGTCCTGGTCGCTCATACCTGGGAGCCGGCGGAGCGTGAACACCACCTCACAGCCCTTGCCAGCTGCGATCACCCGTAGCGGGACATGGATGATCTCACCAGAAGGCAACGTGACGTCGTGATCGAGGACACCGTAGATGTTGCGCGGGGTGAACGTGATACCTACCCGTCCCGCCGGCGTGCCGACGAACCATCGGCCATCGACTTGCTCGATCGAGCTTCCGAGTCCCGGAGCCCACTCGGGCAAGTTGGCCGGGTCGCAGGCATAGTCGTAGACCTCGTCCGCGGCCCGGTTGATCCACTCGCTGAGATGCCTAGATCCTGAAGTCATGGGCCTACTGTCCCAGAGTCGCCGGGACGACCTTGCGCATGACGCAGTGGTTCTTGCCCTTGGGACGTTCGTAGTCGAAGCCGGCCTTCTCGAACATGGTGCGGGTGCCGTTGTAGAGGAACGAAGACGAGATCTTTTTGCCCGCCGTGTCCTGCGGGTACCCCTCCACCAGGCCGCCGCCCGCCGCCGCGATCAAGTCCACGGCTCCGTCGAGCGCCGCGGCGGCCACCCCTTTGCGACGGTAGGCACGGTCTACGAAAAAGCAGGTGAGGCGATAGTCAGGCCAGGAAACGAGGCCAGCCTCGTACTCCCTCTTGTGGGCGATACCCGGAAGCTCGGCCGGCGAGCCGAACTCACACCAGCCGACCGCCTCCTCGCCGTCGAACACCAGGGCGGCATGCGCCTTGCCTTCCCGGACCAGGCGCTCCTTAAGTATCCGCCCGCTTTCATCAGCGCCGCTGCCCTGCTCGGCGCTGCGTGCAGCCGCACCCTGGACGCCATGTACGGCGAGATGAAACCAGGTGCACCAGCAGCCGCCAAAACCGCACCCGTTGTACTTCTCGCACAGCCGGGCGAAGGCATCCCACGTCCCGGTATCAAGCGGCCTGATCGCGAACTGGCTCATATCGCCCCCTCATCACGAGCCCGCAGACGGCGCCATCCTCGCTGCCCAATCTCAGGCCGGCGGGTCTACCGCCACCCCATGATAGAGATGGCCGGCATTTCCGTCCCCGCGAGAGACACCGCCGGGCGGCTATCGTCGAGCTATGCGCCGCGATGAGGTGAGACCGCTGCTCGATCGTTTCAGCGCTGACGCCAGCCGGGTGGTGCCGCTGGAGGCGCTGTGGGCGCACGGTTCCCTGGCCCTGGGCGACTTCCAGCCCGGCCGCAGCGACCTCGACCTGGTCGCGCTCGTCGCCGCGACGATCACCAGCCCGCAGCGAGACGAGCTCAAGCGCGTACATGAAGCACTCATCAGCGAACTGCCGCTGGCCGACACGCTGCACTGCTCGTACGTGCCCCGATCGAGGTTGGCTGATGTCAGCCAGACCCACGTGACCTGGGCTCAGGGCGAATTGTTCGACCGCGCCGTGTCGCCGGTCAGCCGCCGGGAGCTAAGCCTGGGCGGGCTGTGCCTGGTCGGCCCGGGACCAGCGGATCTGATCCCCCCGGTGACCGACAAGCAGCTGGCCGACTACATCCGCGCCGACCTGCGGGACTTCTGGTATCCGGCCACGGCCCGGACCGAGCCGTGGCTGCGCGACATCTGGGTGGACCTCGGACTGCTGACGCTGGCGCGCGCGACCGTGACCTTGCAGCAGGGGCGGCTCATCACCAAGAAGGAAGCACTGGAGGTACTGGCCGAGCTGGGCGCTCCGGCCGACGTTCTCCGCGATATTTACCGGCGCCGGTACGAGACCGCGCCGGCGGCATCACAGGAATGGCTCGCCGAGCGTGGCGTCCTGGCCCGCAGCTATGTCCGAGCTGGTATCGAGCGCCTGCTGGAACTCCCCGAGGCGGCGGTCGAGTGAGTCAATGAGCGAGTTGTGGGATCCCTTGGCGCCCGGCATCTTGCGGCTGCCCTCGGGCCGGCTGGTACGAGGCCGCGGTCTGGCCCGGCCGCTACCCGAGGGCAGCCTTCCTGCTTTCGGCGTCTACCTGCTGGGCAAACCGCCGCCTGCCGTCCCCTGGGAGTCACGGTGGCTCCGGTGGCCGGACTTCCGCCTGCCTGCGGTCGAGGCGGAAGTGCTGCCCACCCTGACCGAGGCCTGGCAGCGGGCCGCGACGGAACGGGTCGAGATCGCCTGCGCGGGCGGCCATGGGCGTACCGGAACCGCGCTGGCCTGCCTGGCCATCCTCGACGGGGTACCCGGCTCCGACGCGGTGGCGTTCGTCCGCGCGCATTACGACCAGCACGCCGTCGAGACACTCAGCCAGCGTCGTTATGTCAGCCGGTGGCAAGCGGATGGATCATCCAGACGTTAGGTTCCCAGTACTCTCCGGCATCTCGCTCACGGTCGATGTGCACCGTGGCCAGCCCGGCGGGGAAAACGTAATCGCCTGTCTCGGGAAACGCCATCTGGACCCATGACTCCCATTCGGCCACGGTGCCGGTTATCTGCATCGAGCGGGGAATCGCCGGTCCGATCCTGGCCCCGAGCCGGGCGAGGCCGAGT
>Ga0210386_10003524_pt1 | contig 13127 bp, 11 predicted proteins | sample IncBWH32OmetaG_FD_160091 | JGI IMG/M metagenome (GOLD analysis project Ga0210386, IMG submission 160091) | Forest soil microbial communities from Barre Woods Harvard Forest LTER site, Petersham, Massachusetts, United States - Inc-BW-H-32-O ... | reverse complement strand
CGGCCTTCGCGGGTCGGCGGCTGCAATGCGTGACTTGCGAAAGCCTCTGCTCCCGGTCGGTAACAGTCGAATGCCGTTCGGAAGCCAGCGTCTGCTTCTCGCTGACGTTGGCCTGGAAGAGGTCTGTCAGCCGCGGGCCAATCTTCGTCCGATATGATCAAATTCGCGCTCGCGGCGCAGGTCCCCGATCGTCGCCGCTGGGGACCTGCTCACTGACATCAAGCGAGGTCGAACCGATCCAGGTTCATCACCTTGCCCCAAGCCGCGACGAAGGCCGCCACGAACGCTCCGGCCGCATCATCGGTCGCGTAGGCTTCCGAAAGCGCACGCAACTGCGAGTTCGAGCCAAAGATCAGGTCGACACGGGTGCCGGTCCATTTCTTTGTGGCAGCGGCACGATCGCTCGCCGTGAACGTGCCGTCGGAAGCGGCTTCCCATTTCATGCTGGTGCTCGTCTTGAGCAGGTTCACGAAGAAGTCGTTGGTCAGCGTCTCCTTCCGGTGGGTGAACACGCCCAGCTCCGATCCGCCGACATTGGCACCCAGCACACGCAGGCCGCCGATCAGCGCCGTCATTTCCGGCGCGGACAATGTCAGCAGTTGCGCCCGATCGACCAGCAGTTCCTCCGCCGACCGGGTCTGCTCCCCACTGGTGTAGTTGCGGAACCCGTCCACCGTGGGTTCCAGCACGGCGAAGGAGTCGACTTCGGTCTTGTCCTGCGTCGCATCGGTACGGCCCGGTGCGAACGGCACCGTCACACTGTGACCGGCCTTCTTCGCGGCGGCCTCCACGGCGGCGCAGCCACCGAGGACAATCAGGTCCGCAAGCGAAACCTTCTTGCCGCCCGACGCCGCAGCATTGAACTCTTTCTGGATCTTCTCGAGCGCCGCCAAGGCACCCGCCAGCGCCTTCGGCTCGTTGACCGCCCAATCCTTCTGCGGCGCGAGGCGAATACGGGCGCCGTTGGCCCCTCCCCGCTTGTCGGACCCGCGGAACGTCGATGCCGACGCCCAGGCGGTGGCGACCAGCCGCGAAATCGACAGGCCTGTGGCGAGGATCTTCGCCTTGAGCGCGGTGATATCAGCGGCATCGATCAGAGGATGATCGACGGCGGGAACCGGGTCCTGCCAGATGCGCGGTTCGGCAGGCACTTCCGGACCCAGATAGCGCGAATGCGGACCCATGTCGCGGTGGACCAGCTTGTACCACGCCTCGGCGAAGGCATGGGCGAGCCGATCGGGATTTTGGTAGAAGCGCCGCGAAATCGGCTCGTAGATCGGGTCCATCTTCAACGCGAGGTCGGTCGTCAGCATCGAAGGCGCGTGTCGCTTCGAGGGATCGTGCGCATCCGGAACGGTGCCAGCAGCCGAGGGATCTTTCGGCGTCCACTGATAAGCACCTGCGGGACTCTTCGTCAGCTCCCATTCATACTTGAACAGGTTTTCGAAGAAGCCATTGTCCCACTTTGTCGGGTTGGAGGTCCAAATGACCTCGAGCCCGCTGGTGATCGCGTCACTGCCCGCGCCGGTGCCGAAGCTGTTCTTCCAGCCGAGGCCTTGTTGTTCGATCGGGGCCCCTTCCGGTTCCGGACCGACATACTCGGCCGGATTGGCGGCGCCGTGGGTCTTGCCGAAGGTGTGGCCGCCGGCAATCAGCGCCACGGTTTCTTCATCGTTCATCGCCATGCGCGCGAAGGTCTCACGGATATCACGCGCCGCGGCAATCGGATCCGGCTTGCCGTTCGGCCCCTCCGGGTTGACGTAGATCAGGCCCATCTGCACGGCCGCGAGCGGGTTCTCGAGCTCGCGGTCGCCGCTGTAGCGCTCGTCGCCCAGCCACGTGCCCTCACGACCCCAATCGATATCGTCCTGCGGTTCCCAGACGTCGACGCGTCCGCCGCCGAAGCCGACCGTCTTCAAGCCCATGGATTCCAGCGCGCAGTTCCCGGCGAGGATCATCAGGTCGGCCCAGGAGATCTTGCGGCCGTATTTCTGCTTGATCGGCCAGAGCAGAAGGCGCGCCTTGTCGAGGCTCACGTTGTCGGGCCAACTGTTGAGGGGTGCGAAGCGCTGCGTGCCCATCCCACCGCCGCCGCGGCCGTCAGCGATGCGATAGGTGCCGGCGCTATGCCAGGCCATGCGAATGAAGAGCGGGCCGTAATGGCCGAAATCGGCGGGCCACCAATCCTGCGAGGTGGTCATCAGCGCGAAAATGTCCGCTTTGACGGCTTTCAGGTCGAGGGTCTTGAATTCCTTGGCGTAATTGAAGCCGGCACCCATGGGATCCGCCTTGGGTGGATTCTGGTGCAGGATCGACAGATCCAGCCGGTTCGGCCACCAGAGCTGGTTCGACATGCCACGCACAACGGCCGTCCGGCTCACCTTTCCGGCTATCGGGCATTTGCTTTCGGCGTCCATGGTTTACTCCCATCGTGGTCTGCGGGGTTTGGCGATAGCGTCCTGTGTTCGCGCTGTCCAATCGATTAAGTTTGTTGGGATCATCGACTTTCTCGCTGATCCGGAGACCAGGCCGCGTGTGCGCCGCCGTTGGTCGTGTAGCGCGGTGACGATCTTGTCGCTATCCTACACCAGACATCTGTCGGGGGCACATGATGGCCACGCATCACTTTCATCCGACCCGCTATTTCAATGTGATCGGCACCGCCGAGCCGTGCCTTCACCTCGCCGATGGCGACACTTTGGTGACAGATACGGTCGATGCGTCCGGACTTGATGCGCACGATGTTGCGGTAGCGGAACGGCCAAACCCGATGACCGGGCCCTTCTTCATCGAAGGCGCCGAGCCCGGCGACACGCTGACCGTGCGCATCGACCGGCTGACGCCGAGCCGGGCGACCGGATGGACTATGTCACCCCTCGCCTTCACCGTGCTGGACCCGGCTGCGATTCCGGATCGGCCGGCAATGCAACGCGCGGTGTGGGAGATCGGCGGCAATACCGGGACCGTGCGGCTGCGTGACGCGCCGAAGGGCCTGGAGGATTTTACCCCACCGCTGCAACCGATGATCGGCTGTTTTGGGGTGGCACCGGCGCGCGGGCAGGCGTTCTCCACGGCCACCAGCGCGCAGAACGGCGGCAACATGGACTATCGGCTGTTCGCGCCGGGGACGACGGCGTGGTTCCCCGTCTCAGCGCCGGGTGCGCTGTTCTATCTTGGCGACGGCCATGCCTGCCAGGGTGACGGCGAGATCGTCGGCACCGGGATTGAAACCTCGTTCGAAATGGAAGTGACGTTTCATGTGCTGAAGCGGACAATCCTCTGGCCGCGCGGCGAGACGATGGAAGATATTTTCACTGTCGGCAATGCGCGGCCGCTGGACCAGGCGTTGCAGCACGCGACGACCGAGATGGTGCGCTGGCTGGGTGAGGACTACGGATTGGACGCACGCGCGGCCAGCCATCTGATGGGCCAGGTGGTTTGCTACGATGTGGGCAATGTGTTCAACCCAGCGTTCACCGTTGGCTGCCGGATCGCAAAGCGGTGGCTGAGGCCGGTGTAGGGCGCGGACGCTGGTGGACCGCATCTGTCTGTGATGGCGGATGGTGACGGCTGTTTGATGTAGATCATGGGGTGGTGCCTCGCGCTGTGATTGAGGGTAAATGCCCAGCGATCATTGCCCCTCGCTGTCCGACCCCGCAGGCGCCCTGGAGATCATGGCGCTTGGCCCGGAGCGCCGCGCCGAGGCGCTAGGGGAGGCAAGTGATGCGTACGCCGCCCAGGTGGAGGTCAACGGGGGCTCGCCGGTCGATGCGGCACTGTTTGGCCTGAAGATGCGGCGCCTGATCGAGGCAGCGATGCGGGCGATCGAGGCCGGCGGTGAAGAGGCTCGCCGTCGCACGTGAAAGTCCGCACATTCATGGTGGTGCCGGGCACGACGCAGTCAAATCGGGTAGCGATCGGCGTGCCCGCGTCTGGGCATCCAAGCTCCGACGCCGCAGTTCACTCAGCGGCACCGCTGGCCGTCAGTCCTCCGCCCGCCGCGACGAATAGATTGACCGTTTGGATAAACCGCTCCGTACGCGCCTGAACCAGGCTAAGTTCTGCCAGTTGCTGCAGGCGCTGCGCGTCCAATACTTGTAGGATGGTCGTGTTGCCGGCGATATACGCGTCGCGGCTCAGCCCCAATGCCTTGGTTGCTGAAGTGAGGGCCTGATGCTGCGCTGTCACTGCATCGGCGCCGTTCTGCAGCGCGTGCAATGTGTCCGCGATTTGCCGGAACGCAATCAGCACCGTCTGCTGATACTGCGCGAACACAGCCTGATAGGCGTCCTGCGCAGCACGGCGCTGTGCGGTGAGGGCGCCGCCGTGAAAGATCGGCGCGGTGATCCCGCCGATGAGGCCCCAGGCAGCACCTGCCGGCCCGCCAAGCAGACCCTGTTCGGCGACGTTGGCGCTCAAGTTGATCCGAGGATAGAGATCGGCAGTCGCGATCCCCACTGCCGCGCTCGCCGCATGGAGCTGCGCTTCAGCCGCTCGGATGTCCGGGCGCGAACGGACCAGGTCTGACGGCACGACCAATGGAACGTCCTGGGGAAGGCTCATGCCAGCCAGGCTGAAGTCCGGCGCTGACCACTCAGCGGGCGACCTGCCGACCAGAGTCGCGAGCGCATCCTCGGCCGTGTTGAGTTGTTGACGCAGCGCGGGCAACAACGTCCGGTCCCGATCCAATTGGCTCTGGGCCGTGGTGACGTCCTGCTCCGATGCCGCGCCCTGCGCCAGCCGGGATTGTACGAGGTCAACCGTCCGCTGGTCGGAGGCAATAACGCTATTGACGACGTCGACCTGGGCGCGTGTCGAGGCGATCAGCAGGGCTTCGAGAACAGTGTCGCTGGCGATACCCAATTGAGCGGCACGGAGCATCTCCTGCTGGACATCTTTGTCTGCGGCGGCCAGTTCGATGCCGCGGCGCGTTCGGCCGAACGCGTCGACGTCGTAGCTGATGCCGATGCCGGCGGAATAGGCCGAAAAGGTCGGAAAGGTCGCTGCCTCCGGACCCAGGAAGGACGCGCCGTACTGTTGCCTCGCGAGCCCACCTGTCGCGTCGACTTGCGGAAGCAGCCCGGCGCGCGCGACTTTGATCTCTTCGGACGCTTGCAAAATGTTCGCGCGCGCAACTTCGAGTGTTCGATTGCTACTCAGCGCCAAAGTGACCGTCCGATCCAGCTCCGGCGACCGCAGGCGTGTCCACCAATCCGCCTCGAGCCCGCCGCCGAGGTGTATTTGCTGCGCGGTATCGCCCGACGCTGGCGCAGTGACGATCGCGGCCTGGCCGATGACATAGTTGGGGGCGCGGGGCGGTGCAGGAGCGACAAAGTCCGGGCCGACGGCGCAGCCGGCCAGAGCCATCGAGATCAATACGGACACGAACAGGATTCGGTATCCTGGCCGCGATTCCGCGAGGATTGCGGCCATCCGGCCGTGAAGGGCTTCGTTGTCCAAGCCGCCGTCCATCGTGCTCGCAGGCAAATGTTGACGACCGTCACCACACCATTCGCGATGAACCGGTCTCGTCGTGGTTTGCGCCAGGTTCGATGCCATGGGCGCCGAACGCAGCGACTGCTTCGATAGAGCTAGCATTGAGCCTTCCAACAGCAGGATCAATCGCTTTAAGTGCGATTCATTTTACAATCCCGCTCCGTTCGCACCTGCAGGGGTCCTGCTCGCGTGGGTGTCGCGGGCGACGGGTCAACCCGGCGGCAATTTGACCTTGAAGATGGTGAACGGGCCGGCGCGCGGCAGGTCGTTCTTGAACGCGACCTCGCTCAGGTGAGAGTCGCTGATGTAGAGATCATCGCCATTGATCGCAAAGCCGTCCGCCCAGGAGAGCTGGCCCGGCGCGCGCACGAACACCCGGGAGGTCATGTGGGTGCCGTGGATGGTCAGCGCGACCACGGCGGCATGCTCGATGTCGCCGGCGAACAGGGTGCCGGCCTTGTCCATGATCAGCCCGCCGCTCATCGCCGCGCTGCCGAGGTACTGCACCTTGCGCGATAGCGACGCCTCGCTCAGCCGCGCGTCTCGCAGCGCGGCCGTGGGCACGCGCCAGTAGTTGTGGTCGGTGAGCGGCCGATAATAAAGCCACTGCGCGTCCGGCGAGAGGGCGATGCCATCGGTCTGGATCACCACCGACGAGCCGTCCGGCTTCCGGGCTTCTTCGTCACCGAGCATCAGGTGTTGTTTCGGATCCGCGATGGCGGAACGGTCACCCGCCAGCCCCAAACGGGAATGGCCGGACTTTAGATCCAGCACCACGATGCCGCCGCGATTTCCGGCCGCGGTCAGATAAGCCGTGTGGTGCGGCAGGTCGATACGCACGTCGTTGAGCGCATCCTTTATCGTGACGCTGTCCTCGAACGTGTAGATGCGGACCGGCTGGTTGGTCTTGAGATCGAACTCGACCAACTTGGGTGGGATCGGCGCGTTGCCCCGGGCGATACCAGTGTCGAGCGCCCAGAGATGATCATCCGCGTCGTCCCAGAGCGCCTGCACCAGACCCCATTCTGGCTTGCCGTCCGCCTCCGGGCGGATCGTGTTCCACGCAGCGTCCGGATAAGGCGTGACCTGCCCGGTCTTGGTGTCGACCTCGACCATGCTCAACCCGTGGCGGGCGCGGGCCGTGGGTGCCGCGGCGAAGACCCGGCCGGTCTTCGATACGCCGATCCCCACCAGGCGGAAGTCGTCGCCGAACTGATGAACCACCGTGAGCGCCGGCCCCACAGCTCCGGCGGGCTGCGCCGGTGTTGCCGGAGCCGCCGCGGCAAGTCCCGGCAGACCGAGGGCGACCAAGGCCGTGCCCGCGAAGAGCCACCGCACAAGCACGCGTGCCACGTTCATGACCCCTCGCAACCCACCGCTGACGTGTCGACCGCGCGAGAACTTGGGATCGCGCGCTCGTGCGTCAAGCGCGGCGGCAGCGCCCATGACGGCCGGCAGGGCAGGTTTGCGCCTGACGGGAGGCAGACCGATCTATAGTGGCTGGTAGCTCCTTCGGTATTCCGCGGGGGTGACGCCGACATGGCGGACGAAGGCGCGGCGCAAGGTGTCCGCATTGGCGAAGCCACATCGCACGGCGACCTGTTTGGGCGCGTCGCGACCGTTCTCCAGCATGCGCCGCGCCGCCGCGACGCGCGCGGCTTCCACCCAAGCGACAGGGGTGATGCCGATCTCGCTGCGGAACAAACGCGCGAAATGCCGGGGACTGAGGCCGGAACGGGCGGCGAGGCAGGCGACGCTGTGATCGGACGACGGGTTCGCGGCGACGAAGCGCTGCACCTCCTGCAGCGCCGAGCGGCCGGTCGCAAGTGTCGCGCCCTTTCGGCTGAACTGCATTTGGCCGCCTGGGCGCTTAAAGAACATGACGAGCTGGCTGGCGACGTTCATTGCGATGTCACGCCCGAGATCTTCCTCCACCAGTGCCAGCGCCAGATCGAGGCCAGCCGTGACTCCGGCGGAGGTGCGCAGCCTTCCATTCCTTACATGGATTGCATCTGGATCGACGGTGACCTGTGGATAGGCCTGTGCCAGTCGGCCCGCGACCGCCCAATGTGTGGTGACGCGTTTGCCATCGAGCAGCCCGGCGGCGGCGAGAAAGAACGCGCCGCTGCACACTGAGCCGTAGCGCCGCGCCGCGGGCACGACTTGGCGCAACCAGTGCGTGACAGTGGGCGCAGGGGACATCTCGGCCGCGTTGGGACAGCCGGCGACGAGCAGTGTGTCGATCGCGTCGCCGAACGGCGTCGCGATCGTCTGGTCCGGCACGAGCCGCATGCCGGAGGAGCTGCGGAGTTCGCCAGCCTTGCTGGCCACGAGAACCAGCCGATACACCTCACGCCGCGCTTGCACATTCGCCTCGGCGAACACGTCCAGCGGGCCCGAAACGTCCAAGAGCTGAACGCCGGGCAGTGCGAGGATGGCGACTGTTCTGGTCTTCGTCATGCCGCGCCTCCATGGCTCGTTCGCGCGGATAATGGCAGGATCTGACGTATCCGATCAATTGCCGCTGCACCTCCCCGCACGAATATCAGCGCGTGGAAAGTTCAACGGGAGCACGGAAATGACCATCGCCATCGAAGGGATCAGCGTACCCGACAGCAAGCTTGCGCGGGAGATCACCGAACTTGTGCGGGACACGGAAACGGCGTTGCTGTTTCACCATTCCAGCCGCGTCTTCTACTGGGGCGCGCTGACCGGGGCGCGGCGTGGCCTGCGGTTCGATGCCGAGTTGCTGTATGCCGGCGCGATGTTTCACGACATGGGGCTAACGCATCAGCATAGCAGCCCGGATGAGCGCTTCGAGGTGGACGGCGCGAATGCTGCGCGCGACTTCCTGCGCGCGCGCGCGATATCGCAGCAGGATGTCGATACGGTTTGGACCGCGATCGCGCTGCATACGACGCCGGGCATTCCACAGCACATGCATCCGGTGATCGCACTGGTGACGGCGGGCGTGGAGATGGACGTGCTGGGCATCGCCTACGCAGACTTCTCCAACGCTGAGCGCGCGGCGGTGGTACGGGCGCATCCGCGCAGCGGCCGCTTCAAGGAAGACATCATCCAAGCGTTCTACGACGGCATCCGGCACAAGCCGGATACGACCTTCGGCAACGTCAAGGCCGACGTGCTCGCCGACAAGGACCCGCATTTCACGCCGGGCAATTTCTGCCGCGTGATCCGCGGCTCGGCCTGGCACGCGTGAACATTCCATAACAGAGACAGTCACCGATAGGAGCTGACCATGTCCGCATCGAGGGTTTTCACCAGCGCGACGGGCGCGCCGGTGGCCGACAACACCAACATCATGACCGCCGGTCCGCGCGGCCCGGCGCTGTTGCAGGATATCTGGCTCATCGAGAAGATGGCGCATTTCGATCGGGAGGTTATCCCGGAGCGGCGCATGCACGCCAAGGGCTGGGGCGCGTACGGCACGTTCACTGTGACACACGACATCACGCGCTTCACGCGGGCGAAGATGTTCAGCGCCATCGGCAAGCAAACGTCGATGTTTGTGCGCTTTTCAACCGTGGCCGGCGAGCGCGGTGCCGCGGATGCGGAGCGCGATATCCGTGGCACCGCATTGAAGTTCTACACCGAGGAAGGCAATTGGGACATTGTCGGCAACAACACGCCAGTGTTCTTCTTTCGTGACCCGCTGCGGTTCCCCGACCTGAACCACGCGATCAAGCGGGACCCGCGCACCGGGCTGCGCAGTGCCGACAGCAATTGGGACTTCTGGTCGTTGCTGCCCGAGGCACTGCACCAGGTCACCATCGTGATGTCGGACCGTGGCATTCCGAAAAGCTTCCGTCACATGCACTTGTTTGGCAGCCACACCTTCTCGATGATCAACGCGGCGAACGAACGCGTGTGGGTGAAATTCCATTTCCGCACGCAGCAGGGCATTGCCAACCTCACCGATGCCGAGGCCGCGGTGGTGGTCGCCCATGATCGCGAGAGCCACGGGCGGGATCTGCTGAACGCGATCGATGGCGGCGACTTCCCGCGCTGGACGTTGCTCATCCAGGTGATGACGGAAGCGCAGGCGAAGACCCAGAAGCACAACCCCTTCGATCTCACCAAGGTCTGGCCGAAGAAAGACTATCCACTGATCGAAGTCGGCGTGATGGAGCTGAACCGCTATCCGGACAACTACTTCGCGGAGGTGGAGCAGGCGGCGTTCTCGCCGGCGAATGTGGTGCCGGGCATCGGCTTCTCGCCCGACAAGATGCTGCAGGCGCGGCTGTTCTCGTATGGCGACACACAGCGTTATCGGCTCGGCGTCAACTTCAACCATCTCCCGGTGAACGCACCGAAATGCCCGTTCCACAGCTACCATCGCGACGGCGCGATGCGCACGGACGACAATCTTGGTGGCACGCTGACCTTCCATCCAAACAGCGCCGGCCTGTGGGCGAACCAGCCCGATTTCTCCGAGCCACCGATGCCGGTGGATGGCGACGCGGCGCATTGGGACCATCGCGTGGACGACGATCATTGGGAACAGCCGGGTAATTTGTTCCGCGCCATGACGCCGGTGCAGCAGCAGGCGCTGTTCGAGAATACGGCCCGGGCGATGGGCGATGCGCGGGCGCACATCAAGCAGCGCCATGTGGAGAACTGCACGCGCGCAGATCCGGCCTACGGCTTGGGTGTGGCGCGGGCATTGGGGCTTGAGGCGTTGGCGGAGGAGCTGGCGGCCGCGGGCTAGCGGACGGAACGGCCGGCGACGCGTCATCCCGTCGCCGGCACCGCAGCGTTCACCATGCTGGAGATTGAGCCTGGTCATGATGACGTCCTGACACGCTGCGCTTGTCGGACAAATAGGTGTCCTGCGCTACAACATCCCGCCGTTAGCCGGTCGTCGTCTTGATCTCTTGCCGGGATCAATTAGGGATGGCCGCGGGCCAGGCACCAGAACGTGTCATTGGTGGCCCGCGGAGAACCACCCGATGCAGCCACGCTATACCTTCGTTGTCGCTCCGTTGCCCTCGACGGTGCCATTCGTCGGTCCGGAGGCGCAGGAGCGTGCGCGTGGCGTCGTGTTCAAGGCACGGATCGGCGCCAACGAGAGCGTATTCGGCCCGTCGCCGAGAGCCATCGCCGCCATGCGGCAGGCGGCGGCCGAGTGCTGGAAGTATTGCGATCCTGAGAATTACGATCTGAAGGCGGCGCTGGCGCGGGACCTGGGGCTGTCATCAGCGAACATCGTGGTCGGCGAAGGCATCGACTCGCTATTCGGCTACACGGTGCGACTTTTCGCCGAGCCGGGCGATACTGTGGTCTCCTCGCTCGGGGCCTACCCTACCTTCAACTTCCACGTTGCCGGCTATGGCGGCCGGCTGGTGACCGTCCCTTATGTCGAGGACCGCGAGGATCCGACCTCTCTGCTCGAAGCGGTCCGGCGCGAGCGGCCAAAGCTGGTGTTCCTTGCCAATCCCGACAATCCGATGGGCAGTTGGTGGCCGGCACATGCCGTGCAAGCGCTGATCGACGCCATGCCGATGGACACCGTGCTGGTGCTCGATGAAGCCTATATCGAGTTTGCACCACCGGGGACCGCGCCGGGTCTTGATGTCTCGCGGCCCAACGTGATCCGGTATCGCACCTTCTCCAAGGCCTACGGCATGGCCGGCGCCCGCATTGCCTACGCGATCGCCGAGGCAAGCGTTGCCAAGGCCTTCGACAAGGTACGCAATCATTTCTCCGTCAATCGCATCGCACAGGAAGGTGCCTTGGCGGCGCTCGCCGACAAAGCCCACCTTGCGTCCGTCATCGAGAAGGTTGCCCGCGCACGGCAGACGATCGGCGCGATCGCGCGCGTGAACGGCCTTGTGCCGCTGGCCTCGGCGACCAACTTCGTGACGATCGACTGCGGGCGCGACGGCGCCTACACCAAGCGCGTGCTCGATGGCCTCATCGCGCAAGGCATCTTCGTGCGCATGCCGGGCGTGGCGCCGCTCAACCGTTGCATCCGTGTCTCGGCCGGCACCGAAGCGGATCTTGCCGCGTTCGCCGAGACGCTGCCGAGGGTTCTCGCTGACGCGGCGTGAGGGCGACGCGCCGTGGCGCTGCCCGCCGGGCCCACAATGTTGGGCGCGCATGCGGTCAGTGTGGCTGGCGCCACGTTCATGTCATCGAAGACGCCCGTTGCGCGTGCGGCATGGCTCAAGCGACGGTCGCGCAAAATGCTGTTTGTGCGTTCATGGATCGTGCGTGCTCCACGAATGACGGCTCTGGCATGCCGGCCGTCGAAAGACCGTCTCATTGTGGCCAGGGGCGGCCACCAGTCCCGACGCACCTCAGGAGCCATCCCAATCGTCGGCTTTGGGCAGAATTGGTCAGGCCACCTTGCAATCTGACCGATGTGGGTCCATTTTGCCACGCGAGACGAAGGAAGCTGGCATGGCGTTCAACCTCGTGGAGCCCCGCCGCCTCTATCAGGCGGTCGCGGACCAGATCGCCCGGTCTATACGGGCGGAGGAATACCGGTCGGGCGATCGGTTGCCGACCGAACGCGAGCTGGTTCGCCAGTTGGGCGTGAGCCGTCCGGTGATCCGCGAAGCCATGATTGCGCTCGAGATTGCCGGCTTGGTGGAGGTCCGCAGCGGCAGCGGCGTCTACGTCCGTGGCCAGCCGTCGCTCGCGCAACTGTCCAGCGCCGCCAATGTCTCTTCGGAAATCGGACCGTTCGACATCTTTGCTGCACGCCTGGCGGTGGAGGGAGAGATCGCCGCCGCCGCGGCGGAGAACGCCACGGTGGACGACATGGCGGACATGGCGGACGCGATCGAGCAGATGCGGCTTGCCGCACAATCTGGGCGTTCGACGAAACCCGCCAATCAGCGCTTCCACATGGCCTTGGCGGTTGCGGCAAAGAACCCGATGCTGCTGAAGATCGTCCGTCTCATCTGGGCCGAGGTGCCCAAGCGCGGACCGATATGGGCCAAGCTCGACGCGCGCCGCCAACTGCGGCCGACGCGCGTGACCGAACACGAACTGATCCTGCGGGCCATCACGGAGCGTAATTCCGAACACGCGCGTGCGGCGACGCGGGCCCACCTGCAAGCCGCCACCAAGGACTACCTGGAGGACGCGGCAGCCGATCCGGCCGACGCGGACGTTCAGGCGATTCAGGAGACCGAGTGTTGATCCACTGAGTCCCTGACCTGACCCGGCCGAAGAATGCCGGGCCGACGCAACCACGAGGAAAAGCTCTATGGAACATGCAACGCCCGATTCTGGCGCCGCGGTGCCGCGCCTTGCCTCCTGGCTGGGGTCTGTCCCGGCCAACGCGGGCATTGGCCGCCGGCAGGTTCTGCGGGCCGGTATCGGCTCACTGGTGGCCCTTGGTGTTTCCCGCGCATTCGCGGCCGATCCCGCGCCTGATGCGGCGCTGGTCGCGGCAGCGCGCAAGGAAGGCACGTTGACGGTCTACACGCCCTCGGAAATCGACATGATGGTAAACTGGTGTGCGTCGTTCACGCAGACCTACGGCGTGCAGGTGAAAGCCGTGCGTGGGCCTGGATATCCCATGTTCGATCGCTGGCTGAACGAGGAGCGGGTCGGGCGGCACTTCGCCGATGTGATCCAAACCTCGGACCCCACGCTCT
>Ga0210386_10003523_pt1 | contig 13128 bp, 7 predicted proteins | sample IncBWH32OmetaG_FD_160091 | JGI IMG/M metagenome (GOLD analysis project Ga0210386, IMG submission 160091) | Forest soil microbial communities from Barre Woods Harvard Forest LTER site, Petersham, Massachusetts, United States - Inc-BW-H-32-O ... | reverse complement strand
CGGGATTCGAAACGGATGAGACTGGTGATTGCGGCGGCGGATTGCACCTCATAGGCGTGTGGGATTCGACGATTTCCGGCAACAAGATCACCCTCAACGACGACGGCATCCTGGTGAGTGACGAGACCGCGCCGAGTCACGACATCCTGATCATTCAGAACAACGTCACGGACAATCCAGGAGAGTGCGGCATTGTTCTCGCCTCGCATCCGCCCGTGGGCGCAATCGGGTCACCGCATCATGGCGTCTATCACGTCACGGTGGATGGCAACGACGTCGAAAACAACGGCGTGCAAGTGGGAGGCGCGGGTGTCGGCATCTTTTCTGACGGCATAGGCCAAGGCCGTTCCTCGCAACACGTGATCAGCCACAACAAGCTCATCGGCAATGGCATCGGCGGTGTCGCGCTGCATACGCATGTGGGGCCGAACTTCCATCTTCCGGCAGACCACATGGATGGCAACGTGATCATTGGCAACTACATCGCCAAGAATCTCGCCGATGTGGATGACACGGCGACAGGCGGCACCGTGGGAATCAACATCAACAGCGGTGGCGGAGGAACGCCCGTCAACGGCACCATCATCTCGCACAACATCATTACGGACGAAGACATTGATGTCGCAGTCAACACCCCCACCTGGGTCAACATTCATTTGAATGATCTGCGGGGAGGAAAAGTAGGCGTGGCCAACGTCTGCACGCTCGACGATCCGAGTTGCAAGGGTGGCAGCGTTGCCACCGACAACTACTGGGGATGTCCCAAGGGACCGGACGCATGGGGATGCTCGACGACCAGTGGTCCCAACATCCTGTTCACTCCGTGGCTCAGCCAGTCCGTTGACGGTGATGATAAGGATCAGCACTAGAGCCGATCAAACAAATAGAAAGGCCTGCCGCGATGAACGGCAGGCTCTTTCGTTTTCAGCGGTGTCATTAGTTGATCGTCAGATCCGCATGAAGCGGCGTCTTCTCGCTTGAATCGCCGACATGAATCACAAACTTGCCGGGATCAATCGTCCAGCCATGCTTCGCCTCATCCCAGTAGCTGAAGGAGCGCGCATCGAGCGAAACCGTGACGCGCTTTGTTTCGCCGGTGCGATCGAGGCCTTCGCTTTCCGTCGACGGACTGAATCCGACCGCGAGAATGACGACATCCGCAAGCGATGCGAACTGCTTCACCTCTGCAGAGATCATGTCGGATTCATTCACAATGCCGAGTCCAAAGCGATTGCCAACAAATCCCGGCAGATAATCGCAACAACATTGATGGTCTGGCCCGCGTTCAGATCGATCGATGCGGACTCGGGGTGCTGTCCTTCCACCTGCACCTGCTCGATGATCTGCTTGCCATCGGCGCTGACGGTTTAGTGATCGCTGCCCGAAGAGGCGGCGAGCACCAGGTACTTTCCGGCCTTTGCCTACCGTATTCCGCTCCTGCATGTACACCAGTCCAGTCAAACGGCAGTGCGCAGGTGCTTCGGATTTTCCGCCCGCGCAAGTTATACATTCCTTGTCATTTGTGACCACAGTCACAGGAAGAGGTGAAAGAGGTCACTGCCACAGCCGCTATGCAAGAGCAGACTCTGTAACCATCAGACCCGAATCGATCGGCGCACTCCGCGCCAAGTGGCCTGTTGGGCGCAAAGAAGGAAGTCATGAGTTTCGCATCTGGATTGAAGACCATCGTTGTTGCAACCGATTTGGACGGTCGGGCAGATGCTGCCCTGGAATACGCGCGCAAACTGGCCGTTTCGTATAGTGCCCGCATCGTGCTCGCCCACGGGCTCGACCCCATGGACTACGCTTCGGTTGCGGCGGTTCCGGGAAAGGTTCTCCGCAGTCTCAGTGAGCAGGCGCGCACCACTCTCGACCAGATGTCCGCGGACCTGATTCGCGAAGGGATTCACAGCCATTCGGAGATTCGGCAGGGGGAAGTGGCGCAGATGCTCGTGGATGTCGCGCGGCAATACAAAGCCGGCTTGATCGTGATTGGGACCGAGGGAAGGCAGGGCGCCGGTCCGATCGTCGTGGGAGCCGTTGCCGAGGAGTTGGTGCGCCTGGCGCAGTGTCCCGTGCTCGCCGTCGCAGCCGACTATAACGCAGGAGCCTTCCGACCGGTGCCGGGCGGACCCATCATGCTGGCGATGGAGCGCAACGAGGCGACTGCCGAGGCGAGGGAGACTGCCTACTCACTGGCTCAAATCTTCCATAGAACATTGATTGTGGTGCACGCGCGGCGGCCTGAAGAAGCGGTCGCATTTCTCAATCCCGTGGCCTCGACGGCCAAACAGTTCGGGATGGAGAGTTCGGAGCAGTTTCCGCTACGCTTCGTCGTCAAGGACGGCAAGCCCGGCGATGCCATTGTCGAGGCAATCGGACAATATCAACCAAGCGTGCTGGTCATTGGAGTGAAGCGCACCAGCGAAACCCCGGGACCGCACGGCACAGCATTCACCCTGCTCGCCCGGTCGCGCGTACCGGTGCTCTGCGTGCCGCCTGCGGTGGTATCCGTCGCGCAGGAAGCCGAACTTGTACCTGTGCACCTCGCTGAGGATGCGAGCGGGCGGGATGCGTGAACTTCTCAATTCGCGAAACGGCAATTATCCGCGACAACCGCTCATGAACCCATCCAGACCGCGGCCTGTTGCGCGACACATCGCTGCACATCGGAATGACTGAATCCAGGCTTGTAGATAGCTGGGATCGCGGGGACGCGGAAATGGTGATTTCAGCCGAGCAGAATCGCAGCCGAATAACGTGCGGGAAAGTGGCAAGAGGAGACGGGACCATGCAATCAGCAGTAATCTCCGGGCGGCGCGACGGCGCCGCGGCACACCCGATTGCAGAATTGTTGGCCTGTCCGGCTGCCGTCGGCAACATGCTGAATGCTGCGGCGGAATGCATTGAGTTCGATGTGGGGGATGAGATCTTTCATCAAAACGACATCTGCCGGGGCCTTTACGTCTTGATCGCCGGTCAACTGCTGCGGAAGGCAGCTCGACTGGAGGCGCGGCTCACGCTTGGAACCGTTCGCGCCGGCGAAGTTACCGAACTGGCATCAATGTTAGGTGACGTACGTCACACCTTTACGCTTGTCGCGCAGACGAAGGGTACAGCGATGCGTTTGCCCAAGGAGGCTCTCGATCGTGCGTTCCAGTTGTATCCGCCTCTCCGGATGCAGCTTCTGGAAGAGCTAGCTCGTGAAGTATCAAGGGCATATGGCATAAGCATTGCCACAAGACTGGCGGGAATCCGGCGCAGACCGATGGCGGCCGCGTACCCCGAAACTAGAGGAAATTGAGTACCTCGAACGTTTAGAGCCAAAGACTCTACTTTTAAGGAAACATTCATTCGTGTACACGAAGCATCTTTATTCATACCAAGTGAGTTATACTCTCAATAATTCTTCGGAATAAGTATGGCCGCACTCCACACTCATCACCCCCCGGAAGATTGTCTCAACTGCGAGCACCGCCATCTGCGGATGTTCTGCAATCTCACACCTGAAGCCTTGCAGGATTTCGACGGCATCGGCATCATGATGAGCCATGCGAGGGGCGCAAAACTGTTTACCGAGGGCGATGCGGCGCGGAATGTTTTCATCATCTGCTTCGGTCAGGTCAAAATCTCATCGACCTCGCGCGATGGCAAGACCATGATCCTCAAGATTGCCGCTCCCGGCGACGTGATGGGGTTGAGCGCAGTCCTGGCCAACGTTCCTCACGAAGTGACCGCCGAAGCCATTGAGCCCTGCCAGGTGAAAACGATCCGCAAGCAGGAGTTCATCGATTTTCTCGGACGCCATGGAGTCGCCAGCATGAACGCGGCGCAATCGCTGTCGGGCGAATATCTCACTGTCTTCCATGATGCGAAGAGACTTGCACTATCCGGTTCCGCTGCGGGACGTCTTGCGCGGCTGCTGCTCGACTGGGGTAAAGCCGCTTCCAACGGAAGGCCGGAGATTCGCTTCACGATGGCCCTCACGCACGAGGAGATCGCCAATATGGCAGGCACTTCACGCGAAACCGTCACTCGGTTGCTGAATCAATTCCGCCGTGACGAATGGATCGTCATCAAGGGCGCCAGCCTTACTATCTCCAAGCCTGATCAGCTTGAACGCCTCACCGCTTAAATTCTCCCTTCACCTTTGCGCGATGGCGACACGCTCCGCCTCCAGGGCAGTGCTCTCGCTCCCCTTGACATCTAGGGTAAGTCGGACGTAAGCTTCCCCTACCCTAGATATCCAGGGTGGGGAAATAATGGCCAAGAATGATCTTCAGGGCGCACTCGACCTGCTGATCCTCAAGACGCTCTCGCAGCTTGACGCCATGCACGGGTACGGCATCGTCATGCACATTCGCCGTGTATCCGGTGAGCGAATCATTGTGGAAGAAGGCTCGCTGTATCCCGCGCTGCATCGCATGGAGCAGAACGGCTGGATACGGGCGTCGTGGGCGCTGACAGATTATGGGCGCAAGGCAAAGTGGTACGCGCTTACCAAGGCCGGCAGGGAGCAACTCGCGAGCCGCGAAAAGAACTGGGAGCAGGTCGTCAAAGGCGTCGACGCAATTCTGCGTTTTGCATGAGGTGAGTGATGGCACTTCTCCGCCGTATTTTGATGCTGGGCAGGCGTTCGCGCATGGAGCGCGAGATTCAGGCCGAATTGCAGGAGCACATGCAGATGTGCATCGACGACAACGTCGCCCAGGGAATGAGCCGCGAGCAAGCCGTCCGCGAAGCACGCGTGCGATTCGGGAGCCCCGCGGCAACGCGCGAACGTGTGTGGGCAGAGGATGCCGCGCTCGGTTTGGAAAGCCTGGGGCGCGATGCGCGAATGGCTCTCCGTGGATTTGTGAAGAGTCCAGGCTTCTCCATCGTTGTTATCGCAACCCTGGCGCTTGGCATCGGGGCAAACACCGCGATCTTCGAACTTCTGGACGCTGTGCGACTGCGCAGCCTTCCTGTGCTCAAGCCCGGCGAACTGGCTGAACTCCGCATCGCTGGAGGCACTGGCGGATTTGGAATCAACAACGGCCTGGTTGGAAACTTCACGGTTCCCATGTGGCAGGAAGTGAAGGACCATCACGATCCATTCACGGGCATCTTTGCCTGGCGCACCGACGATATGCTGATGGGAAAGCCAAGCGATTCGCATCGAGCATTGGGGCTCGAGGTCAGCGGAAACTTCTTCAACGTACTCGGCGTTGCGCCATGGCAGGGGCGCTTGATCGAGCCGCAAGATGAGGCTGGATGCGACTTGACGAAGGTGGTGGTGAGCTACGCCTTCTGGAAATCGGAGATGGGCGGGGTACCGATCACTGCCAATTCCACGCTCATGGTCGACGGAAAGACGGTGCAGGTGCTTGGAGTGACGCCGCCATCGTTCTTCGGACTGATGGTGGGTGACAGGTTTGACCTTGCCTATCCGACCTGTACGCCTCCCAATCCACGCCGCGAGGTCTTTGCATTCTCCGTGATGGGCCGGCTGAAGCCAGGCTGGAGCATGCAACAAGCGACGGAATACTTCAATGCAATGAGCCCGGGGCTCTTTGAGAGGACTGCGCCCGAGGGGTACAGCCCCGAGACGATCAAGACATTCAAGGCATTCCGTTTGGCCGCGTACCCGGCGGGAGCGGGAGTAAGCTACTTGCGAAACGCATACAACGCGTCGCTGCAGCTTCTGCTTGCGATAACGGGGCTGGTGTTGCTGATTGCTTGCGCGAATCTCGCCAACCTGATGCTGGCGCGGGCCAGCGTTCGACAGCGCGAAGTGGCTATTCGCATGGCCCTTGGTGCCTCGCGCGGCCGGTTGCTGCGGTTGATGCTGCTTGAAAGCGCCCTGCTCGCTATGATTGGCGCAGCGCTCGGCGTCGCCCTGGCACAACCGCTGAGCAAAGCGCTGGTGAATACGCTGAACACGAGCCAGAACTCAATTCATCTGACCATCTTTCCCGACTGGCGCGTGATGCTGTTCGCGGTGATGGTTTCGGTTGCGACCTGCGTCGTCTTTGGAACCCTGCCTGCCATACGCAATGCGAATACGGAGCCAATTGCCTCGATGCGATCCGGCGAGCGCGGTGTAGTGGGCAACCGCGAACGATTCACGATGCAGCGCGCGATGGTGATCACGCAGATCGCCGTCTCGATGGTGCTGCTGGTGGGTGCGCTGCTTTTCGTGCGCAGCTATCGCAACCTGATATCGGTTGATCCGGGAATGCGGGAGAGCGGAGTGACCGTTGGCTATTTCGGTTTTCAGATGGCAAAGATCAAGCCGGAGAACCTGGCGGCGTACAAACGGCAACTGGTGGAGGACGTGCGTGCACTGCCGGGCATCGAGAATGCAACAGGTACAACCAACGTTCCGCTGAGTGGAAGCAGTTGGAGCCACCACGTCCAAGTGGATGCGCTGGATGGATCGAGCAAGTTCACCTACGTCAGTCCCAGCTACTTCGCAACGTTGGGCATTCCTCTGCTGACGGGACGCAATTTCACCGACCGCGACACCAACGACGCTCCGCTGGTGTTGATCGTGAACCAGACCTTCATCCGGAGATACATTCGCACGTCTTCTCCTCTGGGCCAGCATGTGCATGTGCGGCCGGAACCTCAGTATCCCGAGCGCACTTACGAGATCATCGGCACCATCCCGGATACGAAGTATGGCGATCTTCGCGACGAAACGCCACCCATGGCATTCGTGCCGATTGATCAGTTTCCAGTCACCGCGCAGGGATCGGGCATTGCGATGATGTTCGCCGCGCGCGATCGGGCAGCAGCTGTAGAGACGGTGCGGCACATGTTCGAAGAGAAGCATCCGGAAACGGTCATGCAGTTTTATGACTTTGAACAGGGAATCCGCGACAACCTCGTGGGTGATCGCATGATGGCCATGCTTTCAGGGTTTTTCGGCGTGCTCGCCGCTTTGCTCGTGGTGGTTGGACTATACGGAGTGCTGTCTTACTTCCTCGCACAGCGGCGCAACGAGATCGGCATCCGTATCGCCCTCGGTGCGAGCCGCGGTCGCGTAATCGGCGATTTGTTACGCGACGCAGCCATAATGTTGTTGCTTGGTCTGGTGGCAGGGACCGTTCTCGCTATGCTGGCTGGACGCGAAGCAAGCAGCATGCTTTTCGGATTGAGGCCCTGGGATCCGATGACACTTGCCGCTTCTGCGCTGTTGCTGGGGATCGTGACGCTCTTCACCAGCCTCATTCCCGCAGTCAAGGCAGCACACGTCAGCCCTATCAACTCGCTGCGATCTGAATGACATTGTTCAATGCAGGACGATTGCGTTCAAGGCTGATTGCATCGTGTTCTTGCTGGGGCGGCGCTGCGGCATCTTCTTCATCGGTGACACTACGCGGCACCTGCTCCGTCTTCGCGATGAACGATAAACCTGTCCGATCCCGCGGGAGTAGTGCGCCGTTCACCCGCTGAATACAGCTTTAATTGAAAAGCTCCTAAATTGATTTTGCAGGTTTTTCTTTATTGCTTCTTTATCTGTTCACAATCTATTGTTGGGAATGGAATCCCAACCTCATACATTCCATCCTTCTAAGCATCCCAAAGAACCATAAGCCACTTGGGTCCTATTGACGTCCCATCACGCCTTCAAGGCGTTGGCACTTTTCAGGGGCGCGCAGCAGCACAATTCGATCGAGTTTCGGAGGTCAGGTGCAAATGGCTCATCGACGTACCCGGAGTGTATTCGGCGCAATTCTCGTAGCTGCCGCGCTGGTTGTTGCTTACCCCTTCAACAGTCTTGCACAAACATTCCGTGGTGGCATCAGCGGAACCGTCACCGATCAATCCGGGGCTGTGGTTTCAGGGGCCCAGGTGACCGTAGTGGATGACGCGACCAACACCACGTACAAGGCCCTCAGCTCCAGCGCCGGCGAGTTCTCTTTCAGCAATATTCCGGTGAGCTCATATACCGTCACGGTCATTGCGACGGGATTTGAGAAGCTCAGAGTCGACAAGGTTCCGGTGACGGCGGCGTCCGTTTACACGCTTCCCGTCAAGCTCGGCGTGGCCAGCCACGGTGAAACTGTTGAAGTCACGGCTGACTCCCTGAGCCTCGATACCGTCTCTGACACGCAATCGACCGCTCTCCCAGAAGAAGTGGTGCAGACGCTGCCGAACAGCGGCCGTGACTTCACGCAGATGCTTGCCCAGACCACGGGCTTTGCCGGCCTGTCGACCGGCGGCGGCGCCGGAGTAGCCAGCGTGAACGGCACCCGGTCGAACTCCGTCAACTGGCAGATTGAAGGCACTGACAACAACGATCTATGGTGGAGCATTCCCGCCGTCAATCAGGGCGGCGTCTCCTCAATCGCCGGCGTCATTCTGCCGGTCGATGCCATCGAGAATTTCTCCTTCGAGACTGCCGGATCGACTGAACTCGGGCATAACTCAGGCGGCACCGCAAACCTTACCATCAAATCCGGCACCAACAGCCTCCACGGCACTGCCTATTACTTTAACCACAACGAGTTCTTCCAGCACTCCAACCCGTTCACCGGAACGACCGCGGAAACACGCAATCAGCACTACGGCTTCTCCGTCGGCGGCCCCATCTGGAGAGACAGGTTTTTCTTCTTCATGGGCGGCGAACACCAGGCATTCCTCATCGGTGCCCAGAGCAAAGCTACCGAGCCTTCCAGTGCATACCAGGAATCGGCCCTGGCCTTCCTGAATGCATGGGGAGTCCCGGAGAACCCGGTCTCGCTGAACCTGCTGAACGGAAGTGGTTCTCTCAAGGCTTTGTGGCCGGCCAACGCCCTCACCGGCGCCGCCGTGGTTGATAACTACACGGCAACCGGCAACCTGACCGGACACAGCTTCAACGGCATCATCAAGCTTGACGCGCAGTTGACCGACAAGGATCACCTTTCAGCTTCGTGGTTCATAGGCCAGGGTACACAGACTGCGCCAACCTCGTCGGCGTTGTTTCCGTACTTTGAGAACGCGCCGATCCACGTGCAGAACTACTCGCTGATCTACAATCGCGTTCTTACCAACGCGATGACCAATCAACTCTCGGCCGGCGTCAGCTATTTCAACCAGGCGTTCTCCGATGCCGATGTCGACTTCAATCCCGTCGGTCTCGGCCTTGATACCGGAGTCACCGACCCCGCGTTGGCCGGATCGCCACACCTCATCGTCGGACCTTCCTCTGCCAGCGTCGGCCTGACCGCAGGGGGCAGCGGATTCGATCCGCTCGGCCCCACCGCTCCTTCCGGACGTAACGACATTACCGGCCACCTCGACGACAGCTTTGCGTGGACCAAGGGCGCCCACCAGTTAAGGTTCGGTGGTGAGCTTCGCCAGGCGCAGGTGGACGACTTCTACCAGACCGGTCAACGCGGCACTATCTACTTCGACGGTTCGCAGGGTCCCTGGGCAGCACTCCAGGGCGGCACACCTTCGCAGGCCTGCGCTGGTTTGGCCACCACCACGCCCGATGCCACAACAATTGCCAACTTGCCGTCTGATATCAACAACTACTTCCTCGCTGACTTCCTCGCCGGATGCTTCGATCCTTCGACCTCCTCGATCGTTCTGGGCGATCCCAAGCGGCAGGTCTTCGTCAACACCTGGGCTTTGTCTGCACAGGATTCCTGGCAGGTAAGCAAGCGGCTCTCGCTCAACTACGGCCTCCGCTACGACTATGAAGGCCCCGTGCACTCCGAGTACCCGAATCTCTCCATATTCGATCCTTCCGTGGCGGGCGGACTCGCGGTCGCAGGACAGCAGGTTCCAAACATCTATCAGAAGTTCTGGGGCGCCGCCAGCCCGCGCGCAGGCTTTGCACTTCAACTCGATCCCAAGACAGTGCTGCGCGGCGGCTTCGGACTCTACTACGACTCCATCTACATGAAGTCCGTGCTCCAGAACAACGGCGCGCAAAACATCTCAGTCTTCGGTCCCGGCCTAAATCCCGCAGGCAGCAATCAGGTGGCACAAGCCTCCGGCAACTCCGTGGTCGTAGCCCCTGGCGTTCCCATTTACCCCACGCTCGACGAAGCCCTGGCTCAGCAGGCCGGAAGCCTCGTGAAGATATCAACCTTTGATAAGAATTTCCGTCCTGGATACGTTGAGTCGTTCGACTTTAACCTGCAACACAGCTTTACGCCGTCGCTGGTGTGGCAGCTCGGTTACGTTGGCACCAAAGGCACGCACCTGCTCGGTTTGCAGGACATCAACCCCGGTGCGCTTGGTTCATTGGATACGCCCGTGCCTTTCACTTCCACCACTTGCCCAGCGGCTTATAGCGGCGCGACGCCGACAACTCCAGGCAACGATCTGCAATGCTCGCGTCCTTACTTCAGCCAGTTTCCGAACTTCTCGGTTATCGATGAAGCGCGGAGCAACCTGGGCTCGATTTACAACTCAATGCAGACCTCACTTCGATCGCTCAACTACCACGGCCTGACTTCTCAGATCGCCTACACCTGGAGCCACGCCATCGACTACGAAACCGGATTGCTTCCGTACGTGGCACAAAATCCGCTGGACATCGCCGCAGAGCGAGGCAACTCCGACTTCGATGTGCGCAACACCCTTACCGGTTATGCCAACTACATTGTGCCGAAGTTCGCCGGACCGGAGCGTTTGACCAAAGGCTGGGAAATCAACTCCGGCTTTTCCTTCCACGGCGGCACTCCATACACCGTGACCTCTGCGACCAACCCCAGCAACAACGGCGAAAGCGCCGATCGTGCCGTGCAGACGGTGCCCAACCCGAACGCTGTCTCTCATGCCATCGTCGGCGGGACTGTGCAATGGTTCTCGCCCACCGCGTTTGTTGACGCTCCCATCAACACCTATTCACCTACACGCCGCGGACAGAATTACAATCCCGGCTATAACGCAATCGACGTGGCATTCATGAAGAACACACCCATCGTCGAGCGGGTCAACACGCAGTTCCGCGTCGACGTCTTCAACATCTTCAACCGGACCAACATGGCTCCGGTCGGCTTCCCGTCAACCGGAGAGGGTGGCACCATTGGCTCGACCATCGGACCGTATCTTGGCAACCCCGGCATCGGCCCCGGCGAACCGCTGAACGCCCAGTTCTCGTTGAAGATTCTCTTCTGACGAGAACCATCTCCAACCCTGTCCACCAACGTGCCGGTCGCTCTCTCGCGACCGGCATTTCACTTTCGGCGGAATGAGGCGAGACTGTTTCGAACGCCCATGTTTCCTGTTTCCAAAATTTGTACCGGGTTCTTCGGCCACGGGGATTTGCTTCGGGCAAAAGATCTTGCGGGGGCACTCTTAATCCAGAGGAATTCTGAAGAGATTTCGCTGTATCGTAGCGCGGACATAGGCATAGATAGAAGGATCAGGACCAGGAACGAAATATGTCATTCCTGTCGTGTTAATCTCCGCAACTACGTTGAGTCGCTCGGCCTCTTCAACGGATTTCACGCCAGACGACGGCAACTCAGGGAATTCCTTGCCAGGGGGCAAGCCAATCACGATCGTTTTTCCAGGACCCATTTCCCCGACCCCGCGAAATCTGAGATAGAGATACCTGGCTCCAGGTCCCCAGCCCGCAGAACAAAAACTGCAGATTTTAATCGGAGACCCTCCTAGCATTGGCTGGGCGATGAGCGGAGAAAAGCCTGTGAGGAACAAGTCGCCATGGGGCGAATCGGCGGTGAACAAACCATCAGAAACGGCCGTCGTCTTTCGAAGAGCGATTCCATCAGGCCCGACGCTGGAAATGAATTGCTGGCTGCCTTCGTGCATCATTACGTAAATCTCACCTCCTGGTCCGAAAGACGGCCATTGGGATTCAGAGGAAGTCAGCTGCTTTGGCGGTGACCGACGATCCAGTGGCGCTACCCAGGCACGTGGAATTCCTCCCGCATCTGGAGCCCAGAACGCCACGCGTTGGCCATCCGGCGCGATGTCAAACCCGCTCATTGAGACGCCCGGCAAAACTGACTCCGCGTGGCCAGAGTCAATATCCGCCATCCAAAGTTCTCCGGAAGTCCAGGCCCGGGAACCATTCCCCCGCACCAGGTAGTACAGTTTTTTCCCATCAGGCGAAAACGTGGAATGGGCGCTTGCGATGCCAAATCCCAGACCAGGCATGGTGGCAAATCCTTCTCCCGAGATCTGGCGGTCACCTCGCTGGTCGTGTAACCAAACTGTGCTTTCTCTGATTCCTGCGGAGGTTGTCAACATACGGCCGTCAGGAGAGATGGCGATGCCTTCTTCCTCCGTTGCGCCAAAGGTCAATTGTTCCAGCGCGCCCCGAGGAAAATGCTGGCGCCAGATGTGGAATCCGTCTCCGGCGTCGGCGCTGAAGTACATCGTCGAGCCATCCGGGCTCCAACCCGCGTAGGTGCAACGCGCTGTCGGCGGACCCACGGTCTCACCAACGGCGCCTCCATCGAAAGGAACCACACGGCAAGGACGCCATCCTATTCTGTCCATTTCTGAAATGAGCACCCACTTGCCATTCGGAGAAACCCAGGAGCGGTGGGCCATTCCCTGGGCCGGCAAATAGATATCGCGCTCTTCCCCCCGGCTCACCTGGGCGGTGGCGATGCCCGTGGGCCCGCTCTTCTTGATCTCAGAAAACATCACGTGTTGCGGGTCCACCCAGGTCAGCGCGGCAGCGTTGGGCAGCAGTTCCTTGGGTTCTCCTCCGAGGACCGGCACAACCCAGGTGTTCCAGCCGAAACTCGCGTCGGTTGCCGTATAAGCAATGCGCGATCCATCTGGCGAAAAGACCGGAGCCATCTTCGTTGAATTGTCATGCGTGAGCTGAACCGGCTCTCCGTCGGGCAACATCTTCACGTAAATCTGGCCAGGGGAAACGAAGGTCTCCGGTCCGCGAATGAAGGCAATCATGCGCCCGTCTGGGGAGAGCGCGGGCGAGGTCGCTCCATCGGCGAAGCGGGTAATCTGCACCCAGTTGTTGCGCGAAGGGGCGCCGGCACGACGCCACGGAAATGGATAGAAAATCAGCGCCAGAGAGCAAAGCGTGAGGAGCACGGCAAAAGCGCCAGCCATGACGACGACCCGTTGCCGGTTATGCCGCGGAGCCTCTTTGAAGTTCTCAGGTCCTGGTGAGTTAGCGCTTATTCCTGCCTCGGCGGTCGC
>Ga0210386_10003522_pt1 | contig 13129 bp, 16 predicted proteins | sample IncBWH32OmetaG_FD_160091 | JGI IMG/M metagenome (GOLD analysis project Ga0210386, IMG submission 160091) | Forest soil microbial communities from Barre Woods Harvard Forest LTER site, Petersham, Massachusetts, United States - Inc-BW-H-32-O ... | reverse complement strand
TTTAATAGTTGTATTTGGTCTTCGTACAATTTCTTTTCATTATCGGATGTATGGTGATTAATAACTAATCCATTACCAGTTTGGTTATGCATTATGTTGAAGACCATGTTTTCATTAAAGTTAATTTTGTCTTCTACTTTAATGGTTAAAATCTTAGCAATTTCTTCTAATCTGGTATAAGGTACATCCACTTCACCAGTCTCAATTTTGGAATACCCACTCTGGGTCAGGTGTAATTGTTCAGCAACATACTCCTGCGTTAAATTCTTCAATTCCCTTAATTTCTTGATTTTTTGACCTATTAGCATAGTATAAAAATAGAAAATTTTTAATAGAATATAGTATTCTGTATAAGATTATAGTATTCTGCTTGGAATTGAGTTAATCTAGGTACTTATTTGATATTTGCCCCTCTTTCCCAGCAATGTTTTCCTGAAAGAGACGTTGCCGGGAAAGAATAATGTTCCACCACTCAAATACAAAAAATAGTTATTCAACAATATTAACGTTTATGAAAAAATATATTGCTCTAGCGTTATTAGTAGTAATTTTTGATAGTTGTAAAAAAGAATCAAATAACAACGCCGTTCCCACGGTCTCAGTTACAGATGCCGTTCCAGTTACAGACACAGACGGTAACACTTATAGCACAGTGCAGATAGGTTCACAGGTATGGATAACATCCAACCTGAATGTAAGTCATTTTCGTAATGGAGATGAGATACCGGAGATAGAAGACTCAGCAGCTTGGGTGCAGGCAGCGAGTGCGAACGAAGTAAAACCAGCGTGGTGTTATTACAATAGTGATCCTGCAAATGGGAAAATATACGGTAAATTATATAACTGGTATGCGGTAATAGATTCGCGTGGCTTAGCGCCTGCTGGTTGGCATATACCTTCCGATACAGAGTGGAGTAATTTGATAACTTATTTGGGAGGAGAAAGTGTAGCAGGGGTAAAAATGAAATCTACTAATGGATGGTATGGTAATGGCAATGGTACCAATAAAAGTGGCTTTGCAGGCCTGCCGGGTGGCGCCCGGTACGGGTACGATGGTTCGTTACCCCTATTGGGCGGGGCAGGGGCATTCTACTCCATTGGCCAGATTGGTTGCTGGTGGAGTTCCTCACAGGATGGTGACGGTCCCTACGGTGCTCCCTACGGTGATGACGATACTTTTGGAGCCTTTATCTACGACCTGGACTACGCCGATAGCTCCAGCTTCTATGGCAACTCCTATGAGAATTGCGGGTTTTCTGTTCGTTGTCTCAGGGATTAGTCTATTTGACACTGAAAAGTCTTATGAGTAGGAAATATCTTAAATTCAAATACTAAATACTGTGAATAAATGTAAATGGTGTGGAAAATCATTTGAGAAAAGTGATTTAAACAAATTCGTTGGAGGAGCTACTTTAGGTATTGGAGGTGGCGAAAAATATTGTTCAAAAGCTTGTAAATATGCAGCAGAAGATTCAAAAGTGTCAAAATCGACAAATTCGGTTAACTCTAACAGTTTCACAAATGATAGGGATGATGACGACAAAGAACTCGAATTACAAGAAGCAAGACTTGAGCACGAAAGAGATTTAGAAGAACAAAGACAAGAACACGAATTGAAACTTTCATCAATTCAATCGACTAATAATGCTATTGAAAGAATAAATGATTTAGATTTGGGAGGTATTAATCCGACACCTGAACTTATTTCGAGAGATGTTGAACTTTGTTTGACACTTGGCTCGTCATCATTAGCAGAAACCTTCGAAAGTATTGGATCAAGCGATGAAAGAGAGAAATTTAATCAGTCAGAAAAAATTGTTAATGTGGCGATTAAAAAAGCAGAACTTGGTATTAATAAATTAAAACTATGTGAACCTACTGAAAAAGCTATGAAGTATTATTCACTTTACAGAGAACAACTAAATGAAACAAAAATCAAGCAAATAAATAGAAAATTTGATTTGAAGATTAAAGAAGCTAAACCAGAAACTTGGATTTGGTTTGCTTGCATTTTCTTTTTACCTGCAATTTTATATCCTATATTCAAGACTTATACAGCAATGTTTGTTTTACCAAAGAAACGTGATGTTGAAATAGCTAAAATATGATAATGACAGGACCTTTGACAATATGCGATTTAAAGACTAAATGCATAAAGAAATCTAACGGAGTTAGTGGAATATATCTTTGGGGCGTCAAACACAACGACCAATATATCCCCCTCTACGTTGGGAAAAGCAGAAATATACATGAACGTATTTTTCAACACCTATGCCGTTGGAATGGTGGTGAATACCGAGTTTCAAAATGGGAGGTAATTATTGGTAGTGAAGCAAGGTCAAAAGCATATACATTGGATGATGATTTGCTTTATATACCTCATGGTGCAAATTTGTACGAGGACTTTTTAAAGAAGGGAGATATTCAGAAAGCTGTAAAAAATGTTCTATGCAATTTTTTTTGCTGTTGGAAGAAGATAGAAAAGTTTAACAAAAAGGAAGCGCAAGATGAAGAAGATGCATTTGCAACTCTCATAGGGAAATACAGATTAATATCAAGTCATCGAAAGGGGGATACATCTCAAACGGAATTTGCAAAACAGTTTTTTGACGACTTTAATAAGCTAACAAAATAGGTTTTCAGTCAGACTCTTTCCCAACAAGGTCTCTCGAAGAGGAACTTACTGGGAAAGAAGCCCCTTATGGCCGATGGTACTGCACAACAATGCGGGAGAGTAGGTAGCTGCCATATTCTTTGAAGCCCTCCAATTTATTGGAGGTTTTTTTTATGTCTATACCTCATCAAAAATATCTTTATATTACTTTACTATTATAGTTTTCTAAAAAATGTAAACAGCAACTTTGCTTTTATATATTTGTGCTAACATTGAATTGAGGATATGAAGAAAAACGTACTACTATATTCACTCATCATCGGAGTTTTTGCCTGTCTTATTTTTTTTGTAATTAATAAGGGTAGAGATCTTATACCCAACAGTCAACAAATTAATACAACGACTTCATCGCTTAACAAAATAGTAGATAAATCCACACCAGTTGTTATCAATTCAAATGAAACAGTTGTTGAACAATTTTTGCATAATATAAAAAGTCCACTGGGATTATTATTGCTGCAAATATTAGCCATCATTTTTGTTGCAAAATTATTTGGTTCAATCTTTTCTAAATTGGGACAGCAAACAGTTGTAGGAGAAATGATAGCTGGGATATTTTTAGGCCCATCAATTATGGGTGCATTGTTTCCCAATTTTTCTGCTTTTTTATTTCCACCAAGCTCAATGAGCAATCTTCAGTTCTTAAGTCAGATAGGATTGGTGTTTTTTATGTTCATTATAGGTATGGATCTGGATATCGATAAATTAAAAAATAAGGCGCATAATGCCGTCGTAATTAGTCATGCCAGTATTATTTTTCCTTATTTTTTAGGCGTGCTGGTTTCTTATTTTTTGTATGAGGAGTTTGCACCTGCTAATGTAAGTTTCTTGGCCTTTGCTCTATTTATAGGAATAGCGATAAGTGTTACAGCCTTTCCTGTATTGGCAAGAATATTACATGAACGAGATTTGACAAGAACAGCTTTGGGTGCAATTGTACTTACCTGTGCTGCGGCTGATGATATTACAGCCTGGTGTATCCTTGCTGCAGTAGTCGCTATTGTAAAAGCAGGGAGCGTGTTAAGCGCTATGTTCACTATTGTACTTGCATTGATCTTTGTATTTATCATGCTGAAATTGATACGTCCCTGGATCAACAGTATTAGCAAAAGATATGATGAGGAAGAAGGACTGAACAAGAGATTAGTAATGATCGTTTTCTTTATTTTAATCGCATCTGCTTATATAGCCGAGATCATTGGTATACATGCTTTGTTTGGGGCATTTTTAGCGGGTGTTATCATGCCTCAAAGAATACAGTTTAAAGAATTACTGGCGGATAAAATAGAAGATATAAGTGTGTTATTATTATTGCCAATTTTCTTTGCCTTTACAGGATTAAGAACACAGGTTGGATTATTGAGCGAAGGGCATTTATGGATGAGTTGCGGCTTAATAATTTGTATTGCGGTATTAGGTAAATTTGGCGGCAGTTCTATCTCTGCAAAGCTAGTAGGATATTCATGGCAGGATTCCCTTTCTATTGGTGCGCTGATGAATACCCGTGGATTAATGGAACTGATCGTTTTAAATATCGGTTATGATCTTGGAATATTATCTCCTCCAATATTTGCTATCATGGTTTTAATGGCACTTGTAACAACATTTATGACCGGGCCTTTACTTAATCTTATTGAATACTTTTATCGTGATAAAGTTTCAGAAAAAGAGATTGCTATTAAGCCTTATTGAGTACACTTTCTTTCATATCAAATGCCAGCATAAAGTAATTGTTATTGTTGAATTCGAATTCATCAATAACTGTCCAGTTTAACTTTCCAACATGTGCTTTTAAGGAACGTGGATTTATTTTGTTGATGAACGTAATACTTAATGGGTATCGTTTTAATAATGTTATTCGCATTAATTCGAATAGTTTATTTAATAATCCAGACCCTCTGTATTTTTCATCGATACAAACAGGGCCATATTGAAAACTGTTTTCTGTAGTTATTGTAAAATCTCTGAATGATAGGAGAGGAAAGCGTTCTGTCATGGCATTAAAAATTGGCCATTGACTAAAATATTGCCAACTACCTGCAAAAGCATAGGCTATAATTGTGTTGTTATCCTTAGCTGTAAATAAACCCATTTGGTTGATGATATCTGTTAATTGATCAACAGTAAATGGAGTTGTTACAAATCCATTCTTTTTTTGTTCGGCTGATAAGTTAGTGACTAAGTATTTTTCTTGTAATGCAAGAATGCCGGGTATGTCAGCAGGCATAGCTATACTAAATTCAATATTGTTATCCATAGTACTTTTCTATTTATTTGCCTTTGAGTTTGTAAACATTTGTTCCAATAATGTATATAATTCAGGATGATTTGTTTTTAATTGTTCGGGACGTTCAAAAAAATATTCTGCTATCACGGCTAAAAATTCGGCATCATTTGTTGTGCCATATAAATTAATATCAGAGTGATTGCTATACTTCATCTGGCTAATTGTTTCATGAATTTTATTTAGCCATGGCATTACATACGGACGAGATAATAAATATTCTGGAATACCGTCCGTTGCGCCGTCTGCTTTATCGATCAGGTGAACAAATTCGTGAATAACTGTATTGTGACCATCGGTCGCATTTTTAAAAGAGGCTCGAACGGAAGGTTGTGATAATATCATTTGCCTGTGCATCGCTCCATCGCCCACCATACCTAAAATATTTCTATCCGTGCCGTCCGTACTGTATTCTGTGTTGAAATTGTCTTTGTATAAAAGTACTTCATCAATGTTATTGTACATCCAATCAGGAAAAGCGAAAATAGGAATAATAGCACCCGACGCTATTAAGATACGATCGAGATCTTCCACTTTTGTTGTAACGCCTGTTATAGTTACTATCTGTAAAAATTCTTTGATGCGGTTTTCGAAAAGTATTTTTTTGTTGTCATCAAGGGTTTGATAAAATGCCACATTATCCAGTAATAGTTGTTTTGTATTGGCAGGCATTTTAAAATTGAGCATATTTTTTTTCTTCTTACTGAAGAAAAAAATGGCAAAAATAATAATAACTATAAATATGATAAGAGGAACCATTGTCAATACAACATTATACTTTAGTGTATTTTGATGCTATACAAGATACACTTAATTTTAGGTCATCAAAAGGTTCAAATAAGAAAAACTAACTAACACTATTATATGCAGAACAATATTGTAAATTTTCGCTTTTTAAGTGAACCATCAGATGTGAATTTTGGCGGCAAGGTACATGGTGGTGCCGTAATGAAATGGATCGATCAGGCGGCTTATACTTGTGCGGTTAACTGGAGCAGTCAATATTGTGTAACAGTATATGTTGGTGGAATACGATTTTTTAACCCGATAATGATCGGTGATATTGTTGAAGTAAAAGCGAGATTAATTTATACGGGCAGAACCAGCATGCATATTGCAGTTGACATCAGCACGATAAACCCAAAAACAAAAGTTGAAACAAATGCCACGCATTGCATTATTGTATTTGCCGCGGTAGATGATACCGGTAAAACTATTCCCGTTCCAAAATGGAATCCTCCGACAGAAGAAGATAAAAAATTAGAACAATACGCTATTCGTCTTGGTGAAATGCGCAAAGAGATTAATGATGAAATGCAGGATTATTTTGAACAGAAGAAAAATTAAGATTTCTAATTATTTAGAAACCTGTACCCTCATCAAATTCACGTTTGAAAAGTATCTTATAAGATTTGTTAGCATCATCTTTCAACAAATCTAATTCGGGTTTATAGATAGAACCGTTTATATATGCTGTGTATATAATGCTTTGTTCTCCCGGCTTATTGGTTACAGTTTTTTGATAGCTAAGATTTTGTAATGAATTGGATAATTGCGAAAAGACATAATCTTCATCTCCTTCGTTATCAAAAATCAAAGACAATTGTGCGCCTTTTTCAAAAATACCATCGACTGTAAAAAAATCAAGATGTGCTTCCTTAAATTTAAAATCAAAGAAAGGATGCTTTTTAAAAGTCATCGATACAATCGAATGCTTGGAATTAGTGCCTTCGGGAGGCGTAATTAAGCCATCCTCAGGCTTTGGTCTTGTTAGATAAGGAAAATGATCTTGCAAAAAATTAAATGTTGCAGTGTCAGTCTTTCCATAAACGTATGCATTGCATAAAAGTTTGTTGGAGAAGTCATTTATATTTTCTTTTTGTGCGAATGAGTTAAAGGATATCATCGATAATAAAAGAAAAGAGAGGATGTAATTTTTCATATTCCAATTAACGTTAAAGTTGATAATTTATTTTAATGAATATTGATTAGTTCTAATAAGGGGATGCCGCCGTCTGGTCTCCGACCAACGGCTTTGGGGCATACTGATTAAATTATAGCGGTTTCTATAATTGGGGTTGCCGTTGATCGTAGACCAGACGGCGGCGTATTCGGGAGATTTGTTTTGGCTTATACATGAAAATGGAACACCAACATCGGCGAAGCATAGCAGCAAACCCCATGTTGTGCGTTCGGCATTCTTACAAGTCGTCTAGTGCCTGCTTTTTTATTGTCGCACTATTCATTTTGTCAAAGTAAGCTAACTTGACAAAACAACTTGTTACGCTATTGTGGTCAATAGATAACTGAATTTCTCCCTTATCCGTCTCCCAAATTGAATAATATTTGCAGCGGTCGAATCGAACTTCATCCATTTTAGAGCCGTCGTCTCTTGGCTCAGACTGGCTGTCAAATTTTTCCACTACGTCAGATGGTTTGCCGTATTTTTCTGTCAACATCTGTTTCAGGTCGAAGTAGTTTCCTGAAAGTGTTGACCAAGTATCTTTTTCTGGAAAGAGAACGCCAATTTTATAAACCAAGTCTTTTTGCTTTAATGTAGAAACATCGACATAGCAATCTTTATAACCTGCGAAATCACCTTGCAACATTGCGACACCGTCTTTCGTACTTAAATGTTCAAATCCGTTCTGTTTCATTTTAGAGACATACTGGTCAAGTGTCCCGTCAAGCGGAACGCCTTTAAAAGTTAAATGTCTGGAAGAGTCTGCGTTTGTTTGAGCAAAAGAGGCAAAAGCTGTCAGGCTTAAGAATAGTGTGGTTAACGTTTTTTTCATCTCAAGAATTTTGTTTACTAATATTCTGAATTATTGAATTGGCTGGTTTATGCTGACGCACAACGTTCGCGCATTGGCGTTTGTGGCGGAATTTGAAAAATGTCTGCCCGTAACCGATGCACAGTAAATGTACAAATGTTCATTGAAAAGTATAAAGCTAAATTTATAACGTCCAGCCGGAACAAAAGATAATAGATAGCTGAAGCTAAAGTTTATTAATCTGTCCGCCGACATAACGCCAATGCAGTGTTGGCTGCAGTATTACTTGTCGTCATAGACTTCTATCGTTTGAATATTTTTATCTTTTAATTTTTGCGTTGTATCTCGTAATAATTTATTTAGTTTTTCAAAGTCGAAATTTTTGTCATAGTTACCTATAAATGCTTCTGCAAAAAGTATATTCCCTGAAAGTTTTAATTTAAAGTAATTGTCAAAATGCGTAAAATATTCATCAAGTCCTTCTTGAAGTTTTAGTGGAACTGAAATCAATAATGAATTTTCACGATTAGATTTTGTCAAAGGAGCAAGACTTACTTGAAAGTCATTTATTTTTCCAACAAGTCTATTATCATCTTCTTTTAAAAATCCATTGTTAGCGAAGTCTTTTAATGGCGAGCTTTCTAACAATCTCAAAATTGTTTTTGGTGCTTGCTTTTCATAAAAATTATAGTCAAGAAAACCTAAGAAAAATGCTACTATAATTGTGCAAGAAATAAAGCAGAAAATAAAAAGAAAAGATGTGTCAGGTTTTGTAAAATGTCGAATTAATGTTGCTACAATACCAACACCACACAATAAAATGAGCTTTGTCTTAAAGTATTTGTTGAAAGTTTCAGTTAGTATCATGTCAGAAAATATTGCAGCCAACGAACAGGTATTGCCGATGGTGGGGAATTAGTATTCCGTCCGCCTGGAACCGCTGCCTGACTTTTTGATAAAGTTAAATATTAAGAACTAAAGCTTGGCTTTATTCGTCAAGCCCCGAACCATAGCACAGCAGAATTACAACTGCTGATTGCTCCAATGTCCAGCCCCACTATTGGCAATACCAATGTTAGCGGCTGTTTACTTAGAATTTTGTTTTTAACCTGTCCTCTAAGTATTTCTTTAGCGGAAAGGATTTTGCATACTTTTTATAATAATTAAAAAATGTCAAACTTTCTTTATTGTAATTATTGAAAAATATTTGGCGTTCTTTCAATGGCTTTTCTATAAAGGGATACGAAACTTTATCTTGATAAATTAATTTGTAGCTATTTTGATTGTATGTATAGAGTATCAATATGTAGTCCTCCCAAAGTTTTAAATTATTCGGCTTGTCATTAAGAATTAAATTTTTGCGTAAGCTTTCTAATTTTTGTTGAATTCTTTTACCATAGTCATCAAGTTCTGCCACCCATATTGTGTCGGACAATGTCAGAGTATCATTAAGCAATTTCTTCATCGGGAAATCATAATTGTTCGCTATGTACATAAAGACTTCAGTTAGAGTATTATTAAGTTCAAGAGAATCGGCTCTGTACATTGCTTTATAATAACCAGAACCTTCTTTTGATACTTGATTAATCGTTATTTTATTAATAACAATCTTGTTGCCCATTACTTTATCCCCAGTTATTTTGTCACCATTAACATTATCGGTTTGGGAATATGCAACCCTTGTGAAACCAAAAATGAAAAAAAGCACAAATGAAAATTTCATAACGACTATTTATTAATTACTTTTTTATCTCCTTCAACTTTGTCCCCCTGAACTTTATCGCCTTCGATTTTATCGCCATTTACTTTGTCCCCCTGAATTGTGTCTGGCTTGGATGGTGTTCCAGGTGAACTATGATTTTGGTCATAAATCAAAAAAGCAACAATACCTGATAGTAGAATGGCTGTAATGGAAGTTATCAGATATTTTTTTGTTTTTGCTCTTAATAATTGTTGAATTAAAATAAACTTTTGGGTTGAGTCAAGATTGGAAGTGTCAAAAGATACACCGAGTTCATTTAACGACATTTCAATTGCTCTCAATTTCTCAGCCGAGTCCGCACTTTGAATTTGCTTGAGTTTATTATCGTCTCTATTTTTAAAATAGAAATACAGGTACCCAGAGATAAGCCCTAACAATCCAAGCAGTGTCGCTGGGATGTAAGTCGTAAAATTTATTTCAAGTAGTGTCATAATTTAATAGCCGCTAACGAGCAGGTATTGCCGATGGTGGGGAATTTTATATTCGTCCGCCCGGAACTGCTGCCTGGCTTTTTGATGAAGTTAAATATTAAGAGCTAAAGCTGGGCTTTATTCGTCGAGCCCCGAACCACAGCACAGCAAAGTTACCGCTGCTGATTGCTCCAATGTCAAGCCCCACTATTGGCAATACCAATGTTATGGGCAGCTACTTTAGGTCTCATATATAACCATGTCAAAGTTTGGAAAGTTATGATTCAATTTGTTTTTTGGTAAAGTACCGTAGTTTAAAAAACCTAATTTGTCACACATTTTCAAGCTCTTTAAATTTTCTGTAACAACAAGTCCGATAACATATACAATCTCTGTATTGTCAGAACAATAATTTAAGGCATGTTGCAATAAAAATTTTCCAACTCCTTTAGTTTGAAATTCCTTTTTTACATATGTACTACTTTGAGCAAAACAGTTTCTTACTAATGGATTTGGAGATGCATGAAAGGGAAGAATGGATTGCCAACCAATTATCTCATCTTCATCTGTTATACAAACCCAAAACTTAAAGTTGTCGTCTTGAATGGTTATATGATTAGAAATTATTCTTTTCAAATCTTCGTTTGTCGTAGTGCCTAAACTTTGTGATGAATATTGTTCAATATTGCCGTCTATCCATATATCAACTATAAAATCTGTATCTTTTAATTCAGCTTGTCTAATTTTATATCTTTCCATTATAATACTATTTCCAATTATAATATTTTTTATTCATCAGAGTAGCTTCGCCTGTTACTTTTAATTCACCAGTATGTTTTTCAATAATCTCATTCAAATACTTAACTCTATTTTTATCAGGAAATAATTGTTTAGTAGTAAAAACGGCGGTGTATTCAATGCCAGTAAAAATTGGCTTTACATATTTAGCATTCTGACTAATTAGTATGTGTCCGTCTGGATATAGCAGTGTCCCATAAACTTTTGAAAAAACACTAATGCTAAAATAGCCGTGAACAATGCAGCGTCCAAACATTGATTTGTCACCATACCCCTCTGTTATGTGAATAGGGTTTGTGTCGCCCGAAATGCTGGCGTAAGTCAGTATTTGGTCGTCAGTAAAAATAATGTTGTGTCGGAATATGTCACCTACTTTGGGTGTGTCCATATAGTTGCCCATAACACAAATATATGTGATATAAAACCCATTTCAATCATTTTTATATCTGTTGATAATCAATTATTTACTGTTATACTTTTTATATTGTAGTTGTAACAATCCGTTTACCAGTCTATCTGTTTATTCTTCATCAGATCATCTAACGGACTAATAATATTTACCAGCTTTTGCTTGCTTACATGTAAATACCTTTCAGTTGTCTTAATATCAAAATGACCCAGCAGGTCTTTTATATATCTTATATCTGTTCCTTTATCTAGCAGGTGAGTTGCAAAACTGTGTCGTAAACTATGAATGCCTACTTCTTTCTTAATGCCGGCTTTGTTTTTTGCATTAGTAAATATTTGCTGTACGGTTCTTGTTGGATAAGCCGTATGAGTTTGCTCCGATTCAAATAAATATTCTTTGGGCCTTGGTAAATATGTTGCTATATATTTCCTTAGTATATCTAATAGTATCGGACTTAAATTTACGTACCTGTCTTTTTTCCCTTTTGCACGTTCTATAAAAATTTGCATTCGTTGGCTATCGATATCACGTATTTTTAAATTTACTATTTCACTGACTCTTAATCCTGCACTGTAAGCCGTAAATAACATGGCTTTATGTTTTTTATTCGAGAGTGCGTTAAATAATTTGTATAATTCATCTTCATTTAAAAGTTTAGGTAATTGCAGCGTTTTTTTTGGCCTCGGTATCTCAAAAAACATTTTTTCTTTTTTTAATACCTGCTCATAATAAAACTTAAGTGCATTAATGCGGCTATGGATAGAATTTTCCTTAAGGCCCTCTTTAAAACAATGTACCAGGTAGCGTTGTAAATGTTTTGGCTCCAGATCTTGCGCCGGGATATTGTCTAATAATTGTAAGAAAGGAATAAACTCGTTTCGGTACGTTCTAACGGTAGAAGCACTATATGCTTTCAATTGCAGATACTGTAAAAATTTTGCTAACTGTTCTTTATTGTTCTTGCTTAATTGGGTAGCGGACGTTTTTATTGTCTGAATTTCAACGTTATTTATCGGCAACTTACAACGGGTACGGTTTTCAGTTGTATCAGGTATTGTCCAGGCTTTTAGTGATTGGCTCCATTTTGCTCCAGCAACTGCTTTTATTCGGGCGTTCCACAAAACATCAGGTGCAAATTGTACTACTATGCGTGATTGTCCGCGATGAAAAATGATTTGATAATTGATAGGAGGCATAGGTAGGGCTTTAAATAATCACAAGGCTTCGCTTCTCTCACTTCCTATAGCTACACGGATTTGGTATGAAAAAATGGAGTCTATGATAATATTGTAAACATACTTATTTTTTGGTAAACAGATAATTATAGCTACCTATATAACGTTCCTATGAAACTATTGAAATAGTGAAAATAGCGAGTTAATTTATTTTGCTTATCAAACGTACTAATCATTCAGCCCCTTTCCACTAAGAATTTGCGGGATATATTTTTCAACTCTAGCTTCGCGGGTTTTGGATTGTTTGGGTGCAGAGAAAAAAAGAAGGTATGCTCTTTGTCGCCCAGGTGTTAATGCATAAAAAGCTTTTTTTAATGCAGGTTTTTTGTCTAGCTTATTTTGAAATTCTTCAGCAATGCTGAATTCTGTAGCCTTTTTTAAATTTACTTTTAAACCCGCTTTTTCTACTTCAATGGCTTCATAGATATAGGTCTTCAATATTTTTTTCTGCTTCACTATTTCCTTAAGATTCGTGAACCGGATCTGGCGTGCCGCTTGCACATTCTCCGTTTGTTGGATCAGGATACCATTGGGATCATTCAATAAAGCACCTTTGAAAAACAACAATGCACAGTATTCTTTAAATACATGTATTAAAACGATGTTGCTTTTCTCAAATGCGTAACAAGGGCAACCCCATTTCAATTCTTCGGTCAATCCGCAGCCAAGAACGATCTCTCTTAATTGCTCAATTTCTTTTTGCCACTTTTCGGCTTTACTAAAATAAAAATCAACTTTAGGGTTCATGCTATTTCATTTATTAATTAACTGAAATAATTTTTC
>Ga0210386_10003519_pt1 | contig 13131 bp, 6 predicted proteins | sample IncBWH32OmetaG_FD_160091 | JGI IMG/M metagenome (GOLD analysis project Ga0210386, IMG submission 160091) | Forest soil microbial communities from Barre Woods Harvard Forest LTER site, Petersham, Massachusetts, United States - Inc-BW-H-32-O ... | reverse complement strand
GCAATCACGACCAATCCCTTCCCGCAGCCGGTCGTTCCTTCCCCGTCTCAGGCCCAGTTTTTCGCTCAGTCCCAGTACATCGTCATGCCGCCCCAGTTCCACCCGGCTTACACCATCCAATGGACTCTGAGCGTGCAGCATCAGTTCGCCGGCGGCTGGCAGCTGCAGTTGGATTACATCGGCAACGGAACCCGACACGATCCCATCGGCTATACCTTCGATCCGGCCGTCTATATCCCTGGAAACTGGGGGGCAAACGGAGCGGGCTGCACGGGAATCGTCACCAGCGGTCCTGCAGCCGTTAAGCCCGGTGCCGCCGGCACTCCCTGCTCAACCACAAAGAACCAGAATTCGCGGTTCGCTCTGACCATAGCCAACCCCGCCCAGGGAAATCAGATCCAAGGTGGCGGCGCCGGCTCCAACATCGTGGGCGACAACGTTACAGCCAACTACAATGGCCTGGTCACTACCCTGCAGCATCGTCTCTCGTCCACGTTTCACCTGCTGGCAAACTGGACCTGGTCAAAATGCCTGAACATTCAGGACGCGTCAGGCGACTATGCCGGAACAAACATCGAAAATCCCAACAACCCTTCGCTGGACTACGGCCCATGCGGCTCCGATTATCGCCACATTGAGAACGTCTCGGTGGTTGCAAAGAGCGCCTTCCAATCGTTCGAGCGCCCCGCGCGTCTCTTGATCAACGACTGGGAGATCGCCCCGCTAATCCACATCCAGAGCGGTGCCCCCGTCAACGTGACTTCGGGAGCCGATAACTCTCTGACCGACATCGGCAACGACCGGCCCAACCTCGTGCCCGGCGTCGATCCCTATCTCCACACGAAGATCAAAAGCGTCACCGGCGAGTCGGCCCGCGGTTACCTCAACTCGGCAGCCTTCGCCCAGATCTGCCCCAACAACGTGACTGCCGGTTGCGCTGCAGCCGGGACATACGGAAATATAGGCCGGAACGCCTTTCGGACTCCTTCGTTTTTCCAGTTCGACTCCCAGATATCGCGCAGGTTTCCCATTCGCGAGCGATTCAACCTGATCTTCCGGCTGGAAGCGTTCAATGTGCTCAACCATCCGAACTTCGCCTTCAGCAGCGCCACCCAATCCCTCACGTCAAGCACCTTCGGACAGATCTCGACGACGCCGTCCTCAACTTCCACGGATCCTCCGAACCCGGCCTTCAGCGCTCGTGTGTTCCAAGGTAGTCTGAAGTTCGCGTTCTGAGATTATTTTGTACTGGGCAGATTTCGTCGACCGCATCAGGAAATTGCGGCGCGCGTCATTCACGGTTGCGTCAAGATTGTTTCCCAGCTGTTTCACTTTCGGTCTCCCACCTATCCCCTCCGTCGTGGTGGAATAGGTATTTTTTGGAGACAGGCAGGATCGAGAGGCCGCATTTCAAACATACAAAGCAAAGAGATCGAGGATAGGCACTCGCTGCTATGATGGATGCGAATTTGCACACGTCACGGACTACACAACCGGAGGACACTCAGAAAAAATGACGGATACCACGCGAAGAGACTTTGTGAAAGCAGGCAGTTCCGCTCTCGCTGCCACAGCAATTTCGTGGAATGCTTCCAGCTATGCCGCCATCGTGGGCGCGAATGATCGCGTCAAGGTTGGTGTCGTCGGCTGCGGCGATCGCATGAAGAGCGCGTTGATTCCAGCCTTCCTTGAGAACGCCAAAGAGATGAACTTCGATTTCGTTGCCGTTTCCGACATCTGGAGCCGCCGCCGCGAAGAAGGAGCAGCCTACATCCAGAAGCTCAGCGGAAGCCCTGTCGACGCTGTTCGCAACAACGAAGAACTCTATGCGCGCAAGGATGTCGATGCGGTGCTCGTCGCCACCGCTGACTTCCAACATGCCCTGCACGGTGTTGAAGCCGTGAACGCCGGCCGCGACGCCTATGTTGAAAAGCCCACCGCTCACACCATGGACGACGCCCGCAAGTTTCTGGCCGCGGTCAAAAAGACCGGTAAAGTCGTTCAGGTCGGAACCCAGCGCCGAAGCACGCCGAGCTATCAAAAAGCCGCCGAATACATCAAGTCCGGACAGTTTGGCGACATCGTGATGGTCGAAATGACGTGGAACGTGAATCAGCCAGGCCGATGGCGCCGTCCCGACGTCGTCCCGCTTTTGAAAGAGGAGGACACTGACTGGAAGCGCTATCTGCTCAACCGTCCATACGAGCCATTCGATGCACGAAAATATCTTGAATTCCGTCTATTCTGGCCCTATTCATCTGGTATCCCGGATCAGTGGCTTGTCCACCAGATCGACACGGTGCATTGGTTCACGGGCCTGCCCCATCCACGCAGTGTGGTCGCCAATGGCGGCATCTATTTGTGGAAGGACGGCCGCCAGAACTGGGATACGATGACCGCCGTATTCGACTACGGCCCGCTCGACGATCTTGCAAAAGGCTTCCAAGTGCAATACACCTCGCGATTCACAAACTCCGCCGGCGGCGTCAAAGAGCTTTACTACTCCAATGGCGGCATGATCGACATGGACAAGCAAACGGTGACCTCCATCGGCGGCCTGACCGCTCGTTCAGCCGCTGAAATGGGAATGAAGCCCAACCTGCTACCCAGCTTTTCGCTCGTCGAGAGGGTCGAGTCCGTATCGACCGATGCTGACACCCACGGCGATCCACAAACCTCCGCCAACATGCGCAACTGGATGGAGTGCGTCCGTTCCCGAAAAACTCCGAATGCTTCTATCGAAGCCGGATACAGTCATTCCATCGCCCTGTGTATGAATGTCGCTGCCATCCAGACCGGCCAGAAGGTCACCTTCGACGACAAGACCCAGCAGGTCATGGTGGGAGGCAAGGTTTATGCGTAGCATGGCAGTGTTGGGACCTTTCGCCGCCACAATGCTACTTACCGTTTCGACCTTCGCCGCCACATCTGCCAAGGGCGTACATGTGGTCGCCGATGAAGCACATCGTCGCGTCGACATTACCATCGATGGTCAGCCCTTCACCTCCTACATCTGGCCCGTTTCACTCAAGAAACCAGTTCTCTATCCGCTGATCACCGACGGAGGAATCACGGTCACCCGCGGCTTTCCGCTCGATTCGCGGCCTGGAGAGCGCGTGGACCACCCGCACCACGCCGGCCTGTGGTTCAACTACGGCAATGCCAACGGCTTCGACTTCTGGAACAACTCCGACGCGATCAAGCCGGAAAGTCGCGCCAAAATGGGTACTGTTGATTTTAGGAAGATTGTGTCCGCCAAGAGTGGTTCCGACACTGGGGAGTTGGTCGTCGAGTCGACCTGGGTTACGGGAGAGAACCAGCCGATTCTGGATCAAACGACGCGCTACATCTTCTCGCGCCGCAACCACGCCCGTGCAATCGATCAAGTCGTTACCCTCAAAGCCCTCGACCGTGTTGTTTTTAACGACGACAAGGAAGGCCTCCTTGGCATGCGCGTAGCCCACTGGCTTGAATCGCCCGATGAAAAGGGCGGCACTTTCATGGACGCAAACGGCCGGCCCACCAAGGTAGAAGCCGCTAGCCCATCGGACGCTACCGGCGTGTACCTCACCAGCGAAGGAGTCAAAGGAGAAGCGGCCTGGGCGACACGCGGCCGCTGGTGCTCTCTCACAGGACACACCGGAACCCACACGGTGACCATCGCAATATTCGACAGCCCGAAGAACCCCGGTTACCCGACCTACTGGCACGCCCGTGGGTATGGATTATTTGCGGCCAATCCGCTGGGGCGTAGCATCTTCGATCCAAAGCAGCCCGCGTTTAACTTCACAATCGAAAAAAATCAGACGGCAACATTCCGTTACCGCATAATCTTCTATTCGCAGGATGCAAGTGTGGGCGAGTTAAATCGGGAAGCTGATACCTTCGCAGCCGAGTACAAGTAGCGAGCACCAAGTCGTTCAAGGAGGATATTCGGCCAGCCGACGTGCGAAGCACGGTCAAGGCAGCATCTTCCAACGGCTGACCATATTGGCATGAAGTGACTATCTTCAGTACCCAGGATCGTCTACTTAGACGCGACACTCTCGATTCGTTCGAAATGGGTGGACGATGGAGGTTGTGAAGGACTAGAATCTCGCACCAATTGGATTGCTGGTACGCGCATGCGGCCCGATTTCCGGGCCTTAGCCGGGACGGTCAGAATTTTTCGAGTTCGGAAGTCAACTGGAGCGGTCGCGCAGAGATGACGGGGCATCCTTAAAATTCTCCGCCGGGGAGAGTCGGATTGGTTGGGTTCTCGTGCTGTTCGAAATGAGACATGTGGCAAAATGCACCGTCCTCGTGAGGGAAAACTATGTTCCGGCTTGATGCCGACAAGCGCGTTCACTTCTGTGACGGCGTAACGCGCCGCGATTTTGTCCATGCCGGAGCGCTGGGATTCCTCGGCCTATCGATGCCGCAGTTTCTGAAGCTGAAGGCGATGGGCGCGGTGAAGTCCGACAAGGATGTGAGTTGCATTCAGTTGATGCTTGTGGGTGGGCCCAGCCAACTGGACACATGGGACATGAAACCGGACGCGCCTTCTTCGATCCGAGGGCCATTCAAACCGATCAAGACCAACGTCTCGGGGATCGAAATCTCGGAGATCTTTCCTCGCATGGCGAAGAACGCAGACAAGTTTGCGTTGCTCCGCTCGGTCTACCATACGGCAGCCGCCGTGCATGACACCGGCTGTCAAATGATGCAAACGGGCAGGCTCTTTCAGGGTGGCCTCGAGTCGCCCAATTATGGTTCGGTACTCCGCTACGAAAAAGGGCCGCGTGGAGATATACCCCCTAATGTCCTGTTGCCATATCCGATCGGTCAGCTTGGCGGCAACCTGCCCCATGGAGACACCGCCGGATTTCTGGGTAAGGGATATGACCCCTTCGTTTTGAATGCAGACCCGGCCGATCCCGCATTCAAAGTACCGGATATGCTTCCGCCGGATTACATTTCTGCCGTGCGCGTGGATCGCCGTCGAAGCTGGCGGCAGGAGGTCGACAAGTCGGTCCAGTATTTCGAGGACTCGAATCCTGACTCGAAACTGATGGACGCAACCTTCAATCAGGCTTACACGCTGATGACATCAGCCAAGGCCCGCGAGGCCTTCGAACTCTCACAGGAGCCGGAAGAGGTTCGCAAACGCTACGGGATGAACCGATTCGGACAGGGCTGTCTTCTTGCGCGCAGGCTGGTCGAGCGTGGCGTGCGCTTTGTAACTCTCAACATGTTTGAAACCGTATTTAATGACATCACATGGGACATTCACGGCTCGGCGCCGTTCAGTCCGATTAGCTGTTACAGCGAATTGGTTGGGCCGATGTTCGATAACGCATACAGTTCGCTGCTCGAAGACCTGAGCCGGATCGGGTTGCTGGACAGCACGCTGGTGTTGGCGACCGGCGAATTTGGTCGCACCCCGCGCATCAATCCTGCAGGAGGGCGTGATCACTGGCCGCAGTGCTGGACCGTGGTGATGGCAGGAGGGGGAGTGAAGGGCGGGCAGGTGGTGGGCGCGTCAGACGCAATCGGCGCAGCACCGCAGGATCGACCTGTGACTCCTGCTCATGTCGCGGCAACAGTCTACAAGTGCCTCGGCATTCCGGTCGACACAATTTTGAAGACTCCGCAAGGACGCGAGGTGCGACTTGTGGATGCCGGATTCGATCCGATTGATGAACTGCTGGTCTAAGAACGGATTGCGAGTGAAGCTGAAACATCGATTTACGAAAGAACACAGCATGCACGCTGCTGTCCGTCACGGAGAGCTTATGGCTCCTCGTAGATCTCTGCTGGTCTGGACATCGGCCATCTGCTTCGCGATTCCGTGTTCAGTTCTGTCGATGCCAAGTGGGCAGGCGCCTTCACGACCGGGTGAACGCCAGACCAATGATGCGACCTATCACTTGACCGAAGGGATGGCGCCTGCGCGTGAAGCCGCGGGCACCGCCGGTATGGCAAAGTCCGCCGCGGCCGCCACAAAGGCGCGGATGTCTTCTCTCGTCTCGCTCAAGAAGATTACAATCCTGCCTCCCTCGCTGGACTTTGTCGGTCCACACAACAGCCAACGCTTGGTTGTGGAGGGAACCTTCGCCGATGGGCACGAGGAGGAGTTGACCTCGAGAACTGCGGTCGCCGTCTCAGATGTTTCAGTTGCCAAAGTTGATGCTGGGGGCGTCGTTTTCCCACTTCACGACGGCCGAGCGACAATCACAGCAACGATTCGAGGTTTGAGGGCAACTGCCCCGTTGACGATTCGGGATTATTCGACCGCAACCAACTGGAGTTTTCGTAACGATGTCTTGCCAGTGATGACAAAGATGGGCTGCAATTCCGGCCCATGTCATGGGGCGGCAGCAGGGAAGAACGGCTTCAAGCTTTCGCTGCGAGGCTACGATCCGATCACGGATTACTACACTCTTACGCATCAGGCCCTGGCGCGGCGAACGGACCGGCTCGAACCTGCGCGGAGCCTGATCCTGCTAAAGCCTACCCTCGCCATTTCTCACGGAGGCGGAAAGCGCTTTGACGTTGGCTCTCCCGAATACAAGGTCATGGCCGGTTGGCTTGCGCAGGGAATGCCCGCGCCCGAGGAATCAGACGCAACGGTCAAGGATATTGAGGTGCTGCCGCGCGAAGCATCTTTGACGTCCGGCGCGGAACAGCAGTTGATCGTGACCGCAATTTTTTCCGATGGGCATACGGCCGACGTTACGCGGTGGGCAAAGTACGACAGTGGTGATGAGGGCGTTGCGAGTGTCGATAACGCCGGTCACGTGACCATGCACGGTTACGGCGAGGCTCCGGTGACCGTTTGGTATCAGAGCCACGTAGCGTTTTCCCGCGTGCGCATTCCTTTCCCAACCAAGCTCGACGATGCCGTTTTCAGCAGGGCCCCGCGGCATAACTATATTGACGACGCGATTCTGAACCATCTGAAGACGTTGCACATTCCGCCATCTCCGCAGGCAAATGACGCAGTTTTCATACGGCGCGCATATTTGGATGCAGCGGGAATTCTGCCCAGCCCGTCGGAGGTTGACAAGTTTCTCAAGGATCCCTCGCCTGAAAAACGAAATCATTTGATCGAAGAACTGATCAAACGACCGGAATTTGTGGATTACTGGGCTTACAAATGGTCAGATTTGATGCTGGTCTCAAGCAACCACCTCTCCAACGAGGAGATGTGGAGCTATTACAAGTGGATTCGCGAGAGCGTTGCGGCGGATAAGCCCTGGAACGAATTTGCCACACAAATTATTACGGCCAACGGCAATACGCTCAAGAACGGCGCTGCGAACTACTGGGTGATCCACCGCGATCCTCTGGACACGTCGGAGAACATGGCGCAGGCGTTTCTCGGTATTAACATCAGCTGCGCACATTGCCATAACCATCCTCTTGCGAAGTGGACACAGAAGGATTATTACGGGATGGCAAACCTCTTTGCCCGGGTGCGGTTGAAGACGTTCGCTCCATCCGGCTTTCGTCCTGGAGTTGGCCCACTGTTCAACGACGTGACGGTCTACTCTGCGCCCACGGGCGAATTTATGGACGATCGGCTGATGATCCCGCTGCCTCCCAAACCTCTCGACGGAGCAGCACTATCCAGCGAGATACCCGGGGATACGCGTCAATATTTTGCCAAGTGGCTGACATCCCCGGAGAACCCATTCTTTGCTCGTAATATCGTGAACCGGATCTGGCGGAATTTCATGGGTCGTGGACTCATCGAGCCAGTCGATGACTTGCGCGATACAAATCCAGCCACCAACGACGAGCTGCTGAATGCTTTGGTGAAGGATTTTGTCGCGCACAACTACGATGTGGACTACCTGATCGGGACCATCATGCGATCGGCCACCTATCAGACATCGTCCAGGCCACTCAAGGAAAATGTCGATGACGACAAGTACGGATCGCATTTCGTCATTCGGCGCCTGCCGGCAGAAGTACTTCTCGATGCCTACTCGCAGGTGGCCCAGGTTCCTGAGAAGTTTGATGGCTATCCCGTGGGCATGAGAGGGATGCAATTGCCCGATACCGCGGTGAAATCCTACTTCCTTACCGCATTCGGTCGGCCAGTGCGTCAGCAAACACGCGAGAGTGAACGGACCGCTGTACCTACTGTTACGCAGGCTCTCCACATCATCAACGGAGAGACGTTGAACAACAAGTTGCGCGCTCCGGGCAACGCCATCGATATGCTGGTCCGACTCGGCTTCTCCGATGAGCAGATCGTGGATTATCTTTATCTGGCTTCGCTGAGCCGCCACCCAACGGATGGTGAGCGTTCCACCCTATTGCATGATCTTGCCACGGCCGAGAGCCAGAGGATCGCCGGAGTCGAAGATCCGCGACGGGCTGCACTTATAGATATGTCCTGGGCCGTATTAACGGGCGAGGAGTTTATGTTCAACCACTGATCTGCGTGCTGACAGGATTCGGCGCAACATGCATCAGGTCGTCTTGTTGAAATTGGAATGGACTTTGACTTTGCGAATGCCGAAATTGTCAGCCACATTGCGCGTCGCGAGCAGGTGCAAAGGGGCCGTAATCACCTGCGGGTTGGTCGCCGGCGCCGTCGCGCTCGCGAGGATCGGTGTCGCACCGGAGCGTGAGGTAATGGCCGCGTCCACGCCGAACTTCGCCTCGGACGTTGCGCCGATTTTGCAAAAGAACTGTCTGGCCTGCCACTCCAGCACGGTGCACAAAAGCGGGCTGGTTCTTGAAAGCTATGAGGGCCTGATGAAGGGCGGGAAGCACGGGCAGGTCGTCGTGCCGAATAACGCTCCATCGAGCCGCATCATCGAAATGCTCGAGGGCCAGATCACTCCGCAGATGCCTGCCGGCGATGACCCTCTTCCGGATTCAGATATCGCGAAGATCAAGGCATGGATCAATGCGGGCGCGCCCGCTCCTGGGCCGAACGAGACTGCGCACTCGGCTTCAACTCTGACAACGCCGGAGATTCGACCTGAGGTCTCGGTCGTATCCCCGGTTGCATCTTTGCAATTCTCGCCGGACGGAAAGGAGCTTGCAGTTGGTGGCTTCCGCGAAGTTCGCCTTTTAGATCCGGTGACGGGCAAAGTCCTTGGCACATTCGAAGGGCACGCGGATTATGTACGTTCGATCGCGTTCAGCCCGGATGGAAAGATGATGGCTGCGGCAGGTGGAGCGCCGCAGATCGAAGGCGAAATCAAGATTTGGGACCTTCAGTCGCATCAACTGCTAAAGACTCTGCGCGGTCACAAGGATTGCATCTACTCCGTTGCCTGGAGTCACGATGGGAAGTTCATCGCTTCAGGAAGCTATGACAGGACGGTGAAGTTGTGGGATGCATCTAGCGGAAAGGAACTTCATAATCTGCAGGATCATATTGACGCGGTCTTTGCAGTGGCCTTTAGTCCGGACGGAAAGCGAGTGGCCTCGGCCTCTCAGGATCGGACGGTGAAGATCTGGGATGTCGCCACCGGAAAGCGCCTCTACACGCTGAGCGATGCCTCCGACGGGCTGACGAGTGTCGCATTTTCTCCTGCGGGCGATCGGATCGCAGCGGGTGGTTACGACAAGACGATCTATGTTTGGGAATTGGGGGACGCGGAGGGACATCTTGTCCAATCGTTGATCGCTGACCAGGACAGCTTGCTCGCGTTGGTCTGGGCATCCGACGGTAAAACAATCGTGACCGCATCATCCGACGGGTCGATTCGATTCCGAAATACCAAGCTCGACTTGCTTGGCCTGATCGATCGACAGTCCGACTGGGTAGAAGCTTTGGCAATGAGCCCTGATGGCAATTGGCTCGCCGCGGGTCGTTACAACGGTACGCTCAGCGTGTATAACGCGCACACCTACAAGGAGACGCACGGTATGGCAAATGTCTTCAACGCGCTGAAACCATCGAATGGAGACAAAGGCCACCAGACAGCTAGTCGGTAAAGCGCTGCGGCAGGACTGCAAACGCGAATGAGCCGATTTGATTTGCATCGCAAGTAAACGTTATGCGAGTGGGTCTGTGCAACAAGGGAGGTTTGATGAAAACCCGGATCTTGTGTCCCGTGCTGGTATCGGCGCTTGGTTTGGCTCTCTGCTTACCTCTGCGCGGTGAGGAACCGTTGATTCCTCCGAGTGTTGCAAAAATCTCTCCTGTGGGAATGAAGCGAGGGACTACAGTTGCTTTCACCATTGAGGGACGAAGCCTCACAGATGCAAACAGGGTGATTTTTGACGCGCAGGGACTGAGCGGCAAGGTGACCGCGATAACCGATGTTCCAGAAAAGATTACAGGACCACGCGCCGGAGAAGACCTTGAAGCACAGGTCCCATTAGGGAAGAAGCAGACGGCCCAACTCGAGATCACTGCCGCACCGGATGCCGCACCAGGGATCCATCGCTTCCGCGTGAAAACGCCCCTTGGAACTTCGAACATGGTTGTGTTTGCTGTAGGCACGTTGCCGGAGATCAAGCAAGCAGAGCCATCCGCAATGGAATCGGGTGCGACTCCACAAGTAGTTGAACTGCCGGCCACGTTGATTGGCACGATCCCTACTAATGGTGCAAAGGATACGTTTCAATTCGATGGGAAAGCCGGAGAAGACATCGTCTTTAGGGTTTTGGCCTCGGAACTGGGTTCGAAGCTTGCGGCCATGATCACCCTGAGCGATGACGCGGGGCACGTGCTTGAAACGTCGGCCCAAGATGCCAACCAGCGGGACGCGGAATTGAGTGTCAAGCTGCCTCAAACCGGGCTGTACAGAGTGTCGATCACGGATCGCGATCTTGGCGGTGGGACCGATTACTTTTATCGAATGGATGCGGGCGACCTCCCCTATGTCACGGGCGTTTTCCCCCTTGGAATACTGGCGGGCCATACCTCGCAGGTGTCCATTCGCGGAGTGAACCTCGGCGGAGTTCATCAGGCCACCGTAGCCGCGCCGGCAAATGCTGAAGGTTGGAGCACGATACCGCTTGGAGCCGTAGGCAACGCGCGTCCGATCAATGAAGTGAAGCTCGCTATCGGGAATGAACCGGAAATCCAGGAACAAGAACCCAACGACACCATCGGCAACGCCCAGGTCGTGTCACTTCCCGTCACCATAAATGGCCACATTGGCTCCGAAACGAAGCATGGCGGGGCTCCGGACGAGGATTATTTCCGGTTCCATGCGCGCAAAGGCGAGAGGCTGAACATTGATGTCGCCGCTGCGCGCTTTGGCTCGCCTCTGGACTCTGTGATTGAGGTATTGGACGGGCAAGGGAACTCAATTCCACGGGCAACGATTCGCTGTTTGAATGAGACCACGACGACGCTTGCCGATCGAGATTCGAGAACAACCGGAATCCGGCTTGTCTCCACCGCAAGCCTGCACGAAGAAGACTACGTGATGGTAGGTGATGAGTTGAATCGTATCGATTTCATCCCGGACCAGCCGGACGCAGATACCATTTTGAAGGGCATGGGCGGGGTTCGCGTGGCTTACCTTGGCACCTCGCCCGATGTGCATGCAGTGAATACGCCAGTTTATAGGGCGCAGATTCTTGCTCCGGATGCGGATTTTCCGTCAAACGGCTTGCCGGTCTTTCATCTGGAATGGCGCAATGACGATGGCGGCCCAGGCTACGGTGCAGACTCAATGCTCGACTTTGTTGTACCGGCAGATGGCGATTATTTCCTGCACCTGAAAGATGTGCGCGGAATGGAAGGCCCGGATTTTGCTTATCGGCTCACCCTGCGCGACGAAGCCCCTGATTTCCAGCTTCGAGCCGAACCCGATAACCCAAACATCCCACAGGGAGGGTCTGTCCCAGTGACGGTGTCGTTGGATTCCGTTCGAGGATTTGATGGCGCGATTGTGATCGCAGTGAATGGTCTGCCGAAAGGAGTTTCCGCGAGTCCTGCGGCGATACTTCCCGGCCAAACGTCGACTATGTTGCTGCTCTCCGCAGCTCCCGACGCGGCTCTCGACACCGAACCTACGCCTATCAAGTTCGTGGGCCACGCCGTTGTCAATGGCCACGATGTCGATCGGGAAGCAAACAGCGATACGAATGCTGATCAGCCTCTGCAACTCGCGTCGATCTCCCCTTCGCCCGATGTGATTGTGACAACCGAAGCGAAAGACGTGGCGTTGGAGCCGGGGAAAGAGGTGAAAGTCACTCTGCACATCGAGCGCCGCAATGGCTTCAAAGGAAGGGTCCCGTGCACTGTTGAGAATCTTCCTCCTGGTGTGCGCGTGGTCAATGTTGGTCTCAACGGCGTACTGGTGACTGAAGCACAATCGAGCCGGACGTTCACGCTCAAGGCTGAAGATTGGGCCAAGCCGGTGAAACAGCCCATTTATGTGGTCGGGCTGGTCGAGTCGAATTCACCCACAATGCACCCATCGGCACCACTGCTGCTCACGGTGGATGCAAATAACCAGGCGGCAACGGCGAAGCTAGATGCGAAGGAAAGCAGCAAGTAAGCCTGAACGCCGCGGTGCAATAGCGTTCAGTTATCCAGGTTGAACCTGCTCTTGCGTACTCGGAATCTTCCATTTCGCTCTCCCGACTCGAACAAGGCATACGCCGCCTGCCAACAACCGAAATCGGAGTGTGAGAGCGGTTGGCATCAAGGCTAAGATTTGTGCAACGGCTAGCGCCTTCTGCTACCAGTTTGATTCCGACGCCAAAATGCAGTGGTTTACTTGGTCTTCCGCGAGGGCGTACTTCTGGCGGTTGCTGGCTTATCCCTTGGTCTCACCGAGGAGGTGGTCCGGCACACGCAAAAAGATCGCGATCAGCAATGAAACTCAAATCGTGTTGGGAATCTTGCGGTTTTGTGTTCAAATGCTGCAAAGCGCTCTAACTGGAAGGCCGGGCCGCTTCAGATGGCTTGAACGATGAGCCGATGTGCACATTCCCCTTGCGAGGCCGCAATGAACAAAAGAAGGGTTTGGATCGCGATACTCGGTGCGAGTGTCTTCACAGCTATTTGCCAGATGGCTACGGGTCAATCCACTACATCTCTGAGCGGTCGGGTAACTGACACGAGCGGAGCTACTGTCGCGGGAGCAACGGTAACGGTGACCTCAGCAGCCACCAGCGCTGCGCGCACAGCCACCACCAATTCGAATGGTGAATTTC
>Ga0210386_10003514_pt1 | contig 13144 bp, 11 predicted proteins | sample IncBWH32OmetaG_FD_160091 | JGI IMG/M metagenome (GOLD analysis project Ga0210386, IMG submission 160091) | Forest soil microbial communities from Barre Woods Harvard Forest LTER site, Petersham, Massachusetts, United States - Inc-BW-H-32-O ... | reverse complement strand
AGGCCTGCATAAGGTTACCTGCGGCTATGGGACGACAGCTTGCAGGGTGGCGACGCATTTTCTGCTTGCTTCTGGTGGGGACTCATCTAAAATCTCCCGCGACCTCGGCACACAACTCATTTTGTCGGCATTGGTGTCGTTGTGTGTCCCGAAGGTACGACCTGAACTAAGTTTTACAAGGAGAAATCGAGGAATGAAGAAGCTGCTCACGCTGCTGTTCTCGGTTGCGATTGCCCTTTCGCTGACCACCGCCACGTTCGCGCAAGACGCAGGCAGTGCCGACAAGAAGGATACGAAGAAGGCTGACACGAAGGATAAGAAAGCAAAAAAGGAAAAGAAAGATAAGAAAGATGACAAGATGAAAGATGACAAGATGAAGGATGATAAGAAGTAATCTTCTGCCCTCCGCTCACTTAGCCCCGGCCTTCGGCTGGGGCTTTGCTGTTAGTGGTTCCACTCGATCACCTCCAGGTGATAAATCGCGCAAATTTCGATCCCCTGAGTTTTCGAGGCGAGCTTGAACTTCCTTGCGATAGCGGCGGCTCAGCCTGAGCCTGGCACCGTCGGCAAGCACGAGTTCGAGGTCGCCATCACTGTCGAAGCGCAATTCGCGTACGCGATCCAGGTTGACGATGGTCGAGCGATGGATGCGGCAGAACCGGGTGGGATCAAGATCAGATTCGAGTTCGTTCATGCTGCGGCGCACGAGGTGGATTTTCGGGCCGACGTGCAAGGACGCATAGTAATCGGCTGCTTCGATCCAATCAATCTCAGCGGCAGGGAGGAACACGACGCGGCCGGCGCTTTTGATCGTGAGGCGATCCATCTTCGCAGGTGAGGGTCCGCGGAGAGCGATCCGTTCTTTGGCACGCTCGAGGGCGCGGGCAAAACGTGCGTTGCTGAAAGGCTTCAGGAGGTAGTCGAGCGCGCCGGTATCGAAGGCCTTGAGGGCGTACTGATCGTAGGCGGTCACGAAAATGATGGCGGGCGGCGCGTCTCGGCCGAGCATTTCGAGGATGTCGAAGCCGTCGTATTCAGGCATGCGTACGTCGAGGAAAGCGAGATCCGGATGGAGCATCCGGATTGCATCCAGTCCTTCAAGGGCGGAGCCGCACTCGCCGACGATTTCGATCTCGGGATCCTTCCGGAGCAACAACAACACATTCGATCGGGCGAGAGGTTCGTCGTCGACAACCAGCGCGCGGATCTTCACGGGTTGCGGAGTCATGGGGTCTCCCTCTTGTAGGGGACGGAGAGAAGCACTTCTACCCCGTTTTCCTGGTTGCGAATATCGAGACCGCATTCAGCGCCGTAAAGACTTTGCAGGCGAGCGCGCACATTGGCGATGCCCACACCGGAGCGGAGTTGTTCCCAGCCGGTCGGGATGCGGGGCCCGTCGTTGTAGACGCTGAGCGTAAGCAGGCCATTCTTGCGGAACGCGCTGATGCGGACCGCGCCTCCAGCGGACCGAGTGCTGATGCCGTGTTCGATGGCATTCTCAACCATGGGCTGAAGAATGAGGCTGGGGACGCGGGCGGACACGAATTCACGCGGGACGTTCAGGCTGAGTTGGAGACGGTCCCCAAAACGCGTCTTCTGAATGTTGAGATATGTTTCCAGAAATTCCATTTCTTCGCCGAGCGAGACTTCCTGCTGGTCGGAACTCTCAAAAGCGCGGCGCAGGAGATCGCTGAGTGCAGCGATTATGTTGACGGCATCCTCATTGCGAGCTTCCCGCACCAGCCCGGCGATGGCATTCAGCGTGTTAAAGAGAAAGTGGGGTTCGAGCTGGCGTCGGAGCGCCTCCAGTTGTGCGTGGGAGAGTTGTTCCTTGAGCTGGGCGGCTTCGGTTTCGCGCTGGGCGAGGCGGCGCGTCGATTCGAGGGTGTAACTGATGCCAAGAATGGCGGCATACAGAATGAGGAAGAGATGGAACTCGCCATAAAAAACATAGAACGCAGTCCCGGCGAATTTTGTAACTTGAACGGAACCCCAAGGCTGTAGCCGGATCTGAAGCCAGGCCGTCCAAAGCGAGTACATGACGCCGATCGTGACGCACGTTCCCAGATGAATCAGCCACGTGCGTAGCCGCTTCCATTGACGGGGAGGAAAACGGGCACCGAGGCGCAAAATGATCGGGGTAGCGAACGCCCATACGATCCAGGAGAGCACGATGGTGAGAAACAGCCGCGACCAGGCGTGCTGCATGCCTACGGCGCGCATGCCGCCCACAATCTGAGTGGCGTTCACGATGGCGAAGGCGATCCAGAGAAATGCGATCCAGAACCACTGCTTCGTCGATGGGTGTTCGGGACGCATGGAAGTAAGTATCGCCTTCGACGGCTTTGAGCCGAAGAAAATGCAGCGAATCGACCGCCGATTGCAGCCGGCGGCCTCGCCGGAGAAGACCCAGGAGAAGATACTACCGCTCATGATCACACCTTCGAAAGCAATACTGCTCAGTGCTGTGATGGTTATGGCGGGCGTCCTGCTAGCCGGACAAGACTACCCGGCGCAGAAGCCGAGCTCGGAATACAACGGCTCCGGGCAAATGAAGCTGCCGGCGCAGTACCGGGAATGGGTGTACCTGACGAGTGGGTTTGATATGAGCTACAACCCGCAGTTGGCGGCGATGGATCACTCCATGTTCGACAACGTGTTCGTGAATCCGGAAGCCTACAAGAAATTTCTGGAGACCGGTACGTGGCCGGACAAAACGGTGATGGTGCTCGAGGCGCGGATGGCCGAGAGCAAGGGGTCGATCAATCAGAAGGGCCACTATCAAGGTGAGGTAATGGCGCGGGAAGTGCACGTGAAGGACGAAGCGCGCTTTCCGGGGAAATGGGCGTTCTTTGCGTTTGGCGATGGAGACACGGGCACGCTGCTGCCGACTTCCGCGGATTGTTATTCGTGCCACTCAAAGCACGCGGCGGTGGATACGACGTTTGTGCAGTTTTATCCGACCCTGATGAAGGTAGCGAAGGAGAAGGGGACGCTGAGTACAAATTATGTGAAAGAGAACTCCAAAGCGAAATAGGATTTGACCTCGAGGAGAATGGCATCGTCGGACGTGTCAGCGCTGGACCTTGAATTCTAAGAAAATAGCCGTCTTCGGCGGCCGGGCAGGCGAGGGCGTCTGCCCCTACGCGACTTATTCCAGGTCGCGCCAGTTTCTTCCTACGCCGATTTCGATGACGAGCGGCACGGCCAGCGGGTGGACTTTCTCCATGTACTCGCGGACGAGCGAGCGCATGACGTCGAGTTCGGCTTCCGGGACCTCGAAGACGAGCTCATCATGGACTTGCAGGGTCATGCGAGATCTCAGGTTTCGGTCGCGGATGGCCTCGTCGATGCGAATCATAGCGAGCTTGATCAGGTCGGCGGCGGTGCCTTGCAGGGGCGTATTGACAGCGGTGCGTTCGGCGAAGCCACGCAGGCTGACGTTTTTGCCGTTGATGTCGGGGATGGGGCGGATGCGGCCGAACAGCGTCTTCACAAGCTGGTGATGGCGGGCATCGTCCAGAGTCTTGTCGATGAAGGCGCGCACGCCACTGTACTTTTCGAAATAGGCCTGGATGAAGCGTTTGGCTTCGCTGGTGTCGATGCCGAGGTTCTGCGAGAGGCCAAAAGGCGACAGGCCGTAGACAATCCCGAAGTTTACGACTTTCGCCTGGCGGCGGTGGTCGGGCGTGACCATCAGCGGGGGCACACCGAAGACTTGTGAGGCGGTGAGGGTATGGATGTCATCGCCGCGGCGGAAGGCCTCGACCAGCAGCGGATCGTTCGAGAAATGGGCGAGTAGTCGAAGCTCGATTTGGGAATAGTCGGCAGCAAGCAGAACGCTGCCGGGTTCGGCCGTGAAGGCGGCGCGAATTTCGCGCCCTACTTCGGTGCGAATCGGAATGTTCTGCAGATTCGGGTTCGCCGAGGAGAGCCGCCCGGTGGCAGTGCCGGTCTGGTCGAAGGTGGTATGCAGGCGTCCGGTGGACGCTTTCAGCAGTGCGGGCAGAGTATCGACGTAGGTGGATTTAAGTTTAGAGAGCTGACGATATTCGAGCACAAGGCGCGGGACGGCGTGGTCGGCAGCCAGACCTTCCAGGACATCGACGGCGGTGGAAACCACTTTGCCTTTGCCGTACTTCACGGGCTTGGGCAGGTTGAGCTTGTTAAAAAGAACGTCTCCAAGCTGGCGGGGCGAGTTGATGTTGAATTCCACACCGCAGTGCTCGTAGATTTCCTTAGCCTTGGCGTCGACTTCCAGCTTAAGGCGCGACGACATGCGGGCGAGCGCGCCGGTATCGATTTTGACGCCTGCCTCTTCCATGCGCGCCAGCACGGGGACGAGCGGCAGGTCGATCTCTTCGTAAAGTTTCTTAAGGCCGGACTGCTCGACTTCGTGGGCGAGCGCAGCCGCGAGGCGTCCGGTGACATCGGCAGACTCGGCAAGATTTCCAGAAAGCTTCAGGTTGAAGCGGCGCAGGGCGACTTCGGGGAGACCATGGCTCGAATACGTCGGATCGAGCAGGTACGAGTAAAGGCGCGAGTCGTGGCGAAGTCCCTCGATCCGGATACCTGCCGGTTCGAGTGCATGCGTGGCGGCCTTGTAGTCGTGAATGCTTTTCTGGACGCGGCGATCGCTCAGAACAGATTTGAGTTTCGAACCCGCATCGGAATCCAGCGGAACCATCGTGGCGGTTCCAGATCCGGCAGAAATGGCAATGGAGCGCGTAGTACCGGGTGCGGATTGTTTGGGAGCATCGGGTTGAAGCGGTAACATCCCGTCTTCCAGTTCCAACTCTTCAGCTTCCTCGCTGCTCTGCTGTTCCGCAGATGTAGAGACAGCCTCAATCGCCAGCGCCAAAGCGCCTCCGGCCGGAACCGCTTGCAGCACAGCTTCAACCTCGGCCGCGGACTTTGCTTCCGCGTATTGCGCTTCGGTAACTTCCACCACCGGGAGCAGCTCTTTCAGCAGGGTGGAGAACTCGAGCTCGCCGAAAAGATGGCGCAGCGCGGCGATATCGGGTTCGCCTGACTTCATGGCATTGAGATCGAGTTCGACCGGCACGTTGCAGTCGATCGTCGCCATGCGTTTGCTGAACATCACGATCTCGCGGTTGTTGAGCAGAGACTCGCGATAGGTTTTCTTCTCGATCTCGGCAGCGTGGTCGAGAGCGCTCTCGACGGAACCAAAACGTTTGATCAGCTCGACCGAACCTTTATCACCGACACCAGGCGCGCCCGGAATGTTGTCGATGGAATCCCCACGCAAAGCCATCAGGTCGACGACCCGCTCGGGAGGAACGCCGAGAATTTCTTCGACCTTGGCGGCATCCGCGATCAGGTTGTCCTTGGGAGGATTCAGCACCAGTACTTTGTCAGTGACCAGTTGCAGCATGTCCTTGTCGCTGGAGACGACATAGACGAGATAGGACTCAGCCGCGGCTTTGCGGGCGAGAGTGCCGATGAGGTCATCGGCCTCAAATCCGCGCTGCTCAAGGATCGGAATCCGATATGCCTCGAGCGCGCGCCGGATGTAGGGCACCTGCTGGACGAGGTCCTCAGGCATCTCGGAACGGTTCGCCTTGTAGCCGCCGTACTGGATTTCCTGAAAGCTTTGCGTTTTCAGATCGAACTTGCGCACAGTCGTAATGGCGGCGGCTTCCTGGTCGCGGAAGGTGTTGCCGCCTACGTCGAATACGGCGGCGAGGTATTCGGGAGAAAAATCTTCCCGCAGCTTGCGCAGCATGTTCACGAAGACGTAAATGGCGGCCGTGGGAAGACCCGTGCGAGTCGACATGGGCCGCTGGCGCGCCATGGCGTGATAGGCGCGGAAAATGAAAGACATCGTGTCCATCAGAAAGACACGGTCCTTAATGCCGGCCGGGGGTTTCGCGACCGACACCGGGCCGGGCCTGGCGGGCACCTCCGAGGACTTCAGCGACGATTGTTTGCGGGGAGGCAAGCTACTAGTCTAGCAGTTGGGAAGGAGGCGTGAGTGGAGGGTAGAGCAGTTCGTTCTAGCAGCCGAAGCGGCGAACGACTGTCTTTCGCGAACATCGGTTTGAGACATGACATAGGCATTGGGAATGAATCGGGCGTTGATGCCAATCCGCAATCTGCACTCGCCAGCTCTCACTCATATCCCGAGGTCAACGTGAAGTCCGCCTCGACCATCTTTGCTTGCTTGCCGGTCGGCAGGTTCACGAACACCACGTAATATTTCACCGGCTCATCTTTGGTGGGCGGCAGCAGGAACTGCACCTCGTGGTCGTGGCTCGATTCGACCGTGTACAGTGCCAGAGCCTGTCGGTTCCCGCGTGCATACTCGGCATACTGGTCCGCGCTCATCAGCAGAAACGAAATATCGGTGGAATCGTCGCTCTGCCGGTCTTCGCCCTGGTTCACGAACGATTGAAACGTCCCGTGAATCCGCGGAATCACAATGTGCGGCGGAACGTTCACTGCAAATGGCGCGAATGTTTTCACCGTGAACGTTTTGCGCAGAAAATTGTTGGGCTTGAACTTGGAGTTATCCACCCGGTCGAGTGGGTTGATCGCCTCCTGTTTGGGCTTCCGCGAACAACCCGTCAAAGCGCCCGTCGCGACTCCCACCGCCAGAAACAGCACTGCCAACCCTCGCATCATCACCTCGTTCACTCATTTCTGCACTCGGTTTCCGAATTCCGTGGTGTAGTGCAGCTTGATTTCGCCGCAGGTCCCCTGCTGGGGCGAATAGACCACGCAAGTGTCGAAGGGGCGCGAATAAACATGCAGGCTGACGGCACGCTGGTTAAACTCGCGCGGGTTCAGCACGCGGTGCACCGGTTCGAGCGGGTTGACCGCGCAGGGATGCGTGGGATTCATCTCCAGGCTGTCGGCAGTTTCCAGTTCGCAACGGCCTTCCTCGATGTTCTGAAATACCACCCGGTAATTCTCGACCAGCAAGCGTCCAATGGGAACCGCCATCCAGCAATTCTGATCACGATGGTTATGAACCGAACTGACCTGGCCGACTTCCCAGCAGATGGCAATCAACTCATAGAGCGGCGTCTTGTCGATAAGGTTGCGGGTGTAGTGCTGGCCATCCCAGGTGAGGTAGGACGCCAGCGTGTCGGGCGTTACCTGCGTGCTCGACAGGAATGCGATGAGCTCGTGGGTTTGATCAAAAGCTCGCTCTGGAAACGTGCGCAGTTGGGCGACGAAGTCCTGAATGGCGACCTGTTTCTGAACTGTTTGAGGACTCATGAGGGCACTCCGCAACAAAGTATATTCGCTCACTGGACGACTTAGTTAGCGGGTAAATACCGGAATCGTGCATCTCGCTTATTCCAGGAACATGCAGTCACCATAGGAGTAGAACCGATACCCTTGCCGCACGGCATGATGGTAGGCCTGCAGGACAAGGTCACGCCCGCCGAGAGCACAGACTAGCATCAGGAGAGTGGACTGTGGCAGGTGGAAATTTGTCAGCAGTGCACCGACGATCCGAAAAGTGAAGGCGGGATAGATGAAGAGGTCCGCTTCGCCCTCCTGGGGAGCAATCCGGCCATCGCGACACTGGGCTATGGAGTATTCGAGCGTGCGTACCGTGGTTGTGCCCACTGCAACAATTCTGCGCTGCTGGTCGAGCGCACGATTGATTGCGGCGGCTGCGTCCTCGGAAATTACATAGTGCTCCTTGTGGAGGCGGTGGTCCTCGACGCGCTCGACGCGCACGGGTTGAAACGTACCGAGGCCCACGTGCAGCGTGACTTCGGCGGTTTCGACGCCGCGTTGTTGAAGGCGGCTCAGGATTTCTGGCGTGAAGTGGAGGCCGGCCGTCGGCGCGGCGACCGAACCGCGCTCGCGGGCGTAGACGGTCTGGTAGCGCTCGCGATCCCCCTGGCGATCGGCGCGGGCGATGTAAGGCGGCAAGGGCACGTGGCCAAGTCTTTCCATGACCTGGGAAAAATTGTCGACCGGTGCAAAGCGAATGCGCCGCTCCCCGAACTCTCCGCGGCTGAGCACTTCCGCCTGGAGATCATCGTGCTCCCCAAAAAAGAGGTGCTCGCCCACGCCGATTTTTCGGCCTGGGCGAACCAGGCAGTCCCACTCGTTCGGATTCTGGTTGAGCTGGCGCGTAAGCAGGACCTCAACTCTTCCGTGGAGAAAATCGCGCGCGGCAGGATTCCGGGGGCTCAGGGCTTGAGCTTTGGCACCGGACCGCCGTCCGTAAAGACGGGCGGGAAATACGCGGGTATTGTTGAGCACCACAAGGTCATCGGGACGCAGCAGATCCGGGAAATCCCGAAAAACTCGATCTTCGAACCCTGGGTTTTTGCGCTGGAGGTGGAGCATGCGCGACTCAGCGCGGTCGGGGAGCGGTTCCTGCGCAATCTGAGAGTCGGGCAGGTCGTAATGAAAATCGGAGACGAGCACGCAGGGCGATTATAGGGTGCGCAGAGCAGGCATTCGAGATGCTCGCTCGAATGGCGCTGCCGTGCGTAATCGGTGAGAAAAATCGCACTCCACAGGGCAAATTGGATTGTCGGAAACGCAAAGGGTGCGGTACCATGAGCGAGTCAGGCCCCCCTTCTGTCCTGTCAAATCCCATGGTCGCCGAACGTCAATCCCGGGAGCAGATTGTCCGTTACGGCCGCATGTTGCATGAACGCGGCTTCGTGGCCGCAACAGATGGAAACCTGTCAGTTCGCTTGCGCGAAAACCGCATCCTTTCGACGCCCACGTGCATGAGTAAAGGGGAGATGCGTCCGTCCGACCTGGTAGTTGTGGATATGGAAGGGCGTCTGGTTTCGGGCAAACGTAAAGTGTCGAGCGAAATCGGGATGCATCTGCTGATTTACCGGCTGCGTCCCGACATTCAGGGCATTGTGCATGCTCACCCGCCGACCGCGACGGGCTTCGCGGCCGCTGGCGTGCCCTTGAACCAGCCCTTGGTTTGTGAAGTTGTGATCGGGCTGGGATCGATTCCGCTCGCGAAATATGGGACGCCGGGAACGACCGAGCTGACCGAAGCGCTCGAACCGCTGGTCCCGGGATTTGATGCCATCCTCATGTCGAACCATGGGGTGGTTGCCTATGGGGCGGACCTGGAGCAGGCGTACATGAAGATGGAGACGGTGGAGCACTTTGCCCGCATCGCGCTGGTAACGCACCAGCTCGGACATCAGAAGCCGCTGGGCGAGGCAGACCTGGAAAAATTGGTCGTGGCACGAGCTAAGTACATGAATGGCGCGCAGGCCGATGCTCACGGACACGACTCGGGCAATGGGCAAGGGCGCAAGAAAGCGGCGGCGGAGCGGCAGCCGCTCGAAGATTTCCCACGGCGACGGGTTTAGGTCAACGCGTTCCGGCACATCCTTCCGGCTACTCCATCCAGAAACATCTTTCAGCAGAACCTGACGGGCGAGGACCCTTCGACAGGCTCAGGGCAGGCAGCCCATCGTTCCATTCTTTCGTCTTAACTCCCTCCGAAACGAAATCTGAATCCTGCGCGGAAATTGATCCCCAGGGCTGGGTATCCGACCACTTCTTCGTAGTGCTTATTGAGGGCGTTTTCGATGTTGAGGTAGCTGGTCACGTGAGAGTTGATCTCGTACCAGCCTCCGAGGTCGACGCGAGCGTATCCCGCAGCGTGCGTGATGCCCAGACCCAGGAAGTCGGAGTCCGCGCGCCTTCCGACAAAGCTTCCGCCCAGATTCGCGCCCCATCGGCTGCCAAGATAATTCAACAGCAGGCTTCCGGAATGGCGGGGTCGCCGGATCAGCGGCTGCCCAGCGGCAAGCAGCGGATCGCAAAAATTTTGCGCCGTGCAGAGCGGGGCTTCCAGGATCTGGGTGGAAGTGTAGTTGTAGGCGGAGTCGAGTGAGACTCGGTTATTCAGATGCCCTTTGAGCACAACTTCCGCGCCGTGGGCCATGCTGCGGTTCACGTTGACGTACTGGCCATGGAAATCGGCAGGATTGGTTGTGAACTCGATCTGGTTGCGAAATTCATTGTTGAAGTAGAGAGCCGAGAACGCGTACTTGCCGCCGAAAAGTCCTTGCTCAAAACCTGCCTCGAAGGCGCGGTTCTCTTCCGGCTTGAGATTGGGATTGGGATCGGCCGGAAAGACACCGGAAATGCCGAAGGACTCTTCGAAGCGCGGCTCCTTGATTCCCTGGGCGTAGCTGAAACGCAGGCGGGTGCCGGAGAGCCGGGCGCCTCCGCGAAGAGCGAGGAACGTTAGCGCGATGCGTGGTACGGCGCGGTCTCCAAAGCTGTCGTTGTGGACATAACGCACGCCGCCCACGGCGGAAAGGCGTCCGCGCGTGATTCTCTGCTGCAGGAACAAGGCATGGTTCAGGCGGAGCCCGTGTGTGAACTGGCCCACAATAATGGGATTGTTATTCGCGTCGGTGCTGGTGAAGAACGAATTGAAAGAGCCATTCTCGTCTTCGAATTCGTAGCCGAGAGTGGTTTGGGCCCAGTCGCGGGGAATGTAGTCGCCCTGGTAGTTGAGTCCGGCGCGGTTGATGTGGGCCAGGTCGCGGAAGAAGCAGTCGGTGAAGTTGAAGACTGTGACGTCGCAGCCGCGATCGGGGAGCGTGTCTTCATTGAGAGTGCGATGGTTGTACTCGAACGCGGTGGCGCGATGCTGCCAATGGGCTGAACTTGCGACCGTCAGCTCGGCGCTGGCGAGGAGATTATTCTGGCGGGCGCGGGCGTCGAGGTCGGGAGGAAGCAGAGGCTGACCGTTGAATTTCCATTCTCCTTGAACGCCGGTGCGGCTGTTGGAGTGGCGAGCGCGAATGCGCAGGGTGGCGCGATCGGTCAGGCGGGCTCCGAGGTTCGCGCCCTGAAGAGAGTTTGAGTAATCGTCATTGATGCCCGAGCCCTGGGTATTGAACTGATCTCCGAACAAGTTGTAGTCGAAGCGATCACGCGCACCTGCGAAGGAGGCGTATCCGTGGGCGGTCGAGAAGTTGCCGCCGTCGGCTCCGAACCGGAACTCCGGGCTCTCGCTGGAACCGGTTTGCGTGAACACCTGGACGACGCTCGTCATGGCGTCGGAGCCGTAGAGAGTGCTCTGAGCGCCACGCAGAAATTCGAGGCGCTCGGCGGCTGCGAGCGGGACAGTGCCGAAGTCGAAGATGCCGCCGGGATCGTTGACGGGGACGCCGTCGATGATGACCTTGTTGTAGCGGGAATCGCCGCCGCGCACGAAAAGCGACGACTGACCGCCGCGTTGGCCCACGGTGTTGACAATGGCGCCGGGAAGAAAGCGCAGGGCGTCAGAAGCCGCCACCGGTTGCATGAGTTGAAGTTCCCCACTCTCGAGAGTGGAGACGCTGGCGCCGGATTCTTCCTCGGGGACGGGCGTGCGGGTGGCGGTGACGACCACGATCTCGGACGCGCTGGCGATGGCGAGGCTCGCAGTGATGATGGAGGGATGCGGGACGGTCACGTTGAGGTTCTGCGCGGCGAATCCCGGCGCGAGCACCTGGACGCGGTATGGGCCGTCGGATAGTCCGGTGATCCATACGATGCCCTCGCCGGAGGTCGTGAGTACCGCACGCGGGATCGATTGATTTTCGGAGTAGATTGAGACCTGGGCGTCGGCAACGGGACTGGAATGTGGGTCAACGACTCTGATTTTGACGTCGGCCCCGAAGACGGATGCCGACAGCAACAGAAAAGAAATGACGATGCGGAACACGCGCATGGCAATCCTCCTTGGCACGCGAAAGGGATTGTTGGAGGTTGGCGGTTCGCACCGGTCTCCTGGCTCGACGAGTAAGAACGCAAGGAGCGCGTTCGACGTTCCTTCCACCGGTCTTCCCAGGGAATGTCCCAGTGACCGGCGGCTAATTTCCTCGCTTACAGTTGCGCGGCAGCGCGGGATTTGCACCCGCTTCCCAATTTCCATCCGTGCGGAAGGAAATGCGCGAACCAAGATTTTCAAAGAGCGGACAAAGTATGTTTCTGGAATTTACTTGGGAGAAGACGGGAAGTCAACGCGATTGCGAGGAGTGTGCGCAAACCGACTGTCGTGGAGTACGAGGATCGCAGCAGTCGATCGCCAGTCATCCTGAGTCAGACGCCAGTGATGCGCCTTAATTTCTTGCAACGACGTGACTGTTAACTTTTTCCGCAATTGTCATCACGGCGCGCTCGGGATATTCTGCAGTAGTCTTCCGCGAGCCCATGGCGAACCTTTTCGAGAGTCCCCGCTACATTGCAGTCGAAGGGCCCATCCGAGTCGGCAAGAGCACGCTGGCCCGCATCCTCGCCGATCGTCTGAATGCGCAGCGCGTCATTGAGCCCGAGGACAACCCTTTCCTGCGCTCGTTCTACGCGGGCGATCGCGGCGCCGCCTTTCAGGCGCAGTTCGCGTTTCTCGTCCGGCGGTTCGAACAATTGCGCGCGCTCGACCTCGGCGCCACTTCGCAGCGCACTGTGGTCGCGGATTTCATTTTCGAGAAAGATAAACTTTTTGCCTGCCTCAATCTCAGCGACCAGGAACTGGAAACCTACAATCGCTACTACAATTTTTTCCGGGAGCAGTTGCCCACGCCCGATCTGGTCATCTACCTGCAGGCCACACCCGAAGTTTTGAAGAAACGTTTAAAGAAGAAAAATGCGCCCGGCGAAAAGGCCATCAACGACGATTACCTGGAAGAAGTGATCAAAGCGTACGAGCACTTTTTCTTTCACTACACCTCGTCTGACCTGTTGATCGTGAACACGTCGGAAATCGACTTCGTCGATCACAACGAGGACCTGAAAGAATTGCTGCGCAAAGTCACCGAACCGATCAAGGGGACGCAATATTTCCTGCCGCTGGGAAGCCAGGAAGCGGCCAGCGCATAAGGGCGCTCGTGGCTGATAGTCGATGGCTGGTGGCTCGTAACCATCGTAAGTCACAGGGCTGGAGCGCCCGAGGTCCAAATCATTCATATTCAAGGACCTACGATGATGCTGTTCCTCGAGGATTCGCTACGAATCAACGACTACCAGCCACTAGCCAATCCAGCCATTTCGATCTAAACTAGATTTGTTAGACGTGACAGGCTCTATCCGGCCGAGCCGGAGGGGCACTGGAGGACATCGTGAGTCTCACGCCGATCGGCGAACCTCGCCGGAAAATTACCGTCGCCTCTCT
>Ga0210386_10003508_pt1 | contig 13159 bp, 11 predicted proteins | sample IncBWH32OmetaG_FD_160091 | JGI IMG/M metagenome (GOLD analysis project Ga0210386, IMG submission 160091) | Forest soil microbial communities from Barre Woods Harvard Forest LTER site, Petersham, Massachusetts, United States - Inc-BW-H-32-O ... | reverse complement strand
CTTTATCAGTGTTGGCGCAAAAGGGTACACTCTCCGCCGCGCACGTCGGGGAACGTTGCACACCGTATAAGGATCGAGGCGGCAGGTCCGGGTAAATAGGCGGCCTAAAGATCGAAACTTTATTGGTATTTCGTGCGAGGCATATGATTGACCGATCAAAAAGATTCAGAGAACCAAAGTACCCACAAAATCAGCACTTCAGTTCAACGCATTTTCGTCTTTCCTAAGTGCGTAGACGCGCTACCGGTCCTGAAATACCAATAATATCTGCATCGTCTGCAATCACTTCCGCAGTCGCCCTAATCAGGTAGTTCTTACCTAGCTGGAAGGCATTGGAATCGATGGGAATAAAAATGTTGTTTACTTACTAGGCAACGCTCCGTATGGTTCGTTTCATGGTTGGTAACTAGCCAGCCAAAACTAAACCGACGAGAGGATAGCATGACACTACTGGACACGATGAAAACCGAACGAATCAAGCTGGTGAAAGCGTTGGAAGCTCACAAGGCGGATCCCGCTATTACTACGCGCATCACTGAACTGAAAACCGAGCTCGCCAAGCTAACGGGTCAGCTCTCAGGGGCGGATCTCAAATCGCAGATCGCAGCGGTTGACCGGGCCATCAAGGCGGTCGAAAGCCCCAGTCGAATTAGCACGCCGATGAGTGAAAAGGGACGGTTGGCAATCAAGGCCGGGTTGCAACGCTATCATGAGAACCGCAAGAAAGCAGCCCAGGCTCCTGCGGCTTCGCCGTCTGCGCCTGTTGCTGCCAGCAGCGAGCGTAGCGTTGGCAAGAAGAAAGCCTAGTGGCCCGGTCCAATCCCATCAACGCAGGGTGGGATTGAGCAGGTCCATTGGGATAACTTCCGATTTGTCGAACATACGTCCAGAATCTCGGTCTTTCTTTTCCCACAACCCTGTTTTTGGATAATTTCCGGTTTGCCGACAATCCGCGAATTGATCTTGGATCGCCAGCACCGGAGCATCCAAGAGAAACAACAGAGACTTCCCGCCGGCTGCACAACTCACTTCTTTGGAGAAGAATTTATGTGTGCTTGGGTGGCTTGCTTCACCTGTTGCTCTATCTGTTCCAGCTGACGGGCATACTGATCCGGGTCCACGCGTAAGGGCATGTCCTTAATCTTTATTCCCGTGACTTTCTTTGCAGCGTCCGCCGGATTCTCGTGCTTCCATCGCTCGATGGCAGCGGCTTTGGTAAGGCCGGGTAGCTTCCTATCTACATAGTTATTGTCCACGTAAATGTCGTAGATTCCCGACTCCCTGTTCTTGGGACTCGCTTTCTTCTTGTTTGCCATGACTCAATGTCTACTCCTTTTGCCGCCAAGTCCGCCGAGGGCTCTCACGGTGCGCGTAGTCTATCAGTTATGCGTGGAAGAAAGTGATAACCTTGAACCGCTCTCCCAGTGGCCCGAGGTTGCCGTGGAGTTCAAACTCGGTGATGATTGCGGGCGGATGACGAGAAACTCTGACGTAACGCGATTAGGCTATGGTTGCCGACGACTCGGGCAATAGGGCCAAAAATCAGCTCTGCATTTGCCCGCTGGTACACCAGCAATTTGCCCGATTGCGACGATTCGTCCCGGCCACTAGCCTGAGGCAGTCGGGGAGAATACGGGAAGACGATTGCTTTGAGGAACATGCCGCGAGAACTACGTATTCACGTCGATGTCGACTCTGCGGGACGCTACGAGTTCCGGATGCGTTCTGGCAGGAGCGAGGTCATGACCCGCGTCAACCCAGACCTCGCGGCGAGCTTTTTTGAGGATCTACGGCTTTTGCGATGGAAGTCGATCGGGATCCATGACTCGGGAGACATCCTGCTCAGCGATGTCGGCGACAGACTCGCCGCGCTCGTGGCGGCGCCTGCGATCTGGGAAAGGTTAAGATTGCCCGATGATGCAAGGCAGGTGCGCGTGCAGTTCTCGCAGGCAGCGCACCGTCTCATGCAGTTCCCCTGGGAGCTTCTCCGCGTCAACAACCGTTTCCTTATCGGCGACCGCGGCAGTCACCTGAAGCGCGAGTTGCCCGCACCGGTCCCAAAGCGAAAAAGGCGCAATCCCGTCACCAACATCGTGCACGTCAGCTTTGGCACCGACAGCAATCTTCGGTTAGACGAGGAGCGTTGCATGCTCCTCGAGACGATCCCCGCTGAAATCCCTATCGAGTTTCTATTCTATTCATCCGCGCGACGCTTGGAGGTGGAGATCGACGCCTTCCGGCCGCATGTCGTGATCGTCTCGGGACACGGACACTACGACGAACTTCAAGGAGAGCACTACCTTTGCCTGCGCGACGACGGATATATCCGGACGGCCGAGATCGTCGCGCTGTGTGCTTCTTATGGCTGCGAACTCCTCGTGCTCACTACATGCGAAAGTGCGCGACTCGGAGGACCGGTCGTCGACAACGGCACGGGACTGCCGGCAGACGTCATCGCTTTCTCGTTCCCCGTCATGACCACAACGGCAACACAGAGCATTGAGTGCTTGCTCCGCGGGGTCATTCGAGGCCAGACCGTCGACGAGGCAATGACCGCAGTGCGCTCCATTGATAGCGACGACGAGTACGCCTTCTTCAACGCCGTCCATCTCCACCGGAGTCGCGCAAGATCACTGCACATCAGCAACGCCGCTCCGAGACAGCCCGGTGCGCCAGCAACCCGGTGTCCCGGAATGGAGTTCACTCTTGGCTGGCTAAATGGCTATGCGCACTGGGAGGAACCGGCCACGCTCCTCGCTGCCGCGGGAAGCGGCGGAGAGACGTTGATCCGTCACTGGGCCGAGCTCGTTCAGCGATCGCAAACACAAGCTAGCCGATGGCGCGTCCTCCTCGACGAAGTTCCGATTCTCGACGTACCCGGGGCGCAACTTGTGCGACTTGCATATCCTCACTCTTTCGCCCCCGTGCCCACTGAAAACTTTGTGTACAGCGACGGGGTGGATCAGCGATTCGCAAACACGTTGCTTGCGGCCACAAACCAAAACCTCGCAACGCAGGTAGCAGGGCACCCGCTCCTGGGCATGTTGGGATTTGTGAACGACCTCATCGCCGGGCGCACGGAGCACGAGGCCACTGAGCGTTTCGAACAAGAGAACAGGATGGCGGAGCGCGCAGGCAGGCTGAACCGGGAAGGCTCGCTGTTCGCCAGTTGGTTGTTCACAATCAAGGGCGTCGCTGCGACCAGCCGCGAGAACCGCGCTGAGTTTGCAGAACGCATAAAGGAAATGGTCGACATGACCCCGGCAGTCATCGTGGCTGGCATCGAAAACGCGGTTGCGGCGACGGTTGTCCTGCCCCAACCGGATGCTCTTTACCTAGCACACGAGTTTATGCTCCTCGGAGAGCGATGGTTCCCTAACTGGCGCACAGATCACCTCGCAGGTTTTCGCCGCCTGTCTGGCGCTTTTTTCATGCTTGCCGCACACGGCGACCTCGATGTAGAAATGGGATCCCGCCTGCTCGATTGGGCTGTCCGCCAAGAAGACTGGACCACCGCGAGTGTAATCCTCGTTGCCATGTCGCGCTGGTACGGCGAACACGGAAGGCTCGAAGACCTCGAGCCAACCATTGAGCTCTTGCTCGCGCACGCGACGGGGATGGAGCGCGTTATTTTACGCGGGCACCTCGTCACCATTGCCACAAATCGCGGTGATTACCGCACGGGGTTGACACAAAATCAGCAACTCGAAGCTGATCTGCAGGGACTCGCGGAAGATAGCGACTACTACCGGAACCTTCACTCCGCTATTACGCAGCAGATCGACTGCCTCGTCGAACTCGACCAACTCGACGAGGCTGAGCGGCGTTGGCGGGACGCTGGCGCTCTCATTCCGCACCTAGAAGAACACAGGGCGGAAGCTCAGGCGCGACTGCTCGGACAGCTCGCAAACTTGCGACGCGAGCAAAACCAGATGGATGCGGCTATCGACGCCGCTTCGCAAGCGGTTCAGCACGCCGTAGCGAACCACTGCCCGGATGTGCTCGTCGCAGAACTACGAAACACGAGAGCAGATGTGCTGCGTCTAGCCGGACGAGATCGGGAGGCGCTCGAAGAACTCAACACAGTATCCAGCATCGACCTGCCGCCAGGGCTTCGCTCGCGGTTCCTCCACCTCAAGGCACTCCTTCTGAAACACTACGGCGCGCCGCAGGCACTTGAGTACCTCTTGGAGAGCTACCAGAATGATCGGCTGCGCGGCGACGACGGCGGTGTTGCGATCTCATTGCTCGCAATCGCACGCATCTTCACGGAAGAACACGAGTATGATCGCGCACGCGAACGCATCAGGGAGGCGCTGCCGTTGGCAGACGCCTGCGGGCTCGTGAATGTCGTCGGCGGACTCGCTCTCTTGTGGGCCGAGATCGATCTAGCGGAAGGGAAGACCTCATCCGCCGCAAGCTGGCTTGCCACCGCACGAGACAAGTTCGCCCAGGGCGACGACGAGGACGGCATTACGGACGCGACCCGCTTGCTCGACACGCTCCGAGCGCCCGCAGAGAGTCTACGTCGACATCCAAAGGTTGATTGAACGCTATGAGTTGCCGAATGCCCACTTCCGCGGCAATTGCGGAATACTGATGCCAAGTTCTGTTAGGCAGTAGTCCCGTTTGACAGTGCTAACCGGAAGTTATTCCGGGCCAGGAGTCCCGTTCTGGGAAGTTGAAATCGTCAATTACGATTGTCACCGATTCTGGTCGGTTCACGGAGTATTCGGAAGTGAAACCGGATAACGCCTGAAGAAACAGGCTGATCGATATATCGACAAACTATGGACAGCGTCGCGTGAGGTTCGCGGCACGTCGTCCAGACATTTTAGGGCTCGTACTTCCAGAGGTCGTTGAAGTCTCCTGATGCATTTTGCCCACCAAAGAGCCACAGATTTCCGGACGAATCTGTCCAAGTAGCACTGCCGTTTCGCGCTCCGGGAACATTACCAGGGGCAGCCGCACCTTGAGTTCCGTACATCCCCTGCTGGCTGACCACGTTCGACCCGCCCATCCACGTCCATATCCCCGCGCTGTACTCCCACAGGTCGTTGAGATATCCGTCTGTCCCCGCTGAATCATAGCCCTGCCCACCAAAGAGCCACAGATTTCCGGACGCATCTGTCCAACTGACACTCCCGTTTCGCGCTCCGGGAACATTACCAGGGGCAGCCGTACCCTGAGTTCCGTACGTTCCCTGCTTGCTGGCGACATTAGCGCCGGTCACCCAGGTCCATTCTTTGTGGGCGCAATCGACCTCGACGCCTGAGACATTTGCTATTGCCGTCCCAGCGCCATGTGTCACCTGGCATGTCTGCAACGGAGAGGAAGGCTGCACATAGACTGTGACGTTGTAGGTGCTTCCGCTCGCGAGGGCAGTGGGAAAGGTGAAAGTGCCGTTGACATTCACCAACAGATTGTCCCCTCCGTTGTCCTGCAACTGAAGGCCGCCGCCTGTTCCGGCAAGATTCATTATGGTGCCGCTAATGGTATAGGTTGGACGGGTGGTGCAGGTGACAAGGACGCTTGTGATTTTCGCGCTGGTGACTGTTCCGTTGCCATTGGTCAATACGCAGGTGTTCGCTGGATCGGAAGGCTGAGTAAGAATTGTGACGTTGTAACTGCCACCACTGGCGACGGCATTGTTGAACGTAAAGTTTCCGTTTGCGCTGATTGAAAAGCTGTTGCTGCCATTGTCTTGAAGTACAAGTCCGTTGCCCGTAAGGCCTGTGATTGTTCCGCCGATGGTGTAGGTATTAGTCGTGCAGTTCACCAAGACGCTCGTAACATTAGTGTTGGTGACCGTTCCACTGCCGGACGTTACTACACAGGTCTGGCTGGGATTGGACGGCTGGCTAAATGCCGTGACGCTGTAGGCCGTGCCACTTGTCAGCGAGACCGTGAAGGTAAATGATCCGTTGGCCAACACTATGAGATTATTTGCACCATTGTCTTGCAAAACAGGCCCGGTGCCCGAAAGACCGGAAACCGTACCGCCGATGGTGTAGGTGTTTGTCGTACAGATTACCAGGACGTTGGCAACATTGCTGCTGCCCAGCGTTCCGCTTCCGTTTGTCACCATACAAGTTTGTGATGGGTTGGTGGGCTGCGAAAATACCGTCACGTTATAGCTACCGCCGCTGGCGATGGCCGTGGGGAATGTGAAGCTGGACGCGGCCACATTGACGGGCAGGCTGGTGCCACCGTTGACTTGTAAAACAAGTCCGTTGCCCGTAAGGCCTGTGATTGTTCCGCCAATATTGTAGTTACTTATTGTGTTACTTTTACTCGCTGATAGGCCCCCGCCAGCGCAACCCACGAGCAGAAGACATACTGCCAGAAATCCTAAATTTTTAACTTTGCACATTACCGGCCTTTCGGATGCCGCCTTCCGAGTCGGTGGGCAAACAACCTGCAACGATAGCTGCATTCGCATGGCCAACGTGCGCTTTGTGTATGCACGCACTTTCAAAGGATTTGCCAGAAACGAAGAACTCAGGGGGTGGGCTTAGTTCACATTCGGATACAGGGAGACGAACTGCTGTGCACTGACATCACTGACTGCACCGGCCACTCACCATATTGTCGGGCGAAGTAGATGGAACCACCAAGGCTAGGACCGTTTTAGGTGCAATGTTTTGAATGTATAGATCCGACTTGCGAGCGTCGACTCCGTCACAACTCAGCGATAAACTTCAGAACCGAAAGCTTAAAAAAAAACAATTCTTCAACAAACTGCAAGAACCTGAAGTTTCCGAACACTTCTCTTCGCATGACTGAAGTCTAGAACAGGTCAGCTGTTGCTTAAACTCGAATTGTCGTGTGAACGCAATCGCGCGTAACAATGGTGACAAAGAAGTTTGATTTTAGTATTTGACTCGTTTTCCTTTTGCCCCCAGCATCTTCGCCCAATTACTCCGCCCGCATGATCGGCCTGCGATTCTGCAGCAGAGAAGTTTTCAGATTTTCCGCGCGGGCAGTCCGGCGGCCCGGCGGACAAGGCTGTCGAGCTTGCCGACCGCCGCCGGGGCCGAGGAGACGGCGCCGCGAAAGACGTCGCAAAGATAGCCATCGCCCGCATTGTTGTTGCCGAGCCTGACGGCATAGCCGCGATTATCTTCGCTGTCGTTGTTGACGAGTTTCCGGTACCAGGCTTTCAGCGCCCCGGGATGACGGATGTTTTCGATCAGTGCCTGCGCTTTCTTGAAATCGGCGTCGGACAGCCGGTCGAGGCTGATATCGACGGTGTCCTGCGCGATGACGGGGCGGGCGTCGGCATCGACGGTGTGGATCACAAGACGGCTGTCGCGGTGCAGTTCATGGCCCATGCGCCTTCGCTTGCTGCCTTCACAGTTGCGACCAACCGCCATCGACCGGAAGCTCGGCGCCGGTCGTGAAGGTCGCATCGAACGCGAGGAAGAGGACGGCCTTCGCAATTTCCTCCGACGTCCCCCAGCGCTTCATGGGAACCATGTCAGTCATTTTCTTCCTAAGCTGGGCGGCCACGTCTTTCTCGGGGAACATCTTGCTCAAGATCGGCGTGTCGATGGGACCAGGCGTCACCGCGTTGACGCGAATCTCGCGAGGAAGCAACTCGGCGGCCAGCGTCCGAGCGAAGGATCGCAGCGCGGCCTTGGCCGCTCCATAGGCGGCGTTGCCGGGCATCCCCTTGACGTTGGCGATCGAGGTCGTGAGGACGATAGAGCCTCCCCGGTTGATCAGCGGCGCGAGCTTCTGCACCGCGAAAAGCTGTCCCTTTGTGTTCAGGTTGAACATCTCGTCGTAGACAGCCTCGGTGATACTCTCAAGAGGCGCCCGGATGCTGAACCCGGCGTTGGCGAAGAGCAGGTCAAAGGTGTCGAACTCGGCCTTTACCCGAGAGGCGAGGGCGTCGATTTCCGTCAATGACCGTGCGTCGCTTGAAACCACGACGGCGCCGTTTCCAAGCTCTTTCTGCGCCGATTCCAGGCCGGCCTGTGAGCGACCCGTCACTAGAACACGCGCACCCCCATCGTGGAGCGTCTTCGCCGTCGCGAGCCCCATGCCGCTCGTGCCGCCGATAATCACCACCTTTTTACCTTGGTACCGTTCCATATGTATTCTCCTCGCGAGCTTAGAGTTGTATTGCCGCTTTTTGAACTGTTTAGTATGATAATCAGGCGCGCAGGCTGCGGTCAAGGGCTTTTTGAACTATTTATTTCAAAATACCGTAAGACCCGTGGACGACCACGCAGCGGCGCAATTGCCTGCTGATCCTGCTCGCTGCAAATATTTGCAGCGACAAGCGCTTCTTCAGGACACCGCCATCAAGGAGGGTGTGGAAGAGAAATCGACGCCCGAGACCTTGACGACGGCCTGCCACGCGGCTTCCTGACTGGCGCGATTGTGTCAGTGCGCGTGGCGCATCGCTTCGATTGGGCCGGTGAAATTCTTGGGCGGCGAGGCGAAGAACTTGCCCGAGACGTCGGTTCCGAACGCCGTTAGGCTCATATATGAAGAACTACTACTTTTCAGGCCTAATTTATGAAACGGTGAATTGCTTCGTTGGCGTTATCTTGAAATGAAGTATTTTTCAAATCAGTAAAAAAGGTGCTCTGGTCCACCATGTCCCCTGATAACTTACCTTTTTTACTGGCATAAAAAACGCCGCTTTTATACCGCTCATCCGAAATGGCATCTACAAAGCGATTTGCACCTACTTCCAGCTTATGCACCATTCCGCCCATCAGTGGAAATACAATAGGCATCATCACGTACTTCAACATAAGCCGCATCGCCGGGGGAAGACTATTTGGCGCCTGAGTTCCTTTTGTATTTCCTGGGCTCACAGCAATAAACTTGAGCTTAGGATATTTTCTTGCCATTGATAACGTCCACATGGTTTCTGCATACTTGACATATGCGTATGCTTGCAAGGCATTGAACTTATTACCAAAATATGATCCATCAAGGACAGCAGCAAACTCATCTACAGAAGAAGTCCCCATTGAAACTGGCTTTACTCCGAGCATCTTTACTCCTGGAACAGCTTCCGCACTGACGGATAGAACTGTTTTCCTTAACTTGTCCCGTTTAATTAATTCCTCCACTAGAATGACATTACCTAAAATATTCGTAGCAGCTAATTGATTCATGCCGGAAGGCGTAGATTTCGCAGCCGTTTTCCCAACTACTCCACCTGCATTTAAAACGATTGCGTCAATAGGTTCCTTTATTTTTTCTACTGCTTTTCTTACAGAATCGGCATCCGTAACATCCCCAATAACAATTTCAAAAATTTTTCTACCCGTTTTCTCCTCAAGGTCTTTTTTTGCTGCCTCTGCTCTCGCTTGATTTCTGCAAAAAAGAATCACCTTCTTTGTTTCGTTTTTTATTGCTAACTGTCGGGCAGTCTCTTTCCCAAGCCCAGCATTTGCTCCGGTTATTAATATACTTTCGTTCATATTCCTATCCTTGTGGTAAAGGGTTAAGATCGAGTCGTGAGGCCAGAGCCGGTTTGCTAATTTTGAACTGTTCAGTTATATATTGGTGGGCGACCGTTGTCAATGAATTGTGAACCAAATGATTCAAAATACAGCTAGGCCACGGGGGCGACCGCGCAGCTTCGACGAGACGGGGGCGCTGGAAAAGGCCACTCAGGTGTTCTGGTCGAAAGGCTACGACGGAGTGACGATTGACGATCTCGTCGCCGGGATGGGTGTGGGACGACCGAGCCTGTATGCCGTCTTTGGGGACAAGCGAGCTATATTCTTGCGCGTCCTCAAGGCGTACGCAGAACGGAAGGGCGCTTTAGCCGCGAAGGCACTTCTCTCGCCACAGAGTCTTCGGGACTCAATCGCGGGTTTTCTGAGGTACGCCGTCGAAAGTGCGACCGAGAGAGAGTCCGCCCGGGGCTGCCTTATCGTGTGCGTCGCGCCGCTTGTGAACGACGCTGAGGTTCAGCGGTTCCTGCAGAGCGCGGTCGCGGGCGGCGCGGCACTGGTGGAGCGCCGTTTCCGGGAGGGGGTCAGTGCGGGAGACATCCCGCCTGATTTTCCGGTAGCCGCGCGCGCGATCCAAGTCACGGATTTTGCTCGTGGCCTGACCATGCGTGCGCGGATAGGCACTCCGCGCAAGACGCTCCTCAAAGATGCCGAGGAAGCGGCCAACTTGGTGCTTCTGTCTCGCCTGAAGGCAATCGACAAGCAGAAGCTATAACTTTCTCTCGCTGGCGCTTGAGCTGGGCAAACGAGCTGCTCCGGGATCACAGCCCTTAAGTTCGGGTAGATTCTCTGTCTCGCCAAATTCGCGAAATTTCGCAATCGATTTCATTGAAGCTGTAGGTAGTGTTCCGACAACCTGAATCGAGGCAACGACCTTTAGAATCTTGCCTTGAGAAAACGTAAGTGTACCGCGCTCCAAGTCGTAATCCCAACGACTCCATGAACTGATGAGGAAAGCTTCCTCGCACCTCTTGTTGAGCCGCATCAGTTCATGCACTGCCGCGTGCTGAAAATCGGAAAATTGCTCAGAATTCATTTTCTTGGGCTCCAATATCAATGACAATCGCGTGATCTTAAATCAAGATTGATCCGAGTCCCTGCACTTTTTTCGCAATTTGGCTCGATGCTCTATTGAAACCGTGCCCGCGTCCGAGCAGGCGCCAGCCAGGTGCTCTTGACCCATTCATTCCTCGCCCACTAGAAAGCCGTCAGCATCCAATGGAAATTTCTTAAGTTGGCCGTCAGGGAACTTTTCTTTGAACGCTTCATAATGAAAATCGCAACACCAAAATACTAATTCCTTCTCTTTCGTATCGGCCTGCACCCTCAGTGTGAAGGCGCGGCTGGCGGGCCTGGGGCAAGCGTTACCGCGATTGTCGGTCATCCGGCATGCGCGAATATTTAGTGTCTTGGTCATATTTTAATTTCCCTTCGATTGCTGGTGTAATCGTATCGATACGGCAGTACGTAATTGCGGGTCTATATGCAAAACTGAATTGCGCACAGTATTTTGGAAGAAACGCCAAGTGGGCGCAGTAAAGCGTACGTGATTCGCGTGTGAAGAGAAAACCTTCGGGTTACGACTTATTGCGAAATTTCGTTTTTTACCCTAATTAAGACCAATATACATAGAAAGGGGGAAATTAGGGGGTTTCGCGCAATTTCGCAATAAGTCGTAACCTATCACGCCAACACATCTTCTGGGATCGGTTCGTAGCCCCTCGTCGAGGTGGTCTGCCCGACGCCCACATACCACTTGCCGTCCCTCTTCTGTTTCCGTTCAATTCCGTCCACCTTCAAGAGCCTTTTTGTGAATTGTGATTCCTTCATTACGAATTCGCGATTCGCTTCGGCCCACTGCCTATAATTTGAGTACAGTTCAGCACCCTTGATTTCCGCCTCAGGCTTCACTACGCATTTGGCCCGGAGAAATAGTCCAATCGTGTCTTGGCTCTCGCGATATTGTTTTGTCGCATCTTTCACCCGGTCTGGTTCCACTAAGCCGGCTTCCAGGTAAGAGGAAAGTCCCGCGAGTGCCCAGTTCAGTATGCCGCTCACTTCCTTACGAAGTTTCGCTGCGAGGTGCCTGTCAGGGTTTGTGATCGTTACGTCAAAAGGAATTTCTTTCACGCGCCTCCAAGTTCCCCAATCCGTGCCTCTGATGCTCGGCTCTGAATTTGACGACATCCAGATCTTGAACTTGGGCTGGTACGTAAAAAACTCCTTGTGTAAAAATCTCACGGTGATTTCTTCTCCGCCCGTGAGGGATTTGATCAAGTCCACATCCAGGGTTTGTCCTTCTTTTGATTCTGAGCACTGGACGAGTCTCGCACCAACCAGTGCGGCGAGATCGTTCTTCGGCCCGGTGTCGTTCTTCTTCACGATGAGTGTGTCAAAGGAAGCAACCTTGGCGTAGTCGCCCATAATTGATGCCACCGCAAGATTGAACACAGATTTTCCATTCGCGCCGTTCCCGTGGGTGAAGAAGAACGCCTGCTCGCATGTATCCCCAGTGAGGCTATATCCGACCGCTTGTGCCAGGAAATCCACCATAGATTTATCATCCTGAACGTCAGCCAAAAACTTATCGAACAATGGGCAGCTACCGTCAGGATCGAACGTAACATTGCTGATCTTGCTGCAGAGATTCTTCCTGTTGTGCGGTAGTAGTTTGCCTGTCTTGAGGTCAATCGTCCCATTCTGCACATTAAACAACCAATCGTTATGGTCAAAATCGGTGGAGAGCGACACTATGTCCTTTTCCATTGCTGCCAGCGCCACCATTGCATTACGCCGTTCCTTGCCGCCGGAGGTCATCACCCATTTGTACCGGCGTTTCGCTTCTTCGGGGTCAGCCGCTTCACCGGCGTATGCAGCGAGCTCGCGAACAATTATCTTTGCCATGCGGTCTATGCGGTTGCGTTTATCTGTTTTCCACTTCTTGCCATCCCAGATGCGCCAAACTCCCTGGTCGCGGACGTATTTGATTTGTGTGCCGAACTTTCGGACTAACCTTTCCGCATTACCCGTGTCGGTCAAAGCATATTCGTAGCCTGTCGTGTCAACCTCAGCTCTGTCTTCTGAAATAACTTCTTCATCTTCACAAGGCTCAATGCCATCCAACACAATATCGTCGTCCTGATCTGCAAAGATCATATAGTCGTAGGGGGGAATGCCTTGCTTTGCCATATGCTCGACCAATTCCTTCCAACCGTATGAATCCCCGCATACGACGCACTTGAAACCAATCGTATCGCCCAGGATCAAGCAAGTTTTCCTGCTGCGCACTTGATCATCATGGGGTCCGCCCTTGATCGGGCAGGAATTGAAGGCAAAATAATGTGCCCCGTCCTCCTTAATGAAATCGCTGGCGAATTCCCAATTGTAGTAATCGAACAAATGTTGCTCATCGAAATCCGGGTGAAACCTACGCTTTCTCGCGCCGGGAGGGTGAACCGATACGTTGCTGTTTGCTTCAATCCAGTGGATTAATTCAGGAGAAAGTCTAGCCAGCGGCAGATCTTTTTCTATTTTATACTCCCCGCCATCATCACGCACGCAACCCGGCGCACAGCAAGCCTTATTGTGAGCTTTGTGCTCGAAGATAATCTTATCGCCGTCCTTGATTTCGCGGTTGCCCAGCGCCTCGGTCTCCGGTGTATGAATGAAAT
>Ga0210386_10003507_pt1 | contig 13159 bp, 12 predicted proteins | sample IncBWH32OmetaG_FD_160091 | JGI IMG/M metagenome (GOLD analysis project Ga0210386, IMG submission 160091) | Forest soil microbial communities from Barre Woods Harvard Forest LTER site, Petersham, Massachusetts, United States - Inc-BW-H-32-O ... | reverse complement strand
GTACGCCTACAGTTAGACTAGCGGGCAGAGGAACTTGCATTTGTAGAAAGATGCTGCTTAAGCTAATTAAAGTAGCCATTCCTAAGAGAATTGGCCAAGAAATTATATTTTTGTTAAGAATTGCTGTGATTATAAATCCCAACAAAATACTTTCTAAAAAACTTAAAATAAAGCACAGATTGTAAATCCGCTCACGAGGATCTTTTTGCAGATTTATTTTCAACAATTCGATGAGTGCTGGATTTCCGGATCTATTGAGGAGTTCATAAACCGAGCAGCAAAAAATAATATACCAAGCATTACTTATCCAAGGGACAAAGAGAAAAGGAAGGCGCGCCAGCAACCACGCTCCGATTAAATTAGAGCGAAGAAGGTGTCTTTGCCTGGTTAATTTTGCACTCCAATAGAATGAAAATATGGATAAGAAAGGCCTTAAAGATGCAAGAATGGAAAGTTGTATTAAGGAAGCGCCTAAATCTTTCCTGATAATGAACGGCAAAATTGCATACAAAACAATGAATGGTTCATTGGAAAGACTCATCCAAAGAAGCGCATTTTTTGTCTTGTTGGAACCAGTTTGTTTGTTCATTATGTTTAGGCGGGTTATACACGTATCTTTGTTATAATCAAGTCTATGTAACCAAAATCCTAGAATTCCATATTTTGCCAGAGAAAGAAAAAAACATATACTTAAAATCGATCGGAAAACCCAAGATTAGAAAAATGAAATAGAATAAAGTTCTCTATACGATCCCAAGATGATTGAACACGTAGACTTTGACAAAATCCTGAATGAAAGCAAAGATTACTGCCGCCATGAGCGTTCCCAACACAATAAATAACGGTAAGGCGCTCATTCCGATTCCCTGTGTAGTCAAAGAAGCGACAATACCGCCAAGTCCAGGCTTGGTTAGCACAAGGCCTGCTGCCGACTTTGGGCTTCATTGCTCGTTAGGCCTATCGAAAGCGGGGCATTTTTAACAGTAGATTGATGCATGATTGGTTTTTCCATAACAAAAGATCCACTTTAAAAAAGTCTTCAATTGATATCACAATCTTTTCTATAACAAGGTCTCGGGTTAAAGAAAATTTCATTTGAAGAAATCTCCTTTAATTGGTAGATGGAACCTTATCATTCAAATTATTACTCCAGAGAGCTTGAGACTTCATGAAAAAAGCAAAAAAAAAATTCCCCGTTTCTAAGATCAGGCAAATTCTTGAGCCTGGCCCTATTGTTTTAGTCAGTTCCGCATGGAAGGGGAAAAAAAACATCATGACGATGGGTTGGCATTTGGTAATCGAATTTTCCCCATCGTTAGTGGGATGCGTCATCGCTGAAGACAATGTGAGTTTCGAAATGATCCGAAAAAGCCGCGAGTGCGTTATCAATGTCCCGACTGCGGATATGGTAGATCAAGTTGTGGGAATCGGTAACTGCGATGGCGATGAAGTTGATAAATTCGAGCAGTTTCATTTGACACCGGGCAAGGCCGCCAAAGTAGCCGCGCCTTTAATTGAAGAATGCTTCGCAAATTTAGAATGTCGGATTGTCGATACGCGATTTGTAAAAAAATACAATTTCTTCATTCTGGAAGTAGTGAAAGCTCATGTGGCCACCGTGCCAAAGTATCCGCGAACGTTGCATTATCGCGGTGAGGGGACCTTTATCGTCAGCGGAAGTGTGTTACATAAAGCTAAAAAATTCACCAAGTTGAAGAACGATCCTTATTTTTGAACAAAAATCATTAAGTCTCTTTCGAAACTAGGGTTCTTTTAGATAAAAATGCAGATCGTCCCACCATTACGCATATTCGCATTTTCAGTCGTGATCAAAAAAAAGTTTACAAAGACAAGTTCATATGTTAGAAGTTGATTGTTTTTCAAAAAAATGGTCATTTTCTGTAATAAAAAATCTTAGTTCTGGGGTCAACTACAATAAACCTGGCTTAAAACAACTGCTCGAACAAACTATGAAGGGTCAAGTTGCCTGTATATTCGGCTTCTTTTTGTTTTTATACCGCTTATGACTCAAAAATCGATTCTTGAGTCACGAGCAGTATAAAAAAACAAGAAGGTTTGTATGAGTACAGCAGTTATTCCAGGAAGTCTTAGAATAATACCAGGTGAATGGGGGACGTATTATAACCCTGAGGAAATAACTTCGGCGCTTAAATACACAGGGAATCAGATTCGGTCAGTTACTACAGAGCAAATAGAATTCATCTCTCAAAAAATGAATCACGTTTTATCGAATAGATTAGTCCTAAATGAAACAACTCCTTGGGCTCGGGTAAAATTCTTTATCGACTCTCAAGGGCAAAAAGAAATTGTATTTACGGATGCTAAAATAGAATTTTTACTCAGAACTTCTTTTGATGAAGGTATGCGTCATAAAGGCGGCGTTTATTCTTATGAGGATATTTTTAAAAAATTACTCCTAGACAACAAAACTGTTTGGGCTCGAATCAAATATTTTGTAGATTCTCAAGGACAAGAAAAATTCGAATTTACGGATGCTAAAACAGAATTTTTAGAAGGAACTCCTTTTGAACAAGATATGCATAACAATTTTCCCTATGGAACAGACTCAGTGGTTGCTCAAGGCGGCGTTCATGAGTATTCTTATGAGGATATTCTTAAGTTTGCTACAAGAATAGGAGGATGTAATCTTCGCGAGCACATAGGAGCTCAATTAGCTCGGTGGCCAAATTATAGAATCTGTTTACATCTTGATCTAGAAAGAACGATAAAAGAGAAAACACTTTTTTTTGTCGTTACTGAAAAAGAAGGCTGTGAGGTGCTTTCTATAACTTCTTTTGTTCTTGAAGAAAAAAAAACTCAATTGGAACGAGAAAAGCTGAAAAAACTTCGGGACGAACATTCCCAAAAAATCATACAATGTCAACAAGAGCTTGAAAAAATAAAAATAGAGATAGATCTTTGTATTAAGCAATTGAAGATCGATGTATCAAACGATTACTACCAAAAACAGTGGGCAGAACTGAATAAACAGCGTATGGCAACAAGAAAAAATCTGGAATTTTACAAAGAGCAATTAGCGCAAATTTCTGAACAACCTCTCTAGCAAGCTCGGAAATTGGGAATGAAGATTATTTATGATAATTGGCATCATTTATATTAGTGCTAATAAGCGTAGAAATCTGTCAAAAAGCCTTACTTATTTCAAGCATTTCTGGATGAGATTGGTATATCCAAACAAACTTTCCTTGGCTTGGAATTTTTGTGTCGCTTACTACTTAGGTTGATTTAAAACAAATAGGTCTTGAGGCACTCGATTTCTCAGATCTTCAACGGGGAGAAAAAACGACTGCATCAAAGTAGAAGTGGGATCCACGGCATACTGAGAAAAAATAGTCCGACCTATTTCTCGAAGAAAATCTTCATCCAGTAAAAAGAGGCCCGAGTATTGTTGGAAATTACGAAGAGATAATTCATAGGCTGCATCCGCCATGATTGATGGCCATCGGCTTGATGCGTGTACTTTTGGTAAAAAATGATCTTTGATGGTTTGGGTTGCAATTGTGGTTTTTGGCCAAAGAGAATTCACGGCAATTTTATCTTGTTTGAATTGTTCTGCCATTCCTAGAGTGCACATGCTCATGGCATATTTTCCTATAGAAAATGCCAAGTGATTCTTAAACCAGAAGGGATCTATTGATAGAGGTGGAGAAATATTGATGATATGTGGATTTGAGGCCTTTTGCAGATGGGGCTGACAAGCTTGGCTTAAGAAAAATGCAGCTCGGGCGCTTGTCGCCAGTACTAAATCAAATTGCTCTGGTGTTGTGTGCAAAATATCTGTAAGACATGTCGCGCTTGTATTATTAACTAAGATATCAACACCGCCAAATTGGACAACCGTTTGAGCCGCAGCCTGCCGGAGTGCATTATAGTCAGATACGTCGATATTGAGAGCGAGCACTTGTCCTCCAGCTGCAACAATTTCATTTGCTGTTTCTTTGATATTTGTTGGAGAATCTTTGCTCAAAATAACAATATTTGCCTTAGCTGCGGCATATCGCAATGCGATTGCTTGTCCAATTCCACGACTAGCTCCAGTAATAATTACTGTTTTTCCTTTTAGCATCGGCATAAAAATTCCATAAAATGGTTAATCAAAAAGTTCTTGAAGAGCAGGATACGAAACCGCTTTGTTTGTTAGACTCTGATATGTCCCGAATTTTAAAAGTTCATGAGACATTTCCTCTAGTAATCCCAATGTAGCTCTCATAGGTCCAGAGCCCAAGCTAACTCGTGCTACTCCGAGCCGTTTCAACTCTTCTATAGAAGGTAATTTGGGGTTTGCCAAAACATTGATAGGAGCTTTAATTTCACTGACGAGAGTGGAAATTAGCCGAAAATTCCCTCAGGAAAGAAGCTAATCACAAGAGACTCTCCAAGGCTTTTTCTTGATCTGGATGAGCAATCGTTGCAACTGCATACAAAGGTCTTGAGACAATTTTTTCATCACTAGATTTTAAGTAGTTTTCAGACCAGAACCGCATTCCTATTTCAGAATTTTTATGTTCTTCCAAGAATTGATGCATGCTTCTTAATGTAGAACCATGTCCGCTTTTAACTTCAATAGGCAGAACTGTGCTATGAAAATCGTACAAGTAATCAACTTCGGCTAATGCTCCGGAAGACTCCCTTTTCCAGAAGAATAGATTCGTTTTTGACTTGGGGGATGCGTACGCAACCAGCTCCTGTCCCACAAACGCCTCTGCTATAGAGCCGCGATTGATTAAATCTTTATCCGGATTCAAAAACCATGAGGCAAGATCGAGTCCTAACATGGCTTGCGAGATTCCTACATCCAGAGAAATGATTTTAAATCGTTCTAAGTTCACTTCAGCTCCGAGAGGAATTCCATTCCCAGCAGTATGTGTAATTTGATGGAGTATATTGGCATTTTGTAAAAGAGCAAGACATGGGGCTAATTCACGTTTTTTATACTCGCCATGGATGGCGGAGTATTTGAAATTTTTCCCAATAAAATAGTGAATCTGATTAAAAAGAACGTCTAGGTATGGGATCTGGTGTTTTTTTGCATATTTAGGAAAATCTTGGCGATACGTCTCAATTAATTCTTTTTGTGCTTCATAGCTAGCTCGAGGATCTTTAGTCTCAACCCAAGCTTGAACCGCTTCTGGCATCCCACCGATTGCAAGATATTCTCCTAACAGATCAAGCAGTTTTTGATGAAGGATTGTTGAGAGTATTTTTTTGTTTAAAATAGCCTCGATAAATTGAGCGTTTTTGGTTGCAGCAAGGAATTCCATAAAAGAAAGAGGATAAACGTACAACGTGCTGATTCGTCCAACGCCGATCCCTATTTTTTCAATAACAAACTCGAGTAATGACCCTGCTGCAATTACGTGTAAGGTTGGCATAAGTTCATAAAAATACCGCAAGGACTGAACAGCTTGAGGCGCTGCTTGTACTTCGTCAAAAAACAACAGCGTTTTTCCAGGAATAATTGGCCGATTTGCCAAGAGACTCAGTTCCCAGACGATTCTTTCCGGTTGCAAGTCTTTTTCAAATATTGTCTTCGCCTCTGGTACAAGTTCAAAATTTATTTCGACAAATGTTTCGAAGCGTAATCCCAGCTGTCTAACAGCATATGTTTTCCCGATCTGCCTTGCTCCTCTAAGGAGGAGCGGTTTGCGCTTTTCCCTCTCTTTCCAAGTCTCTAAGTGCCAATCGATTAATCTTTTCATGCTCATTGTTTAAACCAAAATAGATGCTATGATGTTCGAAATATAAACCAAAATCTGGGTTTTTTGCTAGAAAAATAAAGCAAAAAGGCCTCTGTTGCGTTTAAAACGTAAACCATAGGGCCATTTTATTTACCTCAAATCGAAGATGTCTTATTGCCTAAGGATATTCTAAAAGCCACGGACCTCCCATGATGAGATGTCCACGCCCAATTAGACTAATATTCGGAGAAGTGGCTTTCTGGCAATGTTTGCCCACCATCTATAATTAGACTTTTCTTCTACACTTTCTCCCATTCCAATAATTCCACCGCAACAAACGCTAATGCCCGCTTTTTCCACAGCATCTAGAGTCTTGAGCCGATCTTCGTATCGACGAGTAGTGGTGATCGAGGAATAAAATTCCGGAGACGTATCCAAATTGTGATTATAAGCATAGAGACCAGCTTGCTTTAGCCGCTTCGCTTGAGATCCGCTTAGCATACCAAGCGTACAACACACTTCCACACCCATATCGGTAATTTGCTTTACAACTTCCAAAACTCGATCAAATTGGGCACTATCTCGGACAGAGCGCCAAGCAGCTCCTAAGCAAACCCTTGTCGCGCCATTTGCAATAGCTTTTTTTGCTGAATCAATAATCTCTGCCTCCTGCATCAAAGGAGTAGCCGTTACATTTGTTTGGTAGCGGGCAGATTGAGGACAGTACTTACAGTCTTCAGGACATCCGCCCGTTTTAATGGAAACTAAGGAACAGACTTGTATCTGATCGGCAATATGATACTTTCGATGAACTGATGCAGCTTGATAAACTAGGTCTAAAAAGGAGGTATTGTAGATAGCTCTGATTTCTTCTTTTGTCCAATCGCATCTGCATTCCATGCTTAAACTCCAATTTTTCCAGCAGTATAAAAGCCTTAAACCGACTCTTTCAACCCAAATTTTTCATTCAAAAACTAAAATCCTGTTTATAAAAACAAGAAACCGTGGGTATAATGGCCACTTTCTGAGGAAAAGACACAAGCGAAAGGCGATTTTAAAAACTAAAAATTAGGTTAATATTTATGTTAGACGGCCTTTGCGGAAACAAAAACATACAAAAAGTGCTACTTTTCCTTTTTGTAAACAATAAATGCTACGGAACGCAGCTGCAAAGACTCTTAAAAACCCCTTTGACATCCCTTCAAAATGCACTCGCTCGTCTGGAAAAAGGAAGAGTCGTCATCAGTTATTGCGAAGGAAAGACCAAGCTCTATCAGTTGAATCCAGCTTATCCATTACTCAGTGAACTGGAACTACTTCTGAAAAAAGCCTATACACTGCTTCCACCCCAAGATAAAAAGCTCTACTCTCTCGTTCAGCAAGATACCTTTGAGGGCAGATTCCAAGAACCTCAGCTCATCCCTTTCTGGAATAGACTCCAGACAGTTAAACAATTCACTCGTCTTGCACAATCTAGATCTAGGGATGAAAATGGATGGAATGGGCAAGGAAAAGGGGAAGTTCTTGTAAGCAAACCGACCGATACTGTTTTAGTGTTTCATGAGAGAGGTTCTTGGCAGGTAAAACAGGGACAAGACATTAGCTTTAGCAACACCTTTCGCTGGACGCTTGATCGAGGTGTAGGCATGATCTCCTTAGAGCATTTGCGCCTTGGACCCGATCAACCGGTTTTCCTTTTCCATTTAACCCCAACTGGCAACAATTTCCTAGCCTCTGTCGATTCACATCTATGCGAAGAGGATGTCTACCTTGCTACAGTTCCCTGGGATCGGCACAGTATCCGGCTTAATTGGCGCGTCATTGGTCCTAAGAAAAATGAAGAAATGGAGTACTGCTATACCTGACGCATAAACTCACAACACCATTTTGTTAATCTCAACAAAATGGTCATGACCTGAAAGAGGAGCCTTTTGAAGAAAAGCTCCAAAACCACCAAAATTATTAGTGGTTAAAGAGAACATTTACAAGTTCTGCAAAAACCAATTCTCTCTTCGATATGGGATACGTCTATCTTTCAGAATACTAGAAGAAATTCTTCAATTTGTTTACTATTCTCGCCAAAGTTATACTACAGGCAGTCAGTGAATATTCTCCTAGACGAATTGCAAGAGCTCCTTCAGATTCACAATGAAAACGAGCGTATCGAATTCAAAGAAGCAAAAGTAGATTTTTCTATAGAAAAATTAGCAAAATATTGTGCAGCGCTTTCAAACGAAGGCGGGGGCAAACTGATCCTGGGAGTAACGGACAAGAAACCTCGGTTGATTGTAGGCACACAAGCCTTTGTCGATTTGAATCGTTGCAAATTGAGCATTACTCAAAAATTGCGATTGAGAATCGAAATCCAGGAAATGGAATGTCCTCAAGGACGTGTATTAGTTTTTCATGCACCTCCTAGACCTCGAGGAGATGCAATTGAGCATGAGGGAGCGTACTGGATGCGCGCTGGAGAGAGTTTAGTTCCAATGACAAAAGATATGCTGAAGCGGATTTTTGCTGAAACAGATCCTGATTTTTCAGAGCAAGTTTGCAAAGGAGCAACTATTGATCACTTAGATCCCGCGGCAATCGAAAAGTTACGGTCTTTATGGCTCCGCAAATCAAATAATGAAGCTCTTGCTCATTTGCCCATTTTGCAGCTGTTAACAGATGCAGAGCTTATCAATCGAGAAGGACTAACCTATGCCGCCTTGATTTTACTTGGGAAAAATCAAGCTCTACGTTCCCTTTTACCTCAGGGAGAAGTTGTTTTTGAATACCGATCTAATGAAGAGCCGGGTCCTGCCCAACAACGGATCGAGTTTACTAAGGGATTTCTCCTCTATTTTGACGAACTCTGGCAAACAATTAATCTGCGGAATGATAAACAACATTTTCAAGACGGATTTATCGTTCTAGATGTTCCTACTTTTAACGAAAAAGTTGTTCGAGAAGCCGTACTAAACGCTGTGGCTCACCGGGATTACCGATCGGCAGGATCGGTTTTTGTACGCCAATTCCCTCGAAAAATCGAAATTCAAAGTCCAGGAGGACTTCCGGACGGAATTACTCCGGAAAATATATTGTGGAAACAACATCCAAGAAACCGTCGTATTGCTGAGATCTTTTTGAAATGCGGGCTTGTTGAACGTTCTGGCCAAGGAGCCAATCTTATTTTTAAAGAAACAATTTGTCAGGGCAAACCCCTTCCTAACTTTGATCATACAGACACCACCCAGGTTTTTCTTACCCTTTTAGGCGATATTCAAGATCCGAGTTTCTTGAGATTTTTAGAAAAGATTGGTCAAGAGCGTTTACGCAGCTTTTCAATTGAGGATTTTCTTATTTTAGATTTAATTCAGAGAGAAGAACAAATCCCCCAAAAATGGCAATCAAACATCAAACACTTGATAGAGGCTGGAATTTTAGAAAAACATGGTCGTGGACGAGGAGTCCGATACTTGTTCTCTCGTCGCTACTATAGCTTTATCGGGAAAAGTGGAGCCTATACTCGTAAGTTAGGCCTTGATCGAGCAACGAATAAAGAGTTGTTGCTGAAACATATTATCGCCCATGCTCAAACCGGCAGCCGCCTTCAGGAATTAATGCAGGTTCTGCCGATGCTCTCCAAAGATCAGGTACAAAAACTTGTGAAGGAACTGAAAATTCAAAGCGCCATTTACAACAAAGGAACTACTCGTAGCGCACTTTGGTACCCTGTTTCGATTGCGCCAAAATAAGCCATTCGGCGCAATAGCGGCGCAATACCCACTGTTAACAAGTTAAAAATAAATGACTTACATGAAACAAAATGCGCAGAAAAACATAGAAAAGCTAGAAGATCAATTATTTCTATATTGCTTTCAGCTCTTTTGCCGTTTTTCCTTCAACAAGAAAGGTTTTTGAAAAGACAATTTTTAGATCTTGGCGCTCTTCTAAAATTTCTGTATAAGCCGCAGAATAGAGAGCCTCATCTAATAAAGGGTTATTATTGACTAATACTAACCATTTTTCTCCCTCAAGATGCGTCAGCTTTTCCTTTTTTTCTGATAGTGCGGTGCATAGCGTCTAACCAGGGCCATTTAACTAAAAACTTTTGATAGTAGGTCTGGTAATATGGCATAATAAATTTCTCAAATTTGGAGAACTTATTATGTCACGACTAAGCCAATCGATGCCAAGATTCTAAAAGCCAGCAAAGAATTTAACGCCTGCATATTTGCAGAAACCGTCAAGGGAGAATTTGCTGATTTCCCCGATTATCGACGTAACGAAAAACGTGTATTATATCCTGTTTGGCATCTGACCCTTGTCATTCTCTGCGGTTTTTTTTGCGGATGCAACACAATTGAGGAAATCGCTGAATATGCTTCTTTACAAGAGAAGTGGTTTGCCTCTCTATTAGATCAGGATCTCTCAGCACCTTCCCATGGAACCCTCTGGTGGTTTTTAGTAAAGACTCCTCCTGAAGCGCTCAAGCGCTACTTACATAAATGGTTCAGCAAAATTCCTGCCTCATTGCGTGATCAACTATTGGCGCTCGATGGTAAAAGGATGCGAGGCGCCAACTTTCTAGGTCATATCACACATGTAGTCGAATTATTTGCCGCAGAGGATCGATTATGTCTTGCTGTGGAAAAAGTTCCAGATAAAACGGTCGAAAAAACTACATTGCCAATCATTTTGAAACAAGTGAATGTAGATGGTGCGATTATTTCAGGAGATGCACACTTTACTGTAGCCGAATCAGCAGAACAAATCGTTGATGCAAAAGCAGATTATTTGTTAGGTGTTAAAGATAACCAGCCAACTCTGAGCTCTGAAATGGAGAGTTTTTTTGAACAAGCTCATGCAATAGACTGGGAGAAAATTCCTCATTCGTTTTATCAGGAAGCAGATAAAGGACATGGTCGAATCGATATTCGAGAAGTACGGGTTGTGGAAGACTTAGGCTGCTTGTCTAATGCTGGCAAATGGAAAAACTTAGCTAGTCTCATCGAAGTAAGATCTACGAGACAAAAATTAGGATCTACTACCAATGAGATATTTAGGCGGTTATATATTTCAAGCCGTCGAGCACCAGCCAAGGCTTTTGCTAAACGGATCCGACAACATTGGCATGTGGAAAGTGCGCCGCAGGCGCACGAAGAAGTTCGTAATGAACCAAAACTTTGTGCATAGAACTGCACGAGAGATGAAGGTAGGCCCTTCGGAATCGACCTCCAAGGGTAGGTTTCAAACCACTCAAAGCTGCTGCGATTAAGAGTCGTTGGTGGTGAGCATTTGAGGTTAAGTGCCGAGGTAAACCTCGGGCAGGTAAAGATCAGTAAGACGAACAGACTTGAACCTCTGTTGACGCATCGTAAGCCAGAGAATTGTTGTCAAAACCAAGGGCGTTTCTATTTCTTGGGATGAGTCTGTCAGGAGCTTGGCTATGGGGCAGATGGCAACCGGTGTATAGGAGGCGTGATACTGATCTGGGCTCTCGTTCGGAACTGCGGGAACCAGTCGCTTCGATGTTAAGGGAGAAGCACAAGTGGTAGAAACCATGAGGCGAGAGTACCAATGCGAAGAACTGGGACAGACCAACTTGTAAGAGCGATGAAGGTCGGTAATGCGGCTGGAGCAAAGAAGTTGGATTAAGCGGTGGCATTTAAAGAACAACTGGCAACAGGAGGAAGCTATGAATGCGACAAAGATATTTAACATTTCAAAACAACTAGTAATGAATGCCTATAAAGTGGTTAAGGCAAATGCAGGAGCTGCCGGCATAGATGAACAGTCAATCAAAGACTTCGAGAAGGATTTGAAAGATAACCTGTATAAAATCTGGAATCGGATGAGTTCGGGAAGCTACTTCCCTCCACCAGTAAAAGCTGTTGCAATTCCAAAGAAGAATGGAGGAGAACGGATACTTGGAATCCCCACTGTCACAGATCGAGTGGCGCAAACGGTGGTCAAAATGACCTTTGAACCGAATGTAGAACCTATATTTCTTCAAGACTCCTACGGATATAGACCCGGGAAATCAGCCCTGGACGCTGTTGGAGTAACGCGTGAGCGCTGCTGGAGGTATGATTGGGTTCTGGAATTCGATATCAAAGGGATGTTTGACAACATCGACCATGAACTTCTGATGAAAGCGGTACGCAAGCACACGAGCTGCAAATGGAGTATATTGTACATTGAAAGATGGCTAAAAGCCCCGATGCAAATGAAGGATGGAACCATTGTGGAACGCCATATGGGTACGCCTCAAGGAGGGGTAATTAGTCCAGTTCTTGCCAATTTATTCATGCACTATGTGTTTGATATGTGGATGACTCGAAAATTTCCAGATCACCCATGGTGTCGCTATGCAGACGACGGACTCGTGCACTGCAGAACTGAGCAACAAGCACAGGCGATCAAAGTCGCCCTGGAAAGCAGACTTGAGGAATGTAAACTCAAGATGCATCCAGAAAAGACCAGAATAGTGTACTGCAAAGATGGGAGCCGGAAAGGAAAATATCCGACGACAGAACTGGATTTTCTAGGATACACATTTAGGCCGCGAACGGTAAAGAATACCAAGCGGAACAGCATGTTTGTGAGTTTCACCGCAGCAGTGTCAACAAAAGCACTCAAAGCGATGAGGCAAACAACGCGGAAATGGAATCTGCGCAATCGGACGGATCTTGAGCTGATCGATCTATCGAAAATGTTCAACCCAATACTGAGAGGGTGGATGGAGTATTATGGAAGATACAGTCCATCTGGGATGTTGCCCGTCTTCGGGCACTTCAACAGTACGTTGAGAGCTTGGGCCATGCGCAAGTATAAGCGGCTGAAAAGGCACAAGACACAGGCATCTCTACTCATTGAAAAGAATGCGAAAGAGAGGCCGGGTTTGTTCATACACTGGAAGAAAGGAATGTTAGGATTTGCTTGATGGGAGCGGTGTGAGTCGAGAGGCTCCCGCACCGTTCTGAGAGAGGCCGGAAGTGAGATTCTTCCGGTCTACTCGCTATAATTGTCATTGGGTAGCTGACGTAATTTTTGAAGAAGATCATGTTTTGATGGATAGAGGAAATAGCGCGGAAAACCTAGGGTTATTTCGACGTTTGGCAATGAACATGGCGGCTGTTGTAGATCCAGAAAGGGGGCTTGCCTCTGTAAGGCGAGTAGCAGCTTTTGGTACAGGGTATTTGCAGGGAATTTTGGCAACGTTTTTCTGTTCGAAACTATCAAAACATTTTAGTTAAATGGCCCTGATCGAACCCACTGTCAAAAGTTTTTAGTTAAATGGCCCTGGGGGCAATACAAGCAAAATCTCCTCAAATTTGACCAACAGCGATTTGTATCGGAAGAGCTGGAAGCAGACTCGTACCAGCGGTTGAAAGCTCATACTTTGGAACAGATTGATCGGTTGAATATCCAAATTGGTGACTTGGAAATTA
>Ga0210386_10003506_pt1 | contig 13160 bp, 11 predicted proteins | sample IncBWH32OmetaG_FD_160091 | JGI IMG/M metagenome (GOLD analysis project Ga0210386, IMG submission 160091) | Forest soil microbial communities from Barre Woods Harvard Forest LTER site, Petersham, Massachusetts, United States - Inc-BW-H-32-O ... | reverse complement strand
ACCCGCAACGGCCTGGCGCTTAAGGCGGTGATCGACCAGTTCCGCGAACAGGCCCAAAATGTCGAATGAGCATGTTGAATAAGAATGTCGAAGAAGCATGACGCATGATTTGACGCGCCGCCGCGGGCTGATGCTGGTACTGTCTTCGCCTTCGGGTGCCGGCAAGACCACCCTGTCGCGCCGGTTGCTGCAGACCGATCCCGACATCGTGATGAGCGTATCCGCCACCACCCGCGGCCCTCGTCCCAATGAAGTGGACGGCCAGGATTATTTCTTCGTCGCGCCGGAGAAATTCGATGCCATGGTGCGCAACGGTGAATTCCTGGAACATGCCATGGTTTTCGGCCACAGATACGGCACGCCCAAGGCGGCGGTGCTGGCGGCGCTGGAAGCGGGCAAGGATGTGCTGTTCGACATCGACTGGCAGGGCACCCAGCAGCTTAAGATGCAGGCGCGCGAGGACCTGGCCAGCGTGTTCGTGGTGCCGCCGTCCAAGGCCGAACTGGAGCGGCGGCTACGCATCCGCGCCCAGGATTCCGAAGACGTGGTCAGGGCACGCATGGCCAAGGCCAATGACGAACTCAGCCATTGGGCGGAATATGACTATCTGCTGATGAATGACGACATCCAGCATGCCCAAGGCAAGCTGGAGGAGATTTTGCGGGTGGAGCGCAGCCGCCGCGCCCGGCAGCCGGGCTTGGCGCAGTTTGTGCGCGACATGATGGGTGAAGATTAGAGTCGCTGTTCTTTGTATTTTTTAATTGTCATGCCCGCGAAAGCGGGCACCCAACTTCTGGCACCTGCAAGAACAAGTTGGATTCCCGCTTGCGCGGGAATGACAATATGATTGGTTCGCTGATCATGGCCCTTCGGCGCACTGCTTCAAAAGATCGCCTCGGACCTGTACCAGGGCCTGTGACAGGGCGCGGTTGAGCGCGCCCTGCGCTTCATCGTCCCCCGCTATCCAGTTCGGGCCTTCGTCGGTGCCACGATAGACCTGATCGGGAGCGGACACGCCGCGCCGGCTGGTATGCACGCTCAACACCACATTGGCGGATTTGGCGGTGGTCACACTCATCACATAGGCTTTCAACAGGTCCGCACTCAGCACCAGATCGGGGTCCCCGGCCTTGACCAGCGTGATGCCGCCGTCCCGCCCCAGGCTTTCCAGGCCCGAGCGCAGCCAGGCGGTGGAATCGGCTGCACGCACCACTCTGCCGCTGATCGAGCCCATCGACTCGGTGTCGGATCGCTTGTCCGTGATTTCGCCAAGCTTTACACGACAGGCCGGCGCGTGCGCCGCCGGATCAGCACCCGCCGCGGGCGGCTGGTATTGCGCCGACAGGATGATCGGCGTGGGATCGGCGCAACCTGTCAGCAAAAGGGACAGGATCAGGAGACAAGACCGAACCGGCGCGTGACTGCGCATCGCCGCCCGGCCTTCAGGGCGCAAGCATGGACGGGGTGACGAAAGCCAGGGTCCCATCGGCGTAGCGCACCACGGTTCCGTCCACATCGCTGCCGATCGACTGGCCCGAAATGCCTTCGATCTTGACCGCGGTTCCGGCTTTTGCGGCGGCGGCACCGTCCTCCTCGCTGCGCTGGATGTCCTCTGCCAGCAGCCGCGACAGCTTCGCCGCGGCCATGCCCAGCGCCGCGCGCATAGCCGCGCCATTGTTCGCCGACCAGGTGGCGATGGTGCCGTCCCTGCCGTTTGGCGCCAGCGGAATCCGGGTCTTGTAGGACAGGACATTGCGATAGAGCGCGTTGGCCGGCACGGCCACCGGCCCCTTGGCGTCTTTTTTCGGCGGCTTCAGGGAACGCAGGGCGTCATTGTTGGGGAACAAATAGGCCGTGAGCTTAGCCGTCAGCACATCGCCGTCATTGGAAAGGTTGTAGTCGGCGGCGATGAACAGAACCGCGCTGTCCTGCGAATCGGCCAGCGCCTTTTCCGTACTGTCCGGCGTGACCTCCTTCATGACCCGGAATTTCTCCGCCTTCATCCATGGTACGGCGGTCAGCGAGTTGGTGATCTGGTCCTTGAACGCATTGTCGAAATTAAAATCCACCAGCGCGTCACGCAGCGGCTTGACCGCCGTCTCCGCCTTGCCGGCGCGGACACTGTCGATGGTGACGTCGACGAGCGCGCCGATCAGCCCAAATCCCGCACCACCCTGGGTCGGCGGGACATAGACATAGATTTCCGCCTGCCGGATCGGCATCACCACTTCGGTGGACGCCACCTTGTCACGCGCCGCGGATGGAAATGCCGCGTGTGGAGACACCGTGCTGCAGGCGCCCAGCAGCGCGGACAACAGAATGACGATACCGGCAGCATGAAACCGCATGAATCCCCCCAAGGATTATTGGATTGACGACGCTACGGGCAGGCCGCGCGCCTTGTTGGCGTGAAGAGGCAACCTAGCTGACGCGCCCTCGATAAGTCCAGGTCCAGGCAGACGACCTGATTCTAGTGCAACGCCCGCGCGAGTGCGGCGAAGGCTTCTATCTTGATATCCTCCGGCCGCGCGGTGGGATCGATGCCGGCTTTTTCCAACAGCGCCTCGCCGCCCAGGGGCTTCAGGGACTGGCGCAGCATCTTGCGGCGCTGGCCGAAGGCGGCCTGGGTGATCCTTTCCAGATCGGCGAGGGCCGCCGGCGCCAGCGGCTTGTTGCGCGGCTCCAGCCGCACGATGGCCGAAGTGACCGACGGCGGCGGCACGAAGGCGCCGCGATTGACATCGAACAGGATTTTCGCAGCCGTCCGCCACTGCGCCAGCACCGACAGCCGGCCGTAATGCTCACTGCCGGGCCCGGCTGTGATGCGCTGGGCGACTTCCTTCTGGAACATCAAGGTGAGGCTGGCCCAGGGCGGCGGCCAGTTTGCCGCCGTCAGCCATTTGATCAGCAGCGCGGTGCCTACATTGTAGGGCAGGTTGGCGGCGACGCGCACGCCTTGCGGCCAGACCGCGGCCTCGTCCAGGTCCAGCGCGTCGGCGGAAATCACCTCCAGCCGGCCCGGCCAGGCGGCCGAGATTTCTTCCAGTGCGGGCAGGCAGCGGGCGTCGCGTTCCACCGCGATCACTTTTTCGGCGCCTTCTTGCAGGAGCCCGCGTGTCAGGCCACCGGGACCCGGGCCCACTTCGTAGAACACGCCCCCGTCTTGTGCGCCCGCGGCGCGGGCGATGCGGCGGGTCAGGTTCAGGTCGAGCAGGAAATTCTGGCCCAGCGACTTCTTCGCCGCCAGTCCGAGCCTGGCAATGACATCGCGCAGCGGTGGCAGATTACTTGCTTCTGGCATCGGCCATTTCCGCCGCCAGCTTGATGGCCGCGATCATGCTGCGCGCATCCGCGCGACCCGTGCCGGCGATGTCCAGCGCGGTGCCGTGATCGGGCGAGGTGCGCACAATGGGCAGTCCCAGCGTCACATTCACCCCGTCCCAGAAGCTCAGCGTCTTGATCGGGATCAACGCCTGGTCGTGATACATGCAAAGAGCGGCGTCATAACTCTTGCGCGCTTCCGCATGAAACAGCGTGTCGGCGGACAAGGGGCCTCTCACCGCAAAACCGCGGGCCTTGAGCGCCGCCACGGCGGGCGCGATCACAGCCAGGTCCTCGCCGCCCAGCATGCCGTCTTCGCCGGCATGGGGATTGAGGCCCGCCACCGCCAGCCGGGGATTGAGGATGCCGAAATCCCTTCTCAGCGCTGTCAGGATGATCTCGCCGGTGTCGAACACGGCCTGCTTGTCGATCGCCGCGGGCACTTGCGCCACCGGCAAGTGGATGGTCAGCGGCACCACCTTGAGCTTGTCGCTGGCCAGCATCATCACGGCGCGGCGCGCACCCGTCAGATGGGCGACGAACTCGGTATGGCCGGGAAAGCCGAAGCCCGCAGCCATCAGCACCGCCTTGTGGATGGGCGCGGTGACCAGCGCCGCCGCTTCGCCCTCAAGGCACGCCTGGACCGCGATCTCGATGGCCTCGATCACGGCCGGCGCATTGGCGGCATCGGGCTTGCCGGGCGTGGCTGTCGCGCGCGCCTTGGTGGCAATGACAGACGCGCCGTGCCCGGCAAAGACGGTTGGATCGCCGACCAGCTTGATCGGGCGCCCGCCGATCTCGCCGCCGAAATGATTGAAGGCGGCAACAGCGAGTTCGGGCCCGATGCCGGCCGGCTCGCCCATGGTGATCAGGATTGGTGCGCCGCCACCCCTACCGTGGTTTTTTAATGATTCGCTTTCAGCGAATGAGGGCATCAGGCTTGCTGTTGTCGCGCACCTGGATATTGGCCTCGCGCTTCAGGTCCCGCAGATAGCGACGCGCCAGGGTGGCGATCTGGTTCTGGAACAGCTGGTCTTTCACCTGGTCGCGGGTGGGCATCACATAGGCGGTCTTGACCTCGATCCGCTTGTCGCAGCGCCCGATCAATTCGACGCCGGCGTCCGACATGAACGGCGCGGCGGCCTCGCCCGGCCTGGTGGATTTCATCGCGTCCTGGATCTGCGGGCTGAGGTCGGCCAGCTTGGCATCGCCTAAGTCCATATAGACGGTGCCGCTCATCTTGGTGTGCAGCTCGTCGAGCTGGCTGCAGCCGGTATAGTGCTGCTCAATCTGGGTCGCCACTTTCATGATCTGGTCCAACTGGTCCTTGGGCGGACGCGGACCGGTGGGAAACAGCAGCCGTGCCAGGGGCAAGGTGCCGGCCGGGCCGGTGGGACCGGTGGGCACGTCGGCGATCTTGGTGCCCAGCGGCTCCTGGCGCTCACGCAGGCCAAGCACATACCAGCCGCCGGTGGAGCGAATGGGCTCGCTGATGGCGCCCACGTCCATCTTGGCCAGCACGCTGTCCAGTTCCGGCGCCAGCTGGCCGGTGTTGACCCAGCCCATGTCGCCGCCGGTGGCGGCGGTGGGATGCTGGCTGAACTGGCGCGCCACCATGCCGAAGGCCGCGCCCTGGTGAAGCTGCCGCTCGACTTCGTCTGCGTCCTTCTTCACCTTGTCGTTCTGCTCGGGATTGTCCACGGGCAGGAAGATTTCCAGCACGCGGTAGTGCGGCTTGTTGGCGCCTTCGGCATAACGCTGCAGTTCCGCATCCGCCATCGCTTCGGTAACGTTGACGTCGTCGCCATATTCCTCCTGGACCGTCTTCTGCCAGGCAATGGAGGCCGTGATCTGGGAGCGCAGCGCATCCTCGCTGGCGCCGGCATTGGTGAGATTCTGGCGCAGCTGGCCGATGTTGAAATGGTTTTCTTCCATCATCGCATTGAGGCGCCTGTCCACCTCGACCGGGCTGACGGTGATCTTCTTCTTCACCGCTTCCTGCAACTGGAGCTTCTCGGATTCCAGCACTTCCAGGAGCTGGCCGCGGATGCGGGTGTGCTGCTCCGCCGTCAGTTGCTGGTTGATGCCGTTGAGGGCGAGATAAAGCGCCACGCGCTGGCGCAGCTCGTAATCGGAAATGGATTCGTCGTTCACCGTCGCGATGATGGAATCGGAATCCGTCTTGTCGGCGGTGGCGTCGATCGTGCCGACGTCGCCGCCCTTGGCGTCCTGCGGCGCGGACGGGTCGGAACCGGCATCGGTGCTCTGAGAACTCGCCGGCGCCGGATCGGCGGAAGCCGTGGCAACGGCGCCAGGAGCGGACGACTTGGCGGGACCCGCGACCGCAGGCTCCCTGGCGCCGCTCGCCGTCGGCGCGGAATCGGATTTGATGGCGGCGACGGTCTTTGCGGGACCCGGGGCAGAACCGACGGCGGGAACAGCCGGCAGCGGCCTGGAACCGGAATCCTGGGCCAGGCCGGCAGTGCTGGCTGCGGCCATCAGAGAAGCGCCCAGCATCAGGGTAGTTGCAATCCGCATCGTCCGTCCGACTTTTGGCCGCTATCTTTTTTGCCGAAGTTTGGGGGCTTCACCATGGCGCTCCGCCGACCCGCTCCCCAAAATACGGAATTTCGCGGTCCGATCAAGCACCTGTAAGCGGGGAACCCACTGACAAATGCCAGGATTTCCGCCAGATCGCGGGTGCGCCTAGGGATGGGTGAGCGCAAAAACATCCTTGGGAAACAGGCTGAAAGGCTGGATCGCCGTGTCCCCGGTCTTGAGGTTGAAGCGCAGAATCACGGAGGAAGAGGGGGGCACGCCCTGGATCAGGTCTTCGGTATATTTGCGCCGGTAGGCCAGCGAAATCGCGATGCATTCATCCTCATAGCCCAGGCCGTATTCGGTGTTGAGGAACTGGTTGTTGGCCAGGTCCCGCTGGGCGGCGACGAAAACCTGCCAGTTCTGCCACACATTCACGTCGGCCTGGGCATTGATTTCCTTGCGGCTGGGCAGGCCCAGGCTGGACACCGTCTGCGGCAGCTGGATGTAGCTGACCTGGAGCGAGGAGCGCTCGTAACTGCCGGTGATGTAAATTTCATGCCGGCGCACCGTGCCGTTGCCGCGGTCCACATCGAAGCGATCGGTGATGTCCAGGTGCGGAAATTTGACCGACAGGCTTCCCACCAGGTCCGAGGCGGTGCCGCTGTTGCCGGTGAAAGCTTCCAGCAGCGGATCGGGTTTCAAGCGGTAGGTCTGGCCCAGTTGCGCTTCCACCTCGCCGCCGGGAAAGAGCGCCTCGGCCATGGCGCCGACATTGGCGCGTGGTCCGCTTTCGATGATGTCGTAGCCCGGCAGCTGGTTGAAGCTGAAGACATTGTTGTCGTCGAATTCGAAATCCTGGGAATCTTCCTGGCGCAGGCCCACAGGATTGCCGCCATAGGGCTGCAGCACGACCTGGGCGATGGGCTGGATCACATAGGAATGGCCGGGGCTGCTTTCGGCGACAAAGGGCCAGCGCCAGTCCAGGCCTGCGTAGGCGGTGCCGCGCTCCAGCGTATTGTCGCTGGTCGCCGGCGGGCCGCCTTGCGGCACGTCGAAATGATAGGCGTCGCCGCGCGCATCCAGCACCAGGGTCCAGACCTGGCCATTGCCCAGGATGGCGGGTTCCTTCCAGTTCACTTCGCCGGTCAGCCGCTGGTCGTTGCGCTGGTCGTCGCGGCCGATGGCCACGCCGTTGAGATCGAAGCGGAAGGAACCGCCCACCACTTTCTCGCTGGGAATGTAGGAGAATTGCAGCGACGGCAGGACGTAAGGAATGCGCGAGGTGATGTCGGTGGAACGCAGGCCCTGGAAATAATAGCTGGTCAGGGCAAAGCGCGAGCGCCCCGGCGTGTCCTCGAGGAACAGGTCATTGGTCAACCGGTCCAGATAGGAAATGTCGTAGAAGCGCATATAGCCGGGATTGCTGGTGGCCTGCACGTCGAAGCCGGTGCGCCAGGTGTCGTCCAGCGACAGGCGCCCGGAGCCGAAGATGTGGCCATAGGTCTGCGCCCCCGGCGTGCCGCCCAGCCCGCCTTCGGGATTGTAGGCGCCGCTGCCCTGGAACCACATCCCGCCATTGTCCCAGCGCTGGCGGTATTCCAGCTCCAGCACGTCGCCGCCGGAGGTCGAGAACATCGGCGCCACCGTCATGTCCTGGCTGGACGAGATGGAGATATAGACCGGCAGGCGGGTGAAATAGCCGATCTTGGTGGAGTTGCCGACTTCCGGGGTCAGCAGCCCCGAGGCGTAACGCACCGTGGGATCGGAAACCGAGAAGACCGGCACCCAGGCGACCGGCACGCCCTCCACCACGACGGTGGCGCTTTGGAAGCGGATCTTGTGCTTGATTTGGTCGTAGATCACCCGCTCGGACTTGACCTGCCACAGCGGGGTGGTTTGTCCGGGCTTGTTGCATATCTTGCAGGGGCTGTAGGCAGTGCGCCGCGCCACCACGGTGGTGCCGTTGATGCGTTGGGCGCTCCTCGCCGCCAGCCTGCCATTCTTGCCGATCAGGGCGCCGAAGCCCTGCAGCACGCCGTCGCGCATGCGGTCCTTGAGCACCACGTGATCGGAGAAGGCGACATTGCCGCGTTCGTCGATCATCACAACATGGCCGCGGGCGGTCACCGTGTCGCTGTCCTCGTCATAATCCACCCGCTCGGCTTGCAGGGTCCTGCCTTCCTGGACGATCTCGACATGGCCCACGGCCGAGACGATCTTGTGGTCGCTGTCATAATCGACCTCATCGGCCTGCAGCGTGATGGGTGCGTCCTTGGCGGGCGGCTTGGCGGCCGTGGCATGGATCTGCGCCGCCTGGGCAATCAGGGGAAGCAAGGCGCAGGTGCCAAGCGCGGCAAATCGGACGGCGGATGCGCGCATCACTCAGCCATCTTCTTGCGAAAAGACGAGTGTCATGCCGATCAGGATGGAGGCCAGCGCCGGCGCGGTCGCCGCCAGCAAGATGGGCACGGCGCCGGACTGACCCAGCACCTTGGTCAGGTCCTGGAAGAAATAGACGGCAAAGCCCGCGCCCGCGCTGAGCAGCACCACCTTGGCCACGCTGCCGTCGCGCCCCATCCTCAGCGAGAAGCTCGCGGCCATGAACACCATGGCGGCGAAGAGCGCGGGCAGGGCATAGAGCGTGTAGAGATAAAGCTGGTATTTGGCGGCGGAGAAGCCCGCGGCCTGGGCGGAGCGGATATAGTTGGGCAGGTCCCAGAAGGAGATCGTGTCCGGCGCCGCCGAGCTTTCCACGATCTGCTCCGGCGTCAGAGTGGTGGGAAGTTCGTAAGCGGCGTGATGGACGGGCGCGGCCCCGCTGGTATCGGAAACCCAGGCATCGTTGAGCACCCAGAAATGGTCATGCAGCTGGGCCGAGCTGGCATCGATCCGCCCGGTGAAATGGTCGTTGGCGCCGTAGAGAAAGACCAGCACGTCTTCCAGATGCTTGCCCTGCTCGGCCACCCTGAGCGCATGGATCACGGACTGCTGGCGGGCATCACCTTGCCTCAGCCACAGCCCGTTGATCGTAACCGAAAGCTGGCTTTCCTCGCCTTTGACATAGCGTGCCTCCAGCCCAGAAAAGGCGGAGAACATCACGGCCGAAACCGGCGTGAACAGCGTGACGGCGGCGACGCCGATGAATACCGCCACCGTGAGCGGCGGCAGGAGAAAGTCCCAGGCCGAGACCCCGGCGGCGCGCGTCGCCACCAGCTCGCGCGAGCGCGACAGCCGCACAAAGGTGAACACCCCACCCAGCAGGATGGCAAAAGGCATCATCTTCTGGCCCAGGTCGGGCAGCTGGAGGAAGGCCATGCCCACCGCCGTCGCGGTGGGGACATTGTGGCCGGCGGTGCGCTCCAAAAGGGCGGCGATGTCGATGGAAAAGGCCAGCGCCAGGAAGACCGTATAGGTGACGGCGACGCCCAGGAGGAACTGCGCCGCGAGATAACGGTAAAGCGTCCAGGACCAGCTCATGCGGGACGAACCTGAAAGCGCGCCGCCAGCGCGGCCGGGGTATAGCCCGCCAGCACAAAGACGGCTCCGGCCGTGCCCAGCAGCGGCACAAGATAAAGGGCCGCCGCCAGCGGCTGGTAGCGCTGCGCCAGGCCCACCACGCCATAACCAATGATGCGCAGGCCCACCGCTGCCAGGATCGCAAGCCCCAGGCGCAATGCGACGCTGCCGCGCTGGCGGCGCCCGCGCACCACCGCCGCCAGCGCGATCAGCGCGAAGGCGATGCAGTAAAGCGGCTGGGAGAGGCGGTCATGGGCCGCGGCGAAATACTGGTCGCGCATCACCTGGTTCACGCCCCGTTCCGGCCACAAGAGTTCGCCCAGGAATCGTTCGGGAGGCTTGCGCAGGCCGTAGCGGGCAGGGCCGGAGAACTGGTCGAGATTGAGCGTGTAGCTCTGGAAACGCAGCACCTGCAACTGCTTTCCGCCTTGCGCGCTGTTCTCGACGGTGCCGTCCATCATGATCAGGCGCGGACCGGTAGGCGTCTGGGCAATAATTCCCTTGGCGGCGATGTAGGTGATCGGCCGCAGGCGGTCGCGGCTGTCATGCACCAGTATGTCCTGCATTTCGCCATTGTTGTTCAGCCGGTGGATGAAGACGGTGAGGCCGGTCGCGGCGGGATTGAAGTCGCCTTCGTTCAGCAGCGCGCTCGCCAGGTCGGCGCGAATGTCGCCAATCTTGTCGTTCAGCGCCCGCTGGCCCAGGGGCGCGAGATAGAGAAGGCAGGCATAGGTCAACGCCATCACGATAATTGCGGCGGCCAGAACCGGCATGGCCATCTGGCGGAGCGAAAAGCCGGCGGAGGCCATCACCACCAGCTCGCTGTCGGCGGCCAGACGCTGCAGGGTGAGAAGGCTGGCGAAGAACAGGGCGAAGGGCATGATGATGGCCAGCGGAGAGGGCAGCACCAGCAGCATCAGGTAAAGGAAGGTGGGCGCCGACTGGCCGCGATTGATCACCAGGTCGAGCAGCGGCAGGCTGGTGATCAGCCAGATCACGCTGGTGAGCAGCAGGGTCAGGATCGCCACCGGCCCCAGCAGCTCGCGCAGCACATAGGCCGACAGACGGGTCAGGCCTCGCGCCGGTTTGCGGCCGGTCATGTCTGGCGCTCTGGCGCGCGGGGGTGCCGTCAAAAGCTTTGGGCCCTGGTTGGAGGTCGGCTGGATTCAACCTAAGCTATAACCACAACTCGGATTTTCCCGAAACTACCCCGTCCCCGTCCGGAGATATAGCATGCAGATTTCCTTTGTTGCGTCCGCCGCTATCACATCTGGTGACACCGATGGTGAAAGGGGCGCCCTGGTCGTGGCCGCGGCGGAGTCGCCGGCGCTGCTGCCTGCCGCAGTCCGGCTGGACAAGGCCAGCGGCGGGGCACTGACGCGGGCCCAGAAATATTCCCGGTTCACCGGCAAGAGCGGCCAGTTCCTGGAAGTGCTGGCGCCGTCCGGGATCAAGGCCTCGCGCCTGTTGCTGGTGGGGCTGGGCAAGCCCGAATCGCTGGATGAAAAAGGGCTTGAGACGCTGGGCGCCCAGATCGTGGGCCGGCTGTTGGGCGCAGGCGAAGCCGCGGCCAGCCTGGAAATCGAGCTGCCGAAAGCCAGCAAGGTCAAGAAAGCGGAAGCGGCCGCGCATCTGGCTTTCGGCGCCCGTCTGAAAAGTTACGCTTTCGACAAGTATCGCACCCGCAATCTGGATGAATATGAGAGAAAGCTGAAGACCCTGCGAATCGTCACGCCCGACGTGGTGGCGGCGAAGAAGGCGCATGCGGGCCTGGCCGCGGTCGCCGACGGCATCTTCCTGGCCCGCGACCTGGTCAACGAGCCGCCCAATATTCTGTATCCGGCGGAGTTCGCCCGCCGTGCCAAGACGCGGCTTTCCAAGCTGGGTGTGAAGATCGACATCCTGGGCGAAGCCGAGATGAAGAAGCAGGGCTTCGGCGCGCTGTTGGGCGTGGGCCAGGGCTCGGCGCGCGAAAGCCAGCTGGTGGTGATGCAATGGAGCGGCGGCAAGAAGAGCGCCAAGCCCATCGCCCTGGTGGGCAAGGGCGTGTGCTTCGATTCCGGCGGACTTTCGATCAAGACCGGCAGCGGCATGCAGGGCATGAAAGGCGACATGGCGGGTGCGGCCGCCGTCACCGGCACCATGCTGGCGCTGGCGGCGCGCAAGGCGCGCGTCAATGCCGTGGGCGTGATCGGCCTGGTGGAGAACATGCCCGATGGCGGCGCCTTCCGGCCCGACGATGTGCTGACCTCCTTGTCGGGCCAGACCATCGAGGTGCTCAACACCGATGCGGAAGGCCGGCTGGTGCTGGCCGATGCGCTCACCTACACCCAGCGGCGCTTCCAGCCCAAGGCGGTGATCGATCTTGCCACCCTCACCGGCGCCATCGTGGCGGCGCTGGGCTTCGAGCATGCCGGGGTTTTCTCCAACAATGACGATCTGGTGCGCCATATCCAGGCGGCGGGCCGCGCCACCGGCGAGCGGGTGTGGCAGCTGCCGCTCGATCCCTTCTACGACAAGATGATCCGCTCCAAGATCGCCGACATGAAGAATATCGGCGGCGCCAATTCCGGCTCCATCACCGCCGCCCAGTTCCTTTTGCGCTTCATCGAGAAGGGCACCCAATGGGCGCATCTGGATATCGCCGGCGTGGCCTGGCAGGACGGCGAGCAGAAGCCGACGATCCCAAGCTGGGGCACCGGCTGGGGCGTGCGCCTGCTCAACCGGCTGGTGAAAGAGCACTATGAGTCCTAGACCCACCTTGTCATGGCCGGGCTCGAGCCGGCCATCCGTGAGCCGCGGCGCCGATGGCGTGAGCAGGTCCAGCGGACCTGCGAAAGCCGCGAACGCCGCGAGCTTAGGCGAGCGGCCGTGGCCGCTGGCACTGGATTAGCAAATGACCGAGACTCTCTTCTATCACCTCGAGCGCCGCTCGCTGGAAGAGGTGCTGCCCGGGCTGGTCGAGAAATCCTTGCAGCGCGGCTGGCGGGCGGTGATCCGCACCGATTCCAGCGAACGTTCCGACGCGCTGGACACATTGCTATGGACCTATGACGACCAGTCCTTCCTGCCGCATGCCCAGTTGGGCGACGGCGATGGGCGCCGCCAGCCGGTGCTGATCACGGTGGAAGAGGGCAACCAAAATGCCGCCCAGATATTCTTTTATGTCGGCGGGGCCCAGCCGTCCGATTGGAGCGTGTTGGGCGAACTGGCCCGGGTGGTGCTGCTATTCGACGGGCGCGACGAAAATGCGCTGGCGGGCGCGCGGGCGGCATGGAAAGAAGCCAGGAATGCCGGCCATGACGTGACCTATTGGAAGGAAACACCATCCGGCAAATTCGAAAAGCAGAATTGAGCGTCTCATGGGCATGATCGATCTTTTTGGTTTTGGCGTGCCGGTGCTTTTGATCGACCTGGCCTTCGCCTGGCACATCATCCGCACCGGCCGTTCACCGCTGTGGATCTTCGTCATCGCCTTCGGCCAGGTGATCGGCTGGGTCGCCTATATCGTCTTCGCCGTCCTGCCCGACATGGCGCGCAGCAATTCGGCGCGCCGCATGGCCGACAATGTCGCCAACATGGCCGATCCCGGACGCGGCTACCGCGAAAAGCTGCGCAATGTGGAAATGGTCGGTTCGGTGGATTCCAAGCGGGCGCTGGCGGAGGAATGCATCCGCATGGGCCGCTTCGCCGACGCGGTGGAGCTTTATGAAAGCGCCATGCAGGGGCCGTTGGGCGGCTCCGATCCCGCCCTGCTCAAGGGCCTTGCCCGCGCCAAAATG
>Ga0210386_10003504_pt1 | contig 13162 bp, 12 predicted proteins | sample IncBWH32OmetaG_FD_160091 | JGI IMG/M metagenome (GOLD analysis project Ga0210386, IMG submission 160091) | Forest soil microbial communities from Barre Woods Harvard Forest LTER site, Petersham, Massachusetts, United States - Inc-BW-H-32-O ... | reverse complement strand
CACCCGGAAGCCAGTGAGAATTATTCCCGCCAACACCAGCCAAGTCGATCTACTGCAAAAGCGGTTTCGAATATTCACAACGGTTATCCCAAACTTTGACTTCGGGCAGATCAAGGAGATTCGTTCATACAGGCAGGAGTCAGGAGTCAGGAGTCAGTCGGAGAACCACATTGGCCTCAGCGCTGCAGCGTAAGCCGGGCGCTCTGATTGGCTGGCGCATTGGGAGGCGATGTTCCTAGTGCGCGATGGCGTAGGCTTTACGACAGACTCAAAGAGCGCCACTCGTCAGGGCGGGCCGAGCGCGAATACCTGGGGATCCTGGCTCTTGGCCTCCAGGAGCGTCTGGAGAGCTTGGAAGCGGTGATCGAAGAACTCGGCGCCCAAGTAAGCCTCGACACGATGCGGCGGCATTTTTGCCCACCCAACAACATCGTTGAGATGAAGCTGGAAGTGAACCTGAGTGTTTACGACGAGTTATTGGGCCCGGATCGGATCCATTCAACGGATACTATTCGTCCCGACGTTCAAGTTGGTGCAGCGGCTCTTGGAAGCCAAGCAGCGAATGGAACTGGCGTTTCCGATTAGATGTTTGTCTTAACGGATTTTGATGGGCATCTTCCCTACTATTTAAAAGACTATAGCATTTGGGTGATGCCGAAAAGACACATTGCTTTCTTTTTTCACGATGTGCCTGCCTTGTTTTGTTCCGGTAGCATTGGTAAGCTCAGGAGAAGCCACTGAAGGTTGCGAATTAATATTTGGTTAATTCGGTCTCCAACCACCGCTATCGCACACTAGCTGATGGGCGGCTTCGGCTACGACAACGCAGTAGCAATATTAACTATACTGACGTAAAGCTTGAATGGGAGTGTAAGTAACGGGTGGCAGGACACCATCGTGTGAGCCGAAAATAAAATATAAACTATTGACGGTGCTATGGAGTTTTTTGCAATATGCAACCCCTGTCAGGAAAGAGTTCACTCATCTTTGATAGCCTGACTTTTGTTGTAAAAGGAGAGCATTATGACAGATCCATCTACTTGGGACACGGCGTTGGACGCTGTGATCGCCGCGCCAAAGCACCACAAAGTCCTCTTCGAGAACGAACGCCTGCGTGTGCTTGACGTAATTCTGGAGCCAAACGACGAAGAACCCGTCCACCATCATCGGTGGCCGTCCGTTTTTGTGTTCGATCAGGTTCAGGGTCCGATTCATGATTTCTCTCCCGACGGTACGCAGTTGCCTCCAAACCGGGATGTCATAAAGGCGATTGAGGCTTGGAATGGTCAGGGATGTTTGGTCGTGCATATGGCACCGCAACCAGCCGGACGCGTTTTGAACGCTTCGGGGAAGACGCTCCACGGTATCCGAGTCGAGATGAAGACAGCGCAGTGATTTATGTCTAGCGGCTGACAAGGTTACCGCTCGGATTTCAACCGGAAACGGAGAGAATGTCCGTTGGGTGGGCTGTAACTATTGACAGCACCAAGAAATTCGGGGGGTATCTGGTAAACGTGTACACCCAAGCGGGTTCCTCTTGGAAGATCCGTGCGTCAGTCTTTAAGTATTTGGCAGCTCCGTAGCTCAAGGGCGCAGTCGGCAGTTTCGTGCGCCCAATGCCAAACGTTAATGTTGCCACACTATAGGATCAACTATTAGTATAGACTATTGTATAAGCTATAGTATAGGGCATCAGTTGATGTGAAATCCCATAGGGAGAAATGCGCTATTTTAGCTCATTTTCAACATCAGTAGATGTAAGACCGTCATCAGTTGATGAGACATTTTACCTCAGAAGTCAGTACTCAGTAGTCCTGGCTCGTGGCAGCTGGCTCCGACGAAGTGGAGCCACTGCCGCCAGAACTGTCTGGCTGCCGTTTCCAGTGCCGGACCGAAAGTGTGACTCTCTGCACGCAACTGCCGCACGCAAATGCCTGCTTGCGCGAGCTCGCAAGCATGGCCGACATACCAGCGCTCAAGTCCTTGGACAGTCACTTCAGGATGAAACTGGAGCGCCAGCGCATACTCTCCCACCGAGAACGCCTGGTTTGCATAGCGGGCTGTTCCCGCCAGGCGCCTGGCCCCGGAAGGCAAATCAAATGTATCACCATGCCAGTGGAGGACGCGCAATTCGGGGTTGAGTAAAGCCCCGAACCATGGCGGTACACTGCAGCCCGAATCGGAGTGGATGGGTGCCCAGCCCAGTTCCTTGCCGTAACTTCCTGGGTAGACACGCGCCCCCAAAGCCGCCGCCATCAACTGCGCACCGAGACAGATACCCAACGTCGAGCGTTTTGCGGCCAGCCGCGATCGCAGCAGCAGGATTTCAGCTTCGAGAAAAGGATAGGCGTCGCGCTCGTAAATGCCGATCGGGCCACCCAGCACTATCACGAGCTCAGGGTTAAGCGTGTCGATTGCGCGCAAGTTAACAGTGCAAGCATCGATGAGTTGGATGTTGAAACCGGCTTGCAGCAGTTCGATGCCCAGTGACCCCAAATCTTCGAACGCGACGTGGGTGATGGCCAAGGCGGTACGCATGGATGCTTTCCGGTTCATATTTTCATTTCCTCTGAGCGCCTCTGCGCGTCTTTGATCTGCGATCGACGGTGGACGAGAAATAACCATATGAAAATGACAATCCAATGGAAGCGCTTTGCCTCCGGCGTCCTGCTTCTGAGCCTGACTTGGATGCTCTGTCTACGATCCATCGACAACGGGTGGACCCAGGATAAGACCGGCGATGCGGCCGGTGCCAACCCTCAGGCGGATGACTTGCTGGATTTACGTGGGGACGTGCCAAATCCCTTGCGAATCGGCACGGTCGAGCTGCACAAACTGCCTCGGGCGGAGATACACACCACGGATCCGCGAGATCCAGGCAAAGAGAATGTCTACTCCGGTACCCCATTGGTGGAGGTGCTCAAGGCTGGTGGCCTCCTGCACGATCCCGGCATGGCAGGTATCCGCGAAACCGTGACTATGACGGTGCTCGCTGAAGCGACCGACGGATACCGAGCGGTGTTCTCGTTAGCCGAGCTTGATCCGGAGTTGACCGAACGCCTTGTCCTCTTAGCGGACACCAAGGATGGGCAGCCGCTGCCACCACGCGAGGGGCCCTTCCGCATCATCGTTCCCGGCGAAAAACGCCCAGCTCGCTGGGTGCGCCAAGTCAGGGCACTGATCGTTCGTAAAAACTGAAGAACACCGTAGGGGTGCTCCTGGCACCCTTGCCTTTACAGCAAACAAGCGTGTCGTATATTCGCTTGCGCCCCCCTTGAGAACGTCCGGCTACATGACGAGATGGCTTGTCCACGCTTTCGAGTACGGGGCTCGTAGAAACCGACTCCGAACATGCAACGCGGGCGGAAAGCCGTTTTGGCACCAATCCAGCTCGGGTTGTCCCTTCGGATTTACAACCAAAAATCAGGAGAAAGAAGAATGGCGACAGCAACGCTCGAAATGATTGATCCGAAGATTCGCGATTTTGTGACCACCAAACGCAAGTTGCTTATCGACGGCAAATGGGTTGATGCGCAATCCGGCGAGACCTTTCCGGTTTACAACCCGGCTACCGGAGACGTGATGGACCAATGTGCCGCCGGAGATAAGGCGGATATTGACCTCGCCGTTAAAGCTGCGAGACGCGCCTTTGAACGAGGGCCATGGTCCCGACTGACCCATGGTCAGCGTGGCAAACTGATCTGGAAGCTCGCAGATCTCATTGAAGAACACTTGGAAGAATTCGCCCAAATCGAGTCTCTTGATAACGGCAAGCCGCTGGCGATCGCCCGCGTCGCAGACGTGCCGCTGGCCGTCGATTTATTCCGATACATGGCTGGCTGGACGACCAAGATTGAAGGACAAACCCTTTCGACCAGTCAGCTGGGCGCAGAATATTTTGCCTACACGGTGCGGGAACCGGTTGGTGTGGTGGGGCAAATTATTCCCTGGAATTTTCCGCTGCTGATGGCGGCCTGGAAGCTGGGACCGGCTCTGGCAACCGGTTGCACCGTCGTCCTTAAACCGGCCGAGCAGACACCCCTTTCGGCGTTGCGCCTCGGCGAATTGATTGAGGAGGCAGGTTTTCCGCCGGGTGTCGTGAATATTGTCACCGGTTACGGCGAGACTGCCGGAGCAGCGTTAGCCGCCCATTGGGACGTCGACAAGGTCGCCTTTACGGGCTCGACCGAGGTCGGAAAGCTGATTGTGCAAGCTGCCGCAGGCAATTTGAAGAAGGTCTCATTGGAGCTGGGCGGCAAGTCACCCAACATCATTTTTGGTGACGCGGATTTGGAACCCGCCATTTCCGGGGCGGCCAACGCGATCTTTTTCAATCACGGGCAATGCTGTTGCGCCGGTTCACGGCTTTACGTGCAGAAGAGAATCTTCGACGAAGTTGTGGATGGTGTCACGAAACACGCAAAAAGCATCAAAGTGGCAGAGGGTTTCAACCCCGAATCCCAAATGGGTCCGCTCGTGTCCGAAGAGCAATTGAACCGGGTGCTCGGTTTCTTGGAATCAGGGAAGGCGGACGGGGTTAAAACGGTGGTGGGCGGCAACCGAGTCGGCGACCGTGGCTATTTTGTGGAACCGACAATTCTTACCGGAGCGCGTCCAGGGATGAAAGTTGTCGACGAAGAAATTTTCGGCCCGGTCGTCTGTGCGATCCCATTCGACGAACTAGACGAGGTGGCCACGGCAATGAATCAGACGGCTTACGGTCTGGCCGGCGCCATCTGGACCAAGGACGTCGGCAAGGCGCATCGCCTGGCCCGTGCCATGAAAGCCGGAACGGTCTGGATTAATTGCTACAACATCTTCGACGCGACCTTGCCGTTTGGCGGCTACAAGCAGTCCGGTTGGGGTCGTGAAATGGGCAAAGAAGTCGTTGAGCTTTACACCGAGGTCAAGTCAGTCTGCGTAAAAGTGTAGCGGGTTGCGAAGCTGGTCAGCGCATCTTCTTAATGCGGCTCTTTTGACGAGCTCTAAATTTCCCGGGGGCGGCGCATCAATAGCGTCGCCCCTGGCCGAGGACGACGGTTTGCCTATCGCGGGCGACCCGGCCGTTCGAGACGGTTCCAATCGCGCCAAGCCGGTAATTCGCTCTGGCGCGCATCCAGTTTCGCATTGGCGCGGTCGCAGGCGCAAAGTCCCCGAGGAGCAGACGGAGCGGCGGTTTCGATGAGAAAATTATGAGCGAAAGTGTCCCTAACGCAACCGCCTGTTCGTCGTTTATTGGAAAGACTGCCTGAAAATGGGTCCAAACAATCCATCTATGAACAACATCGAAATCGAACATCCAAAAATTGTACCGCAAGAGGAATGGATCGCTGCCCGCCGGCGGCTCCTGATCAAAGAGAAGGAATCCACGCGAGAACACGATGAAGTGAGCCGGCAGCGACGTGAGTTGCCCTGGGTGAAGGTCGACAAGTCCTATCTCTTCGAAGGGCCTGACGGGAAGGTGACGCTCGCGGATTTGTTCGAGGGACGCAGCCAACTCATCGTCTATCACTTCATGTTCGGACCGGGGTGGGAGGAGGGTTGTGGCGGTTGCTCGTTTTTGTGCGATCACGTCGATGGGGCCCGTCAGCACTTTGAGCATCATGATATTTCGTTTGCCGCAGTGTCTCGTGCGCCTTGGGCGGAGATCGCCCCTTTCAAAAAACGGATGGGCTGGCTCTTCACCTGGGTGTCGTCTTTCGGCACCGACTTCAATTATGACTTCCAGGCGACGGCTACCCCGGAGGAGTTGGCGAAACGGGAGATGTTCTACAATTTCAAGATCACCAATATCGAAGGCGAAGAGCAGCCGGGAGGTAGCGTCTTTTACAAGGACGACCGCGGCGAGATTTTCCATACCTACTCTTTCTATCAGCGAGGTGGCGAAGAGTTGCTGGGCGCGTATCGCTTCATCGACCTGACACCGAAGGGCCGCATGGAGACTAGCCCGCTTTCCTGGGTGCGGCATCACGACCGTTATGATTGAGGGTTCGTTCCGGGGGAACGCAAAAGATTAAAAGCCGGGCCCGGTGCGAGCAAAACAGATCTTGGGTGCGTGAGGCGGGATGCCCTTGAATCACCGCTTCACACCAAAGAGCGTGTTTAGAACAGATCGAACTGCAAGGCATTAATTCTGATTGCCTTCTTGGCCGAATTCGGACTAGTGTTCGGCTAGTAACATCCCCCCGAAACATGAAAAGCATCCTCTGCGCTTCTAGCGCTCTACGGCTCTTGCTTTGCTGAGCCGGTCCGCATCGTCGCCTACGGAGATTCGATTACTCATGGCTAGAGAAAAGATGAAACGTTCCCTTGATGATATTACAACTGGTCACGGCGGATCGGAACCTTGCCGAGGAAACCGCCGTGCGGGCATTCGTTATTTGAGGGCGGTGGGCCTTTCCGGGTTGGTGGTCATGTTTGCCTGTTTTGGGTGGAGTTTGAACGCACCAGCAGCCGAAACCCAAAGTGGAAACGACCACTGGATCAATACCTGGACGGCGGGCCCGATGCCGCCGTGGGCCGGTGGTCCGTTGCCGATAGGTTTCTTTGACCAGACTGTGCGTCAAGTCGTGCGGATCAGCTTGGGCGGGGACAGAGTGCGGGTGCGCTTGTCGAACGAATTTGGCTTAAGACCCGTGGAAGTGAGTGCCGCCCATCTTGCTCTCGCGGGTGCTGGAGGCATGATTCAGACTGATACCGATCGAGCGCTTACGTTTCACGGAAAACCTACGGTGACGCTTTTGCCGGGGGCCCCGGTTCTCAGTGACCCGGTCGATCTGAAAGTGGCTTCGCTGACCCACTTGGCGATCAGCCTCTATTTCGCGCAGCGAGCCGAGGTTAGGACCTATCATCTTGAAGCCGCCCAAACTGCTTACATCTCGTCGTTAGGCAATTTTGTCAGTGCCGAGAAGATGCCGGTTGCCGACACCGCAACCAGCCGTTTTTTTCTGACGGCCGTCCTGGTCGAAGCCCCGGCCGACGCGCGCGTGGTGGTTGCTTTTGGCGATTCGATCACGGATGGAGCGCGGTCAACGCCAGACACCGACAATCGCTGGCCTGATCATTTAGCGGAGCGGCTGAGTCAGACGTCCGAGCATGGAGCTGTTGCGGTGGTGAACGAAGGGATCGGGGGCAACCGGGTATTAAGCGATGGGATGGGGATCAAAGCCCTGGCCAGATTCGACCGCGACGTGCTGAGTCAGCCGAGCATATCGCACGTGGTGATCATGGAGGGCATCAACGATATTGGATGGCCGGGAACATTTCTGACGCCGCCGGAAGAACCGGTCACGGTGGAGAAAATTATTGCGGGCTATCAGCAGTTGATTGATCGGGCGCACCTGCGTGGGATCAAAGTCATCGGCGCTACCTTGACGCCCTTCGAGGATTCCTTCGCCGGGGTGCCTCTGCAGACCTTTTACAATCCGGAGAAGGAAAAGATGCGGCAGGCCGTCAACGAATGGATCCGGCAGAGCGGAGCCTACGACGGCGTGATCGACTTTGACGCCGTGGTCAGGGATCCGCAGCATTCGTCGCATATTCGCGCCGATTACGATGCCGGCGACCATTTACATCCGAATGATGCGGGGTACAAAGCGATGGGGGATTCCGTGGATCTCGGGCTGCTAGATAATCACTAAAAAGTGGGCGCGACGGTATTCAATGCGTGTTGGCAGCAGGCGTGTTGCGAATTTTCCGCAGCACGGACTGAAAAGCGGTTTCGATCGGTTTATGAACAACCAGACCAAAGACACCCAAGGCGATAACGATTAGAAGCGCGCGAGTTAAGGTCTTGGTAAGCCGAAGTTGTCCGCCCGCCCGAGCGACGAGTGGAATATTGATCAGCACGCTTGTTAAAGAGGCTAAGACAGCTCCGTTGGCGGCCACACGAAACGGGACTTGATGGTGTGCGGCTGCGGTGCCTGCTACGGCAACCGCCGAGGCGCTCGAGAGTAATCCGCCGGCAATGCTAACCGCATAAAAACCAAATATTCCCAAGCTACGCTGGGCTAGGACTCCGGCCACGTTCAGAGCCAAAAAGACGACTCCGAACTTCAAAGCCGCCTTCAGCGAAAACGGCAGCTCAAGCTTGAGATCCGGAGGCGGTTCGCTTGTTGTACCGATGGCAATCCCAGCACCGAAGCGGAGCAAAATGGCCGTGGTGGCAAGCATCAGTAACATCGGGACGAGGCTGTAGGTGAAAGCTTGGACGGCCAGAATCGCCAGTAGAAGAGAATTACGCAGAAGCATCGCGCCTGTCGCCAGCACCACCCCGCGATAGGCCAGCTTGACAAAACCCTCACCGGCCTCGCGGACTCGGCTCGACAATTCTGCCACCGCCGCCGTGCTGTTGACCAAGCCGCCAAGAAAACTGGTGAAATCGATGCTGCGAGGACCGTAGATCTTCCACAAAACGTAGTTCACGAATCCCAGCGCGGCGATCAGAAGGACGATGGCCCAAGTCTCCTGGAGCTGGACAAGTCCATACGGGTCGACGGGATGCGCGGGTAAGACCGGATAAACGATGAAGCTGAGAATCGCCAAAAGAACCGCCGACCGTAATTCGATGTCACTAAGCCCGGTCGCAAATCCGGTGATTGGCTGTTTCCAGGCCAGTAACGCAGCCGTAATGACTGCGGTGGCAACAGGAGTAAAAGTATGCCCTTTGCCACAAAGAACTCCGCAGAATCCAACAATGATCAGCGCTGCAGACGTCGTTAAAAGCAAGTTCTGATGGAGTCTCCATTCGCGAAAATTCAGGAAGCAAACGAAGAGCCCAATCAGAGCAATCGCCAAAAGGCTGTAGGAATTTCCGAGAAGTCCTCCCAAGCAACCGATCAAGCTTGCGAAGGTAAATGTTCTCGCGCCACCTTTGCCGCGATGTTCGCGTTCCAGTCCGACGAAGGCGCCGGTACCTAAGGCGAGGGCTAAGCGCACCAAAGTGGGCAGAAAAGGCCAATTTGAAACCGTGTTTGTCAGGTCAGGAACGGACATTTAATTTGTCTCCGCAAGGCTGGGCGGAGTGCCGGACGGTGGTGACCTTCGGACAAGGCGGATTGGAAATCGGTGGTGGTGACACGGTCCGGGCATCGTTGGTATCCATAAAAAGTCACGGCGCAAATGTCCCGCGAAAAGAATCTCAAAAATTTTTTGGAGAATCCAAAAATGTCGGCCATATGTCGCGCTGATCGGGAGCGTCGATCGAGAAACTTCACGTTCCTGTCGAAGGACTCCAAATGGGCTTCAGATTTCGCAAACGGAATAAAATCGTGCCCGGACTTTCGATCAACTTGTCGAAAGGTTGGCCATCACTATCGATCGGCGGACACGGCGTAACAACCAATGTCGGACGAAACGGGCCGCGCGGCACGGTCGGAATTCCGGGAAGCGGCTTAAGTTGGCAAATCGGGGGCCACCGACATATTCACAAGGCCGTGCAAGTGCAATCGGACGTCAGAGCCGTCCACGCACAGGGAACCATCAAAGCCGTTCAGGCGCAAGCGGCCATCATCGCAATCACCAAGCGGATGGAAACGCTGGCGAAGAGGCTCACGAGAAACGCCGCCGGGAGCGCCTATTGGAAAAAGGCGGCAATCGAACAGGCGCAGTTGTTGGACCAGATGCTGGATCTGGCAAAGGCGAGCGAAAACAGCCAATTGATTGCGGCGGTCCAGAAATGTCACGACGCTTGGGGCGACGGCGACCCCCACTTGCGCGAGGCGCTGAATTCCGGACTAACGATCACCGAGTGCCTCGAAAAGGTGCTGGCGGGCAAGCGACTCGACCCGAATCATCCGGTGACGATCAACAATGCGGTGACGATCAACAACTTGAAGGAACCGGCGGCGCACGGTGCGTTCTCGAATCCGGATCCGTGGGTATTGGAACAAAAACCCGCCCAACGGTCGATCGATGAACCGGCATTCTGGTCTGGCCTTTGGAAGGCACTCGGGCGCAACGTGGTTCTTCCCTTGCTAGGCTCCGGCGTGATCGCAACTGTCTACTTGATCGCGGCGCACAAAACGACATCGCGCCCGCCGGTCATCGAATCGGCAACTCCAACACCGGGAAAGCCCGCGGAAATGCCAGCTTCGCCCACAGTAGCGGCGACGCCTCCACCCCAACTATCAACGCCCACTCCCTCAGCGGTAGAATCCACCCCAACGCCGTCCCGGCAGGAACAAGTGATCCATCACAAGACCGCCGGCAAAAAGCACTCTAGCCACAGTTCAACGCGCCGACCAGAGCGGTGATCCTGGGGGGGCAGTGCCAGTGCCAGTGCCAGTGTCAGTGTCAGAGGACGAATTCGAGTGTGGGGGTGACGCGCATGCGTTCGGTGAGCGATGGCCGCTTTCTCGCATGCTTCGGTCTTCCCGACGCTTGCCGCCGGCCTGGGAGGCCGGGCGTGGCGAATCCACGTGCGGTCACGCCGTGTCCTCGACGCCAGGAGCGGGCAGGGCGGACCTTCGACGGCTTCAAAGATACCGCGCCGACTCGCCAAGGGGCGGAAGGAGCCGAAAAGCTTTTCCGGCAAGACAATCAGGTCAACGTCGCGTGTTGCTGCGGTCCGCCATACCTGCTCTGGGGAGTGGCTGAATTCGGCGGCCAACCCCACATCCAGGCCGCGTTGCCGCACCTCCCACATCAGGCAAAGAAGTGCCGGCCTGGCCGGATCGGAGTCAGTCGTAGTTGATAGATCGTCGCTCCAAAAATCAGAGCGGGACTGCAGAGGTTGTTTATTAGATCTACAATATAATCAATAATTTTTTGAATTAAATTTCCGATTTTATGGCGAGGCGACGGCGCGGTTTAGCGCAATCGTCGTTGGCGCATTTCCCGCGTGCAAAGAAGTCGAAGGACGAGGACTATTGGGGCGGGGGAGCTCGAGGGGAAGCGGCACCAACGGCACCAATTTTTCATCCTCTTGGAAAGCACCGCAGCCTGCTTTTTAGCCCCTGGACATGACCGCTTTTTGGTTCGAGATTTCTCAGGAGGTACCTGTGATGACAGCCAAAGAGATTCAAAAACTGGATTATCAAAGAGAGGGCATACGCTATACCATCCACGTGGAGGCAGCCCAGGACGATTTAATGTGGGGTACCTGGAATTGCCACGATTGCGGAGTGGGCGGCTCGAGCGCTAAAAAATCTGCCACCATCGACGAAGCTGTTGATGCGGCGCGAAGCGACTTGGAACGGCACCACACTGCTAATCATAGGGTGTGAAGGAACGTAATTTTCGCTGGCTCCGAGAATCGGCAAAGGGAACGGACCTCACCCGCCTTTTGAGGGTTGATTTGTAGAGCGACGGTTCATCCGCAGCCAGGAGTCAGGGAAGACTTCCAGCATGCTCGCCGACACCTCGAACCTCCTGTTCGAAGTGTTATGATGGCGACTTACGAAAGGTGCGCGAAGCGGCGGAGTGCGATCCGGCACGCTTGGTCTTCCAACATAATTTTCACGCGCCCCTCGAGAGAGATGGAATGCGGAAATCAATCCCGTAGAGAGAGCCGTTCATTAAACGCAATTGACCCGGTTTAGCCCGATCCTCGCTGCTCAATATTTCCGGCACCACATTCTCCAAATGTTGCCCAGAAACAGTCGACAGCGCTTTTGCGAAAGTTATGATCGGCAAGATGCATTGGTTGTCCTATTGCCGTTGAAATCGAAAATGAGTTCCCGGAACGGGGAGGAAGTTATGAGTACATGGAAGAAAAAGAGCATCTTGGCGTCGATCGTATTCGGCGCGTCTGTTCTGCTGGTATCGACGCCCGGCCTGTCGGCCGACCAACCGAAGATTTTGGTAGTCTATCCGTATCTCGGCGATCAGTCATTCGTGCGCATGCATGCCGCCTCAGTGGCGGAAGCTGCGAAGTTTCCTGAGGTGAAGATTGATATTGTCGCCGGGCCTGACCGGACCAACGTCGAGTACTTCATTAGCTCAATTAACAAGGCGGTGACCGAACATTACAATGTTCTGGTGCTTAATCATGGTGGCGCTGCGGCGCAGCTTTATCCTGCTCTGCGCAAGGTGCAGGACCAAGGCATCAAAGTGGTCGCTTTTGATACGGGGCTGCCGGAGTTGGCAGGTCACTCCGCCGATGTTCTCTACGACAACTATGCCGCCGCAAAGGTGGCTGGTGCGCTCTTCGCCTCGCTCCTGCCGGAGGGCGGAAAAATCGGCATTCTGCGTTGCCTCCTGGGCAATCCGGACACCGATGCGTTTGTGAATGGCTTCAAGGAAGCCATCAAAGACACGAAACTCACGGTGGCGGCGGAGGCCGATTCCAAGTGTGATCCGGCGCAATCCCGGACAATGGCCGAAAACATGCTCACTGCGAATCCGGATCTGGTGGGGATTTACGATTCCGTCGACGTCTCGGCGCAGGGCTCTCTGCAGGCCCTGAAGGCGGCGCACAGCAAGGCCATTCTAGGATCTATTGGCGGCCAGATGTATGGCGCGCAGGCGATCGCCGCCGGGACGAACTGGAAGTTCACGGTTCCTTATCGGTTCGAGGAGATCGGCAAAATTGCGGTCGATACCGGCGTCTCCGTCGCCAAGGGAGAATCGGTGCCTGCCAAGGTCGTCATCCCGCCCTCCGAGCCGGTGACGCCGGAGAATGCAGCACAATACGTGAAGGATCTGAAGGCTCGCCTCGGCGGCTGAGCAGAATTCGCCGCCGAGCCAAATGGGGACCTGCTCCGTCACCTCTCTTGTCTGAAAACGGCGATCAAGCTGATGTAACATGTCAATTGGCGGTCAAGGTTCGGTCCCCGGCTCGGAACGAAACTCCGCAGCGGCTGATGACGGGGCTGGTCAACATTGGGGGATGACTGTCGCCCTTGGCCTGGTACAGCTTGGGCCGGCATTCATTTTGGTCGTTCTCATGGTAGTCCTAAGCCTGCTCAGTCCATACTTCCTCACTATTCGCAACATGCAGAATCTCGGTGCGCAGACAGCGATCGTGTGTGCGCTTGCGCTTGGGCAACTGCTGGTCATTGTCGTTCGAGGCGTGGATGTCTCCGTCGGCAGTGTCATCGCGTTAACCGTCGTGATCGTGGGGCGACTGATGGAGGCCGGCTACGAAAACGGCCTGCTGCACATCGCGACTTTCCTGTTGGTCGGGGCATGTGTCGGGGCGGTCAACGGGTTCCTGATAGTC
>Ga0210386_10003499_pt1 | contig 13172 bp, 16 predicted proteins | sample IncBWH32OmetaG_FD_160091 | JGI IMG/M metagenome (GOLD analysis project Ga0210386, IMG submission 160091) | Forest soil microbial communities from Barre Woods Harvard Forest LTER site, Petersham, Massachusetts, United States - Inc-BW-H-32-O ... | reverse complement strand
TCAAGAAGACTTGATTGGTGGGGTGGAGCATGAAGCGAAGGTTCCTCGCAATGGCGGTCCGATCTGGGCTCAGCAGCATTCTCTTAGTGTACTCAGCAATTGCTCACTGCGGAGAGGATGCCTTTGCGAAGTGGGCGGCCACCCACGCCATTCCGGTAACTACGGTCGAACCCAGCGAAGACTTCTCGGATCTGCTGCCCTTGAAGTCAAAGATCGGCAAAGCTCTTGTCGTCGCTCTCGGGGAGCCGATGCACGGCGCGCACGAGCCCATGGCGTTCCGGAACCGGCTGATCCGCTTCCTGGTTGAGCAGATGGGATTTACTGCCGTTGCGCTCGAGTCCGGCTTCACGGAATCGATCAACGCGCGTTCATTTATCGAGGGCGGCGACGGCGACGTCGAAGCGGCGGCACAAACAGCGCTGCCCGGGCTTAGTCAATACCTCGAAACACGTCAGCTGCTTCAATGGATGCGGGACTACAACGCGACAGCCGACTCGCGCGGCCATCGCAAGATTCGCCTGTACGGCATCGACATCACAGCGGGGGGACAGCTGAGCGGGCCAAGGCTCACGATCGACTCCGCGCTAAAGTTTCTCTCTCGCGCCGACCCCACGACCGCGCAAAAGATCCGGGACTCATTGAGCGGCAACCTCCCGGAAGCCGAGTCCCATGAATTGGGGCCACTGCCAGTAGCCACTCAAGCGGAGTTCGACATCAGCATCGAGGCCATTGCCAACGCCATGCAAAGGACCCGAAAGAGGCTCATCGCCAGTAGCTCCGACGAAGAGTATCGCTGGGCTCTGCACAATCTAGATGCGGCGCGTCAGCTCGCGAAGTGCCTTCCTATCACACCGTCGCCGGGAGCAAGCATGAGGGTCTGGGCGCGTACGACGGCCTGCCGAGACGCCGCAATGGCGGAAAATGTGAAGTGGGCATTAAAGAACGAAGGTCGGCAGGGGCGTCTCCTCGTGTTCGCTCACGTCGGTCATGTGATGAACTGGAAGGAAGATGGCCGGCGCATGGCCGAGGTGCGCGAGAAGCCGCCGCTGATGGGCTTTCATTTGCGTCGTGAGTACGGCGAGAATCTCTACATCATCGCAATGGCGACTGCGACCACGTCCGGGGGGCTTCCCGCCGCCAAGCCAGTCGAAGCAGACAGCATCGAAAGCGCTCTGGCGGGACTAGCCCTGCCGTTGATGTTCCTCGACGTGAGAATGGCCCGGTGGAACACGAAAGCTTTCGCTTGGCTGTCCACTCCACGGGGAATTGATGCAAACGTTTCTGCCCATTCCCTGATCACGCCCTCGACTGCTTTGGATGCTTTCCTTTTCATATACACATTGACGCCCGCAATTCTGTCCTCCGGTAGAGCTCTTTGACATACCGGTCCGCGGACCGCTTGCTTTGCTGCTTGATCGCAGGACCCGTTCATTTCAGCCAACGGCGATTGCGGCCGACACCCGGTTGCGCAAAACCGGCCGCTCGTGACAGTCGGCAGGGGGTCATAACCGGAAATTTGAAATGCGACGAGCCGAGCGGCAGGTCTCGGAATTATTTTCGCCGCCATCGGCCGGAAGCTGACATCAACCGGGCTGATATGGCTCGTAGAAAGCGGACGTCAATGATTTGCGATACGCCATCCACGAGCCCATTTAAGCGAAACAACAAAACCCCTTGTCTTGCCAGATTGCATCGGCGACATGAATAAGGTTTGGATTTACAGTTTCTTCGCCAGCTTGATCCTTTGGATAGGTCTTGTGATCTCCGCCAGCGCGCAAGACCCACACTTGGCGCCACGCGCAAAAGATCTCTTGGAAGCTAAGAACTTCGTGGCCGTCGCGCGGGAGTCTCATTACGCATCGACGGTCCCGGCGCAGGCCCGCGCGGATGATCGAAAGACGATGGTTGGGATGTTGCACGTCTTCTTTGACGACCTCGGCGGCTTAGCGCAAGCGGCGCTCCTACCCCCCGATTCCATTCGGTCGGGAGCAGGCGGACCTTTTGTTGTACTTGAACTATATGCGGGCGATGCTTCCGATTGGCAGGCAGAGTCGGCTCGGTTTGAGCAGCACGGAAGCAGTTACACCTTCCACGATTCATCAACCTCGTTCGCGTTGACGCTGGCTTATATTCGGCCGGGGTCGCAGTGGGAATTGCTCGACATAGTATTGGCGGCTCCGGCCTCGGACGCCTCTGCGACCGCCCGGTTGGCTGAAATGCAGTCGAAGCTGCTTAACTATCTTCGCGAGCAGAGCGCCACACATGCATCGTCGGGAAACTGATGGCGTAATCCTTTGGCCATCGCTAGAACTCCGTGCAATTCCATCATGCCGTTCACGCCGTTGCAGTCATTTGCGATCGACGGCATTGGGTGAAGGGCCGGCGTCTCACGGGTCACTTGCGTGGCCGGCAGCTGTCTGAAGCTTCGTTCGGCGCTTTCGGGGCTGAACGGTAGGATTTGGGATTTCTTGGCGCCTTTACCAGCAACACCACCGGGTTACTTCAACGCAGCATTTGTCAGCACCTGCCACGCGAAGACAAGCATGACGATCCACCCTGTAACGTACAGCATGGGTCGCAGGGGAAATCGGGCCAGTCCGGAAATCATGCCGATGGCGTGCGCTGCGCGCAGCCAAAAAAAGATGATCGAACACGCGACGGTCACGGGTGTGGAAACGTGAGTAATAGCTCCGACCAGAACAATAATCGAGAAAGGCAGCAGTTGCTCCAGGAGATTCTGATGAGCACGCGCACTGCGGTGAACCCACGGCGGCATGGCACTGTGATCAGGTGGACGAATGAATAATTGATCCTTACCCGGAAACCTTGTCGTGTTGATGCCTATGATGAAGGGAATCCAAAGTGATCCGGCAAGCAAAGCGGTGTACAAAAGCCATCTGAGTTCCGTCGTCATGTAGCCTCCCCTTTGGGTCCGAATTTGCTCCGAGCAATGATGGATTCAGGATCGCCCTAGCCGGGCATTGGAACCTTCTGTTGCACGGTCACCGTCGTGCCGATCGAGGCGCCGATGATCAAGATGATCGCGACCCATTGCATGCCCGACAAATGCTCGTTGAGAAATACCAGGCCAAACAAGGCAGCCAGAGCGGGGTCTACGCTCATGAGCACACCGTAGGTGCGGGCCGGTAGCCGCGTGAGCGCCAGCATCTCCAGAGTATAGGGCAGCGCCGTCGAGAGGACGGCCACCGCGAGACCAGGCAGCAGGACGGATCGCGACCACAGCGCTGAGCCGGCAGTCACGAGTCCGATGGGTGCAATGACAATGGTGGAGATGATGCTCCCGAGCGCGACTGTCTGGACGCCATGACCCGCGCCGGCCTTGCGACCGAAGATGATGTAAAGGGCCCAGCAAGCACCGGCTCCGAGGGCGTAGAGGATGCCCACCGGATCGATCCGGCCGCCAGGATGTCCAATCGGCAGGAGTAGCAGCATGCCGCCTATTGCCAGCACCACCCAGCAGAAATCCCAGGCGCGCCGCGAGTTGACGACAGCGACCGCCAGAGGTCCCGAGAACTCCACCGCTACCGCGATGCCCAGCGGGATGCGGCTGAGCGCCATATAAAATGCAAGGTTCATCAAGCCCAGGGACATCCCGTAAAGCACCAGCGCCTGTCGCGAGCCTGGGGCGATGCGGGCGCGCCAGGGTTTCAGGGTAATCGCCAGAATGACCGTGCCCAGTACGGTTCTCACCGTCACCATTCCAATCGCGCCGATGAGCGGAAACATCGTCTTGGCGATCGAAGCACCGACCTGAAACGACGCCATCGCCAGCAACAGCACGATGACTGGAAATACATTGGATGCGGGCCCGACCAGTGGCTTCATGGCGGAATTAGATCATTTCGCGCGTTGCCGCTGAAAGTTTGTGCCCGGAAGCGGCTACCGGCGGCCGTCAGCTGAGCCGGGATACGCGCGCAGTCGCCCCCGGAAACCCCTACACTTCGCCTCAACGCGCAAACCGCGAGGTGCGGTGAACCAATCTAGGAGGCGGGACCGGTGCGTGTGGCGACGACTGCGGGTGACAGGGGTGCACAAGGAAATTCCCGTCGGGGACCGGGCCTGCTCGCTCTTGGGGCACTTGGCGTGGTCTTTGGCGACATCGGCACCAGTCCGCTGTACACATTCAAGACCGTCCTGAATCTCAGCGCGATCCATCCCACGGCCGAAGGTATCTTGGGCGCGCTGTCGCTGGTGATCTGGACGCTGATTGTCATTACCTCCATCAAGTACGTCACGATCGCGATGAGCATGGACAACCACGGCGAAGGTGGCATCCTGGCGCTCATGGCGCTTCTGGCGCTCAATAAGCACAAGCGGCCGGTGATTGTCGCCTTCGGGTTGTTTGGCGCGGCGCTCATTTACGGTGACGGCGCCATTACCCCGGCCATTTCCGTGCTCTCGGCCCTCGAGGGCCTCGACATCGCCATACCCGCGCTGCACGCATACGTGCTGCCGGCAGCCGTAACCATCCTGGTACTGCTATTCGCGATACAACCGATGGGAACCGCTCGAATCGGTCGGGCCTTCGGCCCGGTCATGGCGCTGTGGTTCATCGTCATCGGTGTGCTTGGTGTTTGGGGCATCGCGCAGCACCCCATTGTCCTGGTCAGCCTGAACCCGCTCCTGGGCCTGCGATACCTGTTCGGTCATGGCTATTCCGGTTTCCTGGTGCTGGGTGGCGTCTTTCTCTGCGTCACGGGAGCCGAGGCGCTTTATGCGGATATGGGTCATTTCGGATCACGTCCGATCCGCCTTGCCTGGTCAGTGCTGGTGTTCCCCTGCCTGCTGCTCAACTACGCCGGACAGGCAGCCGTCGTGCTGGGCGGAGCCCCGATAACGGATAACATCTTTTTCCGGCTTTGCCCGGCGCCTTTTCTGGTGCCGCTGATCGTGCTCTCCACGGTGGCCACCATCATCGCCAGCCAGTCGATCATTACCGGTGCCTTCTCCATGACGCGGCAGGCGATCCAGCTCGGTTGGATGCCGCGCTTGGCGATCAAACAGACATCCGCCGAAGGCTTTGGCCAGATATACGTCGGTACGGTCAATTGGGCGCTCGCCATCGTGACGATTGGCCTGACACTCTCCTTCACGAAATCCGACAACCTTGCCGCCGCCTACGGCATCGCGGTATCCCTGACCATGCTCATGACGTCGGTTCTGCTATTCATGGCGATGCGCGACGTTTGGGGCTGGGGTCTGCTTCCCAGTGCAGCGCTGGCCGCAGTCCTGCTCTGTATCGACGCTGCATTCTTCGGAGCGAATGTGGTCAAGGTACTTGACGGAGGGTACGTACCGTTGCTACTCGCGCTCGCCGTCTATACCGTCATGCTGGTCTGGCATCGTGGCACAGTGGCCGTGGCCGCAGCGGTGAGCGAGAAGTTGACGCCGGTCCCGCAGTTCCTTGAACAACTTACCGCCCAGCACATTCCGCGCGTGCCAGGCACCGCCGTGTTCCTGACGCGGACCGCGCAGGACATTCCGCCGGTCATGGCGTGGCATGTCAAACACAATCGAGCCTTGCACAGCTCGCTTCTGGTGCTGACCATGGCGCCGGATACCATACCTTACGTCGCCGACAGCGAGCGCCTGGAAGTCACGAATCTTGCGCCCCACTTCTGGCGGGCCAAGGCCCGTTATGGCTTCATGGAACGCCCCGATATTCCCGCGCTGCTGCAGCTGACGCATGCATTCGGCTGCAATTTGGATTTTCACGATGTCACGTACTACGTTGGCCATGAGACCATCGTGCGGCGCGAAGATGGGCGCGGTTTGGCCCGCTGGGAAGAGGCCTTTTACGCCGCCATGGTGCGCAACTCCGCACACGTCAGTGACTTCCTGCGCATTCCGCGCGAGGGCATAGTGGAGATTGGGCCGCAGATTGCGATCTGAGGGGACTGGACAGAGCCACCGGCACGGCCTAGCGGCTACCGTCTCCGTGCCCACCGTTGCCGCCATCGCCACCCGGTGAGGGGTCGGGACTCACGGTGCCCGGAGTGTGGGGTGTGCCTGGAGAATTCGGATCGCGTGGGGTGCGCGGAGAGCCCGGATCGCCAGGAAGTCCGGGCGTGCCGGATTTGCGCACGATCCTGCGCGATGGAGTGAGCGGGCTGGAACTGGCCGGAGCACTGGAGCTCGGTGCCGTGCCGCCCGGACTGCCTGACTGCGCCCAACTGATCGCGCACAGCAGCATACCCAGGGGTAGCGCCGCCCAGGGCTTGATCCGACGGGTCATGGAATGTCTCCTGAGGCAATTGACTGCAGGTGAAGAGTGCATCCGACCAAGAGCCCAGGGTAGAGGCCGATGGGAGGTCGAAACGGTAGGACACGCCCCATGGGATTAGGAGTTCGCCTACAGCGGAGCAACCCATGCGCGTGGCAGCTGTGTCGCCTATAATTGCCGTAACGCGCCTATGCCTTCTCATCTGCCGGTGGTACCCCACCGCAGGAGACTCTATGAATCGCGTCGCGACAACGCTGGCAGGGGCAAGCCTGCTGCTACTCTCGCAGCTTGCCAGCGCGGCAGTGCCGGAAGGGTGGTTTGCCAACGGGTCCGCTCTGAATGACTTCACGGTTGTTACGGATAGAGCGGTCCTCTACCAAGGGCATCCCAGTGTCTCCATCAGTTCAAAGAAGATGGAGAAGACGGACTCGAACGGCTTCGCTGGTCTGATGCAGCAAAGTTCTGCGAACGACTACCAGGGCAAACGTGTACGCCTGAGTGCCTATCTGAGGACTCGGGACGTGGTGGGTGAGCGCACACTGGGCGCGCACATATGGTTTCGCGTGGACGGGCCCGGCGGCAAAATGCTGGGCTTTGACAATATGGACACCCGTCCGGTCAAGGGCAATACGGAATGGACCCAGTACGCGATCGTTCTGGATGTTCCACGGGAGAGCATCGGTCTTGCCTATGGGTTCTTCCTGAACGCTGCTGGAACAGTATGGGCCACCGGCTTCAAACTCGAAGAGGTCAGCAATGCAGTGCCGGCGACCAACAGCCTGCCATTGCACCCGGCCAATCTCGACTTCGAACAATAGTCATCCTCTTGCGATGAACTCTGGCGCCGCATTGCCAAACACCGTGCTGCTCGTCGGCGCCTCGCGCGGACTCGGCTATGCCATGGCCGAGGAATTCCTGAAGCTCGGCTGGAACGTCGTGGGTACCGTTCGCGGTGAGGCACGAACCGCGCTACACGATCTGGCGCAGCGCTCGTCCGGGCGAGTCGAAATCGCGATGCTCGATATCACGGTGCGCGAGCAGATTGCCGCGCTTCGCTCCCGTCTTGCGCACAGAAGGCTCGACCTGCTGTTCGTCAACGCCGGCGTGACCAACAATCCGAATGAGACTATCGGCGAGGTTTCAACGCAGGAATTCATCCGCGTCATGCTGACCAACGCTCTGAGCCCGATGCGTGTGCTGGAAGCGCTGTATGACCTCGTTGCCGACGACGGCACCATCGGCGTGATGTCCTCGGGCCAGGGCAGCGTGACAAACAACACTACCGGCATGCGCGAGGTGTACCGGGCAAGCAAGGCCGCGCTGAACATGTTCATGCGCAGTTTCGCGGCGCGCCACGCTGCCGACCAACGTGCCATGGTGCTGATGGCGCCTGGGTGGGTGCGCACCGACTTGGGCGGCCCGGATGGGCGCCTCGCCATCGAGGAGAGCATCCCGAATGTCGTGCGCACCTTGCTCGCCGCGCACGGCCATGCCGGCCTACAGTACCTGGACTATCTCGGCCGCACGGTTCCCTGGTAGACGCGACGGCCGCTGGCCACCGGCTAGTTCGCGGAAGGATCACCGCTCGGCGGTGGCGCCTGATCTTCCTGTGCCTTCGGGCCCAGCCGTTGAGCGAGTATCGGTTTGAGGGCGTCGGCCCACAGTTGGTAGGCTTTTGCGGTCAGATGCAGGCCGTCACTGGTCATCCCCGGCAGCAGCACTCCGTGGCCGTCAGTCAGCCGCGCATTGATGTTGAGGTAGCGGATCCGATGCCCGTCTGCCAATCGTGCCAGGCCCCGGTTGGCTGCATCGACGATTGGCATGACCTTGATGTTATCGCTGCGCGGCGTGATTCCCATGAGCACCACCGTCGCCTGCGGTGCGCGGGCGCGCAGCTCCTTGACCACGGCCGCGACGCCACGAACCGTCTCGGCCGCGCGAACTTCCGTGTCATCGGCAGGTGACAGGTTGCCGATATTATTGGTTCCGGCCATCAGCACAATGACCTTGGGATTCACACCATCCAGTTCGCCCTGCTGCAGGCGCCACAGCATGTTCTGCGTCTTGTCCCCACCCCAACCAAAGTCGGCTGCGTTCCAGCCTTTGAAGTTCTCGTTCCAATTCTGAAGGTTGTCAGCATACTGCCGGTCGCTGGTGCCCCAGCGCCTGGTGATCGAATCCCCCATGAAGTAGACATCAATCCTGCCCTGCGTGCGCTTCGTCAGCAGTTGCTGATGCGCTTTGAGGGAGTTCGCATCGGTCCGAGCCAGCGGCTGGTCGGCCGGCTCGAGCGGCGGTTGGCCTGGATGCACAGTGTCGACATACATCATGCCAGGTCCATGCCAGGCGCCGTGATCGTTGTCGACAGGATTACTGGATTGAATCATCGAGGCGTAGGCCGCTCCGGGTTGCCCGATGAGGCAGCCCGCCAGGGGCATCAGCAGTAACGGCGAGAGTGGGATTTTTGGGCGCATAGCCGATTTTAGCCCCAATGGCAGTCGGATCAATCGGTGAACTCGTTGAACCCGCGGCCGCTCAGGATCATGGGCACGCACTTTTCTGCCCGCGCCAGCCGTGTCTTTGGCTGCTTCGCGCCTGAGACATGGAAGAGGTACGACTTTCGGCGTCCCGGCGTCAGTGCGTCGAACGCTGCCTTCAGCTCCGATGACGCTTTCAGCTTCGCTTGCAGCTCCACCGGAACTACATACTCCGAAGCCTTCTTCAGGGGAACCTTCTGTCTCGATTTCTCGAGCTGGATGGCCTCCTTGATGTACCGCCTCAGGGTCATCTGCAGAGCCGAAATTTCCGCGGACGAGGTGAAGCGAACCCAGCGGCCCGCCTGGGTATGCTCGCCGATCTTCTTGAGAATGTGCTTCGGGTCCTTTAGCAAGACGCCTTTGAAGAACGAGAACGCACACACATCTTTAAGCGGGATGATGATCGCGACGTTCCTTTGCTGGTAGGTGAAGCAGGGCTTGCCCCATTTCACCTCCTCGCCCAGATCGCAGGCGAGGGCGATCTTCCTCAGCTCGTCCGTTTCCCTCTGCCACTTTTTCGCGTAAGGCACTTTCATCATCGCCCCCGGGCGCCACATCCCATTCGGCTTCATAAACGGTATTGGGCTGGCGCGCAATGCGCGCTCGGCCGGCACTTGCATGCCGCCCCGCCTCGTGTTATAAACTGAACCATATGGTTCAGTATAGTCGAAGCCACTTTGATGCTTCGTTCGCCGCGCTCTCGGACGCCACCCGACGCGGCGTTCTGGAGCAGCTCGGCCGTGCGGACGCATCGATCACGGAGCTGGCCGGGAGGTTCCGCATGACCCTAACGGGCATGAAGAAGCATGTCGGCGTCCTGGAACAGGCGGGGCTCGTCACCACGCAAAAGATCGGGCGCGTGCGCACCTGCAGTCTCGGCCTGCGCCGACTGGAGGAAGAGGCGGCATGGATCGAGCGATACCGCCAGCTCTGGGACGCCCGCTTCGACGCGTTGGACACGGTTGTCGAGGAATTGAAACGGCAGGACAGGATCGGTGCACGCAAGAAGAGAGAGCGAGGCTACCCATGAAGAACAGTACGTCAGTGGAACGTCGGTCCGAGCGAGAGCTGGTCGTATCGCGAACCTTCAACGCACCGGCGCGCCTGGTGTTCGAGGCTTGGACCAAGCCCGAGCTGCTCAAGCGCTGGTGGGTGCCGAAGTCCTTCGGCATGTCCTTTGTTGCCTGCGAGCTAGATGTCCGGATCGGGGGCGGCTACCGTTTCGAGTTCGGCCACGAGGCCTCCAAGCCCATGGCGTTCTTCGGTCGATACCTGGAAGTAACACCCCCCTCGCGCCTGGTCTGGACCAATGACGAAAGTGTCGACGGTTCCGTCACCACAGTGACCTTCGAGGACCGAGGCGGCACGACGCTGGTGGTCATGCACGAACTGTATCCCTCGAAGGAAGCTCTCGACGCCACCCTTGCCGGGATGGAGGGTGGGATGCCCGAAACATTCGCGCAACTGGACGAGCTTCTGGTCACTCTGGGCGGGAGCGGGTGACGGTCACGTAGTTGGCGAGCTCTTATCAGAGGAACGACACGTGGGCCGCTTCCTGCTTGCCTTGGGCGAAACCGGTGAGGGCGGCGGGGATGCCGGTCGCCGGATCCATCGGGTGCGTGCCCACTGCGGCTCGGGGCCACTACGACAGTTCTGCGTACCTGTGCTGCCGCGCTAGCACCCGGCCGAGGCGCCGATCATGAGACCTGGGGGCTACTGGCACTCAAGGACTCGCGCACCCGCGACCCGTATCCTCGCGGTCACGACCTCGTCGGTAGCGGCCTGAGTGGCCTCGCGCTGGGCTTTCGCCAGGGCGTCGCGGGTGCAATCCGGGTCCCGGCCGCAGCTTGGCGCTAACGTACGCGCCAGCGCGCGCGTCATGTTCGTGTACTCCTCCGAGCAGGCATTCATGGCGGCAAGCGCGACAGCTTCCGAGGCAGACTCGGGATGGTCGAGCCGCGGTATCGCGGCTCGGACGCATTGCATCCAGGCATTGCGTGTGATGTTCAGCTCTTTGGCGGCAACCGGCCCTGTATCCACGGTATCGTGCGGCGTGGCCGCGGCTGCACGCCCGCACACGGCGGCTGTCGCGGCGATCGCCACCATCAGCCCGATCAGATTCCTGCGGTTCATGATCGCTCCTTCACGCCCATCTCGCCAAGGTTCGAGGGCCGTCGGCAGGCGCCTGAGGCATGCACCCTGCTTGCACGCCCGCCCGCCGAGTTTACCATTGGCCTGTGCAGCATTCCGTTCAGTGGTGCAAACGGCGCCGCCCGTTTTGCCCAATAATGAGGAGGTTGGAGGTATATTGACCAGCGGCGATCCGGCAGCGGATCGACTGGATCCGGCGGCAACAGCCGGACCGATCATTGATTCGAAGGGAGGGGAACACAATGAAGAGTCTCGTCTGGTCCGTCTTGGCCGCCGTCACGCTCACAGGTGCATTGATGAGCGCGCCCGCATCGGCGCAATCGGCGGCTGCGCCACCCGACCCGATGGCCAATCCCTGTCAGCGCGCCTGCCTGGAAGGCTGGGTGAACAATTATCTCGAAGCCATGAAGGCGCACAATGTCGATCCGGCGCTGTTTGCGCGCGAGGTCAAGTTCACCGAGAACGGCATTCACCTGCCACTGGGCGGGGAGGGCCTGTGGTTCGACATGACCGGCATCGGCACCTACAAATTCTACGTGCCTGACATCGAGACACAGCAGATCGCCTTCTTCGGCACCGTGCAGATCGCCGGCCGCGCCTCGACGCAGGGACCGGCCAAGCCGACCACCGTCGGCCTGGTGCTGCGCCTGAAGATTCGCAAGGGCAGGATCACCAGATCGAGCAGCTTTCCATTCGCCCCGAGGTGCAGCTCGGCCCGGCCGCGGCGGGACCGCCGCCGCGCTTCCCGCCCACCGGCGAGGCGGTCGAGGCGATGGGTGCGCCGGACCCGATATTTGGTGCGGTGATCCCGCCGGCCGAACGCATGAGCCGCGCGGACCTGATCCGCACCGCCAACTACTATTTCACCGGCATGGCCCCCAATGACGGCAAGGGCTACTACCCCTTCACCGACGACTGTCTGCGCCATGAGAACGGCATGATCACGGCCGGCCCCAAGGACCCCTCTGCGCCCAATCGCATGGGCTGCAAGGAGCAGTTCGAGAAGGGCCTCAAGGGCGTCGTGAGCCGCATTCGCGACCGCCGCTTCGTTGCCGTGGACCGCGAGCGCGGCATCGTCTTTGCCTTCGCCTTCTTCGATCACCACAACATCAACTGGACCTGGCAGTTGGGCGAGCTGTTCAAGATCGAGAAGGGCAGGATCCACCGCATCGAGGCCATGTTCCAGAAGGCGCCGTTCGGCACGCCGTCGGGCTGGTCCACCTATGAGCAGGCGATGTCCGAGGACATTCAGGACGTCCGCTGACCATCGCCCAGGAAATTCGAGAGACAAGGGGGAAATACATCATGAATAAAGCACTTTTCGCCGTGCTGCTGGCCTGCGCCGCCGCGCCCGTCCTTGCGCAACAGGGTGGCGCGGTGGGTCCGCCGCCCAGCCCCTATGCGCCCCTGCAGGATCGCCCCAGTTGCAGCCGCGATGAGCTGAAGCGGCTCACCGCCGCCTATGTCGAGGCGCAGGGCAAGGGCAGCCTCGCAGGGCTGCCGATGGACCCCAAGGCGCATTATCTCGAGAACGGCAAGGACGTGGATCCCGGCGCGGGCATGTGGGCGAAGCCGCTCCAGGTGGCCCACGCCATGAGCTTCCACGATGACAAGCGCTGCAAGACCTTCACCGAGGTCGTCGTGACCGGCCCGACACCCTATGTCATCGGCACGCGGCTGTATGCGCACGATGGGAAGATCATCCGCGTCGACAGCCTCGTCACCAAGCCGGGCAACTGGCTGTTCAATGCCAACTCCTACCTCAAATATACGAGCAAGGAGGATTGGTCGCCGCTGTACAAGTATCAGCTGACCGAGCCGAAGGAGATGATCCGCGGCGCCAATGCTTATCTGGACGGCTTCTCCGACAAGTTCACGGACATCCCCTGGGGCACGCCCTGCGCGCGGCTCGAGGGCGGCGCCTATACCAATGCCAAGGGCGATCCGCATGCAAGTTGCGAAGTGGGCATGCCGGCGGGTCTGCTCTACATCACCCACCGCGACTACCTGATCGATGAGGAGCTGGGCGTCATCAACGTGTTCTGCAGGTTCGGTGGTCGGGCCGAGTCGCCGGACAGCCATTCCTTCCGTTTCATCGACGGCAAGATCCGCGCGGTACACACGCTGACGCCGATTCCCGGGCCGCAGGCCAATGACGATGGCGGCATGATCCGCGGCGCCGCGGATCCGAATGCACCCCGGCCGGCCGCCGGCGGCGCGAACGGTCCGCGCACCTGAGC
>Ga0210386_10003497_pt1 | contig 13175 bp, 11 predicted proteins | sample IncBWH32OmetaG_FD_160091 | JGI IMG/M metagenome (GOLD analysis project Ga0210386, IMG submission 160091) | Forest soil microbial communities from Barre Woods Harvard Forest LTER site, Petersham, Massachusetts, United States - Inc-BW-H-32-O ... | reverse complement strand
GATTTTGGAGCCAGGCCGACCAGGAGAGCAAAGAGGAAATCCACACCGGCGCGGACGAAACAGAGCCATGCGAAGGCGCGGATTGCTGGCGGCGCCTTCACTTCCCGCCGGCCTGGCAACGGAACATATTCTTGAATGTCCTGGGGCATCTCTGTCTCCAATCGCTTGACCAGCCCGGAAACTCTCAAAAGACAGCGTTTGTTCAATTGTGCTGTGAATCGGAAGGTTAGCAGGACTTCCGCGCGCCGGACTACAGCTTTTCGCGAAGGAAACTGATTACGTGATCGGCCGTCACTACGCCCACCATCCGCCCCTGCGCATCTACTACCGGCAGCGCGTGCAGATTGTATTTGTCGAACATCTCGGCCAGATCAATCTGCTTCATATCCGCCGGGCACGACAGCACTCGAGGCTCTGCCAGTACGATCAGCCGCGCCTCAGGCTGCGCGACCACCAGGCGCGCGAGAGGCACCGTCCCGCGAAGCACCCTCTTGTCGTCCAGCAGGTAAATCTCCGTTACCGTTTCGATGTCCCCATCAAAGCTGCGCAGCGCCGGACCCACCTGCGACACCGTCGCCTCCGTGCTCAGATACACAAAATCCGTCGTCATCGCGCCGGCTGCCGAGTGCTCGTCAAACTCGAGCAACTCCTCAACTTCGTGCCGCTCCTCCGGCTCCATCTCTTCCAGAATCGCGTCCGATCGATCCTCAGGAAGCTCTGCCAGCAAGTCCGCCGCCGCGCCCGGATCCATCTCCTCCACGATGTCGGCGATCTTTTCCTCGTCCAGCTTCTCCAGCAACGAAAGCTGTAGCTTCGGATCGACCTCTTCCAGCGTCTCCGCCGCCACTTCCTCATCCAGCGAAGTGAAAACAGCATCGCGCTCCGCCGGCGCCAGGTCCTCCAGGATCTCCGCCAGGTCCGACGGATGCATCTCCGCCAGCCGCTCGTACTCAATCCGCAGCTTCACCCGCCGCGCCGGGTCCACCTCGATCACATCGACGAACTGCCACGGAATCCCGCGCTCCTTGAACTTCCGCGACATGGTTTCGAGCGACGCCCTCGGCAGAAGCCCCTTGAAGACCCGCCGAAATGCTCCGCGCAGCCCGACCTCCACTTCGGCCACCCGCAGCAGGTGCTTGGCGCCGTCTCCCATCCACTCCAGGTCCACGTCGTTCACGCGAACCACCTTGCGCCCGTGGATGTCGATAATCTGCCGGTCCACCAGGTCCTGCGCCAGGTAGAGATAATTGCCCTGATCCTGCAAAGGAACCAGCATCTCCGGCGATTTCAGTTCCAATGTTCCCGCCGGCGTCTCCCGCACATCCTGCGACGGCACAATCCAAAGACCATCCCGCGTCTTCAGAACAAGTCCTGCCACTTGTCCTGCCTCCGCCCCGGTCGCCACGGCAACATCCTTGAGCTTGCCGCGCACGTTGCCCTGCGGATCCGTCACCGCTGTTCCCAGCAGTGCCGTCAAACTCACGCGCGTTGTGGTGCGGTGATTCATTAGGTTGAGTGTACTGCGCCGCACCGTGACTCGATCGGTCACAAGTAATCCCAAAATTAGGGTTGTGTCCGGGTAAGCGACAAAACAGCCGGAACCGCGAAATCAAGAAACGGCACCCTTCGAAAATGCAAGTGGGCCAGTTCACTGCGCGCCAATGCCGAGATGACCGGGCTTCGGTCTTCCAATGAGGAATTCACTTTGGATAAGGTTCAACAAATTGAGGACGCAATCCTGGCCGCCTCTGATTTGCATGAGACGTACTGAGACGATTTGCAAGTGACGATTCGTATTGCAAAGGATTTCTACTGTGCACTGGGATTTTCCCGCGCTGCGAGAGGGATCGCTTTCGATCAAGATTCGGGCTTGTACCATTCCGGAGAGGTGCCGACTGCGGATTCAATCTCGGGCACCAGAGTTCGATCCAATTCGGCCACAAGAGCGCCGAGATTCTCCACGATCCTCAGCCAATTCTCCGCATCGCCAATCGGATACTGCCCTTGTGGAACAGCCCTGGCAGTAGGCGGAATGGGTACAGTTGCCTTCCAGCCCATTCCCCAAACCTTGTAAATGGCCAGCATTCTGTGACTCCACGTGCCCACATCCACATAGACCTCGACCGTGGAGTTCGCAGCCGTCCAGCGCTGCAAAGTAAAGCTTCCCGACCCTCCTTTGCAGTCGTAGCCCATGGGTTTGAAAACGCGCTGAAGTTGCGGTTTCTTTGGTCCGGCATTCCTAATCGATTGCAGTTCGCGAGGAACATCTGCCTGCCCCGGCAGATCGTGGGGCAATCGAGCCTGCAGCACAATTTCGGGAATGCGTTCTCGATAGTTCTTGGCGATCTGGTGCACGGTGACGGCAGCTTCGGGATTAGAACTCGCGATGGCCACTCCGGAGGGCAATCGAATTGCCGGAACCGGGCCGGGCGAAAGATTTTCCGCGATTGGGGCCTGTACAGTTTTTCGGACTTTTCCGCAAGCCGCCAGCACCGTTGCCACCGCTTTGGACGGAGACGGCAGTTTCTTGTCTCCGGGCTCGGCCTCAATCACCGTGCAGGCAGAGAGAGCACGATTGCGCCCATTGACCCACCAGCTGTCACTGAGCGATACGCCTGTGCGTATTCCAACCGGTGAGGTCGGCATCGGAACAGGTTCGCCAAATTCCGGCGCATAAAAATGAAAGGCGGCATTGCTGAACGGGTAGGAGCGAGGGACCCCGGCTGCAATGGCTTGGAGCGTGGAGTATGGCACCGCCTCGCCCGCCGCCGGGGAGTCTGATCGGTTTGTTATCCGTCGCGCACCAATGAGAGCGGCCTGCGGACCCTCTGTGCGAGTCAAGAATCGTTCCAGTTCGGGATGGCGCTTGAGCACCCGGTCAACAGCGGAGACTCCACTCAGAAGACCATCACCCAGACTGAAGCGGATTACGGGTTCGCCGAGCCCCGCATCAACAAAACCCTTGTGGATCCGGTTCATCATTTCTACCAGCGGCTCTTTGCGGCTTGCGGCGAAGGTCGTGATCAGAGATACGCGCATAAAGCGAGAACCCCGGGGACAGATCGAATATGGGAATCACCATGAATTTGAACACGCTTGCCGGCCCGTGTCACGCTGTGAGAACAACTCGGACGTGGTTACGGTCGTATTACCGCCTAAGCGGAAATTACATCCCTCAGGGGCTAAAGCCCGGCAGTGTTGTGGCGTTGTGCGGCGCGACTAAAGTCGTGCCCTTTCACAAAACCGCCTGGAGAATTCAGCAATACCCGCGAGTGTTTCCGGGAGTCCACAAATTCGCTACCGGCAGTTCTTCGCTGGCGTTTTTCCTTGGCCCCGCGGCTTGCACGCCAAAGATAAGCCCACTCCAATGTTGACTCAATGCAAATGCTTGTCTTCATTTCCGCACCCTTACCAACCTTAGTCACCGAGACCCTCGATACCTCTCCTAACTCAAAGCAGTTCTTGACACAATGACCCTCAGCCCTGAAACTGCCGTCTATAGACGTTTTCCCATCTTCGTTGGAAAACTACAACCATCCTCTCGCGGTAGGGCGGCGCTTTGCCATTCCCGGTAGAGGCGGAGACGAAGCCTTTGATCGATTCCAAACCAGGTAAGCGGAGCTTCTCGCTGCCCTCTACGATGGAGAGCGTCAGCGAGATCGAAGCTGCCGCAGACAAGATGGCCGAGGAGGCGGGCGTGGACGAGGAAGAACGCTTCCGCATCACCATGGCCGTCCGCGAGGCTGCCGTCAACGCAGTTCTCCACGGCAACGACTACGACCCCGCCAAACAAGTTACAGCCAGCTTCGAAAATAACGGCAAATCACTCATCTTCACCGTTGCCGATCAAGGCAAAGGAGTGGACTGGGAACACCTCCCCGATCCGCTTGCTCCTGAAAACCTCCTTCGCGGCACCGGTCGTGGCATTTTCCTTATCCGCTCTTTCATGGATGAGGTCCACTTCCGTCAGCTGGAGCCCGGCACAGAGCTGACTCTGATCAAACATCTGGCTCCGGCACAGCAAACAATTTGACGCATCTCTGTTTCATTTGAACTGTGGGGATTCGCCAGGGACCGCTCCACAGCAGCCTCTGCTCATTTGCGGCAGGGCGCGCGACGAGGTCCTCGCAAACTGGTCTTCGTTTGCGGGGTGTCAGATGCTATAACTTGTATGACTCACAAAGGAGGAATTTCCGTGGCACTTACTATTGCTTCCCGTGAATTGGACGGCGTCACCGTCCTGGACCTCAGCGGGCGGATCACTCTGGGCGAGGGCAGTGTGCAGTTGCGCGAAGCCATTCGCGACCTGATCAGCAAAGGATCCAAAAACATCCTTCTGAATCTTGGCGATGTGAACTATATCGATAGCTCGGGATTGGGCGAACTCGTTGGCGCCTACACCACAGCCAAGAATCAGGGTGCCGCTCTCAAACTGCTCAACCTGACCCGCAAGGTCAAGGACGTTCTGCAACTCACCAAGCTTTACACCGTGTTCGACATCTACGACGACGAAGCTAGCGCCATCGCCTCCTACAAGTAGCCTGCCCGCGCAGCGCCTGTGAGTCGCACTCCGCGATCTCGCTTAAGCCCGCGCACAAGCTCTGCCGAAGAGACCGCGCCGGTCTTCAAACGAAACCATCGAGGGCCATCCCCACCAGGATGGCCCTCTCGCTTTCTCGCGTAACTCCCTGCAATTGGTTACAACGCCTTCCAGACCGCTGTCACCGCGAGCGACCATCGGGAGTCGAGGGATTTGCAGTTGCTTCTAACGATGCCGCCCGCGCCGTAAAGCTGGGTGCCCCATCCATGACGAAGTCATGGGTGGGAATGCAAAGAACTGGGTGCCCCATCCTTGCGAAGCAAAGGGTGGGAAGGCCAGAGGCCTACGAACTGCTCGCCGCCTTCACCCACGAACGGATACTGACCGCATACACCCCGATACAAAACAGATTCGCCGGAATAAACCCAAGCTGTCCCGTCCGCATGCCGATGATGCACACAATCACGCTGTTGACGCCCGCTACAACAAATCCTGTCCATCTCTTCTGGCCAACCAGGATTGTCGAAAGAACTGTAAGCAAACAAGAAAAATAATCTAATCGGAACACAGCAAGACCCAGCCTCCGCCACAGCGATTCTCGGGTAACTGTGTCCCGAATCCGATGCCGTCAAGTCGACGCGACCATCAGGAAGTCGGCGAGCCGACTCAAAACCAACGGGACCTGCTTACTCGGAATCACTCGAATATCTCCAATCTGCCAGAGCCTCGCCCGATCAATCGTGATCTATCGCACCACGCTCCAATCCAAGGTAATCAATGCGCGACCATTCGCCTGGAACTGGGTGAAAAAATCGGAAGCTTGTTGCCCGAAGCAAATCGAATGGAGGGTGTCCCAGGTCTCGCTTTTGAGACCTGGGAAAGTAGGAGCCAATGTCCCGCAACTGCCCCTAGAACTTCACGCTCGGCACCTGCTGCGCTGCCGGACTAGCCGTGAAGTACGCATTATTCTGGTGGAACCCCGCCATTCCCGCCCAGATGCTGTTGGGAAACTGCAAGATGAATGTGTTGTAATCCTGGATCGCCTTGTTATACCGCCCGCGCGCTACGCCGATCCGGTTCTCCGTCCCCGCCAGTTCATCCTGCAGCCGCATGAACTGCTCGCTCGACCGCAATTGCGGATAGTTCTCTGTCAACGCCAGCAATCGGCCGAACGCCGAGTCCAACCTTCCGTTCGCCGCGATCTTCGCTTCCGGACCCTGCGCACTCAGCAGGCCCGCCCGCGCATTCGCGATGTCGGCATACACTGAGTTCTCTTCCTTGGTGAATCCCTTCACGGTCTCCACCAGGTTCGGAATCAAATCCGCGCGCCGTTGCAGTTGCACATCTACTTCTGACCACGCAGCCTTAACCGCCTGGTCCTTGGCCACCATCTGGTTCTTGGCGCTCACATAGCTGCCGCCCACCATCAGCAGCGCCAGCACAATCACACCCACCACGCCCAACCCCACCAGCAATCCCTTGCTCATACCGATCCCTTCTCCTCCGGCTTCCGCTAAGCGAAAGTCCTGATCCAAATTCCTAATCTGTAATCCTGTCGTGGTTTCCGCTACAGGGCGACTAGTCCCTATTCCCGAGTCCCTGTTCGGTCACCAGCTTCCTCCAGCTCCCCCGCCCCCAAATCCTCCGCCGCCAAACCCACCAAAACCTCCACCACCAGAGTCGCCACCGCCTCCACCAAATCCTCCACCCCCGCCTCCAAATCCACCCCCGCCGATAAACGGGCCGCCCCCGCCATAGTATCGGCGGCCGCCCAGCGCACTGTTCAGCAACCCCATTGCCATCAGCAGCCTCAGCCCGCCAAACCCGCAGAAAATCAAGATCAGAAAGATGAATGGAACCAGATTCTCAAGCCCTCCGCCATGGTGCTGTTGTCGCACCGGCGGCGGATTCGGCAACTCATCGGTCAGCGTTACATGAGCATCCGCCGCAATCACCTGCGCCACCCGGCCCACCACTTCCAAAATTGCCGAATCGTAATCCTGCGCCCGCAGATACGGAACCATCGCGCGCCCGATGTCCCCCACCTTGGCGTCGTTCAGAATCCCCTCAAGCCCATACCCAACATCGATGCGGTACTTGCGATCGTCAACTGCCAGCAGCACCAGAACGCCGCGATCTGAACCCTTTTTGCCCATCTTCCACTTGTCTTCCAGTTGGTTCGCCCAATCGGCTGCATCATCCCCATCCAGATTGCGTACCGTCACCACCGCCACCTGCGCATTCGTCTGCGAGTGGTCCAGCTCCGCGCAAATCCGATCCAGCTTCGCCACCGCATCCGGCGACAAAACATGCGCATAGTCGTTTACATAATCATTGGGCTTGGGCAGACTGCTGACCGACTCGGCCATCGCACTCTGCAAAGGAAGAAGAAAAAGGACCGCCAGCATCAGCCGGCACATCATCGAATTCGTGCGGTGAAAGCGTTCCATCGCACTCCATTGTACGGTCCGCCCCGCCTTAAAGTTCCAGGACTCGCAACCACCTCGCATCGCGGCCCTTAGTGCGTGTGAGCCCTCTTATTCATCCCACATCCAAAAACTTGTCCAACTCCCGCCAGTCCGTACCCCGGCTCGGCATCACTTCCAGGCTCCTCGCGCGTGTCAGCGCTTCAGTCGTCACAAACTCGTGCCCCACGCCACTGTTGTCGATGCGCACCACCCGCGCCAGAACGCTGATCGACTCGCGCTTCTCCTTCCTGTCGGCACGGGGCCGCACCAGCGTCATCCGCACCAGCGTCTCCACCGACCAAAGATCATTTGTGTGCAAGTAAAAACCCGTCCTGCTGATGTTCACGATCTCGTGTGGCCTCGGCGTTCCCCCACTCCAATAGAACGCGACCAGTCCCGGCAAAACCATGCGCTCTGCTCTGCGCCGATTCGCATCCGGAGATATCTCCTCGGCCTCTCCCGTTAGCCATCGCCGCAGCCGCCTCTTCAGCGACAGTCTCCCTGCTTTCCTGGGCGTTTCCTCTTCTTCTGAAACCTGTGTCTGCGCAAGCAACGCCTCAGCCAGTTCCACTTCCCACGGCGCTCTCTCAGTGTCGGCGCTCGCTACAACCGCGTCCGTGGCCTTCGTTGTTGTTTCCAGCGTTCGATCAGCGACAGGCTCCTCTTCATCCTCCGTCTCCCCTTGCAACGAATCCGCGGTCGCCGCTACGTCCAACTGCTCTTCGACGCCATCGCTCACGATCGCAGTCGGCTCTGCAAACTCTTGCCACCCCTGCGTTCTCTTTGCCGCCTCCCGATCGGAAATCGCGTCGGCAGTCCCCTGCGCCTCGACTCTTTTCTCTCGCGGCGTTCTCAGAAGCCCGTGCTTCTTTTCCCTTGCCTGAGCTTCGTTTTCCTCTTGTCTTTTTCGCCGTTGCTCATCGATCCGCAGAATTGCCGCTTTCAACTCTGCTGAAAGTTCAATGGACGATCGTCGCCCGACGTCCTGCTGCGAAGCCGCCGCTTCCTCACTGCCGTCCTCTTGCGGCGCCAACGTACCAGGATCGAAAAACTGTATCCGCTTCGGCTCGAAAAACCGCAGGCTCTCGCGCGCCGTCTTACTTTCTCTCTCCGCGGCTCTCTCCGGGCTCGCTTTCGCAACAGCATTTTCTTCCGCGCCAGCCATCGCAGCGGCCTGTGGCTTCTCCCACACAACCGCCTCTTTCGCAAAAGCAGCGGAAGTCTCCGTCTCGATCACCTGCATCGGAGACTGGGGCAGAAAGAACTCCGAACTCTGCGCCCGTTGCATCTTCACTTCCGGCAGTTGAATCAGCGACCCGACAAAAGGCTCGAACACAAACTCCGCCCGACGCACCACTTCAAATGGCACGGTAGTCGCCGACCCGGCTTGACCAGAACTGGTCTGACCCGCTCCGGTTCGCGGCGCCTCTCCGCTTTCCATACCAAAGTGAGATGCCGCCATGGCTTTCTCCGCGATCGCAATCTCTGAGTAGCTGTATCCCGGAGCCGCTGCACCCAAGTCGACCTGACCATCGGGGAGCGGCGACCCGGCATGAAACCCCGAAAGGCCACACCAACTCAGGAATTGCCGTAACGCAATCCGGGGCGCGATCGCCCCGTCCGTGGCCCGTGGTTGCCTCCGCCGAACTCGTCGACTTCCGGCCCGCCCGGCTCGTTACCGACCGGGTGATGCATGTCACGCTGGGCCCACCCAATTGCAACAGCGCAACCTGGGATGGCGGCGCTGCTTCGAACCAGCCGCGTCAAGAGATTTGACGCACTTCATCGTTGGACTTCCGAACCGGCTGCAGAACAGCTCAGAAGCCAGCCGTCCGGGCGATGCATGGGGCCGCTTCCTGCCAATCACGTCTCATTTGCATGATTGCTGACAATTATGCTCCTGCTCAACGGTGGTGAGAAGGCTCGTTCTTCGATTTCGGAGCTATTCGCCGGAAAACAGCAATCAACCGTTCTTGCGGCAACCTCCGGGTGGTCGAAAATGCGCTCACTGACAAGGGCGTTCGTGAATCAGCCAATCTGCGCCTGCCTTACGATCACGCAGCCTTCGCCAGCCAGTTCTTCATCACGCCCGCGTCCACCAGTCCTGCCTGCTGGAATCGGAGTTCGCCGCCCGCAAACACCGCGAAATTCGGTATTCCCTGCACACGATAGCGCGCGGCAAGCTCCGGAAATCGCTCCGTATCCACTTTCAGGACAACCGCCCGGCCAGCCATCTCTCGCGCCGTTTGCGCCACATGAGGCGCCGCCATCTTGCATGGTCCGCACCACGCCGCCCAGAAATCCACCAGCACCGGAACCTTGCTCTCCCGCACGATCTCGTCAAACTCCGTCGGTGTGACCTCGATCGGCTCCGCCATCGCTGGCAGCGGCGCCTTGCACGCACCGCATCTCCCCGCATCGGAAAGATGTTTCGCTGGGATCCGATTCGATTTTCCGCATGCAGTACACGTCCTAACCACCGCCATAGCACTCCCCCATCCGATCATCGTGACAAGTCTACTGATGCCGCGATCGCAGATTCGATGCGCAGTGCAGGCCGGTTCGGCGTCCCCAACGCTCGTCAAGCACCCAACCCGCGCTCCGCCGACAACCCGCAGATTCCAAATGCAATTCTTCGGCCTGACTTTGCGGGCAATTTCACGCAACGGGCGCACAATGAAATCAAGGCTTAATCCCCGCACTCAACTGACGGAATTCCTTATGCTTCCGCCGGCTGCTGTTCCCGCCCTGCTCCCTAAGCCCTTACACGAGAGGATTTTACGGCTAACTCGAATCATAAGAAGAATTTGCAGCGAGGCGTTGTATGTAAGCTACTGAAAATGGCTATTTTGCGCGAAAGAATAGGGGGAGGGGTACAGCCGTCCCATGGTTTCGGGAATTCATCGCATCCGTGAAGTTCTCCACCGCCCACTACACTTGAAGTTGCCATGACCGAGAGTTCGCGACCCACCCCACCCATCGCCCGAAAAGACCACAAGGAAACCATCCTCCACGGCATCACCCTCAGCGACGACTACGCCTGGCTCCGCGACAAAGACAGTCCCGACGTCACCGCCTACCTGAACGCCGAAAACACCTACGCCGAATTCCTCACCGCCGATCTGGCTCCCCTCCGCGACCAGCTCTACAACGAGATGCTCAGCCACATCAAGCAGACTGACGAGTCCGCCCCCTACCGCGAAGGCGACTGGTGGTATTACGTCCGCACCGAAGAGGGGAAGCAATACTCCATCTTCTGCCGCAAGCGCGATAGCCTGATTGGGCAAACTGAAAATTCACAGCCAGAGGCTCGAGACTCTTTGGGTGCCCCATCCTCGACAGCAGCTTCATCGCTGTCAAGGGTGAGAAACCACAATCCTCAGTCCGGTCCCAACGCATCCGAGCAAGTCATCCTCGACGGCAATCAACTCGCCGAAGGTCTCGCCTTCTTCGCCATCGGCGCCACTGACATCTCCGACGACGGCCGCTGGCTCGCCTACACCGTCGACACCACCGGCTTCCGCCAGTACACCCTCCGCATCAAGGACCTCGAAACCGGCGAAACCCTGCCCGGCGAAGTCCTTCGCGTAGGCTCCATCACCTGGGCCGCCGACAACACGACCCTGTTCTATTCCGTCGAAGACGAAGAACAGAAGCGCCAGTTCCAGCTCTACCGGCACACCCTGCGGACACCTCATTCCGACGACGTCCTCGTCTACCAGGACGACGATGAGCGCTTCAACATTGGCGCCGGACGCACCCGCGACGGTAAATACATCGTCCTCGAATCCGCCAGCCACACCACCACCGAGTGCCTCGTCCTTCCCGCCGACCGGCCCACCGCCGAATTCACCATCATCAGCCCGCGCCAGGACGAGCACGAATACTCCGTCGATCACCGCAACGGCCAGTGGTTCATCCGCACCAACGATCGCGGCCGCAACTTCCGTCTCGTCACCGCGCCCGTCGACGCCCCCGCACGCGAAAACTGGGTCGAGCAGATTCCCCACCGCGACACCGTCATGCTCGAAGACGTCGATCTCTTCGCCAACTTCTTCGTCGCCTGCGAGCGCGAGGACGGACTGCCCCGCTTGCGCCTCTGGAAGTTCCAACACCCGAACCCTGACCAGAACCCGGAAGCGAACCCATACGGTGAGATCGCCTTCCCAGAGCCCGCATATAGCGCTTCACCCGGCATCAATCGCATCTGGGAAACAACCACCTTCCGCTACGGCTATCAATCCCTCGTAACTCCGGGTTCTGTCTACGAATACGACTTGGAATCGCGCGAATCGATTCTTCTCAAGCAGCAGGAAGTCCCCGGCGGCTTCGATCGAACCCTCTATGCCAGCGAACGCATCCACGCCACCGCATCCGACGGCGTAAAGATCCCCATCTCCCTCGTCTACCGACGCGACAAATTTCAAGGTGCCCCCTTGGAGACAAAGGTGGGTGCCCCATCCACGTCAGCAGCTTCATCGCTGGCATGGGTGGGAAATCACGAACCCTCACCCGGCCTGAAGGGTACGGGCTTTAGCCCGTACATAAGCCCGTCCCAAAAAGAAGGGGCTTTAGCCCCTGCCGACGGAAATCCCCTCTATGTCTACGGCTACGGCTCCTACGGCTACGCCCTTCCTCTCGGTTTCAATTCGAATCGCCTCAGCCTCCTCGATCGCGGCATTGTCATCGCCTATGCCCACATTCGCGGCGGTGGGGACCTCGGCAAGCCCTGGCACGACGCCGGAAAAATGCTCGTCAAGCGCAACACCTTCACCGACTTCATCGCCACCGTCGAACATCTGACTGCCAATGGCTACGGCGATCCCACGCGCGTGGCCATCGAGGGCGGCTCCGCTGGCGGTCTGCTGATGGGAGCCGTCACCAACTTTCGACCTGATCTGTTCCGCGTCGTTCTCTCTCACGTTCCGTTCGTCGATGTCATGAACACCATGCTCGACGCGTCGCTCCCCCTCACCGTCCCCGAATACGAAGAATGGGGAGATCCCAACGACGAGACTTACTTCAAATACATGCTGAGTTACTCGCCCTACGATAACTTGAAACCTGTAAGTTATCCGGCCATGTTAGTCAAGACATCGCTGAACGACAGCCAGGTCATGTACTGGGAACCCGCAAAGTATGTAGCCAAACTGCGCACGCTCAAAACCGACAGCAATCCTCTTCTCTTAGTCACGAACATGGAAGCCGGCCACGGCGGCGCCAGCGGCCGCTACGACTACCTAAAAGAGATAGCCTTCGACTTCGCCTTCCTGCTGCGCGAGCTGGGAGTTGTGTGATTCTCGATACAGACCTTCGGTCTTGGAGGCAAAGGAATGCTTCAGTGCAGATCTAATTCTGGTCAAGGAGGGTGTTTTGATCCGTCGCCTGTTTGCGTCTCTCGTTCTCTTGAATAGTTTCACTTACGCACAAACGCTCAGTGCACACGCATATAGCACGCCGTCCGACCCGCAGCAGACATCATCGATGCCGGTCAAACTTGCCGCGGGAGACCCCATACCTACCGAAGCGGATGTGACCCGCACTGCGGCCGGCACTCCTGCGCTCGAGAAGATCGGCCACGGGGTCAGCGCACCAGTACCCATCAGCACGCCCCAAGCGAAGTATAGCCGCGAGGCGAGGAAGAAGAAGATACAAGGAGATTGCCTTGTACAGGTCATTGTCGACGCTCAGGGACTACCGCAAAACCCAAGAATCGTCGCACCGATTGGGTACGGGTTGGATGCAGCAGCAGTCGATGCGATCAAGAAATATCGATTCAAGCCGGCAATGAAAGATGGCCATCCGGTTTCGGTGCAAATGGCGATCAAAGTAACGTTCCGACTCTATTGAGCCCCGTCCAGCTAGCTCATTGCATTGGGCGATGAGTTGAGCGCCGCGACCCACTGCTTAACTCAGCCGCGACTTATGCGCCCACAACCCCAGCCCCGGATTCGAGACAAAAAACAGCTCTTCGCCATCAAGCCTGTTATATCCATGCGATAACTTATCCGGGTTATACTGTTCCGACATCTCCGCATAGTTACCATAAGTGAAGCCGACGCCCTCAATCTCTTCCCGGCTAAGTTGACCTGGACACCAGGTAATCTTGAACCTGCCTTCCGACGACGCATGAATCAAGTGCGCAGCCGCACCAAGTTCCGCTGCCA
>Ga0210386_10003496_pt1 | contig 13176 bp, 11 predicted proteins | sample IncBWH32OmetaG_FD_160091 | JGI IMG/M metagenome (GOLD analysis project Ga0210386, IMG submission 160091) | Forest soil microbial communities from Barre Woods Harvard Forest LTER site, Petersham, Massachusetts, United States - Inc-BW-H-32-O ... | reverse complement strand
CTTGGTAGCGTTCCGTATGCGGTGTTGGGAGATACCCTTTGAGTCGCGCACGCGTGCTTCTAGCCGACGACCACTCGGTCATGCTTGACCGTGTGGGAGTTTTTTTAAGCTCAAGCTTTGAAGTCGTAGGGGCTGTCACCAACGGGCAGGAAATGATATCCGCGGGGATACGTCTCAATCCCGATATAATCGTAGCAGACATAACAATGCCAGGGCTGACAGGTATTGAAGCCGCCCAACAACTCCGCGAAGCGGGCTCCAGAGCCGAGTTTGTCTTTCTAACGATTCACATCGAACATGAATTTGTCGATGCTTGCGTGTCGCAAGGGGCACTGGGCTATGTAGTGAAATCCCATATGAAGACGGATCTGATCCCCGCTATCAAGGCTGCTCTCACGGGTCGCACATTCATATCTCCGTTGGTTTCTCGGTGATCCCCCCGAACCAGTCCGCTTTGCCTCACTCGACTCAGAAGATGCAATCCCGAGATTTCGCCGAAGCTTTTTGACGTTAGCACTCAAATATTCAACTGGGTTGAGAACAGCATGAAGCACGTAGCCGCCATGAGCATTCGAGCCATTATTCTTAGCTCTTTTCTCCTCCTCGCTGCGCCCCTTTTTGCACGAGACAAGACCGACCTGATGGTCATGAAGAACGGTGACCGCATGACCTGCGAGATCAAAGGACTCGACGGGGGAGTATTGTACGTAAGCTTCGACTACATCGACGGCACGGCATCAGTGGATTGGTCGAAAGTGGCCCACCTGGAAAGCAAGCAGTTGTTCATCGTCAAAACACAGGACGGCTCAATGTACACGGGGGCGCTCGACACGGCGGAAACAGCCGCCGGCCGGCCCGCGAAGATTCAGGTGGTAGAGACTCCGGAGAATGAAGTGGTGATCGACCGGCCCCAGGTTGTCCAGATGGTCCAGACGTCCGAGAACTTCTGGCAGCGATTCAACGGCGAGATCAGTTGGGGGTTTATCTATTCCAAGGGCAATCAATCAACCCAGTTCAACTTGGGCTCGGAGACCGAATACCTGCGGGAACGCTGGAACGCCAAGGCCAACTTCAGTTCGACCCTTGCCTCCAGTACGGGTACCAATGCCTCCACGCGGAATGCACTTGGTCTCAGCGCGCTCCGCTTGTTGCCCTGGAACAATTGGTTCTACTCCGGTCTCGGGACGTTCTTGCAGAGCTCGGAGCAGGGTATCAATCTGCAAACCACCGTCGGTGGTGGCATCGGGCGTTATTTGAAAAATACTAACCGAGCCAGTGTCTCAGTGCTTGGCGGGGTCGCTTGGCTACAGACAAACTATAAACCCTCCCTCGTCCCCCTGGGCGCGACAAACGTTGGCTCCGCCTTGATCGCTGCGGATGTCAGGCTCTTCAAGTTCAGCAAGACGAATCTGAGCGCAACCGCCACTATCCTCCCAGCCCTTTCTGAACCGGGCCGCGTCCGAATCGATGCCAACGCGTCCTATTATGTCAAGCTCTTCAGCAACCTGTCGTGGAATATTTCGTTTTATGGCAACTGGGATAACCAGCCTCCACCAGGCTTTTCCGGGAGCGACTACGGTACCAGCTCGGGGCTAAGCTGGACCTTTGGCATTAAGTGACGGGCAGCGGAAGAAGGAGGAGACGCGAGAACTACTTCTGCACGGACTCGAGATCACGCTCCCCCGGGGAACCTTCGATCCGAGTAACTTCAAAGCGGCGACTTCCGTACAGACGCGGAGGGCGCCCGCAGAGCAAACAAATCATACAGTTCGCCGGAAGTTATCGCCTTCGACCGCCGCCCATGCGAGCGCCGCCGCCTCCGTAACTACGCATCGAGTTGAAGCTCTGTGTTCGCTGCATTCCTTGCGTGCGGGCCTGTTGCTGCCGTTGCAGATTGGCATCCGGTCGGTTTGTGGACTGCCAGCCGCTGCCGCTGTTGGAAGACCAGTCGCCGTTCTGCCGGTTGTAACGATAGACAGTTCCGTCCTTGCCCGCGTAGATGTTGTCCTTGTTGGCGGCTACACCCGCTCCGGTATTGGTGTTGTAGGCAAATCCACCGCGCCCGGCTGTGCCCTGACCGCTGTAGATATTCCCGGCGTACCCTGCTCCGCCGCCTGCGACGATGCCGGTGTTCGGATTGTAAGTCGCTGCGCCGCGATAGCCGGCCGTGTTACCCGTATAGATGTTGGTATTGCTGCCGCGCCCCGCGACCGTGGACCGACCGGTCTGGGTATTGTGGTAGGCACCACGCGTGGCCGCTCCGTAGTTGCCGGTATATGGATTCGCCCAAGCTGCGCCAGTGCGAGAGTAAGCTGTGTTGCCCCATACTCCATATACATTGGCGACCGCCGCGCCTCCCCATGCTCCCCACCCATAGTAGGGATACCAGCCATAACCGTAATACCCCATTGGTCCCCACCACGGGTAATACCAAGGATAGTAGGAATATCCGTAGCCAAACCCGAAGCTCCATCCGGAGGCGGTGGTGTAAGTGAATCCGGCTCCCACACCATAGGTGTAAGGCCAGCCGTACCAAACCGTGGGACCGACGTACGGCGCGTAATACCACCCAGTCCCGTAGACCACGGTCGAGGAACTCGACGAGACGACCGTCCCGTAGTAGCCAGGTGTGTAGCCCACGTAAACGACGTCCGGCGTTGACCCGTAGATCTTCACGTAGGTTACGTAGTAGATAGGCGAGCTTGGCGGGATGGTGTATATGTCATCTGGCACCGAATCTGCGACGCGCCACGGCCCCTGGGGCGTTGAAGCCTTGAACCACACGCCGGCTTCAACGCAGTAATAGGTGTCATCGGAGATCTTGATAACTGGCGATGACGTATTCTGCGCGTAGCTCATCGAAGTGCCTTGAATCGGCACGAACACAGCTTCCCCATCGTATTTCACATTGAGCTCCGCTTCTGATCGGGTAATGCTCGCGGTCTGGGGAATGGAATTTGCGATCACGGCCTCCTGGGCTTGCGGCGTGCCGGGCACAGACGCGAGAACTGTTGACTTGGGGTCCGCCAAAGGAATCTTCGCGAAGTCAGTTGGAAGGTCGCTGCCCAACACGAAGGTCCATGGTCCCTGCAGTGAAGCTGCACCGAACCAGCGGCCTGAGATCAGGATGTAGTACCTTCCGCCAAGACGGAACACGTTGCCGTTGGTGTTCTCCGTATATTCCAGCCCAGTCCCGGGAATAGTCTTGTACTGTGGCTCTCCCTTGGTCTCGATCAGCTCAGCCGGACCGAACTCCACATGTACAACCGGTATCTCTGCCTTCTTGCCGGCATCTCTCAGGGAAGGCGGTTTCGAACCCTGATCGTTTTGCGGCGTCTGGGTTCCAGCCTCCTTCACGACGTGTTCTTCAGCCCTCTTCATGTCATCAGGCAGCTTTTCGGCATACGACCAGAGGCCCTCCAGATCCTCGGTTTGCAACCACCAGTCCTGCACGCGCAGGTAGTAGGTCTTCTTGTCGTTATCGAATAAGATGACGGCGCGAGTGTTGATGACACGCTGCAGCTTTGTGCTTTCGATCTCTCGCAACTGCGGCTTGCCGTCGATCAGAACGAGCAAAGACGGCTTGCCCGTGACGATCACCTTCGGCGGATCGTTCTTGACCTCCACTCCCTTTATCTCTTCGCCAGCCGCTTCCAGCGCCGCTTGTAGCCGGTCAAGAGAAATAGTCTTGGTTGCGCCCGGCAGCTTCTTCTGCAGCAAGGCGGTCAGTGCAGCCTCTTTGTCTGTTGCCGCTGGGAATGTAACCTTGGTCAGTTGCACCTGGTCGAGGGTCACCAGTCGGTTGATCTTATCCACCTCAGTACGCGCGTTGAACCAGACAACGCCGTACTTGGCCGCGCCGTCCTTCCCCGTTTTCAACTCGACCGCAGAATAGAGGTGGATCCGGTTAGCCTCCCAGCTCTCCACCTGCGGCTGGTAGATGAGGAATATGTCGAACCCACTCGTCATCGTTCGCGGCCAACTGGCTTCGGAGGCCTGCGTCTTTTTCATGATGGATTTTTGCGCACTCGGGGCGTTTGGCAGATCTTGAGCCCAACCTGGATCGCAGACGAGGAGGCAAATAAGAACGATCCTCACTAACGCACAGACTTCAATTTTTCTTGGACACATAAATTTCCATGCAACTGGCTTCACGCCTGCGGTAACAAGCCACGAGCATTCTTCCGATATACCAATGCCCACACGTAACCACGTAAGAGCGACTCAAGCCCAAAGCTTGATCCTGGCAGGGTAAGCAAAATAATTATCGGCTTGATTGATGGTACTGGTTGAATGCTAGCAATCTCCAGGCTGTTCTACACCTAGGGATTTACCTAGTTGTGCAAACATCTTGTCAGACCTAGGGTTGTTTCCGAAACTAGGTTCGGGCCGCTCAGCCACTAGCGTCGCTCCGATCTGGGTACACAGGTATTGTTCAAGATTCCGAAGGCCGCCTTACCTTTTAAGTCATTTGGAGGAATCATGTTGCACGCACCACGTCCCTTTGCGCATCTCGTACTATTCATCCTGTGTGGCATGTCCGCTTTGGCCCAGCACAAATCGGCAGTCTCCGGCGATCAGATTTGGAATGATCTGTCCGCTGGCAATCAACGTTTCGTCACGGGAAAGACTGCGCCACACGACTTTCCCACTCAGCGAAAAGCACTGACCAAGACCCAGCATCCGCAGGTTGCGGTGCTGAGTTGCTCGGACAGCCGTGTCCCTCCGGAATTGGTCTTCGACACGGGACTGGGCGAGCTCTTCGTCGTGCGCTCCGCGGGCGAGGATGACGATCCTCTATCGCTTGGTAGTCTCGAATACGCGATCGAGCACCTCGGTTCGACCATGATCGTAGTCTTGGGACATCAAAGCTGTGGTGCTGTGACGGCAGCCTGCTCCGGTGGAAAGTCGGAGTCGGTCAATCTCGATGCCGTCCTGACTCCCATTGCGCCTTCCTGCGCCAAGATGGATCCGAAGAAACCGGAAACTCTGGATATTGCTGTTCGCGACCATGTACACACCGTTGCACAAGACTTGCTCGTGAAGAGCCAATTACTGAAAGAGGCCTTCGATGAAGGTAAGCTGACCATCATGGAACTGTATTACTCGCTGGACACCGGAGAAGTGACGAAGCTACGTTGATCTCCGGGCTTAAAGGCTGAGTGACCGGAGACCAAGCCAACCACGCAGCTGTTGTTATTCCTGCCACGAGTTATCCCGGTAATCGAAGAACTGTCGGCTGGTGGATGGTACTCGGTTTGAAATGCTGGCAATTGGCGTGGTCTTGCACACCTAGGGTTTTGCCTAGTAGCGCATTCCCGCGGCGAAGGGTAAATAGAATCTAGAACCTGAGGCCGGCTGGATAGCGGGCGCAATGCAATCGTGCTGAACCTAACCCGAAACCGGAGGTGGGCGACAGCCGTCGCACTGCTGGGACTGGTCGTCGGAAAAAAAGAAGGGTGGTCGCGCTTCGACAGTGTTTACTGGTCGTTCATCACTGCGACTACTGTGGGCTACGGTGATATCCGGCCGGTGAAAAGAGCATCGAGGATTATTGCCATTGTGGTTGCGCTACTGGGGCTAACACTGACCGGCATTTTGATTGCGGTGGCTGTGCATGCCGCGACGTTGGCACTCGCGGCGCACGATGCGGTCGCGAAAGTCAGGTAAGGACCAAGTGTCCACCGCTTCGCCACTTGCATTTAAGGGTGCCCCGCACTTCTCCTTCCAAATCTGCATAGGAGGAGCACACAGCAGGAAGAAAGTCTGCAGAGGAGCCAGGGTGGTTGTCTCTTCGAAAGGAATTAGCCATGACTGTCAACACCGTTGAAAGACTCGCGAAGAACAACGTTCAAGTAAACCAAGCTCTCGAAGTGTCTATACAAATTGGTTTGGCTGCTTTACTGGTTGTCGGTTGTCTGTTGATCCTTCGCCCCTTCGTACCTTTGATTATGTGGGGCGTAATTATCGCGATAGCCTCTTATCCGACCTTCCAAAAGCTGCAACGTGTTCTGCGGGGACGTGGAGGACTAGCTGCGGTTCTTTGGACCCTTCTGCTCCTCGCGGTCCTTATTCTTCCAATTTTCTTGCTGGGCCAAAGCCTGGTCGAAGGCATTCGGCCACTGGCCATGGGGCTGAAAGACGGAACCTTGACCGTCCCGCCTCCACCCCCCACAATCGAACACTGGCCAATCGTCGGGGCCCCTCTGGCGCGCGCTTGGAGCATGGCTTCCACCAATTTGACCGATGCAGTAACGCGTCTCGGTCCGCAAATCAAATCCGTCCTTCCTGGAATACTTTCCGCGTCGGCCGGGATTGGGTTCACGGTCCTGCAATTCTTTCTTTCCGTCTTGGTTTCCGGAGTTCTTCTGGCGAACGCCCGAGCAGCCGCCAAGGTCACTCGCTCGCTGGCCCACCGCCTTTTCGGCGATCGCGGACCCGAGTTCGAGCGCCTGGTGGGTTCCACGATTCGCAGCGTTACTTTTGGCATTCTCGGAGTTGCCCTCATTCAATCGGCCCTCGGCGTCATAGGTTTTCTGGTAATGGGACTGCCCGGGGCAAGCGTGTGGGCGGCGGTCTTTCTTTTAGCAGCCGTTCTTCAAATGGGCGCGCTTGTACTCATTCCAGCAGTCATTTACGCCTTTGCCACGGCAACTACCACCAAGGCCGTGATCTTTCTGGTTTGGTGCATCTTCGTGGGAGTGATCGACAACGTGCTGAAGCCTCTGCTGCTTGGCCGTGGGGCCGCTGTTCCGGTGGCAGTTGTCTTCCTGGGTGCGATTGGTGGATTTGTCGTGATGGGCATCATCGGCCTATTCGTCGGCGCGATCGTCTTGTCGGTAGGTTACAAGCTGTTTCTCGCTTGGATCGGGGGAACTGCCGCCGACCAGACGCCAGCATAGTTCTCCAGCGCCTCGCATCCGCTCATTACGTGTTTCCTATCACTTCATGATCCCTGAGAAAGCCCCGTCTTTCTTGACGATTCATGTTGAACGTGAATCTGTCGATGTGTGCGTGGCGGAGTGCTCCCACCTTCAAAAACGCCAGCCCGAACTTGGCTTGGCGAGAATCCGGGTTTAGCCGCGCCGTTGGGATCGTTGCTCAGCAGGCTGATGTTGCCTTTGAACTTTTGGCGTAACGCGTATAGTTCGTTGCCCCGCTGGCGCACTTTGTTTTTCTCCCGAGGCTGCTGAGGCGATTGAAGTTCTGAGTCGGCGTCCGTCAGCTTAGGGATTTCCCTAGTTGTGTCGGACATGTGACAGACCTAGGCTAGTTTCGAACAACAAGGCTTCGGGCCGGGCGGAGACTTCCCTCTGAATTCAAGAACTGAGGGAATGAGAGGAACCGATGCACAAATACATGACTAGAGTATGTCTGATCGCATTGTCGTCCTGGCGTCGGTACCCAGCGGAATACTGCCAATAGATGCAGTGTACGATACGACGCTACCGGGGAAGAGAACTGGGCTGAACCATGGCAGAGTTCACGTGGGCCATTGCCGATAAAAACTGACAGCAAATGAAGCGTGTATCCACGACGCCCCTCTCTAGCGTTGCGCGTCAGGAACAAGTCCGTTGCCGTGCTTACAAACTTTATGAACAACGCGGAAGAGAGGACGGGCATGAGCTCGACGATTGGCTACAGGCAGAATCGGCGATAGTCCCCCAGTTCACGAGGAGAAAAACCATGGCAGCTAAATTCGACTTAAAGCAAGGCGGAAGTGGTCAATTCATGTTCAACCTAAAAGCGGCGAACGGTGAAGTGATTCTAACTAGCGAACTTTACAAGCAAAAGCAGAGCGCTATTGTCGGCATCGACTCTGTGAAGGATAACGCTGGCGACGATACCCGCTACGAACGCAAAACGGCGAAGAATGGACAGCCATTCTTCGTTCTGACGGCAACGAACGGCCAGATTATCGGCAAGAGCGAAATGTATTCTTCGGTCTCGGCAATGGAGAACGGGATTCAGTCGGTAAAGAAGAACGGACCGGTGGCAACAATCCAAGACAGCACTAGGAGCTTAAAAGCCCTGCTGCGTGAGCAAAAACAGAAGCCGCCTTTACAATCACCGAGATTAGATGTGCCGCCCGGTCGGAGGTTACTGGCGATTCTGACAATATGACGATCTCGTGTTCCTGTTCAAAATAGCCACGACGGCAAGGCGCTACCTCCATCGAATTGGGTGCAAAGAGCTTTCGTTTTGAATTACGTGAGATAGGGTTCAACGAAGCTTTCCAGCACCGCACCGAGACGGCGGGGTTGACGCCGAACTCCTATGAGAGCAGTAGATTACTACACGAAGCACCTGGGTAAAGCCGTCGTACTTTCTCTGCTTTTGCTGTCTTGCCCACCCCTGTGGTCCCAGGCTGCCCCTGCCAAATCTGCTACGAGTTCCGAAGCGCCGCCCGCGTCCCCTGCCGACACTATAGGTCGTGGCACACCTCGAGGGACAGTGCTGGGTCTGCTCAGCGCCGCACGGAAAGGAAATACGGGGCTCGCTGCGCTCTACCTGGATACTTCCCTGCGGGGTGCAGATGCCGAGGCTCTGGCAAGCCAACTTGCCGCAGTCATCAATCGTCGTCTTCCTGCTCGGCTCAACGAGATCAGCGATGAACCCGAGGGTTCCCAGCGAGATCCGCTCAAGCCTGACGAAGACTTGGTCGGGGTAATACAGACCGCTAATGGTGACCTTGACATTCTGGTCGAACGCGTAGATCGTGGAAAGGCGGGAAAAGGCTGGCTTTTCTCCCGGAAGACCCTGGCCTCGATTCCCGATGCTTTCCAGGAGCTGAATAAGTCCCCTCTCGAAAGATTTCTACCGGATTTCATGATCACGACTCAGGTGGCTGAAATTCCCCTCTTTGAATGGGTGGCGGTTTTTGTGGGGATGCCGCTCGTCTACCTACTGACGGGAGTATTGAATCGCATTCTCAGTTTAGCTGCCGGTATCGTGCGGCGTAAGCTCAGCCGAAATGCAGCTCTACCGAATCCCCGGGTACTGCGGCCTCCATTTCGCCTGCTGCTTCTTGCGCTCGCTATCCGATGGCTGGTCTCGACGGTTCCTCTGCCCCTCTTGGCACGGCAATTCTGGTCTACCACAGCATTGATGATTGTGCTTGTCGCGTCCATGTGGTTGCTAATGCTCTTAAACGAGATTGGCGAACGTTCAATGGTTAGGCGTCGCCGGAGTTTGAGCGGAGCCGCTTCGGCCTTGCGTCTGGTTCGAAGGTTGATTGATGGACTCATCCTCTTCGCTGGTTTGCTGTTCACGCTACACCACTTTGGCATAAACCTGACGGCTACCTTAGCCGGACTCGGAGTCGGCGGCATTGCCGTTGCCCTGGCAGCCCAGAAGACACTAGAAAACGTGATTGCCGGCGTTTCCCTGATCGCCGACCAAGCGGTGCGTGTTGGAGACGTTTTGAGCCTAGGTGATATCCAGGGTACGGTGGAGGAGCTCGGCCTTCGCTCAACCCGTATTCGCACAATAGATCGTACGGTGGTGAGTTTGCCCAACGGGCAGATCGCGAATATGAGGCTGGAGACTCTTTCAGTACGGGACAGGTTCTTGTTTCATCCGGTGGTTGGATTGCACTACGAAACAACCGCAGTCCAGTTGCGCTCTTTCAGCGCTGGCGTTCGCACCCTACTTAGTGGGCACGACAATGTCGACCTGGCTTCCGTGCGTGTACGATTTGTACGCTTGGGTGCATCTTCTGTGGATGTAGAGATTTTCGCCTACGTGTTTGCCTCTGACTGGAACAATTTTCTCGAGATTCAGGAAGAGTTCCTCTACGGCGTCATGGATATGGTTCAGAAGGTCGGGGCCGCGATTGCGTTGCCTTCGCAGACCCTATACCTGGCAACCGATAAGTCAGACAAACTAGGGATTTCCCCAGTAGCGAAACCCCGCACACTGCCCTGAGAATAATTGCGAGCTTTGAAAACTGCAGCCATGAGGGTCAAGCACCACGACCACGGGTATCCCTCGGCTCTGATGGGAGGCGAACTTTGGCGTTACTCGAAGCCGCAGCTGCGCTTTTGAAGGCTCAGGTTGACGTAGTGGGAACGGCAACGGGTGGCGCCAATTTAAGTTCGGACGCCTTCCGCCTCTGTCCCGCCGCAAGTGTGGCCGATATTACGATGCCAGTCTTGAGCGGAATCGATGCCGCTCACTGCGCCAGTCCGCCTTGTCGGCACGCCAGAAGGACACATCGCCATGACTAATACACCAACGAAATCCGGCCGGCGCAACGGCCCGATAACAACAAAACTCACCACCCCCCGCCGCGCCCCGACGCCGGGGGACACTCCGCTCGATGCCGACCTCCTTCGCAAGATGGATGCCTGGTGGCGAGCGGCCAATTATCTGTCCGTTGGCCAGACCTATCTCTACGACAACCCGCTGCTTAAGGAGCCGTTGAAGAAGGAGCACGTGAAGCCGCGTCTGGTCGGCCATTGGGGCACGACGCCGGGTCTGAACTTCATCTACGTTCACCTCAATCGCGTTATCAAGGAGCGCGACGTGAACATGATCTACATCATTGGTCCTGGGCACGGCGGGCCGGGCATCGTGGCCAATACCTGGCTTGAAGGCACCTATAGCGAGTTTTACCCGAACATCTCGCAGAACGAGGAGGGAATGAGAAAACTGTTCAAACAATTCTCGTTCCCGGGCGGCATTCCCAGTCACGTCGCGCCGGAAACGCCCGGCTCCATTCACGAAGGCGGCGAATTGGGCTACGCGCTGAGCCACGCCTACGGCGCGGCGTTCGACAACCCCGATCTCATCGTGGCCGCTGTTGTTGGCGACGGCGAAGCGGAGACTGGGCCGCTAGCCACCAGCTGGCACTCGAACAAGTTTCTCAACCCGGCCACCGACGGCGCAATACTGCCCATCCTCCATCTTAATGGCTACAAGATTGCCAATCCGTGTGTGCTTGCGCGGATCAGTCACGAAGAACTGGATCAGCTTTTCCGCGGCTACGGCTACACACCGATCTTCGTCGAAGGCAGCGAGCCAACCAAGATGCACCAATTGATGGCAGCGGCGCTCGACCAAGCGATCAAAGAAATTGAGCGTGTTCAAAAGGCCGCGCGCAGGGACGGAAGCACGGGACGCCCGCGCTGGCCGATGATTATTCTGCGTTCACCCAAGGGCTGGACTTGCCCCAAGGAAATTGACGGCAAACGTGCGGAAGATTCGTGGCGATCGCACCAGGTGCCGATGGGTGAGATGCACGACAAGCCCGGGCACATCCAAATTCTCGAGCAATGGATGAAGAGCTACCGGCCGCAGGAACTCTTCGACTCAAATGGCCGCTTCAAACCTGAGCTCGCCGAAATGGCGCCCAGGGGCGAGCGCCGCATGAGCGCCAATCCGCACAGCAACGGCGGCCTTCTCCTGCGCGATCTACGAATGCCTGACTTCCGCAAGTACGCCGTCGAAGTAACGAAGCCCGGCGCCACCGACGCGGAGGCCACGCGCGTGATGGGTAAATTCCTTCGTGACGTGATGAAGCTGAATATGGAAAGCAAGAACTTCCGCCTGTTCAGCCCCGACGAAAACAACTCGAACCGCTGGCAGGACGTGCTCGAAGTGACGAATCGGGCCTGGATGGCCGAGAAATTTCCTTACGACGACCATCTAGAGCCCGACGGCCGCGTGATGGAGATGCTGAGCGAGCACCAGTGCCAGGGCTGGTTTGAAGGCTATCTTCTCACCGGGCGCCACGGCTTCTTCTCCTGCTATGAGGCGTTCATTCATATCATTGATTCGATGTTCAACCAGCACGCGAAATGGTTAAAGGTGTGCAATCACATTCCGTGGCGGCGACCCGTTGCGTCGCTCAATTACCTCCTTAGCTCGCACGTGTGGCGGCAGGACCACAACGGCTTCTCGCATCAGGACCCCGGTTTCATTGACCACGTCGTGAACAAGAAGGCCGAGGTCGTGCGCGTTTATTTGCCACCCGATGCGAACTGCCTCCTTTCCGTCACCGACCATTGCTTACGTAGCCGCAACTACATCAATGTCGTCGTCGCCGGCAAGCAGCCGGCACCCGTGTGGCTGACCCTGGATGAAGCGATCAAACATTGCACTGCCGGCATCGGTATCTGGGAATGGGCGAGCAGTGACAAGGGCGTTGAGCCCGACGTCGTGATGGCTTGCTGCGGCGATGTTCCTACACTGGAAACCCTCGCGGCGGTCGACCTGATCCGCCAGCATATGCCGGAGGTGAAGGTGCGCGTCATCAATGTCGTGAACCTCATGAAGCTCCAGCCGACGAGCGAACATCCGCATGGCCTGAGCGACCGGGACTTCGACACGCTGTTCACGAAGGACAAGCCCGTCGTCTTCGCCTTCCACGGCTATCCGTGGCTCATCCATCGCCTCACCTACCGCCGCACAAACCACGAGAACCTACACGTGCGCGGTTACAAAGAAGAAGGAACGACCACGACGCCGTTTGACATGGTTGTGTTGAATGAGATGGACCGCTTTCATCTGGTGCTGGACGTGATTGATCGCTTGCCGCAACTCGGCTCGCGCGCCGCCTATCCCAAGCAGGCCATTCGCAACGTCCTCATCGAGCATCGCCACTACATCAACGAACGCGGAGAGGACCATCCGTTCGTGCTCGGCTGGAAATGGGGCGAGAAGGGACCGGTCGCGCGGCGGAGTTCGACCGAGGCCGACAATGTATGAATAAAAACGAAAAGCCAGTGGCCCGTTCACTCCATAACCAACAGGTTCGCACAGCCCATCGCCGGAGAGTACCAGATCAAACTCCGTCACGGTCTCACTTCATCCAGAATGCTAACGACCTTCGATCGCACGCGCGACTCGAGCTAATTTTCATTCCCATGGTTGGGCCGCAGGCCCATGTGAACTCATTGACAGGGTTGTGAGTGAAACTTGGTTCTCCACCGACCATTACTTAATGCCAAAGCTCCAACTCAGCCCCGAGCGGCTGCCGTAGTCGCTCCCTGAAAAGCCCGGCGGGAGGCTGGTTGTCCCAGTTGCTATAAAACGAGGCATCCCACGACAGATTGCTAAAGAGCTTGACGTAATTAAGACACGCCAGTCGGCGGTCTGTCACATTAGGGATTTCCCTAGTTGCGTCGGACATGAGACAGACCTAGGCTAGTCTCGAAACGAGGCTTGGGGCCG
>Ga0210386_10003495_pt1 | contig 13181 bp, 12 predicted proteins | sample IncBWH32OmetaG_FD_160091 | JGI IMG/M metagenome (GOLD analysis project Ga0210386, IMG submission 160091) | Forest soil microbial communities from Barre Woods Harvard Forest LTER site, Petersham, Massachusetts, United States - Inc-BW-H-32-O ... | reverse complement strand
GCGTTTGATGTCCGTACCGTCGTAGGGCTTTTCCCACGAGACTCGCTTCCGATTTTCTTCTTCCGATACGCGCTCGACTATTTTCCAGCCGCAGCCATTGCATATCGGGCAATCAGGTTGTGCCATATCTTGAGCATAGGCGCGCGCAGGAAGTTGCGCAAGATGTCCGCGCCTGTGGAAAGAGGTGGCGCGTGTGGAAAAGGAAAAAAAATCGAAACAATTGGAAGCAATAAATTCGTTCCCAATGCGTGTTAGAGGGAATTGAAGAGGCGGAAATTTTCGCGAATTACAAAATCTAAAATTTCAAATCTGAAATTTTAAAATTCAAATCACAAAATTCGATTCACTAATCACCCTTCGCGGGGACTCAGGGCAAGCAATTCACGAATCACGCTACTTATGCACGCGAATCACTTTCGGCGCGGGGACTCGCGCCAGGGCATTGCCCTGCGGCTTTGCGCCCGCCGAGCGCATGCCTCGCGCCAGTTCCTGCTGCACGAACGATGTAAAAGCTTCCATCTGCTGCTGCATTTCGGCCATCTTTTCGCGCATATTTAAAATAATTTCAATGCCCGCGAGGTTGACGCCCATTTCGCGCGTCAGCGTCAGAATGACTTCCAGTCGTTCGAGGTCGGAATCCGTGTACAGCCGCGTGTTGCCGTCAGAGCGTGAAGGTTTTAATAATCCTACGCGCTCGTACAGCCGCAGTGTTTGCGGATGAAGTTTGTACAGTTCCGCTACGGCCGAAATCATGTATCCAGCGCGGGTTTTTTTTCGTTTTGTGGTTGCGCGCGCCATGCCTGCACTCCTTATACATTGGCCCGGTCAAATAAATCCTTGCGCGGATTTTCCGGCGCAAGTTTTTCCAGCTCTCGCAGGAGTTCCTTCACGCGTTCATCCACCGGCTTGGGGACGACCACTTGCAATTCGATGTACTCGTCGCCGCGTTGTCCCGGCGTGCGAACCGATGGCACGCCCTTTTCGCGTAACCGCAATTTTTGCCCGCTATTGGTTCCCGGAGGAATACGCAGGGGCCGCGAAGGTCCATCGATTGTGGGTACTTCTATTTTCGCGCCGAGCGCGGCTTCGGTCACAGTGATGGGAACGGAAATATAAATGTCGTCTCCGCGCCGGTCGAAAAACGGGTGCGGCTGAACGTCCGTGATGATGTACAGATCGCCCGGCGGCTCTCCTGCCGTTCCGGCATTGCCGCGTCCGGGAACGCGCACGCGCGAACCGGTCCGCACACCTGCTGGAATTCGGACGTCAATCGTGTCCGCCCGCCGCACGCGACCTTCGCCGCCGCAAACACGGCAAATGTTTCGAACGCGTCCCGTGCCGCCGCATCGCGAGCACGTTAAATTGAAGCGCATTTTTCCGCTCGTCTGCGTGACCTGGCCCGAGCCGCCGCACGCCGTGCAGGTTTGCGGCTGGCCCACGGCTCCTGTGCCGTGGCACTCCGTGCACACATCGAGGCGCGAAATGGTCAGTTTTTTTACGGTGCCGCGCACAGCTTCCCAGAAACTGATTTCAATCTGATATTCGAGGCTTGAGCCGGGTTCGGCATGCGTTGGAGCTTCGGCGGTGGCTCCGCCGCCGCGAAAGAATTGACTGAACAGATCGCGGAAGCTTGGGCCTCCGCCTGCGCCGCCAGCGCCTTGGCCGCCGAAATCGAAGCCGCCAAAATCGAAATGGACATCTCCGCCATTTCCAGGTTGTGGCGGCATGCCTCCGGATCCCGGAGTTTCGAAGCCGAATTGATCGTACATCTGGCGTTTTTTTGCGTCGGAGAGAACGTCGTAAGCTTCCTGCACCTGTTTGAATTTTTCTTCGGAAGATTTATCGCCGGGATTCAGGTCGGGATGATATTTACGCGCAAGTTTCCGGTAGGCCGCACGAATTTCCTTTTGCGCCGCCTTGCGCGAGACGCCAAGGAGATCGTAGTAATCTTGTTTTGTTGTTGTGGCCATGTGAGGTCCGTGAATCGTGATTCGTAATTCGTGACTGGTGACTAGTGATTGGTGACTGGTGGTTCTTCAAGCGCGATGCTTGCTTCGTGCCGCATCACTCGTCCACCGTCCTTGATTTTCCTTTACTTCCTAAACTTCCTATATTTCCTCAACATCCTTTTACAGTTTTTCCCATTGCGCGTTGATTGCTGCCAGTTCCTGCTGCTCGCGCTGATGTTCGTCGCGGCGTTTTCTGCGCTCCTCGTCCAGGCGCCCGCCCATGCCGGCTTCCTTTTGATTTGCGCGATCGATCCAGCGGTCGATCCACGCTGTCCTCGCCAGCACGCTGGGAATCTCCGAGCGGAAGCGAATGTAGTTGCTGATGATTTCCACCGCGCGAGGGAGAAAATCGGGTGGCGGAGCCTGCTGCGTTTCGTAAAAGAGCCGCTTCCAGTCAGCGGTCGGAGTTTCCGTCAGCGCGATTTGAATCATGAACAAATCTTCCCGTAATTTCTGAATCGCCTGCGGCGGTCCAACCCGCTTAATTCCTTCGTACGTGGTCAACGCTCGCTCCTCGAAAATCGTTAACGGCAAAAACCGCGTGCGGAGGACCAAGGTCCTCCGCACACGAAATGTTGTTTAGTTTGGCTTTTTTGTCTCGTCGACGTCCACATATTCCGCGTCGATCACTTCGCCTTCAGTCGAGGGCCCGGGTCCACCCTGTGGAGCAGAGCCCGCTCCGCCATCCTGCGAACCTGGTGCGCCCGGTTGTGCTCCGGCCGCCGCCGCGGTTTTGTACAGCACCTCGGCCAGCTTGTGCGAAGCGCCTTCCAGCGTCACGGTTGCCGATTGAATCTGTTCGAGGATGCCGCCGGCGAGCGCCGACTTGGCCGCTGCCACAGCTTCTTCGACTGGCTTCGTGTCCGTTTCGGAAAGTTTTTCGCGATTGTCCGCGATCAGCTTTTCGACCTGATACACGCGGTTGTCGAGAACGTTGCGCGCCTCGATCTCCGCGAGTTTCTTTTTGTCGTCCTCGGCGTGAGCCTCGGCGTCCGACCTCATCTTCTCGGCCTCTTCCTTGCTGAGTCCGGTGGACGCGGTGATCGTGATTTTCTGTTCCTTGTTCGTCGCGCGGTCTTTCGCGGAGACGTTCAGGATGCCGTTCGCGTCGATGTCGAAAGTGACTTCCACTTGCGGCATACCACGCGGCGCCGGCGGAATTCCCATCAGATGGAATTTGCCGAGCGTGCGATTGTCGGGCGCCATTTTGCGCTCGCCTTGCAGTACGTGAATTTCTACCGACGGCTGGTTATCCGCTGCCGTTGAAAACACTTCGGACTTGCGCGTCGGGATCGTCGTGTTGCGCGGGATCAGCACGGTCATCACGCCGCCCAGGGTTTCCACGCCGAGCGAAAGTGGCGTCACGTCCAGCAGCAGGATGTCCTTCACTTCGCCGCCCAGCACGCCGCCCTGAATCGCCGCGCCCACCGCGACCACTTCGTCGGGGTTGACGCCCTTGTGCGGTTCCTTGCCGCCGAACAAGTCTTTCACGATTTGCAACACGCGCGGGATACGCGTCGATCCGCCAACCAGAACAACTTCGTCGATCTTGTCAGGCGTGATGCCTGCGTCGGAAAGCGCCTGCTTCGTGGGCCCAATCGTTCGCTGCAGAATGTCTTCCATCAACTGTTCGAGCTTCGCGCGCGTCAGCTTGAGCTGCAAGTGCTTCGGGCCGGACGCATCCGCCGTCAAGAAGGGAAGATTGATGTCCGTCTCCTGCATCTGAGACAACTCGATCTTGGCTTTTTCCGCGGCTTCCTTCAGCCGCTGCACCGCCATGCGATCTTTGCTGACGTCAATGCCCTGATCCTTCTTGAATTCCGCGATGAGCCAATCGACCACGCGATTGTCAACGTCGTCTCCACCGAGGTGCGTGTCGCCGGCCGTCGCTTTCACTTCCACAACGCCTTCGCCGACTTCAAGGATCGAGATGTCGAACGTGCCTCCGCCAAGGTCGTAAACAGCGATGGTTTCATCTTTCTTTTTATCCAAACCGTAGGCGAGTGCAGCTGCCGTAGGTTCGTTGATGATGCGCAAAACTTCGAGACCAGCGACTTCGCCGGCTTGCTTGGTCGCTTGCCGCTGGCTGTCGTTAAAGTACGCAGGAACGGTGATGACGGCCTTGGTTACTTTTTCTCCAAGGAAATCCTCGGCGGCTGTCTTCAGCTTCTGCAGAATCATCGCGGACAATTCGGGCGGGGTATAAGCCTTTCCGAAAATCTCGACGCGCGCGTCATCATGCGGCCCTTTTACAACCTTATAGGGGACGCGTTTCGTCTCTTCGGTCACTTCATCGAACCTGTGACCCATGAATCTCTTAATCGAATAAACCGTATTTTCCGGGTTGGTGACTGCCTGGCGCTTTGCTACCTGTCCAACCAGGCGCTCGCCCGACTTGGTAATCGCAACGACCGAAGGGGTCGTCCGACCGCCTTCCTGGTTCGGAATCACGACCGGCTCTCCACCTTGCATGACGGCAACTACCGAGTTGGTCGTCCCCAGATCAATTCCAATAATTTTACTCATCGCTGACTTCCCTCCTGAATCTCTTGGCCGGCACTGGCTGGCACGGGTGCCCTACAGAGAGGCATTCTATACATTGAGTGTATCTTTGTCAAGTATTTTGATAACATGCATCTGCATTATTTACAGTATATTGCGAGGTGTTTGTTCCGTGCTTCAGTCTTTCACCCCTTTTTCTATGAGATTCTCCAGCTCACCTCGCCTCGTCTCTCCGCACTCCGTGCTAGGCGATGGATCGTCGCTTTTACTGAAGAGGCAATCCTCACCAATTGAGAATTTTTCTGCTGCCTCGCGGGTAACCCTACCTTTGCTTTTCACGTCTATCCTGTACAGAAGTACCCATTTTGGGGTTAGAATGCCATGCTCAATCATATGATCGATCTCCAAGGAGAAAGTCGCGTGAATTCGCTAACTCGCCGCCCAATTCGAGTTGTAACCTTTCTTGCCTTCTGTGCCATGGCAATGACGGCCTTTGCCAGACCGCAGGCGAAACCTCCGGCGGCTCCGGCAGCAAAGACGGCTTCCGCGGCGACTGCGGCGCCTAATTTTCAAAAAACAATTGGAAATCCAAGCGCGCCCATCACGATGGAAGTTTTCGGAGATTTTGAATGCCCGGCGTGCCGCGGTTTTTTTGAAGGCACTGTGAAGCAGGTGATTGACGATTATGTGATTCCCGGCAAGGTGTATATCATTCACCGCGATTTCCCGTTGGAGATGCACCCCTACGCACGGCAGGCAGCGCGGCTTGCCAATGCGGCAGCGGAATTCGGGCAATTCGAGGCCATGGAGCGCGCGCTGTACGATCATCAGGATGAATGGTCGGCCAAGGGAAACATCGATCAGGTGATGGCTACTTATTTTCCGCCGGCCGAATTCAAAAAATTCCAGACGTTTGAAGCGCAACACATGGCCGAAATCAACGCTTCCATCGCAAAAGATCAGGCGATGGGCACGCAACGCAATGTGAATCAGACTCCCACGGTGTACATTACAGCTCATGGAAAGACGGAAGCGCTTCCCGGAGGCGGAGTGGATTACAAGCTGCTGAAAAGTTATTTTGATTATCTACTGCGCCAGTAACCGTGAATCCTTATGGCTACCACAGCGATTTCATCGGAAGTTTCGCCGCGCCCGGCAGGATGGCCCGGAACATTGCTCATCATCGGGCGAGTGGCGCTCGGCGTGATTTTCCTGATTGCGGCCTATGCGAAACTTCATTTCGCGGGCGAATGGCACTTGCGCGACTATCAATTCTTCTTTGCCATGGCCATCGATTCTTACAAGATGCTGCCCATTTCCGCGGTGCAGTTGATGGCGCAGGTGCTGCCCTGGTTTGAACTCGTTTTGGGAATATTCCTGATCGCGGGAATTGGTTTGCGTGTGATCGGCACGATCACCAGCGGCCTTCTGCTTGTGTTCATCGGCGCGATGACGCGCGCCAAAATTCTAGGACTTGAAATTAATTGCGGCTGCTTCGGAAATAATGAAAAGTTGGGCGCAGCCACGCTGATTCGCGACAGCAGCCTTCTGGTTCTGGCTCTCGCCGTCACGATTGGAGCGTTTCTGATTAAGAAACGGCGCGAAAGACTATCCTCCTGATCTCCGCATTCGTCCTGCTGGATTGCGCTAGAATGAAATTCTCATGGTAGATCTTCCGCCAATCACCCTAAACTTGCGAGGTCGCAAGGTGGTAGGGCGTGTTGCTTTTATCCTGTTGCTGCTTGGCTCGATAGCCATAGGCACGCTGGCCGGGTTGTGGTTTGTTTACTCGAGCGATCTCCCGCAGATTCGCGCGCTTGAAGATTTCCAGCCTGATGTTGTTACGGAATTGTACGCGGATGACGGCCAGGTAATCGGGAATTTCGCGTTGCAGCGGCGCGTGCTGCTCACCTACGAGCAATATCCTCAAATTTTAAAGGACGCGATTCTCACGACCGAGGATCAGCATTTCGACCAGCATTGGGGCGTGGATTTTACGCGCGTGGCGGGCGCGGCCTATAAGGATTTTGTGTCGCACCGAGTTGTCGAAGGCGCCAGCACCATTACCATGCAACTGGCCGGATCGCTTTTTCTGGATCGCTCCGATCGCCACATGGGCCGAAAAATTCAGGAAGCGCTGCTGGCACTTCAGATCGAGCGCCACTACACGAAGCAGCAGATTTTTACGATGTACGGCAATCAGATTTATTTGTCGCACGGCAATTATGGATTTGAAGCGGCTTCGGAATCTTACTTCGGCAAACCGGTGGGGAAATTAAACATTCAGGAAGCGGCGCTCCTGGCGGGAATGATTCGCGGCCCGAGTTACTCGCCGATTCTGCATGCGCAGCGCGCTTTGCAGCGGCGCAATCTGGTGATCGAGCTGATGGCGCGCTCCGGAAAAATCACGGAAGCGCAGGCGAAGCAGGCCATCGCGCAGCCGCTCGGACTGCACCAGCAGTCGCCGCGAAATTCGCTCGCGCCCTACTTTGTGGAAGAGATTCGCAAATATCTCGAAAGCACGTACGGTACAGAAATGGTGCACCAGCGCGGCCTGCGCGTCTATACCACGCTGAACGTGGACATGCAGAAATCCGCGAACCGCGCGATTCGAGACGGCCTCCATGCCTACGACCGCCGCCACGGCTGGCGCGGGAAACTGGATAACATCCTCGCGGATAAAAGCGATACGCTCGAATCGTACGAGGACGATGACTGGCGCTGGCCCATCAATAAAGGCGACTACGTGCAAGGACTGGTCCTGGCTGTCGACCAAAAAGAGGCGAACATCAAGTTTGGATCGCTGCACGCATTGCTCACGCCGCCGGATTTTGCCTGGACCGGTCGCAAGCTTCCTACGGATTTGCTCAAGACCGGCGATCTCGCCGAATTTATGATCAAGGATATCAGCGGAAACGTAGCCCATGTGGAATTGGAGCAGAATGTGGCGCCGCAAGCGGCGATCCTGGCCATCGATAATCCGACCGGTGAGATCAAGGCTATGGTTGGCGGCTACAGTTTCGACGAATCCAAATTTAACCGGGCCATGCAGGCGCAGCGGCAGGTTGGGTCGTCCTTCAAGGTGTATGTCTATGCCGCCGCCATGGAGCAAGGCTTCACCCCGTTCGATACGATTCTCGATGCGCCGTTCACCACCATGAGCGGCGGCCAGGCCTACTCGCCGCATAACTACGACGAAAAATTTGAAGGCGTGATTACCTTGCGGCGCGCGCTGGATGGTTCACGTAACGTTCCGGCCGTTAAGCTCGCGGAAAAAATCGGGATGAATAGCGTTATCGATATGGCGCGCAGGTTCGGCATCACAAGCCCCCTGCCGCCGTACTTGCCCATCACACTGGGCGCTGCGGATTTGAACTTGCTGGAACATACTTCGGCGTTCACCGTGTTTCCGAATGATGGCATTCGCATCGATCCGCACATGATTCGCCGTGTGACTACCTATGATGGCGCCCTGCTCGAGCAGGCGCATCCTGTGGTCCATGACGTTGTGGAGCCGGACGTGGCGCGAACTATGACTGCCATGCTGCAGGATGTGGTCGAGCGCGGCACCGGAATGCCCGCGCGCGCATTGGGTCGCCCAGCGGCAGGCAAAACCGGCACGACGAATGACTTCACGGACGCATGGTTTATGGGCTTCACGCCGGAAATCACCGCAGGCGTGTGGGTCGGCTTTGACGATAAGTCGGTTTCTCTTGGCAAACCCGAGACCGGCGCTGTTGCGGCATTGCCGATCTGGCTGGAATTCATGCAAGGCGCGCTCGAAGGCAAACCCATTCAGGCATTCCAAAATATCGAACCTCTGGACAAAGTGGCGTTGACGAAAACTGTGAAGGTCGATACGCCGGATACTGCTCCCGAAGACGCCGGCGAAGGCCCTACGACGATTACCACAACCCCAACCGTCCCCGAAGTTGCCCCACAGGTAGAAATTCCTGCGAGAGCCGCCGTACCCGTGCAAAATTCCGCGACACCCGCATCGACCCCGCGAAATTAAAGAAGGCGTCTACCGTTCCCAAAAATTGCGCGCCGATTCTTGTGGCGCCGGCGTCTCGCCGGCGGGATTCTCCTCATTTCTGCAATCGCAAAAACCGCCGGCGAGACGCCGGCGCCACAAATGCTGTTGCCTTCGTATCGGCCGTCCTTATTTATGAATACACTTTTTCAGGTTTGCTTGCGGAAGGGGTCCCATCCCAAAGGTCGAAGCGGCCGAGTTTGGCCGTCGGTTCCAACCAGAAGAACTTTTCTTTCACGCGTGATTTCGCCGATCACTGTTACGGGGACTTGTCCTAATTTGCGCGGCAGGCGGCCAGAAAATTTCTTAGGAACGGTGAAAAGTAATTCGTAGTCTTCGCCGCCATGCAGAGCGAGGTCCAGTGGGATGAGTTTCAAAGCGCTCAACTCAGGCGGCACATGAACTGCCGGAATTTTCTCAGCCCACACGCGCGCCCCGACTCCGCTGTCCTTGCAAATGTGGTTCAAGTCGGTGGAAAGTCCGTCCGAGGTGTCAATCATTGAGGAAGCGCATTGGTGTGTGCCGAGCCATTGGCCCAGCGCCAACCTGGGCTGGGGATAAAGATGTTTTTTTACCAGCCCCGGCCATCGCTTTTGATTCGGGGTTTTGTGCAGGATCACCTGCAAACCTAGCTCAGCTACTCCCAATCTGCCGCTGACGCAGAGTAAATCGCCGGGCTTGGCCCCGGAACGCAAAATAGCCCGATCTCGCTTCAGTTCGCCCAAAACAGTGAGGGTAATAATGACTTCCGGATATTTTGTTGTGTCGCCCCCCGCGAGGACCAAGCCGAATTCACGAGCGGCGCGAACCATGCCTTTGGTGAAGCCGTCGAACCATTTCTCAGTGCAGGCTTCCGGAAGCCCCAGCGTCAGAAAGAAATATCGCGGACGGGCGCCCATCGCGGCGATGTCGCTTGTGGCACGGGACAGCGCCTTATAGCCAACCGTAAATGGCTCATGGATCTTGCGAAGGAAATGCACGTTTTCTAAAAAGGCGTCCGTCGTGATGACCCACTCCGAGCCAGACCGAGGGCGCAATACCGCGGCATCGTCACCTACCCCGACTCGCAATCCATCCTTTATTACTTGCTTTATGCGATTGGAAAGGAAGCGTTTGCGGATCGATTCGATCAGCTGGCTCTCACTGGCCATCAGTACAGTTGCCAAAAGCAGCTTTTGTGTGGTTTCATAGGGGCATTCTAGAGCATGATTTGTGAACGCGCTATGGCAGGCTAGTTTTTCTTGCCGGCATATTAAAATTTTGATCTCTAGAATTGGAATTAAAAGGTTGACTCTGTTTCAGCGTGAAACTAGACTTGGATTGGGTCTGGTTTCGAACCAATGCTCTCGGTTCAAACGAATTTAAAGATTAGCAGGACTGCTCAGGGGATGGGCATGTCCCGCTCCCTCTAAAATTAAAGCAAATTGTAGGTCCAGCATTAGGTTGAGAGATTTCATACGATGAAACCTGAAGCATATACTTTGTTTGTGGCATCAAGCCGGAACGGAAGCCTTCGCAAGATCACGCTTCCCGGATACGTACTGCATTTACTATTAGTTCTGGCCGTTGTCGGCGGAGTGACCGTGACTGCCGCTATCGGGTCCTATACCCGGATGCTGTGGAAAGTCGGCAATTATAATGCGCTTCGCCGCCAACAGGATACGCTGAAGCACAATTACGAAAAGTTGCAGTCCAGCGTCCAGGATACTAATGAACGCATGAATTCGCTGCAATCCCTGGCCACTGAAGTGGCCATGACCTACGGCTTTATGAGGTTTCGGCAGAGTCCATTTGCCCTGAACGAAGTGCAGCAGGCATCGAATACAGGTTTTGAGCAATCCATCGAGCAGTTCAATTTTCTGCAGAAAAATGCTGCCCAGGCGACGCTCCCCACGGGCAGCCTTCAGCTGATGGCTTCGTCGTCGGGATTGGGAGATCTGACTTCGACTCCGACGTTATGGCCTGTGATTGGCCATTTGACCGGAACGTTCGGAGAGCGAATGGATCCGTTTAGTGGGGAAGGCGCGTTCCACACGGGCGTGGATATTTCCTCTCAATATGGGGATTCAGTCCGAGCTTCGGCCGATGGCATTGTGGTGGAAGCGGATGAACGATCGGGATACGGCCGCCTGGTAGTGGTCGATCATGGATTTGGCGTCAGCACATATTATGGGCATCTTTCCAGCTTCCGAGTGGTTGTGGGACAGCAAATCAGGCGCGGTGACGCGATTGGTAATGTGGGCGTAAGCGGACGTTCCACAGGGCCGCACGTCCATTATGAAGTTCGCATCAATGGCGCTCCAGTGAATCCGATGCGCTATTTGCGCCAGGCCTCAGCCGCCGATTAATTCTTCTCGGCCCTTCAAAATATTCACCGAACATTGGAATTGCAAAGTTAGATTTTGTGGCGCCGGCGTCCCGCCGGCGTTTTTATTTTTGCCTCAACGCAGCGCAAAACCGCCGGCGAGACGCCGGCACCACAAAATTCGCACCACAATTTTTGGCAGAATTTGGATTTGCATTGCGAAACAAATCGGTGGCAGGGAACTACTGCTGCGCTTTTGCCGGGCCGCCGAGGTGCCATACATCGGGCGTGACTTCTACTAGGATGCGGACTCTCTCGGCTGCTTGCGTGACTTCCGCGCCGGTCAATAAGGTTTGCAACATGGCGAGGACCGCGGGATCCATCGACTGCTTATTCTTCGCGCTATCGAGCCCTGCGCGCCCAAACATTCGCATCAGCTCCAGCGCTGTTTTTACCTGAACTGCATCGGTGGCATTGTCGCATTCTCCTTCGAGCGAAACGCGCAGGTTGTCTCCTTCCGGTCGCGCGGCAAACGTAACCCACTGCACAGATCGCGCAAGGGTCAGAAATTGCGCTGCCCCGGCGGCTTGCGGACCTGCGCCGGCAGCGTTGTCCGGAATGGGCGGCACATGCGTGATCAGGAACGCAGCGGCTCCGTCCAAGTGCGCGGCGCGGTCGCGCACCGGGTCGCCGCCCGCTGCATCCATGTGACTCGCTAAAAGCGGAGCGATGCTGGATCCAGCGACGAGAGCGATGCGGCGGTCGTCAAGAAATGTAATCGAGTTCATGGTTTTGGAATCGCCAGCTGGAAATAAAAATACTTCGTGCCCCTGCTGGTGATCGACCTTTCCTTTGCGCGTCGCATAGTCACGAATCTTTGCGCGATCAAAATGTCCTTCCGCAATGGCCACGCTTTTTCTCGGAGCGTTCGGCGAATCCGGCGGCCACGAGGCGATGACGACACGCTCTAAATCTTTTTCAAAATCGAAACCTGTTGAGCGCACGAAGTCAGCATAGTCCTGGCTGGGAAGGGCGATGGGTCCTTTGTCCGGGCGGTGCTGGTAAAAGGAAGACGCGCGTATGGCGCCTAGATCAACGTAGGCAAGCGTCGGCGCGCCGGCGGGCAGCGCTGCGAAGATGTCTGGAACCGGGGAAGCGTGCGCCGTCGCAGAATGTCGAAAAATTCCATAGCTCGCGAGCACGACGCTAATGGCGGCGACCGCAACTCCGGCCGAAACGAAAAAAGTTTTTCTGGAGCGCTGCATGGGCGCCTCCTGCGGATGATATTCTCTCATTGTCTGTCAGGAAGTTACACTTGTGCGTCAGCGCGTACGCTGTAGCGGCCTCTTTGCAACTCGAATCAATCTGCGCAAGGCTGAATTTACAGATCGGTCGTCAGGGAAGTGCTCGGCGACATCCGGGGAGAGAAGCACGAGATTCGTCCCCGCTTTATATCGAGATAGGTATTTTCCCCGAACGCCGCCACCTAATTTTGTAAGATCATAGTCCTTGCGCAGTTCGTCAGGCTGTTTTCGCTTCTCAGTTTTCTTGATCATATTGTTTTCGCTCGCCGTGCGCTGTCTTCCGGGCGCTTATGATGCTGATGCTCTCCCCGTGGTCGGCATGAGCCACAATTAAAAGCCTGCCTGAATTCGACATCCCAACGGTAATGAACCGTTTTTCCTGGACGGAATGGTCCGGGTCCTGAAATGTAAGCGCTACCGGGTCGCCAAACGCGGTGGCCGCATCGTGGAATGAGACTCCATGCTTTCTGGCATTCCGCGCCGCATTGAGCGGAGCTCATTCAAAATTGACAATTCTATCTTACTCCATTACCGCCGACGGAAAGCCTTCAGAATTCGAAGCGAGCCTTATTGTTAAAGATCAAAGCAGTGTGATCTGTGACCGATGATTGGAAATCCTGACACCAAAAAGATTTCTTCCGTCTGCCTTGCTTCAAGGGGTAGAAGGTGTAGAATGATTCTTCCAGCACGGACTTGAGGACCGGATGCGGGTGTGGGCTTAAAGTTGAGCTCAAGAGCAGTCGGTCGAGCTTTGCACAGGTTCTCCACAGGAGGCCATTGCAATTCCAGTTCCCTTTTGATATATTTTCTCGGTTTGCGCCGTGCTGGCGTAGCTCAGTTGGTAGAGCATCTGATTTGTAATCAGAGGGTCGGGGGTTCAAGTCCCTCCGCCAGCTCTGCCAAAATATTTTTGAGTCAGGGGAAAAATCCTAAAAGATCGCGGTAGATTAGGTTTCTGCGTCGCGAACAATGTGAAAGTGTCTTTTGTCTTTGCAAAATTCGCGCATGCTCTTTGACCTTCTTTGCCT
>Ga0210386_10003494_pt1 | contig 13182 bp, 10 predicted proteins | sample IncBWH32OmetaG_FD_160091 | JGI IMG/M metagenome (GOLD analysis project Ga0210386, IMG submission 160091) | Forest soil microbial communities from Barre Woods Harvard Forest LTER site, Petersham, Massachusetts, United States - Inc-BW-H-32-O ... | reverse complement strand
TCAGGCACCTGAACCGGTATCGGCACCGGCAGGAACGGCAGCCGCAAATACTCCGTCGTCATCGGCACCCCCGTAGTTGTCGGGGTCGTCGTCTCGGCGGTCGGCGACGGCGTCGTGGTGGGCGTGCTGCTCGTGGTGGTGGTTGGCGGCGGTGTCGTGGGCGTCGTGCTCGTTGCCTGCTGCGTGGTCCTCGGCGGTGGCTGATGAGTCCTTGGCGGTGGCTGATAGGTCGTCGTCACCGGTGGTGGCGGCGGAGGCGGCGGAGCCTCGCTGGTGACGGGCGGCGCGACAGTGGCCGCAGGGGCGGTGCTGGGAGGCGGTGGCGGCACCGGGCTCGGCGACGGAAGGTTCGGCAACGCGGGTTTGGAGCTGGGAGGCGGTGGCGCCGGCACGGCCGAGGTGCTGGAGGGCGCCGGTGCCGGGGGGTGGCTGGTCGTGCTGGTCAGCGTGAATGCCACCCCGCCGATGGCGGCCATCGAGAGCAGTGCGGCGACTCCTAAAACCAGCTGCGGCAGGCGATTTCCGCGATACGACTCCTCCGGCTCGTCAACCTTCGGCAACTGGAACAACTGAGACGGGGTAACGCGGGCGTCGTCGTCATAGGGCTCACCGGTGTAGACCACCGGCTCGCTGGCCGAGTCGTCGGCCTCCGACCACGCCAACTGATGAATCGTCTCCGACGGGTCTTCGAAGAACGCACCGGTGGGGACGCCGAACGTGCCGGTGGAGGCACCGAGCGTGTCAGTCGACGCGGTGAAGGTACCGGTAGACGCGGCGAAACTCCCAGTGGACGCACCCACCATCGCGGCCATTGTCGTCGATTCGAGCTCGTCCTCCTCCCGCCGCTCGACCGGGTTTCGCACGGAGAGCATCAACCCGCCGACCGCCATGGCCAGCCCGGGCTGAACGGCGGTCACCACGGAGGTCTTGACATGAGCCGAAAGACGCTGGGCCACCAGCGGAATCTTGGCACTGCCGCCGGCCATCGCCACCGCTGCGAGATCTCTGCGGCGAACTCTGCTGCGCCGCAACATGTCATCGAACGCGGAGAGCACGCCGCCCAGCCGATCGTCGATCAGGCTCTCCAGCTCGGCTCTACTCACCTGGACATTGGCACGCTGTCCCGGCAGTTCAACCACCATCTCGGTCACCGTCTCGTCGGAAAGCCGCTCCTTGGCCAGACGGCATTCGTCTCGCAAATTGCCGAACTGCCCGAGCACGCCGGTGCTCTCGGGATCGGCGCCTTCGGTGTGACCGATGTTCTCCAACACATGAACGAGCAGCGCCTGGTCAACGAGGTCGCCGGAGAATTCCGAATAGCGCACCGTGTCGGCAATGGGGGTGAAACTCGCGGCGGCGTCGGCCAGTGTGATGCTGGTGCCCGAACCACCGAAGTCCAGGAAGGCCACCACACCGTTGGCGGGCAGGCCGTCATTGGAGTTCAACGCCGTCAACGCGGTAACGGAATCCGAAACCAGCCGCGGCGAGACCCCGCCCCGCACGAAACCGGCGTGTGTGCACAACGCGTCCTGCAGTCCCCGCAGGGCTTGCGGTTCCCAGTGCGCGGGAACGGCAATCGTGATGTTGGACGTCGCCGCATCCCCACCACTCGCATTGATCAATGCATCGAGGGCCTCCACCAGCAACAGCGCGGGGTCATGGGTCGATCCGTCGGCGGACGTCATCGCACTAGACCCGCCGACCCGCTCGACGAAGCCCGTCATCAATGTGCCGGTGTCAGCAGCGTCCGTATCCTCCGTTGGCACACCGAGTTCCGGTGAGCGATCAGGGAAAAGAGTCAACACGGCGCGGCGCGAGACGGGTGGGTTCCCGCTGCGGACCGCGACTAAATTGGTGGTCCCGATCGATAACCCCAACGGGTCATACATAAAGCGAATACCTTCGTCGATTGCGGTCGGTGGCCAGCGTTAACGATAACCGCAGGCGCGCTACGACGGTCGGGCACAACCTGATCGGTATGTCCTCGATGCGGTTGTGTCACCGAAGTGATACAGCCGACGTCTTGACAGGTTCGGTCGGCTTCACACCACTGTCAGCGGCAGTGATCGCCTCGGCTGGAATTGGAACGTCGACCCGCCGCTGACCTTGGCTATCGACACCTCAGATAGCTCCGTTGTCGCAGTGTCGGTTTCGGATAGCTCAGCGGTCCAGTCGGTACTGCCCCCGCTGATTCGGACTTCGATATGCGGGTCCACAGCGGTGGCGATGGCCTGCAATGGCTGCACCGACTCCGGCGAGCACAGCGAGATCCAGGCGGCATCGTCGTGGGCCGGTGATTGATGGACACGCAGCTGACCGGATGTTTCCGCGTTGACGTAGCCGAGCGGGTTGAACAGCGGATGCAATTCGAAAACCCGCGACACGCCGTCGATCCCACCGGGTAACGACAGCGCCCGGTGGATGCGCTCGGCGCCGAGCCCGGCCAAGCCGATCAGCTGGCGGGTACCCACCGAGGCGGCCAGCGCGGTGTTCGAGCCTGCGCGTGCGCGGACCGCGACCGCAAAGGACAGGTAGAGCAGATGCATCTGCAGGCACACCTCGTCGGCCATCCGCACCAGCGCCGAGTGGGAAAAGGCGCCGAAGTCGAGGTCGGACACCAGTGGGCCGGAATAGTCGGCCAATCCGTCGTCGGAGCGATCGATCGCATCGAGTTCCCATGTCGCAGCGCGGGTTTGCCGGACGAGCTCCAGCGCGGGGATGCTCTGGGCAGGCGGGTAGGACTCGTCGATGATGACGGTCCACGCGCAGTGCGGATGCCGGTCGGACGGAATGCGGGGTGGCCGATGGATGGGACGCATCTGCGCGCGGGGATTGGTCGCCACCGCGGTAGCGTCGAACGTCGGGTCTTCGATCGTGTGGCACATCCCGAAGACGTACTCGTCGCCCATCGGCTCCACGTCGAGCAGGGCGCCGCAGTGGTCGAGGTGAAATTCGCCGTGCCAACGGTCGTGGATGGTGTAGCGGAAGTCCATGAATTGCGGCGGCGCGCCGATGTCGAGTTGTAGACCCTTGAAGATGGTGGGCACGTCGTCGCCTTCGTAGTTCAGCGCCCGCTGCATCCGGTTGGTGTAGATCGGGCTGGCGCCGGCCCATTCCTCGATGGCGATCTGCACCATCTCTTCGCGGCCGAATTCCTGGATGCACCACGCCATGCCGGAGCGGTCGATCATGTGCCCGATCAGCAACAGCTCGGGCACCAGCACAGCCAGTTCCGCGCGGGACAGCTGTGCGTAGCGGGATTGAGTCACTGTGCAAAAATAGTGCTGACTATGTTATAAAGTCAACAATGTCAGTTGCCGCAGGTCAGAACCGACGCCGGTCCGTCAGCCCCACCCGACGGACGGACGCGCCGCGCAAACGCGGGGATGACACCCGCGCGAAAATCATCGATGAGACGGTCCGCTGCATCGTGGACGAGGGATTCGCCGCTGCGACCGCCAAACATGTCGCCGAACGCGCCGGCGTGACCTGGGGAGTGATCCAATACCACTTCGGCGACCGCAACGGCTTGCTGATGGCCGTCGTCGACGATGGCGTGGCCAAGTTGCTGGCCAGCCTGTCGTCAGCGGACGTCAGCGAACTGCCGCTGCGCGAGCGCATCGAGGTCGTCGTCGACACCGCGTGGAGCTGTTACAGCAGTCCGACATCGATGGCGGCCTTCGAAATCCTGCGGGCCAACCGCGGCGGCCCCGGTGGATCCTCACGGCAGCACCTGCTGGAAATGAATTCAGCGATCACCGAGCTGGGCAGATTGATCACCGATGATCCGGCGAATGATGGTGTAGCCGACGTGATCTGGGCGACACTGCGAGGTGTGGTGCTGGCGCAGATGATCGTCGGCACCTCGGTCGACTGGCACCGCGAGCGACGCGCCCTGATCGATATGGTGACCCACTACCTCACCGCCGGATCTTCGCGGCGAGCGCGTGTGCTGCAATGACCTGATGAGCCCTCACGATCACGCCGCATATCTCGCCGACGTCGCTGCGATCGAACAGGTCAAGTACCGCTATCTGCGTGGACTGGATACCAAACACTGGGACGACTTCGCCGACACGCTGACCGACGACGTCAACGGCGACTACGGGTCGTCGCTCGGCGAGGAGCACCACTTCACCAACCGTGGCGACCTGGTCGAGTTCATGCGCTCGTCGCTGGGGCCGGGCGTTATCACCGAGCACCGGGTGACTCATCCGGAGATCACGGTGACCGGCGATGAGGCGACCGGCGTCTGGTATCTGCAGGACCGCGTGATCGTGGCCGAGTTCAACTTCATGCTGATCGGTGCCGGTTTCTACCGCGACCGTTATCGTCGCACCGCCGATGGTTGGCGGATCAGCGCGACGGGATATGACCGGACCTATGATGCGACGATGTCGTTGGCGAACCTCGACTTCAAGGTGAGGCCCGGTAACGCTCTGGCCTGAATTCGGTTGCGACTCGGGCTTACTGGGTGATCGCGATGACCGCGCCGGGCCGCAGCCACTGGATGATCTGCACCAGCTTGGCGTCGTCGATCGCCACGCAGCCCTCGGTCGCGCCGCCGTCGGTGGTGTGGAAGAAAAACGCAGCGCCTTTGCCCGGCAGACGGTTTGGGTTGACGCCCATCACCACCGCGTGTTTGTACTGCGGAATCTCGAGGTTCTCGCTCGCTCCGGTGTCGAACGGGCACTGAGCTTTCTGGCAGACCTGCATCGTGTTGAAAGTCGGGCTGTTGTCATCGCCGTTCCACCAGTGGTTGGACCCGACTTGCACATACTGCAGGCCGCTACCGGGATTGGGTGCAGTCCCGAATGCGAACGGTAAGGAGTAGACCCCCATCGGGGTAGCCGGATAGCCGCTCTTGGCTTGCGGCGCAAGGCCAGCCGATCCGACATGCGCCGGTATGCCGGCCGCTACCGGCTGCCAGCCTGCGGCGTCACGTTGGTAGACGTCGAGTTTTGCGTTCGAACCGCCAACTCCGACAACGGAAACCACCTGGGTCGCGTTGCCGACAGAGGGGGCAAACCAAGGTGCGCCGACTGCACCACCCGTTGGAGCTGCCGCCAGGGTGACGAAAGCGGTGCAAACCGCAGCGCACAGCGAACCCAGCAGTCGGCGCACCCTTTCATGGTCAACGCCGACCAATCCCGACGTCAAGTCAAGGTTTAGCGTCGATCAGATCACCGCGAGGCCGCGACTAAGCGCTGGTCACACGTCGTTGCTGGCTGCGCGGATATTGTTCGTATGCGTCACCCACAGCATCCCGGGGTATAGAAAGCAGTGAATGGCACCGACAGATCGCGGCCGCCCACCGTCGGATGGCGGCAACACGACAAAGCTCGCCGTGGCGAGCGGGGTCGGCGTGCCGCCACTGACGGTATGGCTCGGATCGGCGATGTACACGTTTCCGGTCGACCGGGACGTCATCGTTGGTCGCGACCGCGGCTGCGACATCTGCTTCCAAGACATCAACCCCGACGACCTCACGCTGATATCGCGGGTGCATGCGATCCTGCGGTACGACGGCTCGCACTGGGTCGTTGTCGACAAAAGCCAGAATGGCGTTTACGTCGCAGGCTCCCGCGCCAGTTTGGTGCCCATCCGCGACCGCCTGAGCATCACGCTGGGCAGCCCAAGCGGCCCAAAGCTGACATTCCGGGTCCCCGCGTCGGCGCCGTCGCCGGGACACAACGAGGCCGTAAGCTCCAGCCCGAGGACGGCAGTGTTTCGGCCCGCAGCCCCGCCGCCTCCGCCACCGACACAAACCAGGCCGCCGATCCGTCCGCCCGGACCGCAAACCCATCCGAGCCGACCGGACATGGGCCGACCTGTCAGGGAACCCGGTCGGGTACCAACCCCGCCGCGAACGACGGGTTCACGGGGTACGGCGACGGTCGGCCGCGCGAAGACCAACACCGTCGTCGTCGACGACGCGTTGGCTTCCCGCGTGCACGCGGTGCTGGTATCCAGCCCGGCCGGTCTCGAGATCCGCGACAACAACAGCAGCAACGGCACTTTCGTCAACGGCACCCTGATCACGCACGCGACGTTGCGCGACGGCGACGTCGTCACCATTGGCAATACCGACCTGCTGGCGACCGGCAACACCCTGGTGCCGCAGCCCGCGGCGTCGCGCACGAGCGGGCTCATCGCCCACGGGTTGGCGCTGACCGTTGACGGCCGCCGGCTGTTGGAGGATGTGTCCTTCACCGCAAAGCCGGGGACACTGACGGCGGTGATCGGGCCGTCCGGCGCCGGAAAATCCACCCTGGTCAAGCTGATTGGTGGCGCGCTGCCGCGCAGCGCCGGTGTCGTCGCCTTTGACGGGCACGATGTGCACGCCGAGTACGCCTCGATGCGCTCGCGAATCGGGATGGTGCCGCAGGACGACGTTGTGCACCGCCAGCTCACCGTCGAGCAGGCGCTCAGTTACGCCGCCGAACTGCGACTGCCGACCGACACCTCGATCGAGGATCGCCGGAAGGTGGTCGAGGGCGTGCTCGATGAGCTGGAATTGACCGCCCACAAGAAGACTCGCGTCGACAAGCTGTCCGGCGGACAACGCAAACGCGCGTCGGTGGCGATGGAACTGCTGACCGGCCCGTCGCTGCTGATCCTCGACGAACCGACGTCGGGCCTCGACCCGGCCTTGGACCGGCAGGTGATGACGATGCTGCGCCGGCTGGCCGACGCCGGGCGCGTTGTCATCGTCGTCACGCATTCGCTCACCTACGTCAGCATGTGCGACCAGATCCTGCTGCTGGCGCCCGGCGGCAAGACCGCCTTCGCCGACCCGCCCGCGCAGATCGGTGCGGCGATGGGCAGCACCGATTGGGCCGACATCTTCGCGCGCGTCAGCACCGATCCCGACGGTGTGCACCGGGCATTTCTGGCGCGCCACCCCGCTGCTCCGCGTCGGCCCTCGCCGACCGCCGGCGCAGCACGGCTGGGCAAGCCGCCGCAGACCAGCCGATGGCGTCAGGTCGGGACGTTGGCCCGCCGTCAAGCGCGGCTGATCACCGCCGACCGCGGCTACTTCGCGTTTCTGGCGCTGCTGCCGTTTGTGCTCGGTGTGCTGTCGCTGGCGGTTCCGGGGAACACCGGGCTCGGAAACGCCAACGCGACCGCGCCCGAGGAGCCCATCGACATCCTGATCCTGCTGAACATCGGCGCGGTGTTCATGGGGACCGCACTGACCGTGCGCGACCTGGTCGGCGAGCGGATGATTTTCGAGCGCGAGCGGGCCGTGGGCCTGTCAGCGTCGGCGTACCTGATGGCCAAAGTCCTTGTCTTCAGTGCTGCGGCGCTGATCGACACCGCGGTGATGGTCGCGATCATGACGATCGGGAAAGGCGCGCCGTCGCATGGCGGGGCGCTGTTAGGCCGCGGTGTTCTGGCCGGCGTGGTCGAGTTGTGGCTGACGCTGGCTTTGACGGCGATTACCTCGGCGATGGTGGGGCTGGCGCTGTCATCGCTGGCCCGCTCGACTGAGCAGGTGCTGCCAATGCTCGTTGTGGTCATCATGATCTCGATGGTGTTGGCCGGCGGCCTGATCCCGGTGACCGGGCGGCTGCTGCTGGATCAGATTTCGTGGCTGGTCCCGGCCCGTTGGGGTTTCTCGGCCGCGGCGTCGACCGTGGATCTGAACAATGTCGAGGCGGGCTTGCCCGTCGACCGGTTATGGCGTCATGTGCGGAGCGCGTGGCTGTTCGACATGGGCATGCTCGTGGTGCTGGCCGTTGTTTTCACCGGCATTGTCCGATTCCGACTCCGGTTACGGGCGCGCAGTTAGGCGCAGTGTCGCGGGCTTTCCGGAGCGAATTGCCGTGCGAAATATGGGCGATTCAGCGCTGAATGTCAGATTTGCCACCCGGCGCATTTCCGCCAATCGTGGCCTGACAGCCCGCAATTTGACAGCAGTCAAATGCTTTTCAGGGTCTGCTAATTAATTACGTCGGCACGGAGTATCATTTCTGACCGCAGCAGGCGGCTGGCACAGAATTCCTTCAATGGGGCAGCGTCGGAGATCCGGCGGATGTGCAAATACTGTGCTTAATTACCCGCCTGGTGAATGGTCGGCACTGCTTGTTGAGCCCTAATCGCCAGCCCGCGATCGCGATGCAAATCGTCACGAAGTGACCCGGGGGGCGTCGTTAACCTTGGGGCCCAAGAAGGGTGACTACCACTACCGTTGATCAGCGGTAGCATCCAACAATATGGTCAACCCGCCTTCGACGCCGTCCGCACCACCTCCGTGGCTTCCGGCTGGCGAGCCGAGGCGACCGCGGCGATGGCCGACGGTTGCCTGGCTAGTGGCGATAACACTGGTGGCAGTCGTCGCCATCGTCGGGTGGTTGCGCCCCTTGCAGGACCACAATCCAAGCGGCAGCCCAACCTTCACCGATCAGCAAATCACCAATGCCAAATCAGACGTGTGTGCGGCCTTCGAGAAAGTGCAGCACGCATTGGATCTTGCTAACAGCCACGTAGGAAGCGCCGATTACACCACGCAACTGGCCGCAGCGGCGCTCACGCACGAAACACTGGACGCCGGCAGCCGCTATCTGCTGACGAAGCTCGCAGCAGAGCCCGCCACTCCGCCTGATCTGGCAGCCGCCGTTCGAAATGTGGCAAATGCGGACCAAGAAGCTCTTATTGGTTATTTGAACGGACTTTCCGCGCTTGATCCGGCGATGCAACCCGCTCTGAAAGCCGATGATGAGGCGACGGCGACGGTCCGGCGGTTGTGCAAATGACGGCGCCTGATTATCCGCCCGGTGCATACTCGGCGATGCTCGTCGGTGCGCAGTGGGTAAGCATCACATCGGTCACGGCCCTTACCAATGCTATTGCTAATCGTGAAACGATCCAGGCGAACTTTTCCCAACTTCACGACACGCTCCAGAGTGCCATCACGACTACCCTTGTCGGGCAGGAGGGAATTACCGCCGACGCCATCCGGGATGCTTTTCGTCAGGGCGCCGACCAGGCCGCCAAGGTCGCGGAAAAAAACGGCGCCTACAAAAGAGCGCTACGAGACGCCCTTGACAGCGTGCAACAACTTCGCCACAAACTTACCGACATTGCCAACGATGGCAATAACCAGATAAACGACGAACTTCAATCGAAAGACGACTTAGAGATCAAAGTCGCTAAGATCGCCAAAATCGTCGCCGATTGTCAACGGCAAGCCAACCAAGCCGCCGCAGATTGCGCGTTCAGCATCATTGGCGCTGGCCAAGGTGTCCTCGACGCGCAGGGCACCGAACAGTCGTTTTTCGCGATGGCCCGCGACGCGGGCATAGATCCGAACCAGCAGCCCGACCTGAAGGCCATCGAGGACCAGGTCCGAGGCACGCTCAACCAGCCCGCACAGCTGGGAGCACCCACCAACCCACCAACAGGCGGAGCTCGTGGCGTAGCGCCAACGCCCCCAGCCCCCGCGGGACCGGCGGCCACCAGCACCCCACTAAGGGGCGATGCTGCAAGCGGCGTCGCACCAACGCCCCCAGCTCCCGCCGCAACGGCGGCCACCAGCACCCCACTAACAGGCGCTGGGGCCCGCAGCGTCGAACCAACACCCCAAGCTCCCGCGGCGCTGGGAACCGGAGTAGGCGCGCTAGGCGCCCCTGCGGGATTTGCTGCGCCACCGCCGCTGTCCAACATTCCGTCGGCGCCGCTGGGAGGCGTGCCGCCGGCGTTTGCGGCAAACGCGCCGAACGTGCCACCGGGCTTGAACCCGGGGGCGCCGATGGGCGCCCCTACGACACCGGGGGCGCCTGGCCTGCCCGGGGGGCCGGTGCAAGCAGTAGCACCACAGGTGCCGCCAACTACGCCGGCCGCACCGACGATCCCGGCGACGGCGGGTACACCGGTCACCGTCGGGGACACCCCTCCGCCTACGCCGCAGGCACCCGCCGCGCCCTCGTCGACGGCCTATACCTCCGAGCCGCTTTCAACGATGATGAGCGGACCCGCTCCCGCTCCGTACGCGGTTGCACCCGAGCCAGCGGGTCCGCTGCCCGCCTACGGCTCCGACCTGCGTCCACCGATCGTGACGTCGCCTGCGGCTCCGCCAATCGTGCCTTCGGCCCCGTCAGCGCCGATCAGTCAATCAGTGTCAGCCGCGCCGGGTTCGGCGCCGGTACACCCCTCGGCCGGTGGGGCCGGTGTCGGTCAGCCCACGGCGGTGGCGCGTCAGCCCACGGCGGCGCCGACTGCGGCGCAGACGCCACCCGGCGTCGGGACCCAGGGCGTCTTAGCCACTGCCGGCGGCGCACTGGCCGGGGCGATCTCTGCCGATGCGACGGAGCGAACCCGGTTGCAGCGCCTGCTGGCGGTGGTCACCCGCCAAGAACCCCGGCTGACGTGGGCGATTGGCGATCGCTTAGACGAGACCACCGTGTTGGTGACCGATCTGGCCAGCGGCTGGATCCCGCCGGGTATCGAAATCCCAGCCGCCGTAACACTTCTCGAGCCAGCGCGCCGACGCGGCGATATCGAAACATTGCTGGGCGAGGTCAAGCTAGCCGCCGGCTACGTACCCGGCGACTACCGTCCTGACCCCGACGCCGACGAGCCGGTGCCATCGTCGGCGCGGCCACGGCACGCACCCGAAGTGGAGGAGCTCAGCTGGCAGCTGAGCCAAGCCACCCACTGGCGCGATGGGCTACCGCGGCTCGCGCACACCTTGGCCAGGGCCGCCTCTCGAGGCACCGGGGTACTCGAGTCCGAGGCGGAGCAGCTGCACGAGGCACTGACCACGCTCGCCGATCGCGTGCTGGACCGCTACCCGGATGCCGTCGACGCAGACCAGGTCGGCAATTGGCAGCTGCTGGCGGCCATCGAGGCCCTGGTCGCCGGGGATAAAAGCGCCGCCAATTATCACCTTGCCTGGTTTTTGGCCTGCAATACCGCCGTGCGGGAAAGAGTTGCGCCATGACCGATACCGTCCCACTGGATTAAGCACGGACAGCCGACACCGCAAGGAACAATGCCATGGATCCAAAGCTGGTAGCCATAATTGAAAATTACGCGCGCACACATGGATTGAATCTGCCGCCGCATCAGATCGTCTCCGATATGGTCGCCTCCGGCCCGTCGGGGGTCGAGCAACTCTTGGCGATGTTGGGCATGAGCGTCAACGCCGATGATCCCGCGGACAACACCCAAGCTCAGGCGGGGCAAGCCAAACGCGAAGCCGGACTCAACGCCGCCACCACGCAATTCCCTGCCAACGAGGAAAGTTCGTCCGGGAACCTCGCCGGTGTCGGCGGCAAGGACTCGATGTCAGAGTTGACCCAGTTCACGCAGGCAGCAACGGGGATCGGCCAGAGTCTGACCGGCACCCTCAACGGTCTCCTGCAACCGCTTACCCAAATCGGGCAACAGATCCCGCAGCAAGGTATGCAGGCCATGCAGGCGGCGATGGGCGCGTTCCAGCATGGCGCGGGAAGCGGGGCGGCGGCCGCCGAGGCAATACCCGGCGAGGTGGCCGGTGCGGCCGGCGGACTCGGCGGTGACGCTGCCGAGTTGGCCGGCGCCGCAGGTGGTGCGGGCGGCGGTCTGGCCGCCACGGCTCCCGCCTCACAGCTCGGGCCGCCGCCGATTCCTTCAGCCGGTACTGTCCCGGCGTCGTCGGCCACCATGCCGCCGGTACCGGCGGCTCCACCGGATTCGGGAGGCGTGCCAAAAGGTGGAATGGCCGGCATGCCGATGATGCCGCCCGGTGCGATGGCCGGCGGCGCCGGGGGCGACGGCAAGACCGATACCAAACGCGTTGTGCCGCCCTCGGTGAAGAACGGCGCCCCCGTGCAGGGCCGCATCGCCAGTCCGTCGACTGCACCGGAGGTGGTGAAGCGCGTGGCGGGAAAGCCGGTCGCGGCACGGCGAATACTCGCACCCGATCAGCAACCCGACAACGACGAAGACGGCGACGCCGAGGGCCGCCGCGGCCTGTAGCAGCCACTATCGAGGCCGTGGTCATACTGGGCTGATGGGGGTCTTCGTCCGAAGGCTTTTCGGCATCGGCAAGCTGCCAGCCGACGTGCGCGCCCAGATCGAGGCCGAGGGGCTCACCTACCTCGCCGACTACGTTGCGGTCACCCGGCGGTTCAGCGGCGCCATCCCGGGTCTGCGTTCGGCGCACAGCGTCGCCAGCTACGTCGGATCGGTGGCACTCACCTCGCAACGAGTGCTGGCAACCCTGTCGTCGCTGCCGAAACTGGCCGGCCCCACGGTCGACGTGCGTTGGGACGCACCGCAATCCGGCGCGGCGACGGCGCAGCTCGCCTCGACGGGCCTGCAGATTGATATCGACGTCAGCAGGGTGAACGAAACGTTCACCGGCCACCTGTCACTGCATTACAAAGTCGCCGTTCCCGGCGACGTCCTCGCTGGGTTACCGCGCCGATCGCTGAGCTTCGACATGCCGCCGGAATACGTTTTCCGCGCGGTCGGCGTCACCTACCGGCCATAACGGTCAGCGGCGCAGCCAGGCCGACGACGTCGCCGACAGGTCCGGCCACGGCGGGCGACGCAGCAGAGCCAGACTGGCGAGCACCGCCGATATCAGGCCGGTGATCACCCCGATCAGGGCGATCCGATTCGAGTCGATCGCCGGCACCCAGCGCGCCGTGCCGCCGTGGACGACGAACACACCGACCGGCGTTGCGGTGCCGGCGCGGACCTTGGCAACGGTGATCACCGTGCCGCCGTCAATCGTCCGATAGGGCTCGCCATACACGCGTCCACGAGTGCCGTTGGCGGGTAATTCGTCGAGTGATTCCGGAATTTTCATGAGACCGATCCTTTTCGCCGGTTCTGACAAACGGCAGCGCTCGATGCCAGTCTGGCAGACACGTTGGGCTCCGTTCGCCGCTCCGCACACGATGGTTCCTACGATGGCTATGTGGGCGATCACGCGTTTAGTCCGCAGGAGCGGCAGGCGGTGTATCGCGTCATCTCCGAGCGACGAGACATACGCCGGTTCGTGCCTGGCAGCACGGTGCCGGAGGAAGTCATGGCGCGGGTGCTACAGGCGGCGCATGCGGCACCCAACGTCGGCCTTATGCAGCCGTGGCGGTTCATCCGGATCACCGACGAGTCGCTACGACGACGCATCCACGCATTGGTCGACGAGGAACGTCTGCTGACCGCTCACGCACTGGGCCGACGAGA
>Ga0210386_10003492_pt1 | contig 13183 bp, 4 predicted proteins | sample IncBWH32OmetaG_FD_160091 | JGI IMG/M metagenome (GOLD analysis project Ga0210386, IMG submission 160091) | Forest soil microbial communities from Barre Woods Harvard Forest LTER site, Petersham, Massachusetts, United States - Inc-BW-H-32-O ... | reverse complement strand
CATTGGCTTCCGCGGTCGCCTGGTCAGCCTCCGCCTGCACCAGTTGCTGATCCAGTTCCGGCGTTGCGATCTCCGCCAGCAGCGCCCCCTGTTTCACGTGGGCGCCGATGTCGTAGTACCACTTCGTCAGATAGCCCGACGTGCGCGCGTAAATCGGCGAATCGGTATAAGCGGTCACATTGCCCGGCAACAAGAATGTGTCGATGGGACTGCCCGGCTTCGGCGGAAGCGCAATCACCACCGGAGCTGCCGCCTCCTGGGTTGTCTTTGCCAACACATTGTTGTGGTGAATGCGGCTCAAGATCCCCAATGTTGCGAGTGCCGCAAACACCAGCAGCACGATCACCGTGCCGGTGATGGCAAAGCTCGGCGCAATGGGCTTCTGCGCCGGTGCATGCTGCGTGTCGTGGCCCTCATGCGGAACCTGGTGCTGTTCTCCGGCCGGCTTCTGGTTCGGGTTGGATTTATCGCTCATAAAGCTACTCCGAAATAACTTGCAGCAAAACCTGAATGTCTAGAAACCGGTCTCATAACCAAACTTCTCCGCTTTTCCGAACTCATGGGACCCGCCTTGTTGCCGGGTCCCATACTTGCGCAAACAAGTGCGAAGGTATTTATGAGACCGGTGTTAGTCGAATTCGTCAATCGTCGCGTCCTGCGTTTCGCGCCGACGTGACCTGGTGCGTTTCTCGATCCATCCATGCACAACCGAGAAAAACGCCGGTACAAAGAAGAGTGTCGCGACCGTGGCCAGCAGCAGACCGCCGATCACCGCGCGTCCCAGGGGCGCGTTCTGCTCGCCGCCTTCACCCAGTCCCAGCGCCATCGGCATCATACCCAGGATCATCGCCAGCGCCGTCATCAACACCGGCCGCAGGCGGACATAGCCCGCATTCAGCGCCGCCTGGCGTGCATCACCCACCAGCTCTTCCAGCTGTTCGCGTGCAAAGCTGACTACCAGAATCGAATTCGACGTCGCCACGCCCATGCACATGATGGCGCCCGTCAATGCCGGCACGCTCAGCCGTGTACCGGTCAGGAAAAGGAACCACGCAATCCCCGCCAGCGCCGCCGGCAGGGCAGAAATAATCAGGAATGGATCAAGCCACGACTGAAAATTCACCACGATCAGCAGATATACGAGCAGGATCGAGAACGCCAGGCCGCTCAGCAGGCCGATGTAAGACGCTTGCATCGTCTCGCTCTGTCCGCGCAGAATGATGTGCGAACCGCGCGGCAGCTGGTTCTCATACTTCTTGACGATCCTCTCCATGTCACGCGTTACGGTCCCCAGGTCCGTATCGACGACGTTGGTGTAGATATCGAGCACCGGCTGCACGTCGTAATGGCTCACGGTGCCGAGTTCCGCGCCCGGCTGGAACTGCGCCAGGTTGCCCAGCACCTGCACGGGCTGCTGCGCTGAACCAGGAGCATTTGTCTCCATCGGTGCGGGGCTTGATCCGCTGATCGCTACCGCCGTTCCGCCGGTGCCCACTACTGTTCCGCTCGCGCCCAGCGCTGTGCCGTTTGAGCTTGTTACCGGAAGACTCGCAAGCGAAGACATTGAATCGAGCCGATACTGCGGCGTCTGCACCGCCACGTTGTAGCTCACGCCGTTCTTCGGATCGAGGTAGAAACTCGGCGTAGTCTGGAAGCTTCCGCTCAGCGCCACCAGCACGCTCTGCGCCGCATCCCGCTGCGAAAAGCCAATCGCCTGGGCCCGTGTCCGGTCCACGTTTACGGTGAAGTTCGGATAATCAAACGGCTGCTGAATGCGTGCATCGGTCGCCCCGGCCACATACCGGACTTCGTTCAGCATCTTTTCCGCAACCGTGCGGTTGCCATATAGATTCGGTCCCACAATCTGGATATCGATCGGCGCGGAGAGGCCGAAATTCAGAATCTGCGTCACGATATCCACGGGCAGTACATAAAACGTCACCCCGGGGTACTCGCGCGCCAGAGCCGTCCGAATGTCTTTTACATAATCGTCGGTCGGGTGGTGCTTCGCCGAAAGTTGCACCTGGATATCCGCATCCTCCGGTCCGATCGGTGCCGAGGTCGAATACGAAAGGTTCAATCCGGAGTAGGGCAACCCGATGTTGTCGACGATCGTCACCACCTCGCTCGCGGGGATGTGCTCGCGAATCGTCGCGTCGATGTGATCGCACAATGAAGCTGTCTCTTCGATACGCGTTCCGGTCCGGGCGCGCACGTGGATCTTGAACTGCCCGGCATCGACCGCCGGAAAGAAGTCCTGCCCCAGCCACGGCACCAGCAGCGCTACCGAGCCGACTGCGAAGACCGCAAATATGATCAAAAACACTCCGGCGTAATCCACACATAGCGACAGCAACCGCACATATCCGCCGCGGAACCATGTGAAGCCGGCCTCAAAACCGCTCTGGAAGCGCACGAATGGATTGCGGCTATGCGCTTTTCTGGCTACCTCTGCGTCATCGTGTTCGTGCAGAAGGTACTTTGCCATCGTCGGCACGACAGTTCGCGAGAGCAGGTAGCTGGCCAGCATGGCAAACACCACGGCTTCAGCCAGCGGAACAAACAGGTAGCGCGCCACGCCGCTCAGCAGGAACATCGGCACAAAAACAATACAGATGGCGAGAGTCGAAACCAGAGCCGGGGTAGCAATCTGCGCAGCGCCATCCAAAATGGCCTGCTCAATCTCTTTGCCCTGTTCGAGGTTGCGATTGATGTTCTCGATTTCAACTGTCGCATCGTCCACCAAAATGCCGACCGCCAGCGCAAGGCCGCCCAACGTCATAATGTTGATCGTCTCGTGAAGCAGCGCCAGCACTGTGATCGAACACAGAATTGAGAGTGGAATCGATACCGCGATAATCAGCGTCGATCGCCAGCTTCCCAGGAAGACCAGGATCATGACCGCCGTCAGGCAGGCGGCGATCATAGCCTCGCGCACCACGCCATTGATCGCGCCGAGAACAAAGATGGATTGGTCGGAAAGCGGCTTGATCTCCAGTTGCGGCGGCAACTGCCCCTTGACACTGTCCAGTTTGTCGCGAACGCCCTTGATGATACTCAGGGTGGAGGCGGAGCCGGTCTTCATGATGCTCATCAACGCGGCACGATTGCCGTCCACGCGAACGATGTTGGTCTGCGGTGGAGCACCATCGCGCACATGCGCCACATCGCGCACGTAGATCATCGCGCCATTCACCGTTTTGATGGGGAGATCGTTCAACTGCTCGACAATCGAAGGCGCCGAGTTCGTTTCAATCGCATACTCGAAGCGGTCGATCTTCATGGTGCCGGAGGGCACAATCAGGTTTTGCGCAGAAACCGCGTTCACGACATCGGCCGGCGACAATTTATTGGCTTGCAATGCTTGCGGATTGATATCCACTTGAATCTGGCGTTGCTTTCCGCCATACGGGAACGGCGTCTGCGCTCCCTCGATGGTGGCCAGCTGGGTCCGAATCGTATTGGTTCCAAGATCGGAAAGCTGTTGCTCGTTCAGCCCGTTTCCTGAGAGCCCCAGCATCAGTACCGGCACGCTGGATGCGTTGTACTGAATGATGAACGGTGGCGTGGTCCCGGGGGGAAGCGAGCGCAGCTGCACCTGGGAGATGGCCGTCACTTCTGCCACCGCGTTGCCGATATTCACATTCGGTTGAAAGAAGATCTTGATGATGCCGATGCCGTTCAGCGACTGCGACTCGATATGCTCAATGTCGCTGACCGTCGTGGTCATGCCACGCTCGCTGTTGAAGATAATGCGCGTCGACATCTCCTGCGCCGACAACCCGGTGTAGTTCCACACCACGGTCACAACAGGAATGTTGATGTTTGGAAAAATATCCGTGGGCATCGACGCAATGCTGTAGGCGCCCAGAATCAAGATCAAGAGCGCAAAGACGGCAAAGGTGTACGGCCGCCGTAGCGCTAGCCGAACAATCCACATCATATGGCTGGTACTCGCTCCTGAGGCGATTTGCCCGTCAACTGCATGACGTATGAGAGAGGGTTCGCCCAGGGATACTGAGGGCTAACCGGTCAAGGCAAACGGCGGCTCAATTGGATCCAGGTCCGGACGGCTGTTCGCCCCCCGTTCCAATGCAATGATTCAAAAGTTAATGTTAGACGACGCCGCGCGGTCAAGCGCGTCGCGCCCTGGTTTCTAGGCTGTGGTGCTGCCAGTAAATAGGACGGGTCTGACCTCGCTAAAGCTTCATTTTTCAGGATAGCGAATCTCAAAATGCGGGTTGTTTGGAGCCGCTCTAACGCGTTTTTTCTCATGGATCTGGCCGGAATCATCCCAATCCGATGCACGGGGCCTGCATCACGGCCGCATCCTCCCCAAAACGACGCCGGCCGGGACCGACCCCGGCGTGATTCGATCTTTGCGCCAAATTCGCCTTAACGGAGCCGCGTTCTGGCTGTCATAATCGTTGCGCGTCAAGCCGCATGCCGATCCTGTCGTATTCCGATCATGCAGCCTTGGAGCTGGAGGGCACTCGAAACCTTTCTCGAATCAAAGTCGTCACTAAAAGGAGCGCCCACTCGGTAAAACCTTACCCGAACGGCCCCTCCCGGAGCTGGATCGAGCGGCCCGTTGTACCGACCAAAAAGATTGACTGGAAGCCAAATCATGCCAATTCAAAACGCCACCGAACCCTATCTGCCCAAAACCAGCGAATCGCAACCTCCCGGCCAAAAAAGCACCTGGGTGCGGGTGGTTGTCTATCTCGTCCTGGCCACTGCGGTGGGTCTCGTCGTCTGGCGCGTATATCAGAACAAGCAAAAGGCCGCAGCCAACACCGCCAACCAGGCGGCTGCCCTGTTGAATCGGCCCGTCCCCGTGCAGGTCGTCGCAGCGGAGCAAAAACCGATGCCCATCTACCTCTCCGGGCTCGGCACCGTGACCCCCTATAACAGCGTCACTGTCAAAGCCCGGGTCAGCGGCCAGTTGCTCCCGGTCAAATTCACGGAAGGTCAAGAAGTGAAAGAGGGCGAGACCATCATGGTTATCGACCCCAAGCCTTACCAGGCGGCTCTCGATCAGGCCAAAGGTGCGCTGGCCCACGACGAGGCGCTGCTGAAAAACGCTGAGGCCGAGTACAACCGCTATAAGGCTCTCTACACCGCGGGCGTCGTCTCCAAGGAAACGCTCGACGCCAACGAAGCTCAGCTGGGCCAGTATCAAGGCGCGATCCAGTCGGATAACGCAAATATCGAGACTGCCCAGTTGCAGCTGGACTGGTGCTATATCAAGTCGCCTATCAACGGCAAAATCGGCCTGCGCCTTGTTGATGCCGGCAACATTATCTCGGCCAATTCCACCAATCTTGTCATCATCAACCAGCTCAAACCTATCGCCGTCTACTTCACTCTGCCTGAAGGCCAGTTGCCGCAAGTGCTCCATCGACTCGCGTCTGACAAACAAATGCCTGTCGACGCCTTTGACCGTGGCGACACCCAGCAGCTGACCAGCGGCTATCTCCTCACGGCCGACAATCAGATCGACACGACGACAGGCACCGGCAAGCTCAAGGCCGTCTTCGACAACAAGGACTCGATCCTCTTTCCCAACCAGTTCGTGAACATCCACCTGATCATGGAGAACCGGCCCAACGCGCTCGTCGTTCCTTCCGCCGCGATCCAGACCGGGTTGAACGGATCTCTTTTTGTGTGGGTTATCAATAGCGATGGAAAGGGTGGCCAGGCCTCGCAGATGCAGACCGTCAAGGTCGCTCTCGCCGAAGGCCAGCAAACCATCCTCGACGATGGTCCGGCGCCTGGGACCAAGGTAGTCGTCGATGGCGCCGATCGTCTACGGCCCGGCCAGCCCGTGTCGGTATCTGCGGCCCACCAGCACCAGAACCAAGCCGCCGGACAAAGTTCAGGCCAGAGTCCCGCCCAAGCCGCGGGATCAGGCTCGGGCCAGCCGAGCGGCGCCGGCCGGACCGGCCATAGAACAAGCTCCACCCCGAGGCAGCAGTGAGTCTCAGTCCATCCCGGCCGTTTATTCTGCGTCCCATCGCCACGTCGTTGCTGATGGCGGCCATCATGATTGCGGGCGGCATCGGGTTCTTCCAACTGCCCGTCTCCGCATTGCCGGAAGTGGACTACCCTATCATCCAGGTCCTTACTTTCTATCCCGGCGCCGGGCCTGACGTCATGTCATCGTCCGTCACCGCGCCCCTCGAGCGCCAATTCGGACAGATGCCCGGCCTCAAGCAGATGACCTCGGTCAGCTCCGGCGGCGGCTCGGTCATTACCCTCGAGTTCAACCTTGATGAGGACATTGACGTCGCCGAGCAGGAAGTCCAGGCTGCCATCAACGCCGCCAATAGCTTCCTGCCAACCGATCTCCCCAATCCCCCGGTCTACAGCAAAGTGAACCCCGCCGATGCGCCCATCATGACGCTGGCGCTCACTTCCGACACGCTGCCACTCGACAAGATCGAGGACGCCGCCGACACCAACCTCGCGCAAAAGATCTCCCAGGTCACCGGCGTCGGTCTTGTCTCCATCGCCGGCGGACAAAAACCATCTGTCCGCGTGCAGGCCAATCCTGCGCAACTTGCCGCCTACAACCTCAGCCTTGAAGACCTGCGTACCGCACTCGCTGCCGCCAATGTCGATCAAGCCAAGGGGACTCTCAACGGTTCGCGCCAGTCCTACACCATCAACGCCAACGACCAGCTGCTCTCCAGTGCCGACTACCTGCCCGTCATCGTCGCCTATCGCAACGGAGCCCCCGTTCGCACTTCAGACGTAGCCACCGTCGTCGACGCCGCTGAGAATTCGCAGCAGGCCGCATGGATGAATCGCCAGCCGGCCGTTATCGTCAACGTGCAGCGCCAGCCGGGCGCCAACATCATCGCCGTCGTGGATCGCATCAACAAGCTCCTGCCGCAGCTCCAGACCAGCTTGCCGGCGAATGTCCAGGTCCACGTCCTTACCGACCGCACCACTACGATTCGTGCTTCGGTCAAAGATGTCGAATTCGAGCTCATGCTCACCGTGGCGCTGGTCGTGCTGGTCATCTTCCTCTTCCTGCGCAACCTCGCCGCCACCATCATTCCGTCAATCGCTGTGCCGCTCTCCATCGTCGGCACCTTTGGCGTGATGTACCTGCTCGGCTACTCGCTTAACAACCTCACCCTCATGGCGCTGACTATCTCGACGGGATTCGTGGTCGACGACGCCATCGTGATGATTGAGAACATCTCGCGCTACATCGAAGCCGGCGAAACCCCCATGCGGGCCGCGCTCAAAGGCAGTGAGCAAATCGGCTTCACCATCATCTCGCTCACCGTCTCGCTGATCGCCGTGCTCATCCCGCTGCTGTTCATGGGCGATGTGGTCGGCCGCCTCTTCCGCGAATTTGCCATCACTCTTGCTGTCACCATCCTCGTCTCCGCCGTCGTCTCGCTCACCCTCACGCCGATGATGTCGTCACGCATCCTGAAGCACCGGCCCGAGCATGAGCAGACCGCCTTCTACCGAGGATCTGAAAGGGTTTTTAACTCCGTCATCGCCTGGTATGGCGAGACTTTGAAAGTCGTCCTTCGCCATCGCTTCTTCACCCTGATGGTCACCATTGCCACGCTGGTCGGCACCATCCTTCTGTTCATCGTTGTGCCCAAGGGCTTCTTCCCCGTGCAGGACACAGGCGTCATCCTCGGCATCAGCGAGGCGCCTGAATCCATCAGCTTCGCCAACATGGCATTGCGTCAACAGAAGCTTGTCGACATCGTCCTACAGGATCCCGCCGTCGACAACGTCTCCTCCTTCATCGGCGTCGATGGAACCAACACCACGCTCAATTCCGGCCGCATCCAGATCACGCTGAAGCAGCTCGACGTACGCAAAATCTCCGCGTCCGACGTCATCCGCCGTCTCCAGCCCAAGGTCGCCGACGTCGACGGCATCCAGCTCTTTCTTCAGCCGCTGCAGGACCTCACAGTCGAAGACCGCGTCAGCCGCACCCAGTTCCAGTACTCGCTTGAAGATCCGAACTCTGTCGAACTCGCCACCTACACCCGAAAAATGGTGCAGGAGTTAAGCAAAGAGTCCATCGTCACAGACGTCGCCAGCGACCTTCAGGATCAGGGCCTTGGCGCACAGTTGGTGATCGACCGTGACAGCGCTGCACGCCTCGGCATCGCGATGGCCGACGTCGACAACACCCTTTACGACGCCTTCGGCCAGCGCCAGGTCTCCACCATCTTCACGCAGTTGAATCAGTATCACGTGGTGATGGAAGTCGGCCCCAACTTCCAGACCGATCCGTCGACGCTGAACAACCTCTACGTAAAATCAGCCAACGGCACGCAGGTCCCACTCAGCACCATCGCCCATTGGCAGCAGAGTCGCGCCCAGCTTTCCATCGGACACCAGGGCCAGTTCCCGTCCACCGTCGTCAGCTTTAATCTTGCTCCGGGTAAGGCTCTGGGTGATGCCGTCAAGGCCGTCAATGCAGTTGAACAGCGCATCGCCATGCCCGCCAGCATCAACGCCAGCTTCCAGGGAACCGCTGCCGCCTTCCAGAATTCGCTTTCCAATGAGCCGTTGCTGATTCTGGCCGCACTCATCACCGTCTACATCGTGCTGGGCGTGCTCTACGAGAGCTACGTGCACCCCATCACCATCATCTCTACGCTGCCCTCGGCCGGCGTCGGCGCAATCCTCGCCCTCATGCTCACCGGAACCGAGTTCAGCGTCATTGCGCTCATCGGCATCATCCTGCTCATCGGCATCGTGAAGAAGAATGCCATCATGATGATCGACTTCGCGCTCGACGCTGAGCGCAACCACGGCAAGTCGCCGGAGGAGGCCATCTTCCAAGCCTGCCTGCTGCGTTTCCGCCCCATCATGATGACGACGATGGCCGCTTTGCTCGGCGGGCTGCCCCTTGCGTTAGGGGGGGGTGTGGGAGCGGAATTGCGCAGGCCCCTCGGCATCACCATCGTCGGCGGCCTGCTGCTCTCGCAGGTCCTCACCCTCTACACCACCCCGGTCATCTATCTCTACTTCGACAAGCTGTCCATCCGGCTTCGCCGTCGCATCGGCAACCCCACCTTCGATGAACAACCCGTGGCCGGAGACTAAGCGATGCATCTCTCCGCACCCTTCATTCGCCGGCCGGTCGCCACTACGCTTCTGAGCCTCGCCCTGTTGCTCGCAGGCTCTGTTGCCTATTCGATTCTCCCCGTAGCTTCGCTGCCCGATGTAGATTTTCCCGTTATCGGTGTAGGTGCAGGATTACCCGGCGGCAGCCCCGAGACCATGGCCTCCGCTGTCGCCACTCCGCTCGAACGGCAGTTCGGCCGCATCGCCGGCGTCAACCAGATGACGTCGTCCAGCTCGCTGGGATCGGCCTCCGTAACGTTGCAGTTCGATCTGAATCGCAACATTGATGCCGCTGCCCGCGACGTACAGGCCGCCATCAACGCCGCGCGAAGCCAGCTACCCTCGTACCTTCCGCAAAATCCCAGCTACCGCAAAGCCAACCCGGCCGAAGCGCCGATCCTCATCCTCACGCTCACCTCCGATGTCGTACCCAAGCCGCAAATCTACGACATGGCGGACTCGATTCTTGCGCAAAAAATTTCGCAAATCCAGGGCGTCGGCCAGACATTCGTCGGAGGCAGCGCGCAGCCCGCAGTGCGCGTCGAGCTCAATCCCATGCAGCTCGCCAATAACGGCGTCGGCCTCGAAGCGGTTCGTACGGCGCTCGCTAACGCCAACGCCAACCGCCCCAAGGGCAGCTTTGACGACGCCCAGCACCGCTGGCAGATCGATAACAACGACCAGATTTTCAAAGCCGTCGACTACGCGCCCATTATCGTCGGGTACAACCAGCAAACCGGCGCGGCAGTACGCGTCGCCGACCTCGGCACCGTTACTGATTCGGTCTCGGACATCCACACCGCTGGTCTTGCCGGCAACAATTCTCCCGGTCACAGCGGGCAGCTCAAAGACGCCATCCTCATCGTCATTTTCAAAATTCCGGGCGCCAACGTCATCGACACCGTCGACGCCGTTCTCAAGGAATTGCCGCGTCTGCAGGCTGAGATTCCGCCCACCATCAAGATGAACGTGGCGGTCGACCGCACCACCACCATCCGCTCCAGTGTTCACGACGTTGAAATCACGCTCATCATCAGCGTCCTTCTCGTGGTGCTTGTCGTCTTCCTCTTCCTGCGCGAAATCTGGGCCACCATCATCCCGTCTGTCGCCGTGCCGTTGTCTCTTGTAGGCACCTTCGGCGTGATGTACCTGCTCGGCTACACCATCGACAACCTCTCCCTGATGGCGCTTACCATCTCCACCGGCTTTGTCGTCGACGACGCCATCGTGGTCATCGAAAACATCACCCGCTATCTCGAAGAGGGCATGAATCCCTACGAAGCCGCGATGAAGGGCTCCAAGGAAATCGGCTTCACCGTGTTGTCGATGAGCACCTCGCTGATTGCCGTCTTCATTCCCATCCTGCTGATGGGCGGCATCATCGGAAAGCTCTTCCGCGAATTCGCTGTCACGCTCAGCGTCGCCATCGCCGTGTCGCTTCTCGTCTCGCTCACCACCACGCCGATGCTCTGCGCCAAGTTTCTCAAGCAGCACGACGAAAGCCGCTACGGACGCCTCTATCGCATTTCCGAAAATGCGTTCCAGTGGATTCACCACGAGTACAACTCAGCATTGCGCTGGGTCCTGCGTCATCAGTGGATCACGCTTAGCGTCGCCATCGGATGCGCGTTCCTCAATATCTATCTGTTCATGATTGTGCCCAAGGGCTTCTTCCCGCAGCAGGACACGGGACGCCTCGGCGGCCGCACCCGCGCTGCGCAGGACATCAGTTTCCCCGCTATGGCGGCCAAGCAGAAGCAGCTTGCGCAGATGGTGCTCGAAGACCCCGCAGTGCAAACGGTCACTGCTTTCGTCGGTGGCAACGGTCCCGGTGGCGGCGGCACCAACGTGGGCAACATGTTCATCGCCCTCAAACCGCTCAACGAGCGCCCCGGCCGCGTCACCGCCGATCAGGTCGTCAACGGATTGCGCAGAAAACTCACCAGCGTTCCCGGCGCCACGCTTTTCCTTCAGGCGCAGCAGGATATCCAGGTCGGCGGCCGCGGCAGCGACGCTCAGTATCAATACACGCTCTCCGACGAAAACCTGAACGAGCTCAACACCTGGGCTCCCCAACTGCTGGCGCGCATGCGCACCATGCCCCAGCTACGCGACGCCTCGACCGACCAGCAGGACCAGGGGCTCTCCGCAACTCTTGTCATCGACCGCGATACCGCTGCGCGTCTTGGCATCTCCGCCTCCACCATCGACCAGGTCCTCTACGACGCTTTTGGTCAGCGCCAGGTTTCCACCATGTACACGGGCCTCAATCAGTACTTCGTGGTCATGGAGGTCGATCCCCAATATCAGCTCAGCCCCGACTCGCTCAATAACATCTACATCAAGGCCAGCACCACCACCGGCGCGGCTCCCTCAGTCTCCACTCTCGGAACAACTACCGCGGCAGCCGCCCCCGCAGCAGCCCCCGCCGCATCAACATCGGCTCCGCCATCTGCCGTCTCCGGCGCCGCAGCGGTCTTCGCCACATCCGGCGGCCAACTCGTCACTTCGAGCACCACTTCATCCAGCACGACTTCGACCACGACATCCGCCACCTCGAACGCCACGGACGTATCTGGCAACATCGCGGCCACCGCTGCCGCAGCCGGAGAATCGACTACCGCAGCTTCCATCGCGTCGGGAACCCTCACCGGGATGTCTTCTTCTTCGGGATCATCAGCCGCGGCTTTCTCATCCGCCGGCGGCCTTACCTCTCTCCCCGCCTCAGCCGCGCCTGCAGGCACCACGGCCGCTGCGAACGGCGCCATGGTTCCACTTTCGGCCATCGCCCACTGGGAAGAGAAGCGCACCTCGCTCGCGGTCAATCACCAGGGGCAATATCCGGCGGTTACTCTCACGTTCAATCTCGCCCCCAATGTCGCACTCGGGGAGGCAGTTACAGCCCTCCAAAAAGCACAGGCCGACATGGGCATGCCCTCCTCTATCCACGCCACCTTCCAGGGCACGGCGCAGGCCTTTCAGGATTCGCTCAAGAACGAGCCCTACCTCATCCTCGCCGCGCTGGTCGCTGTCTACATTGTCCTCGGCATTCTCTACGAGAGCCTGATCCATCCGCTGACCATTCTCTCCACGCTGCCGCCCGCCGGTGTCGGCGCCATTCTCGCGCTGCTTATTACCGGAACCGATCTCAGCATCATGGCGCTGATCGGAATTTTGCTGCTGATAGGAATCGTGAAGAAAAACGCCATCATGATGATCGACTTCGCGCTCCAGGCCGAGCGCGATCACGGGCTGCCGCCCGTCGAAGCCATTTATCAGGCGTGTCTTTTGCGCTTCCGCCCCATCATGATGACCACGCTCGCCGCGATGTTCGGCGGACTCCCACTCGCCATCGGCATGGGAGTCGGCTCCGAACTCCGAAAGCCCCTCGGCATCACCATCGTCGGCGGCCTGCTCGTCTCGCAGATGCTCACCCTCTTCACGACCCCTGTCGTCTATTTGTTCTTCGACAAACTCCAGTGGCGAGTGATGAAACTCCACCGCATCGGCTCCGAACTGGAAGAAGCCCCCGGCGACTGAGGAAGCCCCAAACACCAAGCTGACCGCCAGCAAGCTCGCCTCAGCAATGGGCGGCGCGGGGAACGGGCCCATAATCCCCCATCATTCAGTTGACGCTCTCAGGTTGGTTTCACTCCGACGGCGGGCGCTGAGCGATCGCTGTTTTCGCTGGTCTTGGATTCTCGACTCAGATCTTGGCAGGACGCCTCCTCATCGAGTCCGCACTCTTCAGCCCTCCGGAAGGATGGAAGTATGTGCCCCATTCATCGCGGCCTAATCGCGATGAGTGGGCCCGGAGCTTCCTTGTCACAGCGCTCCAAAGCAAACCAGCGCTATACTCCCACCGGCAATTCGATGCCGGAGGTAAACCATGCTTACCATGGAGAAACTCGACCTCAAAAAACAATGGAGAAACCTCTACCAGCCCCCGACGGGTGGAATCACATTCGTTCGGGTTCCACCGCTCACCTACCTCATGGTCGACGGCGAAGGCGACCCCAACAAATCCAAAGCATTTGAGCAGGCCGTCGAAGCGCTCTACTCTCTC
>Ga0210386_10003491_pt1 | contig 13184 bp, 12 predicted proteins | sample IncBWH32OmetaG_FD_160091 | JGI IMG/M metagenome (GOLD analysis project Ga0210386, IMG submission 160091) | Forest soil microbial communities from Barre Woods Harvard Forest LTER site, Petersham, Massachusetts, United States - Inc-BW-H-32-O ... | reverse complement strand
AACCACGCCGACGACAACTCCCGCGACAACGCCCACCACGGCCACGACGGGAACGACGGCGACCAATGCCAACGGCACGACCACCGGCAGCGACGCCTTCAACCAGCTGTCGGGCAACTTCCAGACCTTCCTGACGCTGCTCACCACCCAGCTCAAGAACCAGGATCCCACCAGCCCGATGGATTCCAACGAATTCACCCAGCAGCTGGTCGAGTACAGCCAGGTCGAGCAGCAGATCAACACCAACACCAACCTGCAGAGCCTGATCAGCCAGGGCTCCAGCAACGCCTCCGCCATGACCGTCAGCTATCTGGGCAAGAACGTGTCGGTCACCAACGGCAACGCCTCGCTGACCAACGGCGCGGCGACCTGGACCTACAATCTGGGCAGCACCGCAGCGAGCACGACGCTCAGCGTCACCAATTCCGCCGGCACGGTGGTCTATACCGGTCCCGGTTCCGTCACCGCGGGCAGCAACACCTTCAACTGGAACGGCCAGGACAATAGCGGCAACCAGCTTGATGACGGCACCTACAAGCTGAGCGTGACCGCAACCGACCCGACGGGCAATGCCATCACCACCTCGGTGGCAAGCGCGGGCACCGTCAGCCAGATCGACATGACGAGCGGCACACCCAAGCTGGTCGTAGGAAACATGGAAATCAGCCCCAGCGATATCGCCGCCGTCGGCGACTGATTTGAATTTTTGAACCCGGCCCGCAGAAGCGGCGCCAAACCCACAAGTCAAGGACAGGGGCGAAGTCCCCAACTCCTGTCGAAAGGAAAGTATCATGAGTCTGTATGGAGCACTGAACATCGGCGTGGCCGGCCTGGACGCAACCAGCGCCGCCTTGTCCGCCACCTCGTCCAACATCGCCAACGTCAATACCGTGGGCTACAAGGGCGAAACCGCCAATTTCGAAACCTTCCTCACCACCCCGGGCCTGTCTTCCAACTCCTCGGCGGGCGTCAGCGCCCTGATCACCCAGGACGTCACCGCCCAGGGCCTGCCGACCTCGACCTCTTCGCCCACCGACCTGTCGATCTCGGGCAATGGCATGTTCGTGGTGGCCACCAACACCTCCGCCACGGCAACGCAGGAATATACCCGCGCCGGCAGCTTCACCCCCGATGCCGCCGGTAATCTGAAGAACGCCGCCGGCCTTTACCTGCTGGGCTGGAAGCTGGACGCGCAGGGCAACGTCCCCACCAATGCCAGTGACGTCAGCCTGGTCAATGTCTCCAACCTGGCGGGCAAGGCGCAGCCTTCGACCACCATCGCGCTGCAGGCCAATCTTCAGTCCAGCTCCACGACCGATGCCGGCTACACACCCGGCGACATGACCAGCGGCGTGGTGTCTCCCGACTTCACCCGCACCCTGAACGTCTATGACAGCCAGGGCGCGATCCAGCCGGTTACCTTCTCCTTCATCAAGACGGCGGCCAACACCTGGGCCTATGAGGCCTCTTATGCAGGCGCGGCCGCGAACCTGACCGCGGCTGGTCCGATTTCCGAAGGCACGCTGTCGTTCAACCCGGACGGCACGCTGGCCAATGTCAATGGCGCGTCGCCCGCATCAGGGCAACTCAGCATCACCATTCCCTGGAACACCGCGACGTCGGGCCTGGCGCCGCAGACCGTCGCCGTCAACATGGGCGATATCGGCAGCTCGGACGGCCTCTCGCAGTTCGACACGCCTTCGACCCTGAGTTCGACCATCGACGGTTCGGCCTTCGGCAGCGTCACCGGCGTGACGGTTTCCCAGGACGGCACCGTGACGGCGCAGTTCTCCAACGGCCTGTCGCAGAATGTCTATAAAATTCCCCTGGCCACTTTCACCAATCCGGACGGGTTGGCCCAGGTGAATGGCGACGCCTATATCGTGACCAACAATTCGGGCGTGGCGAACATCAACCTGGCCGACGCCGGCAGCGCGGGCGCCATCAACTCGCAGTCGCTGGAGTCTTCGACCGTCGACCTGGCCACCGAGTTCACCAACCTGATCACCACCCAGCGCGCCTACAGCGCGGCGGCGCGTATCGTCACCACCGCCGACCAGATGCTGCAGGAATTGGAACAGATGCCCACGAACTAGCGATGAGCGGGAAAAGCCCATGAACCGGGCTTTTCCCGCAAAATTGCCGAAGAGTTGAGTGAAGCCTTTATGAGTTCGTTTACCACGTGTCTTGGCCCTTTTTAAACACGGGCCGCGTACCTTTCGCGTGGGATATGTCGGGAGTTTTCAAATGGAAGAGCGCAAAGGACGCGTGAGCTATGTCATCGGTCCCGACGGGTCGCCGCTGACGCTCGCCGATCTGCCGCCGCCCTCGACGCGCCGCTGGGTGATCCGCCGCAAGGCCGAGGTCGTGGCCGCTGTCCGCGGCGGCCTGCTCAGCCTGGACGATGCCTGCAAGCGTTACACGCTGACGGTGGAGGAATTCCTCGCCTGGCAGCATGCCATCGACCGTTTCGGCCTGGCGGGCCTGCGCGCGACACGGGTGCAGCAGTATCGCAACTGACGGCGTAGCCGTCATCCCCGGCGCGACCGTGCTCGCGCGATCCAAGCCTCGAGAATTCGTAAACGCCGCGTTAGCAAAATAACGCATGCGACAACCGGCGCGCGGCTCCGCGCCTTAAGTCAAAGTTTACCGTACAGGCGGCAATGTTTGCCTAGCAGGAACGGACCCCAGGTCCGCTCGCCAGGAGGACATTGTGCCGGAGTTCTTCAAACAGGTCGGAGCAGCGCGGTTCGGCGTCATGGCCGGCGTGGCCGCCGTGCTCACCGCCTTCTTCCTCTATATCGCGGGCGCCATCACCGAGCCGCCCAAGACCATTCTGTTCTCGGGCCTGGAATCGCGCGACGCCGCCGCGGTCAGCGCCAAGCTGGACGGCATGGCGGTGAAATACGACGTCAAGGATGGCGGCACGATCCTGGTTCCGGCCGACCAGGTCACCAAGCTGCGCATGGCGCTGGCCCAGGACAATCTGCCGGCAGCCGGCGTGGGCTACGAGATTTTCGACAAGTCCGACGCTTTCGGCACCACCGCCTTCGTGCAGACCATCAATCACCAGCGGGCGCTGGAAGGCGAACTGGCCCGCTCGATGCAGACCATCGAAGGCATCCAGTCGGCGCGGGTGCATCTGGTCATTCCGGAACGCCAGATCTTTTCGCGCGACGACCAGCAGCCTTCGGCTTCGGTGGTGCTCAAGACCGCGGGCCGGCTTGACCGCGGCCAAGTTCTGGCCATCCAGCATCTGGTGGCCGCGGCGGTTGCCGCCCTTTCGCCCGACCGTGTCGCCATCGTCGACGACCGCGGCAACCTGCTTGCCGGCGGCGACGACAAGTCCGGTCCCGACGCGCTGGCCCGCAACCAGGACGAGGACACCACCAATTACGAGAATGAGCTGAGAAGCCGCATCGAATCCATCGTGGCGAGCGTGGTCGGCCCCAACCATGTCCAGGTCCAGGTCTCCGCCGACATCAACTACAACCACACCCAGACCACCAGCGAGGACTATAATCCCGACACCAAAGTGGTGCGCTCGACCCAGACCATCGAGCAAAACGCCACCAACACCTCCGGCACCAACAATGCCGTCTCGGTGGCCAATGCGCTGCCCAATGCCCAGGCTTCGGGCGGGGACAGCAGCAAGGACACCTCAGGGCGCACCGAGGAAACCACCAATTACGAAATCTCCAAGAAGGTCACCACCTCCACGGTGGATGGCGGCGATGTCAAGAAGGTGTCGGTCGCCGTCGTGGTGGACGGTTCCGGCGACACATCCGCCAGCTACAAGCCGCGCACCGCCGAAGAGATGGGCAAGATCACCGCCCTGGTGAAATCGGCGATGGGTTTCGACGCCTCCCGCGGCGACCAGGTGCAAGTCACCAACATGCAGTTCGCCCGCATGGATGACAACAGCACCGCCGCCGGCACGCCCGCGCCCAAGCCGCTGCTCGGCCTGGACAGCGCCTATTGGTTCAAGATCATCGAGGCCGCGATCATGGGCGTGACCGCGCTCTTGATCGGCCTGTTCGTGGCCAAACCCCTGATCAACCGCATGTTCGCGGCCCAAGCCGCCGCGATCGGCGGCGGCGTCAGGTCCATCGCCAATGCTTCACCGGTTGCAGGGACCTTGGCCGCACCCGCAGCCGGGCAAGGCGCGTCAGACGGCGCCGCCCAGCCGGCCGCCCTGCCGGCGCCCGCGCCCAGCATCGATATCAGCCGCATCGACGGCCAGGTCAGCAATTCCTCCATCAAGAAAGTCGGTGAGGTGGTCACGGCGCATCCCGAAGAAGCGCTGGCGATCATCCGCACCTGGCTGCACCAACCGGTTTAACCCATGTCGAAGTCCACCAAGGCCCCGGTCAAAGAAGATATCCGCTCGCTGTCGGGCGCTGAACGCGCCGCCATCGTGATGCTGGCGCTCGGTGAAGAACATTCCCAGCGCATCTGGGAAATGATGGACGAAGAGGAGATCAAGGAAGTCTCCCAGGTGATGTCCAACCTGGGCTCGGTATCCTCCGGCCTGATCGAAAGGCTGCTGGTGGACTTCGTGTCCCAGATGTCCGGCACGGGCTCGCTGATGGGCTCCTATGAATCCACCGAGCGGCTCCTGGCCAACATCCTGCCGCCCGACAAGGTTGGCGTCATCATGGAGGAAATCCGCGGTCCGGCCGGCCGCACCATGTGGGACAAGCTGGCCAATGTGAACGAGACCGTCCTGGCCAACTATCTGAAGAACGAATATCCCCAGACCGTTTCGGTGGTGCTGTCCAAGATCAAGCCGGAACATGCCGCGCGCGTGCTGGGCTCTCTGCCCGAGGAGTTCGCGCTGGAAGTGGTGCAGCGCATGCTGCGCATGGAAAGCGTGCAGAAGGACATCCTCGACAAGGTCGAGCAGACCCTGCGCGTGGAGTTCATGTCCAACCTGGCACGCACCGCCAAGCGCGACGCCCATGAGCAGATGGCGGAAATCTTCAACAATTTCGACCGCCAGACCGAAAGCCGCTTCATCACCGCGCTGGAGGAACGCAACCGCGATAGCGCCGAGCGCATCAAGGCGCTGATGTTCACCTTCGAGGATCTGGGCAAGCTCGATCCCGGCTCGATCCAGACCCTGCTGCGCAATATCGAGAAAGACAAGCTGGGCTTGGCGCTCAAGGGCGCCACCGACGGCCTGCGCGACGTCTTCTTCTCCAACATGAGCGAACGCGCCGGCAAGATCCTGCGCGACGACATGGAAGCGATGGGTCCGGTGCGCCTGAAGGACGTGGATGAGGCGCAGATGCGCATGGTCAATGTCGCCAAGGACCTGGCCAACAAGGGCGAGATCATGATTTCCGGCGGCAGCGGCGAAGACGAGCTGGTGTACTGATGAGCCCCGCGAACCGCAAATTCACCTTCGACACCGAGTTCCTGGGCAAGGAGGACCGTCCGGCACCCGCCGCCCGCGCGCGCCAGAAGCAGACCCTCACCACCGAGGAACTGGAGCGGATGACGGCCGAAGCCCGCGTCCAGGGCGAAAGCAGCGCCCAGGCGCGCAGCATCGAGGCGCTGGAGCGCACCATCGCCGCGCTGACCATCTCCTTGCGCGCGGCGCTGGACCAGAGCCATGCCGAGATCGAAATCCTGCGCGACGACGCCGCGCGCCTGGCGCTGGCCATGGCCAAGAAAATCGCATCCGCAGCGCTTGAGGCCCTGCCCGCCGGCGACGTGGAGCTGGCGCTGCGCCAGGCCATGCACCAGGCGATCGGCGAACCGCGCATCACGCTGCGCACCTCCCCGGCCGTGGCGGAAGCCATCGAGCCGCGCCTTTCGGCCATCGCCCATGAAGAAGGCTATGACGGCCGCATCACCATCGCCGCCGAAGCCGGCATGAAGGCCGGAGACTGCCGCATCGAATGGCGCGGCGGCGGCGCGGAGCGCAGTGAAGACGCCATCGAAGACGCTTTGACATCGCTTATCGCCCACCGTTTTTCGGCCAGTGTGAAGGGCCAATAGAAAGGACATCTCCATGGCGACCGACAATGTCGATCTGCCCGACCTCAGCCACGACGGTGCCGGCGGCGCCCAGGCGGCCTTGCTGAACAACGAATCCAACGCCGAGGCCGCACCCAAGCACTCCGCCGCCGACCTGGAAGCGGTGTTCGACGTGCCGGTCACGGTTTCCGCCGTGCTGGGCAAGAGCGCCATGGAAGTCAGCCAGCTGCTCAAGCTGGCCCGCGGCACCATCGTCGAACTCGACCGCAAGGTGGGCGAGGCCATCGACATCTATGTGAATGACCGGCTGGTGGCGCGCGGCGAAGTCGTGCTGGTGGAAGACCGGCTGGGCATTACCATGACCGAAATCATCAAGGCCGGTTCCGGCTCGTAGGAGAAGTACCATGCGTCTACTCATCGTCGGCGGACTTCAGGGCCAGATCGGCCTGGCCACCAAAATCGCCATGGACAAGGGGGCCAAGGTCACGCACGCCACGGACATTGAACAGGCGCTGGCAAGCTTGCGTGGCGGGGTGGGCGCGGACCTGGTGTTCTGCGACGTGGCGCTGGATATCGGCAGCCTGGTGCGGGGCCTGTCCGCTGAACGCATCTGCACCCCCGTGGTGGCCTGCGGCGTCGGCACCGACACCCGCCGCGCCGTGGATGCGATCCGCGCCGGCGCCAAGGAATATCTGCCCCTTCCCGCCGATCCCGAACTGATTGCCGCGGTGCTGGCGGCGGTGGCCGATGAATCCCACCAGCTGATCTATGAAGACGAAGCCATGGGCGCGGTATTGTCCCTGGCCGACCAGATCGCCGGCAGCGAGGCCTCCATCCTGATCACGGGCGAAAGCGGCACCGGCAAGGAAGTGCTGGCCCGCTATGTCCATCGCAAGTCCGCCCGCGCCGACAAGCCCTTCATCTCGGTCAACTGCGCCGCCATCCCCGAGAACCTGCTGGAATCGGAACTGTTCGGCCATGAGAAAGGCGCCTTCACCGGCGCCATCGCGCGGCGCATCGGCAAGTTCGAGGAGGCCAATGGCGGCACCCTGCTGCTCGACGAAATCAGCGAGATGGATGCGCGCCTGCAGGCCAAGCTCCTGCGCGCCATCCAGGAGCGCGAGATCGATCGCGTCGGCGGCACCAGGCCGGTCAAGGTGGACATCCGCATCGTCGCCACCTCCAACCGCGACCTGGGCGAGGCCGTGCGTCATGGCACGTTCCGCGAGGACCTGCTCTATCGCCTGAATGTGGTGAACCTGCGCCTGCCCGCCTTGCGCGAGCGGCCCAAGGACATCCGCGCCTTGTCGCATCACTTTGCGCGCAAATATGCCGAGGCCAATGGCGTGGCCTGGCGCCCGATCTCGTCGCAGACCGAGCGGCTGCTTCTGTCCTACACCTGGAAAGGCAATGTGCGGGAACTGGAAAACACTATCCACCGCGCCGTGCTTCTGGCCACGGGCACGGAGATCGGCCCGGAAGCCATTCGCCTCCCCGATGGCACGCAGGTGGGCGCCGCCACACCCGCGATGCTGCAGAATGCCAGTGTACAGAGCGCGGTGGTTTCGGCGACCGCGGTCACCCGTTCGCTGGTGGGCCGCACGGTCAGCGATGTCGAGCGCGACCTGATCCTGGACACGCTGGATCATTGCCTGGGCAACCGCACCCATGCCGCCAATATTCTGGGCATTTCCATCCGCACCCTGCGCAACAAGCTCAAGGAATATTCCGATGCCGGCCTCTCCATTCCCGGTCATGGCGAGCAGCGGGGCGTGGAACAAAAGCTGGCGGCTGGGTAACGGCTGATGTCTGACATCGGCACCACGGCGACTTCGGGACTGGACCTGACGCCCGCCAAGGTCATGGATTTCATTCGCAAGTCCGATCTGGGCCTTGCGATCGGCATCATGGCCATCCTGGTGGTGCTGATCCTGCCGTTGCCGACCTGGCTGCTGGATGTGTGCCTGGCCTTCTCGCTCAGCTTTTCCATCCTGATCCTGATGACGGCGGTGTTCATCCGCAAGCCGCTGGAATTTTCCTCCTTCCCCACCATCCTGCTCCTCACCACCATGATGCGGCTGGCGCTGAACCTGGCGTCGACCCGGCTGATCCTGGGCCATGGCAATGAAGGTACCGCGGCCAGCGGTTATGTCATCCAGGCCTTCGGCAAGCTGATCATGCAGGGCAATTTCGTGATCGGGCTGATCGTCTTCGCCATCCTGATCATCGTGAACTTCGTCGTCATCACCAAGGGCTCGGGCCGCATCGCCGAGGTGGCGGCGCGCTTCAGCTTGGACGCCATGCCCGGCAAGCAGATGGCGATCGACGCCGACCTCTCCGCCGGCCTGATCGACGAAAAGGAAGCCAAGGCCCGGCGCAAGAATATCGAGGCGGAATCGAACTTTTTCGGCGCCATGGACGGCGCCAGCAAATTCGTGCGCGGCGACGCCATTGCCGGCCTGATGATCGTGGTCATCAATGTCGTGGGCGGCATCATCATCGCCGTGGCCCAAAAGGGCATGAGCTTTCTCGACGCCACCCAGACCTTCACTTTGCTCACGGTCGGTGACGGCCTGGTGTCACAGATGCCGGCGCTGATCGTTTCCACCGCCGCGGGCCTGATGGTGTCCAAGGCCGGTGTCGAAGGCGCCACCGACAAGGCGCTGATGGGCCAGCTGTCCTTCTATCCCCAGGCGCTGGGCATGGCCGCCGCCGTGATGGGGGTTGTCGCGGTGCTGCCGGGCATGCCGACCCTGGTGTTTGCCGCCCTCGCCGGTGGGACCGGAACGCTGGCCTGGCATGCGCACAAGCGCAAAACCGCGCGCAGCCAGCAGGCCGCCGCCGAAACGGCGCAAGCTGCCGGCCCGCCCAAGGAAGAACCGATCTCCACCGCGCTGGCCCTGGACCAGCTCCGCATCGAGCTGGGCTATGGCCTGCTGCCCCTGATCAACGATGTGCAGGGCCATCGCATTACCGACCAGATCAAGGCGCTGCGCCGCCAGTTGGCGCAGGAGATGGGCTTTGTGATGCCGGCGGTGCGCATCCTGGACAATATGCAGCTGGGCGCCAACGAGTACCGCATCCGCATCAAGGAATTCGATTCCGGCAAGGGCGAGCTTTTCCCCGGCAGCTTCCTGATCATGGATCCCAAGGGCCTGCCGATCGACCTGCCCGGCACCCATACGACCGAGCCCGCCTTCGGCCTGCCCGCCACCTGGGTCACCGGCAGCCTGAAGGAAGAGGCATCCTTCCGCGGCTTCACGGTGGTGGATCCGGGCACGGTGCTGACCACCCATCTGACCGAAGTGCTCAAGAGCCATATGGCCGAGCTCCTGTCGTATGCCGAAACCAAGAAACTGCTGGACGATTTGCCGCCCGAGAACAAGAAGCTGGTGGAGGAACTGATCCCCTCGCAGATCTCCGTCACCGGGGTGCAGCGTGTGCTGCAGACCCTGCTCAGCGAACGCGTCTCCATCCGCGACCTGCCCGCCATTCTGGAAGGCGTCGCCGAAGCGGTGGGCCACACCAAGAACGCGCTCTACATCACCGAACACGTGCGCGCGCGGCTGGCCCGCCAGCTCTGCAACGCCAATCTGTCGCCCGCCGGATATCTGCCGCTGCTGGCGCTGTCGCCCAACTGGGAACAGGCCTTCGCCGAATCCATTGTCGGCCAGGGCGAAGAACGCCAGCTCGCCATGGCGCCGTCGCGGCTGCAGCAGTTCATCCAGTCGGTGCGGGAAGCCTTTGACGAGGCCGGCGCGAAGAATGAGGTTCCCATCCTTCTGACCTCGCCCCAGATCCGACCCTTCGTGCGTTCGATCATCGAGCGTTTCCGTCCCCAGACGGTGGTGATGAGCCAGAATGAAATCCACGCCTCGGTGCGGTTGCGCACACTGGGCCAGGTCTGAGGGCCGCCATGGCGCCAAGCCAGACATCGCGCCAGACATCTCGGCTTGCATCACCCGGCAATCCGGCAGCGGCCAATCTGGTCGCCTTTCCCAGGACCGACTTCAGGCGCCAGATCGGGGCGGCGCTCAAGCATCATCGCCTGCCGGAAGCCCTGGCCGAGGCGCTGCTGCGCGAGGCGTGCGCTCTGGCGGGGGTGAGTGCCCAAGAGGCGCTCGCCCAGGCCTTGGCGCGGCGGCTGGTGCCGGCCCCGATTGACCTGGAAAAGGCGCAAGGGATCCTACTGGTCGGTTCCGGCGGATCGGGCAAAAGCGCGGTTGCCGCGAAAATTCTTCATGCCGCGGCCCTGGTGGGCCGCAGGACAAATGTTGCCCGCGCCGATGGCCTGGCGCTGTTTCGGACCAAGTCGAACCCGCCGGAATTGTTGACGGTGATGGAGGCTGACGGCTTCAACCCGCTTAATCCGCGCGCGATTTCAGCCTTTTCGGCCCTGGGCGACATGGAAGGCGTGGAAATCATCGGCGTGGTCTCGGCCCTTAACGATGCCCAGGATGTCGGCGACATTGTCACGCAATTCCGCTTTCGCCGGGTGATCGTCACCGGTCTGGATCGTACCCGCCGGCTGGGCGCGGTTCTGGCCGCAAGCCTTTCGGGGGCACGGCTCGCCCATGTCACCTGTGGCCCGCGTCCGGATGACGCGCTGGAGATGCTGGAGCCCGGCGCCCTGGCCACTCAGCTCCTTGAAATTGCTGCCCATTAAAAGCGCTAAGGATTTTGCGGCGTGAGCAGGGTTGCCTAGCCCCGGCGTAGGCAACGCGCGGAGCAATCCCCGGCCGCTCGCCCAAGCTCGCGGCGTTCGCCACTTTCGCAGGTCCACTGGACCTGCTCACCCGGTTGGCGGGCCGTGGCTCACAGCACGCGCGACGAACTCACGACGCACCGCCCTCGCCCCGCGTACCGCGGGCTCGAAGCGGGGCCAGCTTTTCTAAGCTCGCTTCGCTCGCAAAGAAAAGCTAGGCCAAAGACTAGCGCTTCTTCCCGGCTTTGCCGCTGCCATTGTCGACGGCAAAAGGCCCCGGACCCATTCCCACCATTAACAGCAGCCCGCCGCAGATGGCGAAGTCACGGGCGAAAATGCCGAATTGAGTGGCACGCGCGCTGGCTTCGGAATAGTGCCAGAAGTCATGCATGGTCACGGCCGCGATAATGGTCATGCCAAACAGCAGGATCGCGCCATGGCGGGTGTGGTAACCAAAGAGCAGCGAAAGACAGCCCATCAGGATGAAGACCAGCACAACCAGCAGCACCAGCGGCGCGATCGGCACATGCTTGCCGGCCATGTCGGCGGTGATGCCGTGCCAGTTGGCCAAAATATCCAGCGCGCTGGTGAGGTAGAACCACACGAAGGCGCAGCGCCCGAAGAAGGGCGAGATTGTTTCAGAAAATGACATGACGTGAGCCCCGACTCAGCCTCGGGAATCATAGGCCTGTCCTTTCCCGGTTCAACTGGAGCGAGAACCCCGGATTTCAGCCCAAAAGCCGGCGCGGGCTGCGACTTTTGCGCCACACTGGCAGGCGCATGCGCGAGACCGTGGAACTGCGAAATCGGCAGCAACGTTACTCGAAAGTCGAAGGGACCTGGATTTGAAGGTCTAATGCTATGTCAGCGATTGGTATGTCCGCGCTTCGCGGCAAGGGGATTGCGATATCCGCCTATGCCGATATCCGGCATGAGCAGCTGTTCTTCGAGCGGCAGCAGTCGCTGACGCTCCGCAGCATGGAATGGGAAGGCCGTATCGAGCCCATGACGTCCTGGAGCGCGCTGATCCTGCGCGGCCTGGGGCTGGTGGTCCTGGCTTCCGCCATTCTGGCTTTCGTGGTCTAGCCAGCCCGGCGACGAGAAGCGCGAGGGATTTTAGGGCCTGAGCAGGAGCGCCAAGCGATGTGTGCTTAACGCACATGAGCGACGGCGCGACGAACTCAGGACCTAAAAGAACCGCGCTTCAGGCGGAGCGGAGGGTGTGCTTGCGCAGATGGCGAACGAGTGCCATCTCGTCCAGGCGGGCCTGGGCGCGGCGGGCCTGCATTTCCGACAGCCGCTTGGTCTGCTGCTCGGTGGCAACTTCAAGCGATTTCAGGTCCTGGAAGGCATCGGTCAGGTTATTCTGGGCGGCGGCCTGTTCGCGCTCGATTTCCTTGAGCGTGGTGCGCAGGTTGTCGCGGCGCGCATCGATCGAACGCAGGAAGGACGGGAAAGCCAGGCGGCCGATATCGGAATCGCCGGCGCGCTGCTTTTCGCGGGTGACATTGTCGTCCAGGTCGGTCAGCTTGCGCTCCAGATCGGCCTTCATGGCCTCGATCGAAGCGATACGGCGCTTCATCTCATCGACGCGGAAGCGTTTCAGGCGCAGCAGCGTATCAGTCCGGGTCATCGCGCACTCCCTTGCGCTGAACCCATGATGGTGGACAGCGCGTTATAGCCTTGGCTAAACGTCGCGCGCTCGTCCTTGGACTGTGCCAAAAAGGCCTCGAGCTGCGGATAAAGCCTCACGGCTTCGTCCACTTCAGGATTCGTGCCAGCCTTGTAGGCGCCCAGCCGGATCAATTCGGCCATGTCCTCGTAAATGGTCAACGGCGCACGTGCCTGCAAAACCAGCTTTTGCTCCGCTTCGCTGTTGCAGCCGGGCATGGCGCGGCTGACACTCTTAAGAATGTTGATGGCCGGAAATCGGCCACGTTCCGCAATGGCACGTTCCAAAACGATATGCCCGTCCAGGATGCCCCGCACCGCATCCGCCACCGGTTCATTATGATCGTCGCCCTCCACCAACACGGTGAACAGGCCGGTAATCGTGCCGCCGCCCGCCAGTCCTGGTCCGGCACGCTCCAGAAGCCGCGGCAGCTCGGCAAAGACGGTGGGCGTGTAACCTTTGCTGGCCGGCGGTTCGCCTGCCGACAGGCCGATCTCGCGTTGGGCCATCGCAAAGCGGGTGATCGAATCCATCAACAGCAGCACGTTCAATCCGCTGTCGCGCAACTGTTCGGCCACCGCCATGGCGACATAGGCGGCCTGGCGGCGAACCAGCGGCGCCTCATCCGAGGTGGCGGCGACCACGACCGAACGCGCCAGGCCTTCTTCGCCCAGGTCGTCCTCGATGAATTCCTTCACTTCGCGGCCGCGTTCGCCGATCAGCCCGATCACAATGGCATCGGCATTGGAATTCTTCGCCAGCATGGAAAGCAGGATGGATTTGCCCACGCCGGAACCGGAGAAAATGCCCATGCGCTGGCCG